>ENA-OOYR01000976-OOYR01000976.1-human-gut-metagenome-genome-assembly--contig:-NODE-976-length-14102-cov-2.028974_pt1 | contig 14102 bp, 9 predicted proteins | sample MGYA00241701_ERZ501374 | MGnify/ENA primary metagenome ERZ501374 (study PRJEB25962, sample SAMEA2042655) | human gut metagenome | biome: human gut; feature: human-associated habitat; material: faeces...
CCATCAGCGAAGAGTCGGACCGTGTCGTGCACTTCCATCTTTAGCCGGAGACAATGTCGTCGAAGTATACAGTCAGTTTGGATTTCAATATAGGAGTGGTAGTTTTCTGGATAGTATAAAGACTTATAAATCACATATGTTTATTACAATTAATCAACTTTATACACCATTAAATTGCTATCATAATGAAATATTGACAAACTTACAAATGCAAGAAATTGTTTTACAATATCTTGTTGAGTAAAGGAGGTTTCGGTGATGAAACATCATGATGAAGTCCAAGAGAATGCATTATCAAATGCAAAACTCACTAGAAAGCAATTCAACAGGAAAAAATTAATCATTTTTATTGTAGCTCTTGTTGTATCAAGCTTAATTGTACTGGATTATCTATTTCCACCGTTGTGGTGGCAATTTGAAGCCCAGGCAAATAAAAAAGCAATTATGGAATACGCAAACGTTAATTATCCTCAAGCAGAAATAATTGATTATTATTTTGAATCCACTAGATTGAATCCATGTGGATCAAAAATTGATTCAATACATTTCAAATGGAAAGATGTGGACTTCTCTGTCTTAGCAGAGAAAGGAAAGGTCATCAGAGACAACTACTGGTTTGGCGTCGCCTATAATAAAGTGTATAATATGCTTGTCGCTCCTTTTTTTGAACCTAGGAACTTAAATATTGGCTGTGAAATATATGCGTCAGAATTAGCAGCTTTTTTAAGTGATGCCCCTAACAGTGATATGTCGAATTTTTCTGGCTATGGAACACAAGTAATTATACACTCGGATTTTATAGATGGGGAAAACGCGCTTCAAAGTTTACAGTGGGTTTATGATTATTATCTGTTTTGTAAAAACAGTTTCTCTTTTTTGGATTATAGGATTACTCTGATTTTTCCTTCAAAAGGTGGAGACTACTTTATTCATTTTACTCAGAATTCAATTTTTAATAGTAAAGACGACTTCTATTCATCTTTTTTATTTGGGTAGTTCAAATTCATTCTGAATTGAACATTAAGATGAGCCAGTCATACGAAGCTTAACATCAATTATTGCCCATATTGTGATGAAAGCTGTATTTAATACTTCTTCAAAAGGAAAAAATCCTAATTGTATTAAATTATCAGCAAATGTTGTGTAATTCTGCGCTAAGCCTGATTTTAGGTTTTACAGCTATTCTCATAAAACAGGTAATAGCAGAAAAAGCGAGGATTCTTCCTATGAGCTTTCACTGGAGATAACTGCGTCTGGAAACGCCCAGAATCTTATAGCAGGCAGCAGCGCATATTCTGCGATAACCGAAAGTGACGCACGTCTTGGCGGAGCCGTATCCCTGGACTATTACGGCGGCGACGTTGAAAAGGTCAAACTGACCTATGAGATAGGGGAAAGCTATATCTCCAACGAGGGAAGCAAATACGCAGAAAATTGTGTTGACATGCAGGGCATAAAGCGGTATAATATATTCAGGTACTTTGAAGAATTAAATATGCTCCTCCCCGTTGCGACTGAGTTCGATGAGGAGAATAATACCCTGTTCGCTGAAACAGACGAACTGGGGACTTACTGCGTGCTGGATATGGAAGTGCTGCTCCAGACTTTCGGGGTAAATCCTGATGGTTCGCAGACGGAGCATGTCGAAACGCAGATGTATTCTGCGCCGACAGATTCTGATGAGTATTGTGTTACATTTGTATTTGACATCCGCAAAGGAAGAATAAACGCCGGGCAGCTTGAAAATCTTAAGGCAGAAGTGTGTGAATTTGCTGAAACTGTTTTTGCAGAGGGACGCAATGTTTCTATTCGCATAATGACACAGGATTCTTCTGACTTTGATGGTGATAGTTCTGACTTCATTAATGAATGTGGGGATATGGTTTCTCTAAATAAAGCCATGAGTCAGGTCAAGGTGTCAGAATACGAATGTGATTTAGGCAACTACTGTGTAATAACGGACGCAATAGCTGAAACTGTTAACTCTGTTGACACATCTGTTAATAACTATGTCTTTACTCTTTTCGACCAGACAAATTCTCTGTTTGAGCAGAATATTGCAGAGGAACTCGGTAATAAGGCAAAGAAAAACGGAATAAATATCAGTGTGATCACTCCTTCTTTTGAGGAACTCGTTGGCTTTCAGAAAACAATCTGCAATGTTACAGGCGGTATTATGATAGATACCTTCAGTGATTTTGCAAATGATGTTTATGAGCATATTTTTGATGAAACATATGAGCCAAAAGATCTTCCTCCCGAACCGCAGAAGGAATTTGACGCTATTCTCATTACAGGTTACGAGCGCATAACTCTTGACAGCATACTCTATCCTAATGGCGAGAATCCGACCGGAATGGATTCCGATACAGACAAGGACGGACTGACCGACTGGGACGAAGTCGATGTTGAACGCTGGGAGAATGCTGGGCTGATTTCCAGAGAAGATAATGGATATATCCTGCCTACGCTTAAGCAGTGCATGGATTATACGGATAAGTCTTATGTTGAAGAGGGGCTTGGGCGTTTTATAAGCCAGCCTACTATCAGCCTTATGCTTAATGATATCCGTGTTATGCCTATTACTTCCGATCCTACTAGAGAGGATAGTGATGGGGATGGCATTACTGATGGATATGACCCCCATAAACTTATTAAAGGTGATAAAGATACTCCTTGCTTATATGAGATTAATCCCTTGGAATTAAACGGTGTTGATAAGCATGCAATGTTAATAGATATGTATGATGGCTGTCAAACTTATATTTGCGCAAATTGTGGATTTAAAGTTGTTGCACCAGAATTAGAGGATCAGGACAATCTCTCCGAGGAAGATTTTATTTTGGTGCAGATGCTACCTGCAATATATAATCATTTTGTAAGGGTGGAAGATGTTTGCTCACGTGAGATAGTATATGCGTCAATAGATAAAATAAGAACATACAAACAAAATAACAAGTATTCTTTCTCAGATGAACAAGGTAACTATATCTCCCCAATATCTCATACATCTATTAATGACGACAATGATTATTTTGTAGATATTCTCCTTTCTGATACAACAATCCAAAATAAAAAAATGAAATTGTATACTGATCTCTTAGTATACGGTTTTAAGACAGCTATTGATATCACAACATTATCTTTGTCACCTACATGGTATGGAATAGGTTTAGGCGTTGTATGGTCTGTTTTATCCGAATATGCATTAACGCTTTATGAAAATCGTGATTTGAATCAGTATAATGCGCCTTCTGTAATGATATCTAGTACATTGACATTTATTGATGGAGTAATTGATACAGATGGTTTATTAAGCTCTATTAATTTAGCATATTCATTATACAATCAAATTGGCATATCACAGCAAAAAATAGTCAATGATAAATCTTATATATATCGAGATTACAATGCCAATATCATTATAAAATGCGGAATGAATGAAATGTGGTTTTCTGTAAATCTCAAACAAATTGATATTAGTGATTTGAGCAACACTAGATATAGTAGTTTTGGGTATAAATATTTTAGGGACGAAACCACTGGGCTCATTAAGCATAAAAATGCTATGCTAATACAACAATCGGATTATAATGGAAGGGATTATGAACGTACTTTTGGCATTGTGGGGTGCTATTATTATGTTCGTGATATAACCGATGATAACTTTAAGTGGGTAGACTATGATGAACGCAAAGGAGGAGTATTATGATTTTTTCTCATGAACGATATTGCCCTAAATGTGGAAAAAATTTAAAATTGGTTGCCCCAACAAAGGAATTGCTACCTAATAGGGTTGGGAATTCTTCGAATGGAGTATTCTACTATTATCCTTCCAAAAAGCGTTATCGCAGTATCACATCACACCCGACTTCAAATTATTCAACTACTATCGCTAACAAACTTTATTACCCTGGTGTATTAAACTCAAAGCACATACTTTATGATAAGTCAGGATGGAACATAGTACCTATAGAAAATACTAAACGCAAATTGAAAAAGGGTGGGTTTTGGATATTTTCGCCTGAAATGGTGTTTTTTTGTAGTAATTGTAAGCAAAAATTATCTATTAATTTAAACCCGACTGCAAAAAGTGGAACATCAGCCTTGGCCTTATTCTTTGTTGCGATAATTAGTTTATTTGTTTGGTGTGTGTGGAAATCTATACCATATTGGTGCTTTAATGTTATCGGCATTTTATATGTTATTATCTTAATTGAATTTTTGATTGAATTGGTGTATGTGTTGCATTTTTGTAGTAATTTTGTACCAACCGATGAATACGACTCGCTAATTCATCAAAGTGTTGAAATTACCATATTAAGCATCAATTTATATCCGTTTTTTGTGAAACAAGGTAATATTTACTCAGCAAAAATTGATGATGAGTTTTTTCAAATTTATCTTGAAAAAAAAGAAAAAAGAAAACTACATATTCATATTTGCGGAACTACTGATGAACAAAAGACGGTGATATCATTTCTTAATCAAAAGGTTAAAAAAGATAGTAAAGCGACACTATCTTTATGGTTCGAAGGAAAGTATATCGGAAATGCAGAGGTAGTTGAAATATACGACTGCATAGAGGAAAAACCTTTGCCAGATGATGCCCCTAAAACAAAAATAAAGCTAAATTGGAGTTGTGATGATTGCGGATTCAACAATTTAGGAACTTCATCAGAATGTAAATCTTGCGGCAAATACAGAAAGTAACAATGGAGGGTTGTTGATTGAAAAAATATTGTTCACTCTGCAAGCAGCCGCTTGCAAACAATAACTGTATTGTCTGCGACAAATGCGGCAAGCCAACTACGCCTATTGATATATTTGACAAAATGGCGTCGGATAACTGCCTTGACAGCAAGGAAAAGAGAATGCTGGAGCTTATCGGCATTTTAAACATCATATCTTGTGTCATTTCTATGATTGAATGGCTGATTTTAACCGCCGTATTCGGTAATATAAGGGCAGTACTTCAAGAACAGATGAATGCAGGCTTGATTGTAGAAACTGCCGAGAATCTGGCTGCTTACCAATCTACACTATCAATGTGCGGATTGATGTCAACGCTTGGTATAATAGTAATTGTCGAGCAGCTTGCTGCGCTGTTCTTCAGCGTTATGATATTGCTGAAAAGAGCGTGGGCTGTACAGGTTTCACGGGTTCTGTACATAATCAATATAATTATACATTTCCTTTCGGGAAATATAATCAGTGCAATTATCACAATTTATATTGTGGTTAAACTTAATGCCATAACTTCAAAGATGGACGGCGGTGCTGAATACACAACTGCCACAATGAAAGTGGAAAAAGAGGAAGCTGAGCTTGCTGCCGACCCAACAAAATGGCGTTGTAAATCCTGCGGTTTTATCAATTCATATACCGTTTCGGAATGCAAATCCTGCGGGAAATGGAAAAACTAAGTCATATTCGCAATGACATTCACTCAATGGAAACGTTGGAGCATTATCTACCTTTGCACATAACAGGTATGGAACAGTCCGTTAAAAGAGCAATCGTTTAATCGAACCTTTGGGTATTTCTCTTGCAGAGCTGTTCAACGATGATACCGAGGTCATGTTTCATACACAAGAGGAACGGCGTTTGGTTGAGAATTACAGGTGCTTGCCGAAAGACAAGGCAGACGCTCTGCTGAATTTGAGCGACCTATTACAGCGATAATCAGATTTACACATAAAAATACCCTGCGCCGCCGGAAAGCACCGACAGCGCAGGGTGTTATTTATTTAGCAGCGGTATCTCTGTATCCGTCAAATTCCTTGTCGAAAAGGCTCTCAAAGTCCTCGGAGGAAAAATCAGAGGCTGAATATCCAACCGTGTAAATGCCAATAATACCCACAAGGAAGTGAGGTATTGCACATGAAAAGTGTCAAGCAAAATTGTAACAGTTTCCCCCAAAAAAAGATCAAGCCAAACGTTTCTGCCAAGGTGTAAGACCGTTGTTGAATGAATGGGGTTAGAAGGAAATTTGCCAAAAGTTAAACGAATAATCTCAGCCATGGCATTAGGCATACGCCTAGAAACCTTTGTCGCATACACCAGTGAAAAGGCTCACGCTTATCAGTGCGATGACTGCACAATAACCTACAGCATAACCAACGAATGGAGCGGAAAACAGCAGGTTATTGATGGCTCGGAAGCACGAGACCTTTACCATTTAATTTGTAAACTAGGGCATAAATCAAAGAATCTGTGATCTTTCCGGATACCTTTGATTATGCCCTGTTTTTTTAGCTTGTCCGCTATTTTTCCCTATTAAACGCAATATTTCCCAAAGTCATTGACATAATCTTAAATTGGGACTAAACTTAATAAAGAGATAATTTCAAATAATTTTGTCGTGTTTGTTTGATGCCTTAATCAATGCTTATTAGAATGAGCATTGCCCAAGAAGTGAAACAATATCGGAGGTTTCAATGAAAATCAAGTCTATCGAAATTTCAAACTACCGTAAAATCAAAAAAGCAAAATTAAACATGGAGGATAATATTACTGTGCTGGCTGGCGCCAACAATAGTGGTAAGACTTCTCTTGTGGAGCTCTTCGAAAACCCAAGGGAAAGTTATGTTTAAATAAAACCGATTTTCCGGTTGAATTATGCGAAGAATGGGGGAAAAGGGCTTTCCCTATTTTTAGAGATGCTTTTTCATATCCAAAGAAAGAAGATGCTCAAACTCATATCAGAGAAAAAATATTTGGAGATACCCCTGTTACTATTTCACCAATCATGCTTAAAATCCAGATAGACTATGATAAAGAAGCAGATGATATTCGCAATTTCGCTGATTATATAATGGAACTCTCTCCTGATAATACAAGCTTTTATTTCATGTATAAATACGAGCTAAACAACAAGCTCTTTTTTGATAATTTTGACAAATATTATGAAAAAATGAAGCCTAGATTTCAAAAAATTTCTGATAGTGGAGTAACTGGGAATAAAGCTGAACGTGTAATTTGCGAAATGCTTATTGATTGGTATGATGATTCCTGTACAGAAGAAGCATACTTTTGCGACAGCTTATATGACAATTCTGTTCATATGGATGTTTCAGAATTCAAGGCTCTTTTTAATTTTGGGCATATTACCGCAAATCGAGCATTGGATGATGAAAGAGCGGATAAATCCAGAATTTTAAGTAAAAATGTCGTGGATATTGCAAGCCAAGCGGATGATTGGAAAGCCATGACGCAAGATTTGCCAGATAAGATAATTCAGCCGATACAAGATGCAGGTATTCAGGATAAGGTTAGGCAGATTTCTCTGGATCCGCTTAAAGGAACAATGGACGCTATTGCCCAGACAAACGGTGGAGCAGCTGGGAATATCATTATTGATATGGAAATAACAGAGGATTCTATTAAATCGCTGTTAAAAGGTATTACTAGTGCAAAATACCAAATGGGTGACTATTACTTGAATGAGTCTTCTCAGGGATTAGGGTACAGTAATCTTATCTATATCCATCTTCAATTAGAGAAATACAAAAAGACAATTAACCGCCTTGTTGTCAATTTTTTCGTTATAGAAGAACCGGAAGCACATATGCATCCTCAAATGCAGAACGCTTTTGCTCAGTATCTTTTTAATTACTATAAAGACAAGAGCGAAATGCAGGGAATGCTGACCACTCACTCGCACGAAGTGGTACGCAATGCAAAGATACCACAGTTAAGAGTGCTTCGTCAAACAGCCACATTTACATGTGAATTATACGATTTGCGTATTTTTTACGAAACTGTTCAAAAATCAGAGCCGGAATTGTTAGAATTCTACAACTTCTTTTATACAATTAATTTTCCCGACCTAATTTTCGCGGATAAAATAATCATGTATGAGGGAGATACTGAGCGTATGCTTATCAAGAGTATACTATGCTCAGGAGAATTCAAGACCCTTGGAGATCAATACATTTCTTTTGTGCAGGTCGGTGGAGCTCATGCCCACAGATATTATCCAATAGTAAATTATTTGGGTATCAAGACTATAATTTTAACCGATTTGGATTATAAGGCGGATGATAAAACTTCAAAAGCTGTTTTATCATCAACAACAACTAACTCAGCAATTAAGTTTTTCTATAAAAAATCTCATCCTCAGGATTCATCGGCAGAGAACCCAAGCATTGAGGAGATTTATGATTGGGAAACGGTCTCGGCTCTTCGTGTGTTTGGTGATAAGAGCAACGTTTATCTGGGCTTTCAGGGAAAAAAGGATAACCTTTCCCGAACTCTTGAAGAGGCAATGCTTTCAAAATTCTATGTTGTAAGTGCCATTGAGGCAAAGCCCAAAGATGAGTGGAAGTCTAAAAAGGAAAAATCTGGATTGGATTTCTCCTTTCCCAGAAGCAACGATTCTCCTTCTATTAGAGATATTGTTCTTTCAACTTCAAATAGGAAAACAGACTTTATGTATTCAGTAATAATGAAAAAACTTCAGATGGAAATGCTGCCGGATTATATAAGGGAGGCTTTAGAATGGCTTGCTCGGTGAATAATTGTTTTCTTGTAAACGCCCCGGCTGGGAGCGGAAAGACAACTAAAATCAAGGGAATGGTCAAAGACAAGCTTGCCCAAAATCCCAATGATAATATTCTTTGCATAACATATACGAACCGTGCTGCTGATGAATTATCAAAGGATTTTAAGACAAAGAATATATTTGTTGGCACTATTCATTCTTTTCTAAATAGCTTCATGAGTCGTTATTTTAGCCATAGCGATATATTGAAGCTATATTTTGAAATATATGGCGATAAGATCAGAGAACGCATTTTGAACTCTAAAAATGATGAGAATGTTGTCCAAAGCAACGCCAAATACATAGAAAAGTATGCTAAGCTAGACTATGAAACCATAAAGGACAACATAAAAACTATCTACTATTGCGAATCATCGTTTAACCGCTTGTATTATGGCGGTTTGTCCCATAATGACCTCATCAGCTTTTCTAAGCTGATACTTGACCGCTACCCAGTTCTCAAAACAAGAATATCAGCCAAATATCAGTATGTCTTTATTGACGAATATCAGGATACTATGGCTGACGTCTTAAAGATATTTTATGAAAGCATTGTGGGTACTAATAGCAAGCTGTATCTGTTTGGCGACAGAATGCAGCAGATTTATAATAATTATAATGGGTCATTTGAGGATGAATTTAAGCTTTTTGACAATACCGAGGCTTTGAATACAAACTATAGATCCACTAAAGAGATAGTTGGAGTATTAAACAAGCTATATAACGATGATTCTTTTAAACAAAATAGCAAGCCGGATACCGATAACGACAAGCCAAATCCAAAGCCAGTGATTATTATAACAAATAACCCAGAGGAAAGATTAAATAAAATCACCTCTCAGGATCCAAATACATTAGTGCTGTATCTCCTTAACAAAAGTAGATTTTCTTCAATTGGCGCTTTAAACTTGTACACTGCGTATACGAAAATGGAAAAGTATTCGTATGAAAAAAATGTTTCTGCCATTTTAACATCATCTTATGAGGATAATCCAGACTCGATTTTACGATTTCTATATTGCATTATGGAAATGTATTCGTGTTATAAAAAAAGGCAATACGGTGTTATTATACAGATAATTAAGGCAAATGGTAAATCTAACTCTTCACCCATGTTCAGCCGTGAAAGTACCTTAATAACAAATCACATCGATAAGCAAAGAATCTATGATAGCTTAAAGCAGCTATTTGATGACCTTGACACCGATATGCCAATTTCTGATTTTCTAAACAGAGCTAAGGATACATGTCTTTTTAATGACGAATACATTGACGATCTAATAAGCGATAATGATATTGGATTTGTATTACCTGTTTCTATAGCTGAGCCAAAGCGTGTTTTTGAATATTTATCCGACCCAAGAGTATCCACTCAGCATGGTGTAAAAGGTGAAAGCCACGAAAGTGTAGTTTTTGTTGCTGATGATAGTAAATCTACTCCTATTGTTCATATGTACCGCTTTTTTGACGTGTTGGCACAAATACTAGTTTCTCTAAAGACGTTCAATTCGTTTTATTACAGTTATGAGTCTATGCTTAAAGCTATTGAGAGCACGGAAAACATAAAGTTTAGCGAAATGGATAAGCCCACACTTGCCACACATAAAGAAGCGCTATTGAATGGTGCAGATAATTTAATGAAAGAGTTTTCAGACAACCCATATTTTTCTTATCTTTGCAAGGGTAACTATTCCAATTTCTTGCAGAAGCAGACTGTAAAAAACACACAAGAATGCTTTAAGCTCAATAAGGTCTATGGTGTTCTAAGTGCATACAAGTTGTTTTATGTTGGCTGCTCCAGAGCAAGGGAAAAATTAACTGTTCTAATAGATAAGAAAAAAATGCAAGGCAATATAGAATCGCAAATTTTCAAGTTCAAGGAGCTTGGATTTGAGGTTATATATTAGACACAAACGACTGATGCGAATCCCGAGAATTTTGGTTGACTTATATATCAAGATGCTGTGTTACTCAGATTTTAATTTTGTTTCGCGGGTGCTTTATGGATAAAATTTCTTTCTGTTTAGCCATAGCAACATGTGTATAGATCTGAGTTGTAGTGATGGAACTATGACCCAAAATCTTTTGTATGTAGCGAATATCCACGTCCTCTTCAAGCAATAGCGTTGCGAATGAATGCCTGAACATATGAGGAGTAACGTGTCGTTCGTATCCAACTGCATTAACATAACGGTTAATCATCGCTCGTACCGACTGTTCCGACAGACGATGCTTCAGCTTATTTACAAAGAAAAAACCTGCGGTGTAGATTTCATCTTGAAAAGCTCTGAAGTAGTTACTGAGCGCTTTCAGAACGTCTGGGTTTTCTATCTGGATTATTCGCTCTTTTGAGCCTTTGCCGAAAATTTTCAGCATGTGATTTTCTAAGTCCATTGCACCAGGAGTGAGGGTGCAGATCTCAGAAACTCTCGCTCCGGTGGCAAATAGGATCTCAAGCACGGCGATATCGCGGAGGACGCACTTTCTGGAATAATCAGTCTGGCAGACCTTAAGAGAGCTGTATGCTGAAGATAAAATTGCGCTGATTATATTAAAAGGGATCGTTTTTGGGAGCAGTACTGGCTCACGAAATGAAGTTTCGATTTTATCAAATGGGTTTGCGGAAATTAAATCCTGCACCATGAGATAATGTGTAAATGCTTTTAGAGTGGCTATCTTTCGCTTGGCTGTTTTAGGCTTGAAACTCCTGTGGAGCTGAGTTATGTAACTTTGAATATGTTCACGATCAAATATGCTATTGGTATAATCGGCGAATTGCCGAAGGTCTGTTTGATATGCTTTAGTAGTTTTAAGACTGAGAGTCTTCTGTTCAGTGCAAACTGTAATATACACGTTAATAATTTCTTGTAGATTCATTGATAATTTCTCCTTTTGGTATAATATCCATATTATATATCATTGAGAAGATTTTGTCGATATGCACATATTTAGAATGTCAATTTGTGAAATTGTAACGTATTTTGAGTGTTAATATTGAAAAGATATTGAAAATGGTGTATAATATTATTATAGGCTAAACATTGATAACTATTTATTATCGGAGAAAAACAAAATGAAATACATAAATAGCCAGAAAAAATGGGAAAAACTTTTAAAGGCGTTTGCAAAAGAGGATACAAATAAGGGTATTCAGTTTGAAGACCTTATTGAAATGATATTATGCAGGCTGTTTCCTGAAAAAAGGCTGAAATTCTCGCCCACAAAGAAGTCTCATGATGGTTCCAAGGACTTTTGGGCTCTTGACGGCAACCACGACTTATGGTGGGCAGAATGCAAGAATTATGCGCCTAATTTAAGCTTGAAGATAATATCGCCAACTCTTTTTATGGCAGAATTGTATGACATAGATTATCTTATGATATTCAGCTACTCAAGGCTCAATAGTAACCTTCTGCGGAAAATCGGTATTTATTCCAACCACCATGGCAAAAGAACGTTTATATATGACGATGAGCATTTGGAAAAGCTTATAATCCAGTATTATCCGGATCAGGTACGCAGTGTAACAGGAGACATTCCTGATTTGGAAGAGGGGGAACTGTATACAAACAGTTTTTCTGAAAAGAACCCAAAGCTATTTAAAATCGACAACTTTGACGGATTCTATAATATAAAAAATAGCAAACTGACAGTAGGTGAAATATATAATCTGAATTGTCTGGTCATAAACCGGAAAAACGAAAAGGCTGCTGTTACTTCAAATCTGGTAGGCAGGGATCTGAAATGTTATAAAATATACGGTATGACCCACATTCAAAAGGAACTTGAAAGCAATGAGCTGTTTATGTTCTCCGTAAAGGTCAACCTGATGACATGGAAGAATAAAATAAAACTTCCCACGATTAAAATAAGAGATCAGAGCGGCAAAGTATGCAATGTTCCGGTAGAAAATTCTTATGAATGCTTAGCTGGACATGATGGACAATTGGTGGGTGAATTCTTTGAAAATATAGTATCTGAGATCGACGCAACAATCCAGAATAATCATTTTTCCGGAATCCTGGTTTACGGAAACGGCGGATGCGGAAAAACTCGAATCCTATATGAAAGCAGCAGAAATCTCATCGCCAGGGATTACAAGGTCCTGGATTTTACGGGATTTGATAACGGTAACAACTGGATAAATGTAATAAGGGAGATCATCTTCTGCGTTTTTTCTGTTTCCGGGGATATGGTATTGGAGATGATATCCTCCATTGAGGCAGAGTTTCCATTGGAATGCTCTAAGCAAAGTAATGAGAATATAAGCGTTTATAAGCTTTTATCTGCACTTAAAAACAAAGACGTAAACGCTCTTGAGGGACTGTATAATATTATTTTCGAGAAGATCCGAAATAACAGATATGCTTTGATAATTGATAATTTCCAGTCATACTCTCCAGAATTGGTAGATTTCTTTAACCGCATGATAAGTTATTATCTGGATTGCGGTCGTTCTGTCAATATAGCGTTGCTTTTCTCTGTCAATGTTAAGCTGATTTATGACAGTTCATTTTCTGAGTTCATCTGCAGATTCCTGTCTCTATCAGGGAAAAATTTGTCCTCAAAGTTTTATTGTGCGGAAATATCCGGGTTTGAAAACGTTGACCAGGCTATGGTGTTCCTCGGAAATCGGCTGAAGCTCAGTGAATTCCCGCAACACAGCCAAGTGAAATCAATACTGAATTCCAAGCGTCTGATCAATCCTAAGCACCTCGATCAGATTGCTAATCATCTGATCACACAAGGCTGCGTCATAATAAAAGATGATAAAGGGTTTATATCCGACAATTCGAAATTTATCAAGTGCCTGGACCTGGTGCCGCCTGAATATCAAACTCTGTTTCAGCTTAATTATACAACTTTTCTGGAGAAAAACAGGGAGCGGCAGGAGGATTTCAAACTGATTTTTTCCGTTATTTATCTGTTTGAAAGAATAGAGAACAAGCACATTGATATATTTCATTTGAACGCCGATTCTATTAAGCTGTTATGCAGTCATGGTTATCTGGTAAATATGGGGCAGTCGCAGGATCCGAGCTACTCAGTTGAACACGATCTTAGCTTTCAGTGCCTGGAAAAAGATATATACAATGACCTGCTGATTACAGTATCCAGTAAAATAGTGGAGTTAAAACAGATAAACTCAAGAGCACTGAGACTTGCCGAATGCTATAAATCGCTGTGCATTCTTAGTGGTACGAAAAAGCTTTCATTAAGTAAGCTGCTAAAAATCAATGCATATGATATAGATAATCTGCAAAACCGGCATAAACTCCCTTTTGCCAGCCAGCTGCTTGAAAAAAGCTTAATATATATTGATGATAAGCCAGTTCAGATGTTGAGAAATATCAATATCATATGTAACTATGTCAATGATCATATAGGCGTCCAGGCTGCTGAAAAGTATTACGACAAAGCTCATGATACAATAAAGTCACTCAAAGAAACAACTCCCGAAATGCTTGAAGAGCTGTTCAGCTTCTATATACACGACGCCGAAAATAAGATTCATTTGTCAATGTCAAACAAAGTCCTGGAGCTTTACAGCGAGTTC
>ENA-OOYR01000991-OOYR01000991.1-human-gut-metagenome-genome-assembly--contig:-NODE-991-length-13939-cov-2.102780_pt1 | contig 13939 bp, 8 predicted proteins | sample MGYA00241701_ERZ501374 | MGnify/ENA primary metagenome ERZ501374 (study PRJEB25962, sample SAMEA2042655) | human gut metagenome | biome: human gut; feature: human-associated habitat; material: faeces...
CATCGCTGCTTCCTTCCCGGGGCATAATCTTTTCATTTACTTGTGTCAGATAGCCGTCCGTATATGAAAAGGTATATTGTCTCTTCTGGTCGAGAGAAGCATATTCGCATTGCGTGGCGTATCCTTCTTCGTTTAGGGTATATTTACGCTCAGTCCCTATTTCGTCTGTGAAAGTAACACTGCTTCTGTTGTTTCCGTATTGGATGGTAAGCGGATGGCTGATGATCTCTGTCAAGTCCGCTATCGAAACTTCTTGCGTGTAGGTATAACCGGTCAGCCAGGCATCTTCGTAGCGAAACTCTTCTTCTTTAGTAACGTCAGATACTCCGATTCCATCGGACTTGCAAAATTCGGAGAACAGCATCTTGCTTATTTCCGGGTCAGGAACTTCTGTGCCTGCTTTTTCTTCATCATCCGAACAACCGAACATTACTATCGCACACAACAGAAGTGCTATCTTTTTCATACTTGTTTATTTAATCCGTAACCCTCCGGCAAATCTTCTGCTGGCAGGACTGCTGACACTTTTTTCTATCTTAATACTCTTGGTACTTCGAGTTTCTTCTTCTTTGTCTTCGTCTTTCGGCGGATAGGTTCCCTCCAATGTCTGGATGGCTATGCTTAGCATTCTTTCTTTAGGATTGCCGAAAGGGAGGAACTGGCTGTAATCAGTAGTCCCGTTAATAGACGTTTCGCTTATTTTGAATTTATCGTTGGGAACAAGCACGAATGCGTCTTCGCCTGCATCATGGTCGGAGTTGTAAACGGTGCATACCACCGGATTGACAGACCAACGGTAGGTTTCGTTGATGAATTGCTCTGTAGCCACTGTTTGTCCCTTGCTTGCGCTACCCATGACAATAATGTTAGGAGCCTGATCCTCTTTGTATAGGCTGGTCAGTAGCATTTCTGCTGCTCCGGCTGTTGTTCCGCTGGTGATTGCTACCAAAGTGTTTTGATTCAGATTGACACCGGTCTTCAGCACCTCCTGATCGAAATTGATGGTCGCGTCTTTGTCCAAGTTCTTGTCGTTATATTCCAGATAAGCCATCGGAGTGCCCATTCTTGCATTTGGCACAAGGATGGTGGCAAGTAACTGAACACAGTCCAGCGATCCTCCTTCGTTATAGCGAAGGTCAAGGATAGTGGCTTGTACGTTGGCTTCCTGAAATATCGTTGAGACTTTACGTAATTCATTATTATACTTCTCCGGATCGTCATTGGTTCCGGCGGTGAAGCTGTTGTACATCAGATAGCCGACTTTAGCACCATTGTCTAAAGTCAGAATTTCGTATTTATGTACCGGTTGGTCTTCTATAGACTGGGCGGCTCCCAAATCCAGCGTGACACCGTTCGGCACTACTTTATACACCATAACCGGTTCTTCCGGTACTTCTTCCCCTTCTTCGGGCTCTTCCTCGACTTCTTTCCATACCCCCATCGAAAGTTCTCTTGCTATTGTACCTTGCAGTAGTTGCGTTTCATACTTCTTGCTGATATAGGAAGTGTCTACTTTCATAATCCAGTCACCGCGTTGGAGTCCGGCTTTTTCGGCGGGTGATTCGGGGATAACATAAGTAATCAAGGCATTGTATGCCGTATCGTTATCCTGACTCTTGACGAGCGAGTAGTCGAATCCATAGGTTGGCAACGGAGCTTCCAGGACAGAATCTACAAAAGAGTAGCTGTCTTTGTCCCATTTTGCTTTGGATAAGAAGGTGGCAGGGTCCTGAAACAGGTTTACTTCATCGTAGCCAGGCATATATTGATACCACAGATAATTCTGTTGCATGATATCATACATCCATGTATCCAGTTCAGTCAGGTGGGCATATTCCGGCCAGCGGTCCACACCACACGAAAAGAAGCTGCTGACAGATACGACGATCAGGGCAGGTATAAGTAGTATTTTGCGTAAATTCGTCATCTTAAAAAGCTTTTCAGTGTGCAAATGTAGGAAATACTTTGCTTATCTACCACATTTATGGTATAAAAATGCCTTCAATATGTGATAGGCTGTTAGCAAATCCCGCCTTATCTTTGCAACATCGAAAATGATCAATAGGTATTCATATAAATAGAGAGAGAATAATTAGAATCCAAAGAGAGTGATATAGAGTAAATGATTTTTGGATGGACCGTAACCTGACTTTGATAAAGATTTAATGAAACAGATTTGCTGATGTGCTAATTTGTCGGTGATTAATACATTGGCATCTTAGCACCTCTTTTGTTGTTTAACGAATAATTATGATGATGAATATAGCTGCATTATTGTCCGGAGGTGTCGATAGCTCTGTTGTCGTTCACCTTCTTTGTGAGCAAGGATACAAACCGACTCTTTTCTATATCAAAATAGGTATGGACGGGGCGGAGTATATGGATTGTTCGGCCGAAGAAGATATTGAAATGTCCACTGCCATTGCCCGTAAGTATGGTTTGTCCTTGGAAGTCGTGGATTTGCATAAGGAGTATTGGGAGAATGTGGCCGCCTACGCGATTGATAAAATAAAGAAAGGACTGACACCGAATCCGGATGTGATGTGTAACAAACTCATCAAGTTCGGCTGTTTCGAACAGAGGGTCGGAAAGGATTTTGATTTTACGGCGACGGGACATTACGCCACTACCATCCGGCAGGACGGCAAGACGTGGCTTGGAACAGCCAAAGACCCTGTTAAAGACCAGACGGATTTCCTGGCCCAGATAGACTACCTGCAAGTTTCCAAACTGATGTTTCCTATCGGCGGACTGATGAAGCAGGAAGTACGCGAAATCGCAAGCAGGGCGGGATTGCCCAGTGCCCGAAGAAAGGACAGTCAGGGAATTTGCTTTTTGGGAAAGATTAACTATAATGATTTCGTGCGTCGTTTTCTGGGAGAGCGGGAAGGAGCGATTATAGAACTGGAAACCGGAAAGAAAGTAGGCACGCATCGCGGCTACTGGTTCCATACGATCGGACAGCGGAAAGGACTCGGATTGAGTGGCGGTCCCTGGTTTGTGATCAAGAAGGATATTGAGGAAAATATCATCTATGTCTCTCACGGATATGGAGTCGAAACGCAGTTTGGCAATGAGTTCCGTATCAATGATTTCCACTTTATTACGGAGAATCCGTGGAAAGATGCCGGAAAGGAGATAGATATTACGTTCAAGATTCGTCACACTCCCGAATTTACGAAGGGAAAGCTGGTACAGGAAGAGGGCGGTCAGTTCCGTATTTTATCTTCTGAGAAGTTGCAGGGCATTGCTCCCGGTCAGTTCGGGGTGATTTATGATGAAGAAGCGAGGATATGTGTAGGAAGTGGTGAGATAACCCGATAGGCTGTTCCCTTTCAGAACTGAACCGGTTGTCAAATATAGTATTCCGCTAAATCCACAATCCCTGCACGCATCGCGTACTTGGTAGCTTCGTGCACATTGTTGACTCCCAGCTTCCGGAAGATATTCTTTCGGTGGCTGTTGATCGTATGAAAGCTGAGGTTCTTTTCTGCCGCTATTTCTTTTGTCGTCTTCCCCAGTGCAATTTCTTTGAGGATATTCTTTTCTGTCTGCGTCAGCAGATGATCATCCACCATTGCAGGAGATGCGGCGGAAGAAGCCGTTCCCGAAAGCAGCAGATTGCTGACATGATTGCAGATATACCGCTGTTTGCGTGAAGCGCATTGCAGGGCTGACATGATTTCCTCTTTCGAGTTATCTTTCATCACTACTCCGAAAGCCATACTGCTGAACAATACCTGCCGGAGAAAATTAATACTCAGCTCATCGGAGAACAGAATCCAGTCGGCCTCTTTAAACCGCTCCTGCAGGACGATCAGTTCGTCCGCTCCGGCAAAATCGAATAAAGTATAATCCAGAATAACCACCGCTTGCGGATACAGGCGCAGCTGCTGAATCAGTTCGGCCTTGTTGTCAGCTTCTAAAAGAACGGATACATCCTTTTGCCGGCTTAGCAGAAACATCATTCCTGCCTTGCTGATATCCTGATTATCTGCGATGATATATTCCCTCATAATGATCAATTAAAAAAACTCCGCTACAAATGTACGCATTTTGCGCGATTTGTAGCGGAGTTATTCTTATATTCTTCTATTCGGATTACCAGGCACGTCCTTTGAAGATGTTTGACTGATCCAGTGGGACGATGTTACCGTTCAATGTCAGGTTGTTGTTATTGAAGTTCGGGCTGATAGATACCGAAGCATTGTTGTTACCGCTGCTCATATTAATAAATACCTGAGCTGAGATACCGATGCCCTGTACACTGAATGAACAGTTTACATTTCCTTTCTTATCGATATTCATCTTCATGTCCGAAGAGTTACCGTCTACAGTCACACCACCGATACCGTTAGGGCCGGGATAAGGAGTGTTGAAAGCTGTCTGTACAGTGGCTCTGTTTCCGTTCATCAGGACGAAGTTAGTGTTGGAAGTCACGAAGGAACTCATACCGTTACGGAAGATCACCTGATTGGCTTCCAGAACAAACTGTTTGTTCTTCAAAGCCTGTACAGCCTGCTGGTAGGCTGCCATGTCCTGTACCTGTTCTTCTGCGCGAAGTTTTGCTCTTTCTGCGTCTCTTTCTGCTTTTCTGTCTGCGCGGCGGATGGCTGCGTTACTTTCCTGTGCATACATCATTGTGCTCGCACTTACTAAAACTAATGCTAATAATGCAATAAACTTTTTCATAACTTTTTTTTGTTTAGGTTTAATACGTTGTTCGTTTATTGCAAAAACAAAGTGTATGCCAGATTGTTCACGGGCGTTTTACAATTTTATATCCGATAGCTGCGACAGCGATACTCATTAAAGGACTGATAATGTTGAAAAAACAATAAGGGAGATACACAAGTGTGGGTACACTCAAGATAGTGGCTTGAGTCATTCCACAGCTGTTCCACGGGATCAATACGGATGTAACGGTTACTGCATCTTCCGTGGTACGGCTTAGTAAGCAACTTTCATACCCTTTCTTGGCATAAATATCGCGAAACATATTTCCCGTCAGAATAATACTGATATATTGATCGGCAGTGGTCAGATTAAGAAACAGACCGGAACAAACCGTCGCACTGACCACGCTGACTGTTTTCTTCATAAAGCGCACAAAGATGGAAGTGATACTTCCCACCATGCCGCTTGCTGTCATTGCTCCGCCGAAACACATGGCACATAGTATCAACCAAATCGTATTCATCATTCCTGACATGCCACGTGTGGCAATTAAATCTGTCAGAACGGCATTATCCGTGTGTAAATTTGTCTCTCCGTAGATAGTCATCATTAGTCCTTTAAACAGTGAATCGAATCCGGAAGCGGCAATTCCTGAAATTTCTTCCAACAAATCCGGCTGAAAGATCAAAGCAAAAACAGCAGCCAGCAGGGTGGACAGGAACAGCGTAACGATAGACGGCACTTTCTTCGCTATCAATATGCCGGTTACTACGGGAACTATCAGCAGCCACGGAGTGATATGAAACTTTTCATTCAGAGCTGTTGCCACTTCTGCGATGTGTTGTGTATTGTTGGCATCATGAGAGAATCCTGCTACAGTGAAAATAATTAGCGTAATGACAAGAGATGGAACCGTAGTAATCATCATATAACGGATGTGACGAAACAGGGGAGTATCTGTGATGGAAGAAGCCAGGATGGTGGTTTCGGATAAAGGAGATATTTTATCTCCGAAGTATGCCCCTGAAATAATGGCTCCGGCAATCCAGCCGTCTTCAAAACCTTGCGCCTTTCCGATACCCATCAGGGCGATACCGATGGTAGCAATGGTAGTCCACGAACTTCCGGTCATGACGGAAATCAATGCGCAGATGATGCAGGTAGATGCCAGGAAGAAACTGGGATGGATAATTTGCATCCCGTAGTAGATTAGCGTAGGCACTACTCCACTAATCATCCAGATCCCGCTCAACGCACCGATTATCAATAGAATAATAATGGCTGTTGCCACTCCGGCAATATTGTTGGTGATGGCGAGCTCATAATCTTTCCAGGGAATTTTATAGAACACCATACCGATAAGGATACAAATAGCTGTAGTGGTGAGTAGTGACACTTGGCTTCCGCCGCTTAGGGCATCACTGCCAAATGTGCGGATAGTGGCAAACAATAATAACACCAGTACAATGATCGGTATCAATGATACAAGGGGAGAGGGGGCTTTCTTCATGTTGATTCTTATAACCTTTTATTTGTTTTCCGGCTACTGTTTTGTTTATAGCCGCGCAAAGATACAACAAAAAAGAATGAAATCTTTTGCTTCAAAATGTCAGGCAATAAAAATTATTATAAGTTTGTATTTGATTGGAATATGTATAAGACCGGCTCAATTAGCGAAAGTCTTACGCCTTATCCACCAGTAACGGATGAAAAGTACCCCTGTCAGGATGAGGGCAATGGATAATCCGGTATAGAAAACAGAAATGAACGTTTCGGGCAGAAGATGGAAGCTACGTATAGTAATTCCCAGAGAAATCATGAAGATCATTGTAATCCAGCTTTTCACATCGAAAAAGGAGAACGGGCAATTTTTGTGTTCTTTCTTTTGTTCGATTCGTTGGGTATGTTTATAATAAAGTCTTCTGAACACCAGAACGAAGAATAACAAGAAAACGACGGTAGCTTCTCCTATTTTGAACATCCAATCTTGGGAGGTGTTTAACCAGGTTACAATTCCTATTCGCAGAATATTCGCACCGGCTATAATCCAGACGGTGCCGGCTGTGATAAGTAAGATTTGTCTGTTAACTCCGTATTTCATTGGCTTTTTTATTGTAATAAACGGTTTGACCGTCCGTTTTGTTGACTCACTTCTTGTAGAAAGTCGTAATTAATAAAGAAATTCCGGTTAAAACGACTCCGGTACCGATAACTCCGTGCCAACCATACAGTTGCCAAAAGCTGCCCGCCAGAAATGTTCCCATTGAACCGCCAATAAAGTAAGTAGTCATGAAAACTGTATTGATACGGTTCGAAGCGCGCGGGTCTAGTTCGAAGATACTTGTCTGGTTGCTAAGTTGGATGCATTGCATCCCTATGTCAATGATGATGATTCCGGCAATGATACCAATAAAGGTGTTTTCACCGATGAAGAACAGTAACCAGGCAAAGAGAATCAATCCGCAACCGATAAAGTTGAAGCGGCGTACCCCGACTTGTTTTACATATCTTCCAACAAAAGAGGCTGTTAATGCTCCCGCCACTCCGCAAAGTCCTAGCATACCGATTACGTCGCTGTTAGCGAAGAACGGGGCTTGTCCCATTTTAAAAGCCAGACAGGACCACATGGCGAGGAGGGAACCGAAATTCAGTGCCGCCCGGATCGAATAAATGCGTAGTTGCGGGTATTCTTTCACTAAGGCTAACAGGGATTTCATCAGGCCGCTATACTTTCCCTGAAAGTTGGTCTGAATGTCAGGAAGGACTTTTAATACAACGATTGCGCAGATAAACATCATGCCTGCAGCGATGTGATACATTTCCCGCCAGCCAATCAGTTCACCGATAAATCCGCTGACGACACGTGAAGCCAGAATGCCGGTCAATAGTCCTGATAAGACAATCCCTACATTCCTGCCTTTATTTTCCGGACGGGAGAACTGGGCGGCTATCGGAATGAATATTTGTGGAATCATCGAACAAACTCCCGTGAGGAATGAAGCGATAAGTATCAAATGAAAATTGTGCGTCAGGGCGATGGTCAATAGGGAGAATATCAGAATGGTGAAGTTGACGAGGATGATTTTCTTACGCTGATATAAATCTCCCAGAGGGGTGATAAACAACAATCCTGCCGCATAGCCTATTTGCGTGACCATGGCAATCAGGTTAGTTCTGAACTCTGATATGCCAAGTTCATGGCGTATCATATTTAATAGGGGTTGAATATAATAGATGTTGGCTACCGAGACACCGGCCACAATAGCAAGTGTCCAGAGGATAGATGCCGGTAGTCCCCCGTTTTCTTTTAATGGCTGTTTCATGCGGCAAAGATAATAAAATAAGATGTTTATTCGATAAAGAAAGTGGTGGAAACTGTGTTGCCTTCTCCGTCTACTGCCGTCAGGGAATGTTTGCCGGGAGCAGGTTGCAGGGAAATTTTGTGGAAATCCTGTGTCTGTGTCTGATAGGTGTCGTCGAGATGCCAGAAGATAGTGGCATTGGGATTGCTGTGTGCCAGTTCCACCGTGATAAAGCCTTTGCTGCCGTCCAATTGCTTGGGCAGCTTGATGTGGGCGTTCATCGGAGGGTAGATGAACTGCATGGGTTGGAAAGAATCTTCTCCGCAGCCGGCTTTGAAAGGTGGCAGCGGTTTATATTCCGGATGGTGTTGTTTATAGTACCATTCCCATACGGGCGGCAGGGCAAACCATGATTTCTGAATGGTAGGTTCCGTGTTTGCACAGTTTTCATAGATGCGGTGGCTTTCGTCGGCGGATAGTGTGACGAGATGATGGTAAGGACAAGCCTCTGTCCGTAATCCGACGGGAAGGATCAGTACGGTGTCGGTTTCTTCACAGAAACGTCCTTTCAGATGACCGGATTGACGGCATATTTCTGCATCAACGAAAATTTCTGTGGGACGTTCGAACCAGGGTGAAGATGGGAGATAATTGAATATATCGAATAATACGGGACCGGCTGTCTGTGCACCGACCAATCCGGGTTTTCCTTCTCCGGTTGCATTTCCTACCCATACGCCTACTGCATAACGGGGAGTCACGCCAACGGCCCAGGCGTCACGGAATCCGTAACTCGTTCCGGTCTTCCATGCGATAGTCTGCATTGAGGGGATTGATTTCCAGTCAATTTCTTCAGGGCGGTTGACTTCTGTTAAGGCGGAAAGGGTGAGCCAGGCCGCTCCTGCAGAAATGACTCCTTCTGAAATAACTCCTTCTGATATATCCTTTCTCGAAGTTGTTTTTCTTGAAATGGTCTTTCCTGAAGTAACTTTTCTTGAACCATCTCTTTCCGAAACTGTCTTTTCTTCTGTTCCCAGTAGTATCTGCACTTCCTTTTCTTGGGGAAGGTCGTTGGAATGACTGTTGGAGAGGCTTCGTCCCATTTGTGCATAAGCATTCGTCACATCCCATAAAGTAGCTTCGGCACCTCCTAAAATGAGTGATAATCCATAATGGGAGGCTGATCGGTTGATAGTCTTGAACCCCATTTGTTGCAGCATGTGATGAAATTTGGGTACTCCATATCTTTGTAACATGGTGACAGCCGGGATATTCAATGAGCGGGCAAGAGCTTCGGAAGCGGGGACGGCTCCTTCAAACTGCATGCTGAAGTTTTGTGGAGTAAAGCCATTGATATTAACGGGTACGTCCGGTAACAGCATTTGCGGTAATAGACTTCCCTCCTGTAGCATGGCACCATAGAGAAAGGGTTTTAAAATACTGCCTGTACTTCTGGGAGCTTGAATCACGTCTACTTGATTCCCCCCTTGCTTACGGTCGAAATGTACATTTCCGCAGTATGCTACCACTTGATTGGTGGGAATGTCTATAATTAGGATAGCCAGGTTACGGATATCACTTCGATTAAATTCATTGCTCCACCGTTCCGCCAAACTCTCTATATGGGTTTGTATTCCTTTATCGATGGTTGAGCGGGTATATAATCCGTTTCTTTCTTGATAAAAGCGGGTAACCAGGTGGGGGGCTATTTGAGGAAGAGGATGTGGTTCGTCGGGTAACGGTTCGCTGATAGCCAATTCATAGGTGGACGCATCAATAATCTCTTCTTCAAAAAGTTGTTTTAATAAACGGTTGCGTTTGGAAAGTAGTGTTTTTCGTCCTTTGGATAGATGAATCATGGCGGGGGCATTTGGCAGGACGGCCAGCATGGCTGATTCCGCCCCTGATAAATCTTCGGCAGAATGACCGAAGTAGCGCCAGGCAGCAGCATCCAGTCCTACTACATTTCCTCCGAATGGTGCATGAGAGACATACATGGATAAGATTTCCTCTTTGGAAGTCCGGAACTCCAAACGGGTAGCCCAGATCATTTCGATGACTTTCTCTCCGATAGTTCTGGGTTTGTTCCGGGCGAGACGGATGGTCTGCATGGTAAGGGTACTGCCTCCGCTTACAACACGTTTATTCTTTAAATTCTGATAGAGTGCTCTTCCGGTAGATAGCGGATTAACTCCCCAATGGTGGTAAAAGTGTTTATCTTCAAAGGTAATAAGGCATTGTTTGATTTTCTCGGGTGTTGTCTTTCGGGGAGGAAACCGCCATTGACCATCCGAAGCGATACGTGCTCCCAGTAATTCTTCGTTTCGATCAGTCACAACGGTGGAGTAGGGTACATGAAACAGTTGCCGGGGAAGGCAAAAGATGTATCCTATCATCAAAAGAGCAATGCTTATTGTCATTACTTTCTTAGTAACAGATAATCGTTTGAAGAATTTATATATAGGATTCATTTAAATGTTAAGAGCTAAGAGACATATCTTTGTGACAAATAATTAGGCACGGATTACACGGATTACGCATTTTTGGTTAACGAGTAGAACCGTGTAATCCGTGCCTGAAATTTATCGACTGACAGTTGTTCTTCCCGCTTTGCTGCGTGCCTGTACGTTTACATCATACATTGCTTCACATTGAACGGCAGGAAGAATAAAGTTACCTGCATAAGTCGCTTGCAGTCTGACAGTGAATACTTTTGTTTCACCACGACGCAAATTGAAATAAGTTAATACCCTGTCATCGCGTATATCCAGATAATTATATTTGCTGACGGATTTACCGGAACCGTCGGCTGCTCCGCTTTCCGTTTCGGGGGCAACCATTCTTTCGTTGTATATTTCCCAACCGGACGGTATGATATGCGTCAGTGCCAGATTGGTGTAATCGGAAGTTCCGCTAATATTGGATATGGAAGTGATAGCCATAAAGTCAGTTCCCTGTATAATATCATTGACAGAGATTGGTGTACCGTTCAGGTTGGCATATCTTATATCCATGCGAAGATTGTCGCTGATGGCCGGTAATGTATCGTTCAACAACTGTGTGCGTGTGATAAGGTCTACGCTAAGCGCTCCTTTTCCTTGATTCTTCACAGCAATCATACCGGATTTGGGAGTGGTGGCGATTTCCTTTTCAAACACAGCTTTAGCCGATTTCACGGCAGGTTGTTGTTTGTCGTTCCATGTCCATACGAAATCCAGTGTGCCTGATAGCTTTTCAGCCAGACGTCCCATTGCCATAAGAGCAAAAGCGGTGGATTGTGTACTGAACCACTCCTCTTGTGACAGATTCTTTGAAACGACTTTTGCCCGCTGCAAAGCATCCCGTTCCCGGTTCATCAGGATCAGTGTTTCCAGAATCATAGCTTCATCACGGTCGGAGGAACCATAAATCTGATTCATGGAAGAGTAGGGGCTTACTGTTGTTTCCGCATTATACACCAGTTCTTCAGCCGGTTTCATCTTTCCGGTCAGTGCATAGGTTGTTGCCAGTCTCCATTTAGCTTGAATGGATAATCCTGCCTGTTCTTTCATCCGGTTCATGGCCCCATATTCCGGTACTCCTGCCAATGCAAGCGTATATAAGCGGAAAGCCTGTTGCAATTCCGACTGCCATTGTTGCCAGCCGCTTGCATCCTGCGGCATCCGCCAGTTCTGTGCGGCGGCACGTTGGAAACGCTTCCACTTGTTCAGTACATTCGAATGAACGGCGTATCCTTTTTCTTGTGCCAGTGTCAGGAACATTCCTGCATAAGAACTGATCCATTCGTCGGCAACAGCATTTCCCGGCCAATATACAAATCCGCCATTGGGGAGTTGACGACCATAAATCTGCCGGATAGCTTCCTGTATATTTGTCTTTATCTTTTCGGCTTCTATCTTATCTATTGTTTTGAATTGGCCGACAAACAGAAGAGGCAAAGCCTTGGAAGTCAACTGTTCCGTACAATGGTGCTGATAGTTATATAAGAAGTCGAACCGGCGGCTGATATCAACCGAAGGTATGCGTGATACTTCCAGCTTTATCTGGTTATTTGCAGAAGAACTGCTTAGATTGTATGAAAGTTCTTTGCTTTGTCCGGCTTCTACCCATTGACTGTTGCGCAGGGTTACTACCGGATTCGGGTTGCGTACTTCTATTTCAATGGTTTCTTTAGTTTGTTGTCCGCCACCATTGGCTGTCAGATGGATGGTAGCCTTTCCTGTTTTACTACCTGTTTTTAAGGTAAAGAACACGAGCTGGTCACCCGGTTGGCTAAATTTGAGCGACTGTTGGTTGGCCCCTACAATCTGTACTCCTCCACCGGATGCCTGAAGTGATACGGTTACATTCTTCACTTGATTTTCCATCGCAAAGATATTTACCGGAACGGTGATTTCTTCCTGAATACTAAGCACACGGGGCAAGGTGGACAACATCATTAACGGAGTCCGCACGAAAGCCGTTTTTTCCGCATTGCCGTACGCTCCCTCTTGTCCGGCAACCACCATGGCACGTACCGAACCTACATACATCGGAAGTTTCAGCGTATGCGTCTGGCTCTTACCTTTTCCCAGATAGAAAGGACCTATAAACTTGACTACCGGTTTGAAGCGGTTTGCTTTTGCATCGGCAGGTTTTAATGTGGCGTCTCCACCCGTACTGAAAAGTGAACTGTAACTTCCGGCGGAAGCTCCCAATACATTATCATACATATCCCATGTCCGGATGCCGAGTGCTTCGCGTGAATAGAAATCATTCCATGGGTCCGGGGTTTTGAAATTGGTAAGATCCAGCAAACCGTCGTCTACAATAGCTAATGTATAAGTCATCGGTTTTCCGGTCTTTTCGCTGACGGTCACATTGAAGTTGGTTTCCGGGCGTAACACTTCCGGCATCTGTATCTGCGGTTGCAACACCGTCTGACTGTTAGTCACGAATACCGGAACGACGCCATACATACGGATAGGCAGGTCATTGACTGTTTGCGCGTGAGGCTGTAACAGACTGATATGCAGATATACATTCGGAGTCATCTCTGGTGTAATCTTGAATGTATATTTCGTATCTCCTCCGTTGGAAACCTCTATCCATTCTTGTCGTAATACGGTAGAACCGTTTTCTATGGATACCAGTGCACGTCCTCCCGCTGCTGCAGGAATGATTGCTGTGGCTGTTTCTCCTATTTCATAAGAATCTTTGTTCAGCGAGAAAGCAAGCATCTTGATACCGCTGGGATCAGTCTTGCTCGAACGTCCCCGCCATTCCGGCCAGTCAACATAAACTGTACCTCCGGTGGCATGTCCACTCTCTTTATCTTTCACGTAAACCAGGTAGCGTCCCCATGACGGATAATCGATACGGAATTTGAAAGATGCTTTTCCGCCTCTTGTCTGTAAATTGCCGCTGGCAACAGGAGTGATGGAACTGTTGTTGATATACGTTCCGAAAGATTCACCGCTGTTTTCCCACCACCAACTCCAGCCGATGCGGTATATTTTGTATTCCAGATTAGAACTGTTCACTAACTGTCCCTGCGTGTTTACAGTTACAATATCGAATACATGATCTTTGTCAGTTTCAATATATTTGCCTTTTGGCTGGTTCAGATTGATACCGACATAAGAGGTGAATGGTGAGAATGGAATTGTTTGAGTGTAGATGCTGGCATCTCCTCCCGGTTCGAACACGCGGGTGGTGAAAGTGGCGTTCAGCATACCCGGCGCTTCCGTTGCGGTCGGAACTTTCAGCATGACATTTGCTTTTCCTTCTGCATCCAGTGTGCCGTCAAATATATCTGTTTTGATAGTCGTGAAATCCGTAGCCGGATTGTTAAAGATATATTGTCCGTAATTCTTAAACTGTGTATTCACTTTCGATAAAGACATTTCTACTTTGGCTTTCAGTTTGGAGGCAGTTGCTCCTGTCAGCCAGGTTGAAGTGAGTGGGGCATAGAAATCCTT
>ENA-OOYR01001015-OOYR01001015.1-human-gut-metagenome-genome-assembly--contig:-NODE-1015-length-13607-cov-2.785419_pt1 | contig 13607 bp, 12 predicted proteins | sample MGYA00241701_ERZ501374 | MGnify/ENA primary metagenome ERZ501374 (study PRJEB25962, sample SAMEA2042655) | human gut metagenome | biome: human gut; feature: human-associated habitat; material: faeces...
AACTATTTCGTTGAGAACGACTTAATTGACTGTATTCAGAGATTTTTTCCCAAATCGTTATATATTTATTGTTTTCTGAAACGAAACCTGTGATGCTCTGATTTTTTTAGGATACACGTCCTTATACCTGTAAATACTCATAATAATTCCTACCAATGCATAGCACAATAAAATATTACTTCTGCCAATGGATAAAAATGGCAAGAAGGAGGATGCTGGTGGAATTATCCCCAAAGCACCTAACAAGTTTAATAAAATATTTAATAAGATTATCATTCCACAACCAAATCCCATAACCATGCCAAGTTCATTTTTTTGTTTAATAGAAGCTCCAAAAATAAACATTACAAGTGCTGCCAAGACAGCAACAACAACGATTCCGGCAATACTTCCATAGCTATTGAGAATATAAGAAAAAATGTAATCACTATTAAACTCCGGTAAACTGCCAATCACATCATTTCCGCTATTACCTACAAACAAAATGTCTTTGCTAAATGTTCTTAGTATTGAAGTAAGATAAGCTCCTTCTCCTGAAGCAGAAAAAAAGGAGTGAATCCTTGCTTCCTGATACTCTGCCAACAAATGAAATGTGTACATCACAAACAACAACATAATAGGCAAAAACATGAAAACTGCCCACAGACTAACAATTGTCTTTTTTACCGATATTTTGAACCACCCCTTTAGAATAGCCACCGTAAGCTGAATCAACATACTAATCATCATAATTATCGCAACAATAAGATTCGGCATTCGAAAAGTGATAAAAACAGGAATAATCAGACAAACTATCGACTTTAACAATGCAGAAAAACCACCATCTCTATATTTATATAAAATTGCTCCATAAATTGGTACATAAAACATCATCAGCGAAGTAGCAGAGATTCTGAACATTCCAAATCCGATACTATACCGTACTCCATTAATATCGCCACCAAAGAAACCGGTCAAAAGCAAAATCCCCATAGTAATTATGAATAAACCTATTATCTTGGAGTATTTTGCAATTACAGTATAATCAATAAAATTAATCCCACACATTAAGACAAAACCAATAAAAACAGAATAAACAAAACTTTCCGTCTCAAGTTGATACATCTCCTGCATAAACGGTTCCAAATTACTATATCCACTTTGATAAAATATAGACTGCTGTAGCAAAATTCCTAGCAGGCTCAATATTCCTACAATAACAAGTAATTTCCAAGCAATCTGGGGCTTATGAATTTTATCCAATGAAATACCAACCGTAACCGGATCACCCATATCTGCAACAGCATTTTTTTCTGCTTCTTCATATGACATTCCATCAGCAATATTGTCTTCTATCTGACTTTCAATATGTCCCTTTATCTCCTCGGCAATATATGGTCTTGCTTTTTTACAACGAATTTGCAATAACAGTTTTTCCAAATATTTTTCCATATTTACACCCCCATTGCAAGAACATTGGCTACAGCAGATTGATATTCGCTCCATTCTGCTTTCTTTGTTTCCAGCAATGCTCTTCCCTCTTTCGTGATGCTATAATACTTCCTCGTCTTACCAACATATTCCTGCTCATATACCTTAAGCAATCCTTTTCCTTCTAAACCATGCAATAAAGGATACAATGTTCCTGCTTTCAATTCAAACACATTACAGGATTTTTTACGCAGAGTATCAATCATCTCGTAACCATACATATCTTTTTCCGCAAGTAATCTGAGTAGAAGCATTGTCATACTTCCAGAAATTAATGCCTTATCAACAGCCATATCTAATCCTCCTTATGTAGATAATCTATATATCGGTTGTCTACAGTATATATCGTCCATCTATATAAGTCAATATAATTTTAGGTTCTCTTTAGCTTCATCAAATTATTTACTGAATCAAAGTCCTATTGTATTACAAAAGGGAGCAGTTTCCTGCTCCACTTCCTACATTACCTAACATCTCTACTGTACTTTTTCTGATGCTTATTGTGCCTATTCAGTTCCTTTGCTTCCTGTTGCTTTCTTTGCAACTTTGCTTTTAGGCTGTCTGACTCTGTCTTATTTCCAGTCTGCTGTTCCCACTTTACAACTGCCGATTGATAATCACTATACTCTGCTTTGGAAGCTCTGTATTCAGTCAAAAACTCCTTCACATTCTTATAACCATAACCCTGCACGATACTTGATAGGTACTGTTTCATATTGGCTATCTGTGTCTTTAGCTGTTCTGCCTGCTCCTGAAGCTTGTTGCGCTGTTTTCCTTTGAAAATACCCTTTGTTCCGGCAATCTCCTTCTCAACACTTGCAAGTTGTTGCTCCCTTTGATAGATGGCTGCATTCTGCTTCTCCAACTTGCTATAAATGTCTGTAAGTCTCAGAAACTTGGAAGCAAGTTTGGACTTCTTCGGCATTTCCGGTATCGGTTCACTTTTCGCCATCACAGACTCATTGACTGCCTGAACCTTCGTCTGCTCTGGTTCTGCCTTAACAAACACATTGGTCACCTTATCAGCCTTTTCCAAAGTCATTTTAAATACCTTACTAATCAAAAAGCTCCAAGGCATATATCGCCATCATAATCAGGCTTTTGAACAGTGCCGGATTTCTCCCTGACTTCTGAATGGAAGCCTTTACTTTCTGTCCGATTTTGCTCTGCTTCACTTCCAAAATCTGCTCCTCCGGCACACCACTAATCAACGCTCTATCCACAGTCTGATTCCACATGGTACGGTACTGATTATCCGTGCGTATCTGCTCCGCTTTGGGGTTGTTCTTACCAATCTTTTTCGTAGGCAGTACACACCATTTCTGTCAAAAACCCTGAGCTTTTGCTTATCATCTTTTACATAAATATTGATAAGGTCAGTGTAGGAGCGTTTCACTTCATCAAGGAATCTGTCGTTCTTAAACCTGCTGTCCTTGATATTAAAAAGAGTACGCTCATATACCTCGCCCTTGGGAATGATTTTACAGCCTTTACGAAGCTGTCCGGCTTCATCCAGTATCTCTTTTTTTGTTCGTACATGCTTTCCGTTTTCATCATAAAACATATTTCTTGTGGCAATCTTCTCCACAGGTTCATCAAGCAGCTTTCGCTCCGAAAAGATAAGATGGATATGATAGTTGGTCTTGCTTTTGTTGTGGTGCAGGGCAGCGATACACTCCACGCCATAACTTTGCTTGAAGTGTTCAGTAAAAAGTTTCAGCAGCTTGGAGAGGTCCTCGGCTTTCTTGGAAAGACTTCTGATGTCCGTATGGCACAATATGAATCAGAAGCAAGAATACCCAAGCATGATCTCGTAAAAGAAATGGCTGGTATCTTTGATGTCAGCACCCATGCACTTACCGTACCGGATATAGATACCTACATCGGTTTTATGCACACCTTTTTCGCATTGGAAGATATGTATGGACTGAAAATTGACGAAATGGATGGTGAAGTAGTCTTACGTCTGGATAAGTCCGACTATTCCACCTATTCCTCCATGAATAAAATGCTCCGTGCATGGCTCGCCGAAGCTAAGAAGCTGGAGAACGGAGAAAGCACCAAAGAGGAATATGATGACTGGCGTTACAAATATCCGGAATTGGATACACACCAAATCTGGGCTAAAGTTCCTTCACAGGAAATCAGCGATATACTTCTCGCTGGATTGAAAGAAATGGAAAAAGAAGAAAAGAAACAAACGAAACGTAAAAAGAAAAAATAAGCATGAAAAAACCTTACCAATTTTCAGTTTTCATACCCTCGTCTGTGGAACTTTTTCTGTAAAATAATCTAGGCAAGGTCCTTCTATGATAAAATAATTATCATTAGGAGGGCCTTTTATTATGGCAAGACAAAAGAAACCTGTACACAGAGTACAAATGACCGATGGTAAAAGAAACATCATTCGGCAGCTTCTCGAAGAATACGATATCGAGACTGCAGAAGACATCCAGGATGCTCTCAAAGATCTCTTAGGTGGCACCATTAAAGAAATGATGGAGGCCGAAATGGATGATCACCTTGGATACGAAAAGTCCAAGCGTTCTGACAACGATGATTATCGTAACGGCTATAAACATAAGCAGGTAAACAGTCGGTATGGTTCTATGGAAATCGAAGTCCCACAGGATCGAAAATCGACCTTTGAACCACAGATTGTGAAAAAGCGTCAGAAAGATATTTCTGATATTGATCAGAAGATCATTTCTATGTATGCAAAGGGAATGACCACTCGCCAGATCTCGGAAACAATCGAGGATATCTATGGTTTTGAAGCATCAGAAAGTTTCATATCTGATGTGACAGATAAAATACTTCCTCAGATTGAAGACTGGCAGAACCGTCCACTGGATGAGGTATATCCGATCCTTTACATCGATGCAATCCATTATTCTGTACGGGATAATGGAATCATTCGTAAACTTGCAGCTTATGTCATTCTGGGTATTCATACAGAGGGCAAAAAGGAAGTCCTGACCATTACAATCGGTGACAATGAAAGTGCGAAATACTGGCTTTCAGTCTTAAATGAACTGAAAAATCGAGGAGTTAAGGATATCCTGATCATCTACGCCGACGGCCTTACAGGCATTAAGGAAGCGATTGCAACAGCGTTTCCCAAAACAGAATACCAGAGATGTATTGTTCATCAGGTAAGAAATACTCTGAAATACGTTCCGGATAAGGATAGAAAAGCCTTTGCTACAGACTTAAAAACCATCTATCAGGCTGCTGACGAGCAGAAAGCTCTGGCTGCCTTAGACCGTGTAACTGAAAAATGGACTCCGAAATACCCGAATTCCATGAAGCGTTGGAAGGACAACTGGGATGCTGTTTCACCTATTTTTAAGTTCTCAACCACTGTCAGAAAGGTCATTTACACGACAAATGCGATAGAATCACTGAATTCCACCTACCGGAAGCTGAATCGCCAAAGGAGCGTATTTCCAAGCGATACCGCCCTGTTAAAAGCCCTGTATTTGTCCACTTTTGAGGCTACGAAAAAGTGGACTACCACAATCCGGGATTGGGGCCAGGTCTATGGAGAACTGAGTATTATGTACGAAGGACGCTTACCTGAATAATCAAAAGACAGCTTAAAAAGACAGGCGGGAAACCGCCTGCCCTTGACATTCCTGTAAGCAACTGTTATATATAAAACAAGGGCGATAAGCCTAATCCGTAAGCTTATTGCCCTTAATTATCATAGAAGAATCTTATTTACAGAGATTTTCTCATACACTCAAATCCGAAAGATGAAGGAGGCAATTAAATGATTAGAATACTAAATTTACTTGTATTAATTCTAAATACTTTTGTATTAATAGCAGGACAATTTCCAAATGATGTTACAGATACACAAGAATACAGAAATCTTGTGTATATACTTATTATTGCACTTATCTTATTGATTCTAACTGATATTTTTCAGGGTATTTCTGAATTCATACTCTCATTTACACGCTATGAAGAAAACAAAACCTTGATTTCTTCTGCAGTAGGTATTTTTCTAGCCCTTATTACTTCATATATTCTATTCAATCTGCCAATGATACAGACCATATTGAATGCAATAAAATAATTCCATATATGAATTTCATAAAAAAATCAGTTTAATGAAAGGAATAAATAGGATGCGTAGACAAGATTTTCTAAACAATTTTGGGGGATACTACTTAATGCTTGAGAAAAAATTAATGACTACATTTAATTATGTAGGGTTATCTACTTCAAATTTTTCTACATTTTCAAATGAATATGCCTTATTAATACAAAGTATTGGTGCAGAATTAGACTCTTTCTTTGCCGAAAACATCCTCAATAATGTTGATAACTTTGCAAATGTTGATATTATCGGTTTTAAAAACATATTTGATGTTATTTCATCCATTATCGCAATGCCTTAATTTTTTTGTACTCAATCTGTACTCAAATCACATAGCTAGAGCCCGGAAACCTGCATAAACACTGGATTTCCGAGCTCTATTTTTTTACTCCAGTTCAATTGTCCCAGGCGGCTTACTCGTCAAATCGTAGAGTACACGGTTGACGCCTTTCACCTCATTGATGACGCGGGTCATAACTTTGAACAGCACGTCAAACGGGATTTCTGCAGCTTCTGCGGTCATAAAATCAGATGTGATGACTGCGCGCAGCGCAACTGCATAATCGTAGGTTCTTTCATCGCCCATAACGCCAACAGAACGCATGTTGGTCAGCGCTGCAAAGAACTGTCCCAGTCCTTTGTCGCAGCCTGCTTTGGCAAGCTCTTCGCGGTAGATAGCGTCTGCATCCTGAACGATGCGAACTTTCTCCGGAGTCACCTCGCCTACAATACGAACACCCAGACCAGGACCGGGGAACGGCTGACGGTATACAAGGTATTCGGGAATGCCAAGTTCCAGACCGGCACGACGAACCTCATCTTTAAACAGAAGACGCAACGGCTCGATGATTTCCTTGAAATCAACGCAGTACGGAAGACCGCCTACGTTATGATGAGACTTGATCACGGCAGATTTACCGAGACCACTCTCGATTACGTCCGGATAAATCGTTCCCTGTACGAGGAAATCCACAGCACCAATTTTCTTTGCTTCTTCTTCGAATACTCGGATAAATTCTTCTCCAATAATCTTACGTTTTTTTTCAGGATCAGAAACACCCGCCAGTTTGGAATAGAAACGTTCCTGTGCGTTTACGCGGATAAAGTTTAAATCGTACTGACCGTCCGGGCCAAATACAGCTTCTACTTCATCTCCTTCGTTTTTACGAAGCAGACCATGATCTACAAACACACAGGTCAGCTGCTTGCCGACCGCCTTGGACAGCAGAACTGCTGCAACAGAAGAATCCACACCGCCGGAAAGTGCACACAGCACCTTGCCGTCTCCAACCTTTTCACGGATCTGGCGGATCGTTGTCTCCACGAAAGAATCCATCTTCCAGTCGCCTGTGCATCCACAGATATCATATACGAAATTGGAAAGCATCTTAGTGCCTTCCTGAGTATGCATAACCTCCGGATGGAACTGTACTGCATACAGCTTCTTCTCTGCATTTTCCATTCCTGCAACCGGACACACTGGTGTATGGGCTGTAATTTTGAATTTCTCCGGTGCTTTTTCAATATAATCGGTATGACTCATCCAACAGATCGTGCTGGGGGATACATTTTTAAATAATGCAGATTCTGTATCCACTGCAACCTCAGTCTTACCATATTCGCTGACAGGCGCAGTTTTTACGCTGCCGCCCAGCATATAGGACATAAGCTGTGATCCATAACAGATTCCCAGAATCGGAATACCCATTTCGAATATCTCTTTCGGGCATCTGGGGGAATCCTCTCCGTATACACTGTTGGGACCACCTGTAAAGATGATACCCTTAGGGTTCATTTCCCGGATCTTATCCAGACTGAGCGTATAAGGATGCACTTCACAATATACATTACATTCTCTGACTCTTCTGGCAATCAGCTGATTGTACTGTCCGCCAAAGTCAAGAACAATAACAAGTTCCCGATCCATTCGTCTCCTCCTCGAGTTAATTTTGAAACAACAGGGCCAACAGTCTGAAAAAGTGTACCCGCACTCCATGACCACTGACCTGATATCATCATAATGAACAATTATAGTTGGAATCCCCTGTTCTGTCAAAGGTTTTCCATGCCGTTTCCTTTTCTGATTTACGAAAAAGATCGACTATCGCACCGATTAATCATTCACCGTCTAAAGTCACTGCAATTAGGTAACCTTATTTCAACTTTTTTGCGCAAAATGCTCCCATTTATGTCCCTTATATCGGAGCACATAGAAGATTTCCCGCACAACCCAGTCGATAAACATCGCCATCCAAATGGAAACCAGGCCAAAGTGACAAACATAAGTGAATACGTAAGCAAGCACGACTCGAAATACCCACATGGAAAAAATAGCAACACTCATCGGCCAGACTACATCGCCTGCTGCCCTCAGTGTATTCGGAACGCCAAACGCCGGCATCCAAAGAAATGCACTTGCAACCGCATGGATCCGTACAATCTGAATCGTCAGCTGAGCCGCATCCGGTCCGAGATTGAAAAAGGTTACCAGTATCGGAGCTGACAGGTAAAGAATGATCGACAGACAGCTGATCCCGATCATCGCATCCCTGCAAAGACGTTTGGTATAATAACGCGCCTGGTCATATCTTCCTGCGCCAACGCATACGCTGACTACCGATACGATCGCAAGGTTGATGGCAAAGCCCGGCAGGTTATTCCAGTTCGCAATTGTGCCCGTAACCGCATTTGCAGCGATCGCAGAAGTCCCCATTGTTGCGACTGCACTCATAACGAGAATTTTACCCAGCTGGAACATGCTATTTTCCAGACCGTTTGGAATCGCGATATACAGGATCTTCTTAATCAGACTGCCATTAAACTTCCAGGTAATCTGCCCGCAGAGGTTGATTTCTTTTTTGGTTTGGAACATCAACAAAAAAATCACAACTGCAGCTACATATCTGGAAATGGTAGTCGGGATCGCAACGCCTGCTACGCCCATGTGCAAACCATAAATGCAGATCGCATTGCCGACCACATTGATTACATTCATCAGCAAGGATACCCACATCGTCACCTTTGATTCGTTCATCGCCCGAAACAACGCCGCACAGGAATTATATATGGCAAGTGCAACAAACGAATACGTCGTGATAATCAGATAGGTCTTGCTCGCCTTCATAACGTCATCCTCGATTTTACCGAACATCAGACGCAGCAGCGGATCATGTGCCGTTATAAAAATAACGGAAATAACGAACGCGAGCAGTGTGGCGAACAATAAGATCTGCCATGCCGACTTACATGCGTCCTCTCTTTTCTTTTTCCCAAGGAAATGTCCTGAAACGACTGCACCGCCGGTTGCCAGAGCAGAGAACACATTGATCAGCAAAATGTTGACCGTGTCTACCAGTGAAACGCCTGAAACCGCCGCTTCTCCCGCCGCAGAAACCATAATCGTATCCGCCATTCCAACAGCAATTGCAAGAATCTGTTCAATGATCAGCGGTATAATCAGCTTCCGCAGATCCTTCCCCGAATAAAGCATTTTCCCCTCCATCCCGCAAAATATGCGGTTTTTTATTTCTCATTTGTCTGGCTTTTTCCCTTACACTGAGTATAGCATATTTTCCCTGTCCCCGTAATATCTTGTAAAAAATGTTCTTTAGGGGATTTTATGAAAGAATATATTGAAGAACGTGCCCTGGCAGTAGCCGGCTATATTATCGAATCCAACGCGACCGTCCGACAAGCTGCCCGTCAGTTTGGAATCAGCAAATCCACTGTACATAAAGATATCACGGAACGTCTGATGCAGGTCAATCCGGCCCTGGCAAAAGAAGCCCGAAAGGTACTCGATATCAACAAATCCGAGCGCCATATCCGCGGCGGTATGGCAACCAAGGAAAAATATGAGCACGAGCATCTGCTGCACGCCTGCCAGAGAGCCGTATCCTGAATTTGACAGCACTCACCGCAGCAGTTCCAACAGTTCCTCGCGGGTCAGACCCTGCGCCTGCAGGCTCTCCCCTCCGAGGATTCTGTCTGAAAGCTGCAGCTTGCGTTCCTGCAGCTCCACGATTTTCTCTTCAATCGTCCCTTTGGCAAGAATTCGGTAAACATTGACCACATTTTTCTGCCCGATCCGGTGTGCACGGTCCGTCGCCTGATTCTGTACTGCGCTGTTCCACCACGGATCGAAATGGATCACCACGTCTGCTGCCGTGAGATTCAACCCGGTTCCTCCCGCTTTCAGGGAAATACAGAATACCGGAACTTCATCGTGTGCAAACGACTCCACCATTTCGATTCTTTTTTCTTTCGGAGTCGCGCCGGTCAGCATGTGGCTTGCAATCTTTTCCTCCTCCAAAATCCGGTACAGGCGCTCCAGCATCGTTGTAAACTGAGAAAACAGGAGTACCTTGTGCCCGTTTTCCACTGCGTTTCGGATCAGCCCACGCACAAGCTCTGTCTTTGCAGATCCTCCTTTATAATTATCATACAAAAGCGCCGGATCGCAGCAAAGCTGTCTAAGGCGCGTCAGTTCTGCCAGAATTTCGATCTTATCCGTCCGGATTTCCTCGTCGGATTTTTCCTCCAGCATCAGCTTCATACGTCTGACATGGGCATCATACAGCTCCTGCTGCTCCCCATCCATATCGGCATACAGGTTTTCCTCCAGCTTGTCCGGCAAATCCTGCAGCACTTCTTTTTTCAGGCGCCGCAGGACGAATGGACGGATCAGCCGCTGCAGCCGCTTCGCAGCCTCTTCGTCCTTATGCTGGACAATCGGCTGTTCCAGCTCTGTCCGAAACCGCTGATAGCTGTACAAATACCCGGGCATGAGATAATCAAAAATGCTCCACAGTTCACTCAGCCGGTTCTCTATCGGTGTACCCGTCAGCGCAAGCCGGAATCCGGTCTGAACCTGCTTGACTGCCCTCGCCGCCTGCGTTCCGTGATTTTTGATATACTGCGCTTCATCGATCACCTCGCAGAAAAAATGAAGCTCCTGATAGTCTGTGATATCCCGACGGAGCAGATCATAGGACGTAATCAATACATCCACTTCTTTCCAGCGATCCAGAACTTCCTTGCGCTGCTGAACATTTCCCGTTACCATATCCGCTTTCAGCGAAGGCGCAAACCGTTCCAACTCATGCTTCCAGTTATAAACAAGTGACGCCGGACAGACGATCAGGCTGCATCCGGTGTGCTCTACTAATAGGAAGCTGATGACCTGCAGCGTTTTTCCAAGCCCCATATCGTCCGCCAGAATTCCGCCGAACTGGTTGCTGTAAAGCATTCCAATCCACGCGGCACCGGCTTTCTGATATTCCCGTAAAATTCCTTTTAAGGAATCCGGCACATAGTCCTTTTCGAAATCCGGATTCTGCAGCTTCTCGATCCGACTCGCGAAAGATACATCCCGAATCACTTCCATCATGGCGTTTTCCTGCAGCGCCTCATCCAGATACAGCATCCGGTACGCCGGAACCTCGATTTTGTCCTGCATCAGCTGCTTATCTGTCAGCTGCAGCGCCTGGCGCACCTCCTGCAGGGATTCCAGACCATTTCCTTCCATATTTACAAAGTCGCCGTTCTTGAGCCGGTAGAATTTTCGTTTCCGATCATAACGGGACAAAATTTCCATCAGCTCTTCCCTCGGCATATCCTGAGAAGACACTGTCAGCTCCAACAAGTCGCCGCCCATGGAAATTCCAACGGATACGCCGGGCGACGGCAGAACCCGCACTTTTTTCAGCGCATCGGAAACATACACCTCACCGATTGCAGAAAGCTGCACGATTCCTTCTGTCAGGAGACGATAAAACAATTCGTCGTCCTGATAAATAATCATTTCTTTTTTCAGATCATCATAAGTATTGCAATAGGAGCTTAAAATCCGCGCTGCTTCCGACTCGCTGACAAGATCCCGTCTGTCAATATCCCCTGTCAGATCGTATACACTATACTCCCGTTCTCCATAGCAGGCGATTGCACGACAGCTGACCAGTTTCTCCTGTGGCATATCCAGATAAAACTGGAATTTTACTGCCGACAATTCCGTTTGCTTTTCATCGACTCCTTTGATCTCGCATTGAAAATGTTCTTTTAATATCGGCATCAACTGTCTGAAAAATGCCGGCAAATCCTCTTCCTGCAAAAAAGCCGTCCGGTTCGGGAGCTTTTTCATACAGTCCAAAAACTCGGTCACTTCTCCCAGCCCTTCATTGGGAACCCGATAAATCAGTCCGTCCTTAAAATACACCTGATCCCGTTCACAGGCATATCCGAACACATTTTCCAGGGAAAGCTCTGCACCACCTTCCGTTCCCGTCAGCTGCAATCTGCGTTCCTGTGCTGCGTCCGTGACATGCCAACGGCTCTCCGTTCCATCCAGCTGTACATAAAATACCCGGTTTCCCATCGCATCCAGAAATCCATCCAGTCCCCAGCCATCCAGCACGATCGTCCGAGCTTTCGGGAGCGCTGCCCGATACAGATAGGAATAACCGCTCGTCTGCAGATACGCCTTTTCATAACGGCCAACCCACTGCTCCAGAAATTCCACAAGCGGTCGCGATTCTTCGGTAAAGCTTCCTTTTATATGAACAAATTCCAGACTTTTTCCATAGGAATAGCTGCTTTGCTCCCGAAGCGCGCGGATCATGGAAAAAATATCCTTTACAATATACATCCTGCCGATCCCGATCCGAAATTCCGCCCGGCATTCACGCGTATCACAAATAAGAAGCGGCTCCAGACGCACCTTCCCAAAGCTTTCTTCCTGCAGAACCGGAAGCATGTGCCGGGCAGTCTGTTTCTGCAGAAGCTCTTTTAACTGTCTGGTCGTCTTCCGCTTCGGAACACCGGCAAGAAGCATGCCATCGCTTCTGGAGGCTGTAGTATTTCCCGAAGACCTGAGATTTTCCTGAATCTTTATCCCGTCCGTTGCTTCACCGATTTCTTTCTGGATGCCTTCCAGCCCACGCTGTTTCAGGAACTCCGACAGACTCATATGCTCTTCTTCCACCCGGTCCGGATTTTCCAGATAATATAAAAGCACCGCCGTACAATGCTTGCACAGACCCTCATAGGAATAAAATGCAGGACAATCGCACCATGCCTCCTGCACGCTGTCTTCTTCCTCATCCAGCAGGATCCTCACGTCATAAAGATTTCTCCCGCTCCCTTTGACGTCCGCCTGAATTTGCCTGCCTTTTTTCGTAGTTTTTATCTGAAAGCGCCTGATCTTGCCCTGCCGCCAGATATCTACCCCTCTGGAATAGGAATACCCTGCCAGCTTTCGAATCTGTTCCCGTGTGATCATGCTGTAAGCCTCCGCTCCCGCTGTCTGCGGTCCGTTCCTGCTGCCCCTGCCTATGGCTGCGATGCAGCCTGACTGCATTGTGATCTCGCCAACCTCATCTTTTTATTATAGCAAGGAACTTTCTCTCCTACAACACACGCCGCGGGATTTCCGGAAAATTTGGTATTACAGTTCACTCGTCTCTTACTGTGGGCTGATTTCATGCTCGCATGAAAATCAGCCTGAAGTAAGGGACGAAGGGAGCGCCATTCCATGAGCAAAAAGAATCCGCTGCACAGCAGCGGAAAGCATCGAAGAGGCAATTCATGACAATAGAATGTTCGCGGAGCGTACATTCTATTGTATTGCGAATAGCGTGGTGAACTGTTTTCACTCATCCCTTACGATTTTATGAACTGCTCTGCGCTTCTGCTTCCAGCAAAAAACCAAAATAAACTGCCTGCCGTCTGAAAAAGGAGGCGTCTTCCAATATTTCATGCTCCTGATGACGTCCCTGCGGCACGATCAGGGAATCCAATTCTGTTCCGAGATAACTGCTCAGCGCATAAAAATTGTCCAGCGATGGCAATGCCTTGCCCTGAAACCAGTTATAGATAGACTGCATCGCCGCCAGTCCCAAAAATTGTTTGATTTCTTTTGCCTCGATATTTTTCTTAATGCAGGCTTCTTTTAACCTCTGTCCTGTCCGTAACACGTCGATAAGCGGATATCCCATTTCTACCTGCCACTCAAAATGTGTTTAAATATACTCAA
>ENA-OOYR01001023-OOYR01001023.1-human-gut-metagenome-genome-assembly--contig:-NODE-1023-length-13542-cov-2.135167_pt1 | contig 13542 bp, 10 predicted proteins | sample MGYA00241701_ERZ501374 | MGnify/ENA primary metagenome ERZ501374 (study PRJEB25962, sample SAMEA2042655) | human gut metagenome | biome: human gut; feature: human-associated habitat; material: faeces...
GGCGCGAGAATGTGCCAAGGCACATTCTTTTATCCATGGACGTTTCATTCCACCGTTACAGATTTTGCGAGGTTTCTGGGCTTATCGACATCCAGACCCCGTCCGAGAGAAACGTAGTAGGCAAACAGCTGCAGCGGGATGATGGCAAGGGATCCGGCAAACAGGTTTTGGGTTTCCGGGATATAGAGGACGTAGTCGGCATATTTTTCGATGTCCGGATGCTTTTTGGTGCTCAGTGCCATTACGAAGGCACCGCGGGTTTTTACCTCGATCATGTTGCTGACTGTTTTCGGATAAAGGGCATCCTGAGTAGCCAGGGCAACCACAAGGGTACCCTCCTCCATCAGGGAAATTGTGCCATGCTTTAATTCTCCGGCAGCGTAGGCTTCGGAGTGGATATAGGAAATTTCCTTTAGCTTCAGGGAACCTTCCATGGAAATCGCATAGTCGATACCCCGTCCCATGAAGAAGATGTGCTCTGTCGCAAGGTAGTGGTTTGCAAAGAACTGGATCTTTTCTTTCTGAGAAAGAAGTCCTTCTATCTGGTCAGGCAGCTGCTTTAGGGCAGTCAGTAAGGTCTGGAAAGTATCCGGTGTAATGGCGGAACGGATTTGGGCAAATTTTAAGGCAAGCAGATAAAACACGGCAAGCTGGCAGCTGTAGGCTTTTGTTGTTGCAACGGAGATTTCAGGACCTGCCCAGGTGTAGAGCACTGCATCAGATTCGCGGGCGATGGAACTGCCGACAACATTGACAATGGAAAGAACCTTGCAGCCATGGGCCTTTGCGTCACGGAGAGCAGCAAGGGAATCGGCGGTTTCACCGCTTTGGCTGACAATGATGACGAGGGAGTTTTCCTGATAGATCGGATTTCGATAGCGAAATTCGCTGGCAAGATCGGTTTCAACCGGAATGCGGGCCAGCTCTTCGATCACGTATTTTCCGGCTGCACCGGTATGATAGGCGGAGCCGCAGGCAACGATGGATATTTTCCGGAGATTTTTAATCTCCTCGTCGGTCATACCGATTTCGCCCAGATCGATTTCATTCTCGTGAATGCGGGGAGAAATCGTGTCACGGACAGCCTTTGGCTGCTCGTGGATTTCCTTGAGCATAAAGTGTTCGTAGCCACCTTTTTCGGCAGCGTGGATATCCCAGTCGATGGTGACGGGCTGTTTTTCAATGGGTTCGCCGTCAATATTGCAGAAGCGCGTGTGCTCATTGGAAAGGCAGACGATTTCTTCATTTTCCACATAATAAACTGTCCGGGTATACTGCAGGATGGCGGGAACGTCGGAGGCAATGAATTTTCCGGTATCGTTTATGCCAACGATCAGCGGGCTGTCCTTGCGGGCGGCGTAGATGTGATGCGGATGATCTAAAAACATGATGCCGAGAGCATAGGAGCCCTCTACGCGGTGCATGACCTTTTCAATCGCTTCGACCGGATCGCCGCGGTAATATTCAGTCAGCATGTGTGCAAGCACCTCCGTATCTGTTTCAGATACAAACCGATAGCCTTTCTTTTCCAGACGCTGCTTGAGCTTTTCATAGTTTTCGATGATGCCGTTGTGGACGACAGCAATGGTATGCTCCTCGTTCATATGGGGATGGGCATTTGTGTCAGAGGGACAGCCATGTGTCGCCCAGCGGGTGTGTCCGATGCCGCAAAAACCGGGCAGCAATGTGCCGTGGTTTATTTTTTCATCCAGAACGCGAAGCCTGCCGACTGCTTTTTCCATATGGATTTTTTGACCATCAAAAACAGCGATCCCGGCAGAGTCATAGCCTCTGTATTCCAGCTTGGAAAGCCCATCCAAAATGATGGGGGCCGCCTGCTGTTTTCCGATATAACCTGCAATTCCACACATGATATTTTCCTCCTGTCATAAAAACAGGCGCAGTTATCCTGTCTGTGGATAAAAGCGCCATTGCTTCTCTACATATCTTATGCCTGTCGATTTTTTTTCAGGTAGAAAAGATCGAAGATCCGACAAACATATTGTTCAGTATATATAATTCGAAGAAAAATGTCAAGTTTTTGATATATAGAATAAGGTTTTTGGTGTATATAAAATCCAAATGCCGCGGACAAATGAGAACAATCGGGGAGATCGCGTCGCTTGATGCAGGGGGTGGATTATGGTAAGATGGGGATACAGGAAAAATCAAACATTTAAGGAGAAAATTGATTTATGAACCGGTTTATGGACGCATTGGAACAGGGAAATCTGGAAACATTAAGAAAATATCCCAAGGCAGACTTGCACAATCATTTTGCGCTCGGTGGAAGCAGAAGGTTCTTATATCAGGCAACCGGTAAAAAAATTGAGCCGTTAGTGCATCCTTTGGCATCCATGGCAGAGATGGATCAATGGAGTCAAAAATATATCGGTCAGTATTTTAACAGCACCGAGGGAAGAAAACTTTTAATCCGTGCGACCTTTCAACAGGCGAAAGAAGATGGAGTAACGGTGCTCGAAATCGGGGAGGATGTTTGGGGCTTAAAAGAATTTTTTCATAATGATATCGATGAGCTGGTGGAATCTTTTACAAGTGCACAAAGAGAAATCGCTCCCGAGATAGAATTAAGGCTTCAGATTGGGTTATCAAGGCATTGTCCGATCAGTTATCTAGAAGATTGTTTGTCTTATTTTTGGGGAAATAAAAATTTTTATTCGATTGATTTGTATGGGGATGAATTCGCGCAGCCGATTGAAAATTTTAAAGGAATTTACCGAAGGGCAAAAAAAGAAGGATTACGCCTGAAAGCCCATGTTGGAGAATGGGGAACCGCGAAAGACATCAGAACGGCAGTAGAAGAATTGGAGCTTGACGAGGTTCAGCATGGTATAGCGGCGGCTGGAGACGAATCCGTCATTCGCTTTTTGGCTGAGAATAAAATCAGATTAAATATTACGCCAACGAGCAACGTTTTACTGGGAAGGGTTGCGGATATGGCGGAGCATCCGATTGGAAAACTGTATCGCAGTGGCATCGATGTTACGATAAATTCGGATGACGTATTGATTTTTGATTCCGACGTATCAAAAGAATATTTGCAACTTTATGAGGCACAGTGTCTGACGGCAGAAGAATTAGAAAATATAAGAAAAAATGGACTAAAGCCTGCCATGCTGTAGAGGCCGGGCCTGTGGATGCGTTTACGCAATAGAAGGAGAACTGACAAATGAGCTACATTACAACCTACACCGGAAAACATTTTGACCCGATACAACCGGAGCCGGGTTTATTTGATTTAACGGATATTTCCCATGCGCTGTCGCTTTTGTGCCGCGGCAACGGACATATGAAACATTTTTATTCCGTGGCGCAGCACAGCATCGCATGTGCGGAGGAGGCGAAGGCACGCGGATATTCGGCAAGGGTGCAGCTTGGCTGTCTTTTACACGATGCGAGTGAGGCATATCTGTCGGATGTGACCAGACCGGTAAAAAAAGACTTGGACTATTATTTGAAAGTGGAAGCGTTGTTGCAGGATCGTCTGTGGGCGTTTTTTATTCCGGGACGGGTTTTGAGCGAAGAAGAACGCGGACAGATTTTTGAGATTGATGACGCGATGCTTTCCTGGGAGTTTAGGGAGCTGATGGCGGAAGAACTCGGGGATGGCTGGAAGCAGTTAAAGACCGCGCCGGATTGCTCTTTTGCAGGAATGGAAGATGTGGAAAAGCGGTTTAGCGCCTGGTATCGGGACATGATCGGGCAGGTGGAAAGAAAATGAAAAAATTACTGGTGTTGTTTCCTGGCGTCGGCTATTCAACCGCACGTCCACTGTTATATTATGCGAAACGGATGGGACAGGAAAAGGGCTACGAAGTTCTGGAACTGGAATATAGACGGATGCCGGAGCATCCGTTTGACAATTTAAAAGAGACTGCCAAAACAGTTTGCGCCTGCGCAGAAGCATGGGCGGAACATGTGAATTGGGAAAAATATGATAAAATTGCGTTTGTTTCAAAAAGTGTAGGAACCGTGGCGGCGGGGTTCCTGACCCGAAGATTGGCAGAAACAGGCAGATGTGTGCAGATCGTCAACCTTTTCCTCACGCCGATTGAGCCGACGCTTAAATATCTGACCGAAGCAAAAAACGGCACAAAAATGGGTTTGTCCCAGATCGTCTTTTCCGGCACATCGGATCAGTGGATGGAGCCGGAACTGCTGGCAGATTTTTGCAGGAAGCATGGAATCGAGCATCACGCTTATGCAGGAGGAAATCATTCGATCGAAACAGGGCATGTGCTGCGGGATGTGGAGATTGCAAAAGAAATCGTGGGATTCTATGAGCAGTTGCTGTAAGCCGACGCTGCGGGCAAAGGATACAGGCTGGGAAAGCGAATACACGGATCGAGCTGCAGCGAGGTATTGCCTTGTGATTCTGCAGAAAAATTTGATATGGGAGGAAAGCAGAAAGCGCTGTGCAGCCGAAGTATGAGAAAAACTTCGGTTGCGCAGCGCTTTTTATTCATGACAATAGAATGCTCGCAGAGCGTGCATTCTATTGTTGATATTCTACAAACGTCCCTGTTACTTCTGCGGCGCAGATGCAACAGCTACCTTGGAGTCCGCAGTGCCGTAGTACATGTAATAGCGTCCGTGGAAGCTGACAAGACCCTCCAAAAAGCAGGTCGGCATGACCTGTCCTTCCAGCTCAAAGGATTCAGACGGGCTGATGAAGGGACGGGTGGTGCGTGCGATCAGACAGGTCGGATTTTCGGGATCGATCAGGAGCTGACCGCCCTGATACATAGTGTCATGTCCCCCGAGACGTTCCGGGTTGTTACCCTTGCCGTTGTAGATTAAAACGATACCGGCATCTGTCAGGATTGCCTGAGGACCCGGCTCGCACAGAAATTCATCATAGTTGCCGACTCTGGGGCGGATGATGGGAAGCAGGACTCTTGCAACTTCATCGTTATCCTTACAGCGGGAATCGTGCTGGCTGAAGGAATGGGACGGGTCTGCACCATCTGCAAGAAATTCCACCGGTGTCCAGTGGATCAGATCATCGGAGGTGGCAGCATAAATGTCACTTTCTCCCCAGTACATCCAGTAGGTTTCCTTGAGCTTGACCGGATAAAAGTGGTCACCCTCCTGCCTGCAGACAACTGCGCCGGATTTTGACCAGAGGTTTTTATATTTCCCATTCATTGCATCCTTGAAGATCGGTCCGTGCTTTTTCCAGTGGACGAGATCGGTGCTTTCTGCGCAGCAAAGCAGTGCAACTTTTCCGTTATAGGAAGTATAGTAGAGAAAATATCTTCCGTCCTTTGTTTCTACAATACGGGGATCCTCGCAGCCGCCCTCCCATTCATAGACGGAAAATTCGTCCTTTTCGGGATACAGGACGGGCTCCGGCATGGTGGTAAAATGCAGCCCGTCGTCGCTGACTGCCAGACCGATGCGAGAGGTTCCTGCATATTTTCCCTCGTGATCTTCTGCGCGGTAAAGCAGGTAAACGCGGTCATCCTTTACGACGGCCGCAGGATTAAATACATCCTTTGCTTCCCAGCCGAGTTCCTTTTCCTGAACCGGGCAGAAAAAACGGGATACTGCATTGGGAACCAGACAGGGATTGGCTTCGGCAGCCTTTTCAAAAGGACCGAGCATCCAGGAATATTCTTTTGTCATTGGTAAGTCCTCCTTTTTATAGGGAAAACAGATCGCAGCGTGCGGTGTTTTCCCGGATTGTGATATTCCCCCAAGAGCGTTAAAGGCTATTTACGCTGACTATAGCATAGGAGAAGGGAAAAGTCTGTGTAGAAAATGTCAGAAAAAGAGGAAAAGGAATGTGATTTTCTGGAGTCTTATAGTTACGAGATGAATGATGAAACAATAGAATGCACGCTCTGCGAGCATGCTGTTGTCATGAATTAAAAATCCCGGCCTCCTGTTGTTTGGAACAGGAGACCGGGATTTTTTATACGACATGCTGCCGTGTTTATGGATTGTTTTGCTGTGTTATCATTCTACATCCTGCAGTGCAGCGGTATTTTCTTCGCCGGTGCGGACCTTTACGACTCTGTCAACATTGTATACAAAAATCTTGCCATCGCCGATGTGACCGGTAAAGAGTACCTTCTTTGCAGTTGCAATGACGGAATCAACAGGGATCTTGCTGACGACAACCTCGATCTTTACCTTAGGCAGCAGGGTTGCATCGATTTCTGCACCACGGTACATTTCGCCTGCACCCTTCTGGATGCCGCAGCCCATTACCTGTGTCATGGTCATACCGGTTACACCAAGGTCGTTTAATGCAGTCTTCAGTGCTTCGAAGCGAGACAGCTTTGCAATGATGACAACCTTGTAAATGCCGCTTGCAGAAGCGGTGATCGGAGCTTCCACAACCTTGACAGCTGCATCCTTCTGGAACTCGGAAGCCTTGTCGTAATCCGAAACACCGAGATCGGTATTTTCGTTGACATCCATTGTCATAGTGTTGGAGATATCCATGATGGAGAAGCCGGCATATGCGGACGGAAGACCATGTTCTTTTGCATCAAGACCAATAATTTCCTCTTCTTCGGAAACACGAAGACCGAAGAGCTTTTTGATAATAATAAATGTGATCGTGATGGTTACAGCAGTCCATGCGATGGTAGCGAACATGCCAAGGAGCTGTAAACCAAGCTGTTTGAAGCCGCCGCCGTAGAAGAGACCTGCACCTGCGATCTGGTTTGTGCCGAAGCTTACACCATCACCGAAGCCTCTTGCAAAGGCAGGAGCGGAAGGAGTAGCGAAAAATCCGACTGCAACTGTGCCCCAGATACCGTTTAAGCAGTGTACTGCAACTGCTCCGACAGGATCATCCACATGGAGCTTGTAATCCAGAAACCATACGCCAAAGACAACCAGAACACCGGCAACTGCGCCGATCACGATGGAACCAAAAGCATCTACAACATCACAGCCTGCGGTAATGGCAACAAGACCGGCAAGGGAAGCATTTAAGCACATCGAAACATCAGGTTTGCCATATTTTACCCAGGTCAGGATCATGGTAACAACGGTTGCAATGGCGGGAGCGATGGTTGTAGTAACAAAGATGGAGCCGAGCTCTTCAACGGAGGTTGCAGCAGCACCGTTGAAGCCGTACCAGCCAAGCCACAGAATGAAAACGCCCAGTGCACCGATGGGAAGGTTATGTCCGGGGAATGCGTTTACCTTTGTTACTTTGCCTGCCTTATCCTTTACAAACTTACCGATACGGGGACCAAGCATTGCTGCACCGATCAGAGCGGAAATACCGCCGACCATGTGGATGCAGTTGGAACCTGCGAAATCGTGGAAGCCGATCTGGGAAAGCCAGCCGCCGCCCCATGTCCAGTGTGCTTCGATCGGATAAATGACTGCGGAAATGACTCCGGAGTACACACAGTAGGAAATGAACTTTGTACGTTCTGCCATTGCACCGGATACGATGGTAGCGGTTGTTGCACAGAACACAAGGTTGAATACGAAGTTTGACCAGTCAAAATTTGCATAATCGGTAAAAATGTCAAATCCGGGTTTTCCGATGATGCCGGCCATGTCTTCTCCGAACAGAAGGCTGAAGCCGATCAGAATGAAAACAACGGTACCGATACAGAAGTCCATCAGGTTCTTCATCAGGATATTGCCGGCATTCTTTGCTCTTGTAAAGCCGGTTTCCACCATTGCGAATCCGGCCTGCATCCAGAATACCAGCGCAGCGCCGATCAGAAACCAGACACCGAATACTTCGCCGTTTAAAACGCTTAAGATTTCTTCTGTCATAATAGTTCCTCCTCGTTTCCCGGAGGGAAATGCCCACCCACGCTTGCGTGGGTTGCTCTCTGCAGGAGCAGAGGAACATTTCCTCCTCATATTGTGGTATAAAAAAACGACGCCAGGGATTTCTTCCTTTCGAAGCCCCATTGCATCGTTTCAGGTGGATGTCAGACAATCCGGTTTGCCCGAGATCCGGAATATGTTTATCCGACCGCATGCGAAATCGAGTTGGGTTGTCGGATAAAAAAAGGTGCTGCGACGTTTTGTCGTAGCACCTTTGCTATGTTGGCAGTATAGCACCGTGCTAAGAACGTGTCAAGGAAAAAATTTATAAACTTGAAAATCCAAAGAGCAAGTCCGTTTTTTTGGACACATTATCTGTTATGCTGGAATTGTTCCAGACAGGGACAGAAAGAGAGAAGATGAGTATGATCGTGCAGATGAGCAGTAAGTCAAAAATATATCACAGACCGGGATGTCAGTATTTGAATCGTATCAAGGAAGGATATCTGACATTAGTGGAGCTACAGAAGAAAACAGCTGGAAAATTATCTCCCTGTAAATGTTGCTGTAAGCTCAGCAAAATGTACAGGGACTACGAACCGGCGATGAAAAAGATTCTTGAAGAGATTGACGGATTAGCGAAGCTGGAAGAAAATCAGATCAAAATCCAGGCGAAAAATTATTGTTGGGAAATCCGGTTTGATCCAGCAAAGCAGCATTTCAGGCTGTATAAGAAAATTTGGGATGAGACGATAGGACGGACGAATCTGATACAATGCAGCGGATATGATGGGAAAGAAGAGACAGGGCAGCTTGAGAAGATAATAGCTTTGCTTGTAGGAAAAGAGAGAACAGCATCTTATCCGGAAGCTTACCGGAAAGCTGCGTGGAATATTGAGCGTCAGGCAAAAGAGCATCATATGAGTATTGAGTATGACGGAGATATTTTATATGTACTTACGGATATGGCTGCATGGAAAATAGTATTTTTTGACCGGAAGCAGTGTTACAAGCTGTTCCACTGTCCGTTTGGCGGGAAAAAGATGACAATGGAGCAGGCAAAAAAAGCCAGGTATCACAGACAGGTGGATGCAGGAGAAAATAGTCATCCTGCGAAATATCTGAAATATATTGCCGGTCATGACCGTGCTAAGAAGATTATGGAACAGGATTATCATTTGCTTCCGCAGAGAAGCAATAAAGAAAAAATGTATTATAATCAGGCGAGAAAGAGAGAGGCAAGGAAAAGTACCAGACGGGTCTGGAACCTGTTTGCGGAGCTGGAAGCACAACAGGAAGGCTTTCAAAAACTGTCGTTTTGTTGATAAGTAAAGAATTTATGCGGGACGTTTTTATTGTACACAACATCAGCCCGCAGAAACTCTGCGGGCTGGTATTTTCCATACCGGTGCAGTTCCGGTATAGATATATAAAGTATGCATCTGACAGTCAGGGGGAGAGTTATACAGGGTAGTGACTGTCAAAGCATGCTTTGCAAAGTGGAAGATCCCCGGTCATCTGCTTCAAGTCCTCCAGCTTCATGTAACCGAGGGAGTCTGCGCCGATAGAGGCGCAGATTTCGGCAGCAGTGTGGGAGGACGCGATCAATTGATCGTTGCTGGGAACGTCGGTTCCGTAGTAACAGGGGAAAAGAAAAGGAGGGGAGCTGATACGTACATGCACCTCCGTTGCGCCGGCATCCTTTAACATACGGATCAGGCTGGCCATTGTCGTGCCGCGGACGATAGAATCGTCAATCAGGACAAGGCGTTTGCCTTTGACGACGCTGGAGAGTACGCTCAGTTTCAGGTGAACAGCGGACTCCCGCTCCTTTTGGGTGGGTTTGATGAAAGTTCTTCCCACATAGCTGTTTTTGTGAAACGCAAGGGCGAATGGCAGACCGCAGGCCTGCGCATAGCCCATTGCTGCAGCCAGACCGGAATCCGGGACTCCGGTAACAAGATCCGCCTCGACCGGGTAGGAAGCGGCAAGCGCTTTTCCGGCGCGGATTCTGGCATCATATATGTTTACATTGTCCATCGTGGAATCAAGACGGGCAAAATAGATGTATTCGAAAATACAATGTGCATGAGGAATCTGTGCAGCTTTACTTTCCTCGATGAGACGGGAATCGGATTTGATCCCATTTTCGGTAATGGTAACGATCTCGCCGGGAAGAATATCACGTACAAATTCTGCGTCTACAGCTGTCAGGGCGCAGCTTTCCGATGCAAGGATGTAGCTGTCACCACGTTTGCCCAGACATAATGGTTTTAAACCGAGCGGATCTCGGACGCCGATTAGTTTTCTGGGGCTGATGATGACAAGAGCGTAACCGCCCTTTAATTTGCGTGCAGTCTGTAAAATTGCATCTTCCACACAGGAGGTGCGAGTTCTTTCCCGTGCGATATCGCAGGCGATGACCTCGGAGTCTGTCGTAGAGCGGAAAATAGCGCCGCCCTCCTGAAGAGACTGACGGAGCTCGGATGCATTTGTGATGTTGCCGTTATGGGCAAGCGCAAGTGTGCCTTTTAAATAGTTTAAGACGAGGGGCTGCGCATTTTCCACGGTGCTTGCGCCGGTCGTGGAGTAGCGGACGTGCCCGATGCCGATATTTCCCTTCAGGGAATCCAGGGATTCTTCATGAAATACTTCGCTGACAAGCCCCATGTCTTTGTGCCAGGTGATATTTCCTTTCGGGCCATTTGTGTTACAGACGGCAATACCGCAGGCTTCCTGTCCGCGGTGCTGCAGAGCAGAAAGCCCGTAGTAGATAGAAGGAGCAGCGGCGCTGCCATCGGGATTATAAATCCCGAAGACGCCGCATTCCTCTTTCAGTTTATCCTCTTGTTCCGGAGCAAAAAAACTCATTTTAAAGTGTCCCTTCCGGCTGTTTTAAACGGAAAACAGCAGCTTCTCGTAGTTCGGGTAAGGCAGGATGCTGTCAGGAATATAGGTTTCTGCAGCATCTACAGCGCTGCGGACCGCATCCATATCAGGCAGGATTGTCTCGTGATAGAACAGGGACAGGGCAGGCTGATCGCTCATGCCTTCTGCTGTTGCAAGATCTGCTTCCAGCTTTTCTTCCGCGGTATAAATTGCTTCGTAATAGCCGGAAAGTGTGGTCAGCAGTTTCTCCTGTGCGGTGCAGGGCAGTGTTGCAAGAACTGCTTTTTTCGCGGAGATCGATGCTGCAACCTCGTCTGTATAGGTCATCAGGGCAGGCAGGAAATCGCGGCGAACCATATCCTCCATGGTCTTTGCTTCGATATGAATGGTTTTGATGTAGGTCTCCAGTAAAATTTCATATCTGGAGAAGATATGATGGCTGGTGAACAGGTCGATATTCTTCTCGTGAATGAAATAAGGAAGCGCATCAGGAGTGGACTTTAAGTTGTACAGACCGCGCTTTTCAGCTTCCTGAACCCATTCGTCAGAATAGCCGTTGCCGTTAAAGATAACCTTTTTGTGCTTCAGGATCGCTCTCTTTACCAGAGCGCGAACTGCTTCATCCATCTGATCTTCGGGGAAGGCCTTTAATTCTCCGTAGAACTGACGCAGTGCTTCTGCAACAGCTGTATTTAAAATGATGTTTGGACCTGCCACAGAGCTGGAAGAGCCAAGGCTTCTGAATTCAAATTTATTGCCGGTAAATGCAAAGGGTGAGGTTCTGTTTCTGTCGGTATTATCCTTAAAGAAATGAGGCAGTACAGTTGCGCCGGTATCCATCTGAACAAGAGGATGCTTGCCAAAGAAAGTATCATTTTCAATGGAATCCAGAACGGCAGTCAGCTCATCTCCAAGGAAGATGGAGATAATAGCCGGAGGCGCCTCATTTGCACCGAGACGATGATCATTTCCTGCGCTGGCAACGGAGATACGCAGCAGATCTGCATAATCGTCAACCGCTTTGATGACAGCCATCAGGAAAATCAGGAACTGTGCGTTTTCAGCAGGAGTACGTCCGGGCTCCAGCAGGTTTACACCAGTATTTGTAATCATGGACCAGTTGTTGTGTTTACCGGAACCATTGATACCGTCGAAGGGTTTTTCATGGAGCAGGCATACCAGACCGTGTTTGTCAGCAACTTTTTTCATGACTTCCATCGTCAGCTGATTGTGATCGACGGCAACGTTTGCCGTGTCGAAAATCGGAGCTAACTCATGCTGGGCAGGAGCAACTTCGTTATGCTTTGTCTTTGCAGGGATGCCAAGCTTCCAGAGCTCTTCATCCAGATCATGCATGTATGCGGATACGCGGGGCTTTAATGCGCCGAAATAATGATCTTCCATTTCCTGACCTTTGGGAGACATTGCGCCGAACAGAGTTCTGCCGGTAAAGATCAGATCTTTTCTCTGCTCATACAGAGCTTTGTCAACCAGGAAATACTCCTGCTCAGGACCGATGGTGGTGGAAACACTTGTAACATCCTTGTTTCCGAGCAGCTGCAGAATCTTAACTGCCTCTGTGTTCAGAGTTTCCATGGAACGCAGCAGAGGAGTCTTTTTATCCAGTGCTTCGCCGCTGTAAGAACAGAAAGCGGTAGGAATGTAAAGGGTTCCATCTTTAATAAAAGCGGGAGAAGTAGGATCCCATGCCGTATAACCTCTTGCTTCAAAAGTAGCGCGCAGACCGCCGGACGGGAAGCTGGACGCATCCGGCTCACCCTTTACCAGCTCTTTTCCGGAGAAATCCATGATGATCTGACCATCTCCGACCGGACTGATGAAGCTGTCATGCTTTTCAGCAGTGAAACCGGTCATGGGCTGGAACCAGTGCGTATAATGGGTAGCACCGTGCTCAACTGCCCATTCCTTCATGGCAACCGCAACGGAATTGGCAACATCCAGTTCCAGATGGGTGTTATTTTCGATTGTTTTACGCAGCGCTTTGTAAATATCCTTGGGGAGCTTTTCGCGCATCACTTTGTCGTTAAAGACCAGGCTGCCGTAAATTTCAGGAATACTTTTTGACATAGATCAAATCTCCTTTCAACTGTAGGGTAAGCATTGTACATTTCGGTGTTTTGTCTGACGAAACGTTTCATTCTGCAGAACATATCTTTAGAACGAAAAAAGGCACTTCGGAGAAGATTCTCCAAAGCGCCTTTGCTTTATGTGACGTATCATACTCACAAATAATAAAACTGTCAAGCCCCTTTTTTGAAAAAACGAAAATTTGTGCAGCAAAGCCATAGGTGCATTTGAGGGAGCTTTTTTGTCAACTTACCTCCGATTCTGAGACAAACCGCATGTTTTCGTGTATGCTTTTGTCAACGAAAGGAAAGGAGGTCTGGGCATGAAAGTGAGCATTGAGCTTTCACCGGAATACCGGATTCCGTATGCAGTCATTTATGCGGATAAAATAACGGACGAAATTCAGAAGATCATGGAAAGCATCAGCCGGCAGGAAACGCCGATCACGGCGCTGCAGAATGAGGATAATCTCGTTGTTCTGCAGCCGGAGGAAATCTATATGGTGCGTGTGGAGGCCGGGGATACGATTCTTTTTGGAAAGTGTTCAAAATATCGTTCCAGAAAGAGACTTTACGAATTAGAAAAGCAGCTTGGAAAGCAGTTTATGCAGATTTCGAAATCCACGCTGGTCAATCTTTCCTATCTGGAAAGCATTGAAGCGGGATTTAATGGAACGCTTCTTCTGAAGCTGAAAAACGGCTGTAAGGATTATGTATCCAGAAAATATCTGCCGGAATTTAAGAAATATCTGGGACTGTAGGAGGAATAAAGATTGAAAAATAAAATTTTTCA
>ENA-OOYR01001061-OOYR01001061.1-human-gut-metagenome-genome-assembly--contig:-NODE-1061-length-13219-cov-3.549149_pt1 | contig 13219 bp, 10 predicted proteins | sample MGYA00241701_ERZ501374 | MGnify/ENA primary metagenome ERZ501374 (study PRJEB25962, sample SAMEA2042655) | human gut metagenome | biome: human gut; feature: human-associated habitat; material: faeces...
TTTCCATTTTCCGCTCTTCCATCTAAGCACCATTCCAACAGCTCTCGCGCACTCATCACCTGCCATGGCAATATATGCTCCTACTGCCTGAAGTCCCATATGTATTCCAAGAAAATATGTTCCACCAACTGCAAACAGATACATAAATATCGCACCCATTATAACCGGAAAAACCGCATCTCCACTGGTTTTTAATGCCTGACCATATACAAGATTTGTCACCCTTCCAAATTCAAGGAATATATCTACTATTAACAGCCTTACCACAAGATTTATCATTTGCGCATCATCCGTAAATATATGAACTATAAAATGTCCGGACATCGCAAATGTCACAGAGAAGCACGTCGCTGTTATAAGACCATATACCACAGCTTTCCGCGTACCCCTGTCACATTCTTCAAACTCCTTTGATCCAATTCTCCAGCCAGTCATAATAGCATTAGCCTGTGCAAGTGCAGCTCCTATACAATACGAAAAATTTGCTATCTGCATAGCATATGAACGGGCTGTAACATTCATTCCGACTGCATCCATCTGATTCATGAATCTTACTATAAGCGTCATTGCAACATTATAAAGTGCTGTTTCAAATGCAGAAGGAAAACCTATCTTAACAATCTGCGCAAGTATCTTCCGTGGCGGAATGCGCTCCGGACTCTGCTTTGCCTTTATCAGTACAGCACCCATGCCTGCTACAATGATAAGGTTCACAACTTTTGAAATAACTGTGGCAATAGCAACGCCCATTACTCCCCAATGAAATACAAACAGGAACACTGAATTAAATATTATATTAATGGCATTTCCTGCAATCGTTCCTATCAAGGAATGCTTTGTATATCCAAACACTCTGAGATAGCTGGAAAAAATGGGAATAAGCGCATTTAAAACACATGCACCTCCAACAATTTTAAGGTATGTTTCTGCCGGCTCAAGCAAAGCCGGAGAAATACTTACGATTCTAAGTATTTCTCCAGAAAAAAAGGCAATAATAACCGACATAAGGATACCTGTCAGTGCGTTAAACATAAGTCCAAGCTGTCTGGCCTGATATGCAATTCCAGGTCTCCCCGCTCCGATATTTTGTGACATAACTGCTACCATACCGGATGATATTACCCCGAACATGATGATAAAAACACTTATATACGTATTTGCTGTTCCGACAGCTCCCACAGCCTGGTCGCTTACAGACGATAACATAAGTGTATCGACCATGCCTGAAAGCATATAAAATAAAGTCTCTAAGCATATTGGCACAGCCAGCTGTGTCAATGTTTTTCTTTCAGTTGCCATGTTTTTCTCCTATGAAAACTAATATAACATACATTATCAATAATATGGTATTTTTCTGCATATTTCTTGTATAATATTATGCAAAAATTGCATTATTTCTACTTATTTACGAAGTGAATCAGCAAGTCTGTTAATTTTGCCCTGATCTGCATTATCATAGGAAAATATTTTATGATTCCACATTCTCATCTCTGCATAAAATGTTGACGTTTCCCCCCAAATAGACTAGGATAGAATTTGAATGATAAATACGCAAAACAAGGAGGGAAATCCTCTGCTCCTGCAATGGCAGTCGCATTTTGCTCCGCAAAACAAGGAGGATTTTATGTTAGATAAAATGATTGGTTTTATCGGTGCCGGCAATATGGGAAGCGCCATGATCGGCGGTATTCTGGATGCATCTTTAGTGACGACCAGCCAGATCATCGCAAGTGCACACTCTCCTGAGACACTTGATAAGATCCGGACAAAATTTTCCATAGAGACAACCCAGTCAAACGAGGTCGTTGCAGAACGAAGCGATATTTTGTTTCTCGCTGTAAAACCAAATAAATTTTCCGAAGTACTTCCGCAGATCAAAGGTCATTTAAAACCGGACTGTATCGTAGTTTCGATTGCAGCCGGACAGCCGATTGCAAATATCGAGGCGCTGCTCGGTGAGGTCAGACTGATCCGCGCCATGCCAAACACCCCGGCGCTTGTAGGCGCTGCGATGAGTGCACTCTGTCCGAATGACAAGGTAACACCAGAGGAAGTAAAGCTCGTTGAGTCCTTATTCAACAGCTTCGGCCGTGCAGAAGTTGTACCGGAAAGCATGATGGATGCCGTTGTCGGCGTTTCCGGTTCTTCCCCTGCCTATGTCTATATGTTTATTGAGGCAATGGCAGACGCCGCCGTTGCAGACGGCATGCCGCGCGCACAGGCTTATAAATTTGCTGCCCAGTCTGTTTTGGGCGCCGCAAAAATGGTATTAGAGACCGGAAAGCATCCGGGCGAATTAAAAGATGCTGTCTGCTCTCCGGGCGGTACGACCATTGAGGCAGTTGCAGCTTTAGAACATGGCGGTTTCCGTGATACTGTGATCAGTGCACAGCGCGCATGTTCTAAAAAATCATATGATATGAGTCAAAAATAATTTGGAGGTTTTCTTATGTGGGCTTACGAAAGTGTTTTTTATCAGATATATCCGCTTGGATTCTGCGGTGCTCCGTTTGAGAATGACGGCGTTTTAGAGCATCGTATTTTAAAGGTCAATGACTGGATTCCGCACATCAAAAAACTTGGCGCCAATGCCATCTATTTTTCCCCGGTCTTTGAGTCTGACACACACGGTTACAATACCAGGGATTATACAAAGATCGATACCAGACTCGGTACGAATGAAGACTTTGCCACAATCTGTGACAATCTTCATAAAGAAGGCATCAAAGTTGTATTAGACGGTGTATTCAACCATGTTGGCCGCGGTTTCTGGGCATTTCAGGATGTTTTGGAGAAAAAATGGGATTCCCCGTACAAAGACTGGTTCCACATCAGTTTTGACGGCAACTCAAACTATAACGACGGTCTGTGGTATGAGGGCTGGGAAGGTAACTACGATCTGGTCAAATTAAATCTCAGAAATGAAGATGTCATCCAGCACATTTTTGCAGCGATCAAAGGATGGGTGGAAGAATTTGATATCGACGGCCTGCGCCTCGACGTTGCATACTGCCTTGACCATGATTTCTTACGCCGCCTGCGCAGCTTCTGCGACAGTTTAAAACCGGACTTCTTCCTGGTCGGCGAGACATTACACGGCGATTACAATCAGTGGATGAACGATTCCATGCTGCACTCTGTGACCAACTATGAGTGCTACAAAGGACTTTATTCCAGCTTCAACAGCATGAATATGTTTGAGATCAACCACTCCCTGCTGCGCCAGTTCGGACCGGACAACTGGACACTCTATAAGGGTAAACACCTGCTCTGCTTTGTGGACAATCACGATGTCACAAGAATCGCAAGTATTTTAACCAACGAAAAACATCTGCCGCTGATCTACGGCATGCTGTTCGGTATGCCAGGTATCCCGTGCGTTTACTACGGCAGTGAATGGGGTGCAAAAGCGAGAAAAGAAGAAGGCGATCCGGCTCTGCGCGCATGTTTTGACGCACCGGAATGGAACGATCTTTCTGAGACGATCAGCCGGCTTTCCGAGATCAAAAAGGACTCGGAAGCATTAAATTACGGTTCCTTCCGCTCTGTGCTCCTGACAAACCGCCAGTGCATTTTTGAACGTAAAAGTGAACATGAGCGCATCTATGTAGCGATCAACGCGGATGAAAACAGTTTCCACGCAGATTTCGATGCCGGATGCGGCACGGCACAGGAACTGATCACCGATACCCCGCACGACTTTGGCGGTGGAACAGACCTTCCTGGCTATTCTGTGGCAATATGGAAGATGGAACATTAATCTTTTATGCTGTATAAAAGGACGGGAATCCGCAGTCCCGATGTCATTTTCGTGACATCCGGACTGTGCTTTCCCGTCCTTTTTTCTCATTCTGCCCCTGTGATCCGGAAATCTCCCGCATCTTTTGACTTAATATTCATTGTGATACAGCAGTCTGCCATATGCTCATAATTGACCTCGAGTTCGTAATTGACCTTGACATCAATATCATTTTCTGTCTCCTGCACATCCACACTTTTTGCGTCGATCCCGATCAGAAGGCTTCCATACGGCGTATAATAATAGGTCACATTCTTCCGGTTTTTCTCAAACATCATATGTACATTCGATACACCTCTCCTGGTGATATCCATAAAATCATCATTCAGTTTGATGATATTTCGTGTTGTCTCGGAAAATCCCTCGTTGACTTCATCATAGATGATATAATGTTTTCCATTTTTTTTATAATAACTGCCGGATGTGATCAGTTCCACGGATTCACTCTCAGTTTCCGGTGAAAACTGAAGCCCGCTGATGGTTACCAGTACTTCTTTTGTCATTCTAATCCTCATTTCCTGTTGTTTCTTTACATCAGAACTATATTATACGCTTTTCGCCTGATATTCAATACTATTTTTCATCATACAGCCCTTTTAAAATTTCAAATGACTTAAATTTTACCTGATAATCTCCGGAGGCAAGTACCTGCTGATACTCATCTTCCGACAAAACTCTTTTTAGCGAACTTCTTGCATCCTCATCGATCACCTCATACATGGTATCCGAAAAGCACATGTTCGGGTACATCACACACCACCAGTTGTGTCCCTTTCCCGCTCCGATCACGATCTCAAGCGCCTCATAATTTCCCGCCGGAAATGTATACGCACCATACGTTTTTACCGGAAAATCCGTATCTGTCAGACAGATATCCACATCATAGTCATAACCTCTCTCCGCAATGACTTTCTCTGCCGTCTGCTTCATGTCCTCCATATTTTTCCGGATCACAGCCTCCGACCGGCTCCGGTCGGCTGCATCTTTTAAAAGCCCTGACATTTTGATTCCGACTGCATCACGCACAGCAAGTTTTAAATTCTGATCCGCTTTCGTATCACTGTTTGCGATCACATGAAAACGTATAATCTTTTCTGCGATGCCTTTTTGCATCTCAAGCCGCTGCTCGTACCGTAACCCGGCAATGCAGGCGATGGAAAATAAAAAAAACAGGGTTATGTAGAGGGAATCTTTTTTTGTTTTTATGGTTGGAAATTTCATTGGAATACTCCTTTTTTCTGTTTGATAGGAGGAGTATTCCACTTATCTGGGTTTTTATACAGTGTTAAATAATCCCCTTTTCACTCACCCATATTCACCCAGGCAACCTTCACCCGGTAAATGATCTCCATATCTTTTTCATACTGCTCCGGCTGCTTCTGATAAAGCAGATACCAGTCCCTGCGCTGTCCGCCAAGTTTTTTATAGCTGTTCGCGCAGTCGACTTCCACTTTCTGTGCAGTTTGCTGAAAATAATCTTCAAGTTCCTTTTCCAACATCTTTTTTATATCCCCAGATTTTAAATTCTGACCATATTCAGACTGCAATTTCTGCCTCCATCCCGGTTTTTCATACAGGATCTCTCCGCTGCAGCTTATTTCTGCGATAATCTGTTTTTCTTTTGTCTGTGAAAAAATAACCTGATTATGCGGTGCAAACAGACGCACATCCACTCCGTCCGCAAGTGTCAGTGCGTATTCTTCCTTCTGATTCTGTGTAAAAAAAGAAAGCAGCGCCGTCTGGCTGTCAAACATTCCTTCCGCCTCCCCGCGTTTCCAGACATAATACTTTGTCACGGCAGGCTTTTGATCCACTTCTTCCACATAGGGGATAAACAGGGTTTCCATTTTGTTTTCCTGCTCCTGATAAAGCATCCCGAGTGTCGGATAGGCAGTTTTTTTGATCTCGGACACATTTTCAAAATAATCTTCAAGATAAGTGCCAACGGACTCTTCCATATTTTTCTGTAATTTTAATACAGCCTCTGCATCCTCTGCCACCGCAAGATAGGTGTTTCTCGGCACGTCACTCTTTTTTTCCAGGATTTCCAGAAATGCATCCATATTTTGGGCATCTTCCAAAAATTTCTGATCCAGTAAAATGACTTTCATGTGGCTGTAATCCACCATGCGGTTCCCGGACTCGTCGGCATTCAGCCATTCCCTGTCAAACTGCTCCATGTCACTGACTGCCATCTCGATCGGAAAATTGCGCTCCTCAAGTTCTGCCGTCGCACAGCCGGAAAGCCCCATCAGTCCTAACAGGACACAAATAACCGCTCCGGATCTCAGATGTTTTTTTCTCTGTCCTGCACACCGTATGATCGCCAACACTACCGGGACAAGCACCAGAAATGGTGTTCCGATATACCACAGAAATTTTTCATACAGCACGGTATTTTCTTTCGAGTTATACAATAACACTGCCACACCAAAAACTGCTGCAAACACCGCCGCCCGCTCCCACTTTTTCCACAATGCCTGTCTTTTTTTTGCATGATATAAACCATTTAATAACATTTCTGCATAAAATACTGCACTGTTTAGCAGTGCATACAGTGTAAAAAACCAGATTCCAAACATAAATGCATCAGCACGCTTTAAAAATCCACCTGTGATTTTGATCGTGCTCATCAGTGTGATCGCCGGAGTCTGCATGTCTGAGAGCGCAGCACCACCAAACACCCCCAGTAAGATCAGATAAAGTCCTGCCTCTAAGCATCCGGTAAAAATCAACGCAAGCCTCCCCACTTTCATCAGGCTTTCCCGCTTTCGCAGATACCCTCCCAGAAACAAAATCAGAAAAATAAGTGACGAACAGATAAACACATAATAACTTCCCGCAAAAAAATCTCTTTTTCCCGTAAAAAATACAGGATTCCAGTAATCTGTTTTCACTTCATCCAGTGCGGACGCTAACATGATAAAAAGCGGTATCAGGATAAACCAGAATAGCAGTTCGTAGACACGCGCCCGCCCCTCAATCCCGCTTAACAGCCCATACCAGACAAGTCCAAGGATCAGCACCAGTACAAGATAAAAAGACTCCCCCCGCAGCAGGTTGTTTAACACCGTCACAGAAAACAGATACGTCGTATACCCTGCTAACAGCATCAGATACAGAAAATATCCCGCCTGTATGGTCTTTCCGAAAAATGTCCCGCACATTTTTTCCGTATATTCTGCAAAGCTGCCCTGCATATCCCCCACTGCATACACCAGAAGGCGTAAAAATAAAAGTCCAAGCACTGTTCCCACAATAATGCAGAAAATGCCGTCCCGCCCGCAGAACCCGGCGACCGCAGCCGGGATCAGAAGCGTGCCAAGTCCTAAAAGATCAAATACCAAAAGGCGGAATGCCTGGCGGCCTGAAATTTTTTCGTTTGATGAAAACATAATTCCTTGTACTCCTTTTTATTTGGTGTTTGTTTCAAACATTCATCCTTATTTCAATTTCAGTTTCACCCGCTCCTCCCGCCGGGCGTAGATCGGACGTTTTGTCAGTTTGCGGATCGGCCATCTCCACAGGAAATCACGTTCGTCTTCATAGTCCGTCAGATCTGCCCCGACAAACGGCATCAGATATGGGATGCCAAAGCTTTTTAAATGCGCAAGATGGATCAGTACAAAGAGCAGTCCAAGCAGCATGCCAAAGTAGCCTAACCACGCACACATTCCGATAAAGAAGAACTTCAACAGACGGAATGCCGTCGCAAATTCCTCATTTGGAATTGCAAAGGAACAGAGCGCAGTAAATGAGATGACGATCACCACGATCGGGCTGACAAGATTTGCCTCGACCGCCGCCTGTCCGATGATCAGTCCTCCTACAATACCGATCGTATTTCCCATGGCGCCGGGCAGACGCACGCCTGCCTCTCTTAATAGTTCAAATGAAAGTTCCATCAAAATCACCTCAACCACCGCCGGGAACGGCACACCGCTCCTCGCATCCGCAAAAGACAAAAGAAGCATCGTCGGCAGAATCTGCGTATGGAAATTTGTCACGGCAAGATAAAATCCCGGCAGAGTCATGGCAAAGAAAGATGCGACATAGCGCAAAAGCCTGCCGAAACTTGCGATTTCCCACCGGTTGTAATAATCATCGCTCGTCTTAATGAACGAATTATAATCAGTCGGCAGGATCAGCCCCACCGGGGAATTGTCAGAAAGCACAACCACCCTTCCCTCCAAAACAGCCATTGCTGCACGATCCGGCCGCTCTGTCGTCTGAAACTGTGGAAATGGGGAATACCACTTCTCCTCAGTGAGCTGTTCGATCACACCACTGTCTAACACCCCGTCGATCTCAAATCCCTCCAGCCTGTGCCCGATCTCCCGTACCAGTCCCGGATACACCAGATCCTCCATAAAAACAAGATAAACATTGGTATTCGAGCGCATACCACATTTTTTCTGCTTCACCTTGACTTTCGGGGAACGGATACGCTTTCTAATCAGCGCCGCATTCTGTTTTACCGAATCACAAAACCCCTCGTTTGAACCCCTTATGACCTTTTCAGAATCCGCCTCCGTGATCCCCATATTCGGATAACCGTCGTCCGGTATCTTTACCGCCCTGTCAAATCCGTCCACAAACAGGATCACCTCTCCGGTCAAAAGCCCGTCCACCGCATCCTCTATCGTATCAAAATAAGTTGCATCCGAAATTCCCAGCGCATTCTGCTCCAATGCCTGATAAATTTCTTCCTTCCCAAGCCCCTTTAAATACTTCAGCACCTCACTCAGTGCCGAAGTCCCCATGTCCACCGACACCTCAATAAACGTCAGATAACATGCCACATCCATCTGCCTGCCAAGCATCAATTCCTTCTTTTTAATATCATCGCACTCATGAAAAAACTCCTCCATCTGCGCGATATTCTCACTTAATCTCTTTGAAACCGCTACCTTTTCCTTCATAATATCCCTCATTTCCCGGCAACTAAAAAAGGATAAGCCTACGGCTTATCCTCAAAAATTCATTTCCCTTATTCTATGCAATTTTAACCAGATTATACAAAGCTCCCTTACTCCTGCTCTCTGATCATTTCCTTGACCGCCACAACCTGATTTTTGACATGCTTATGCATTGCTTCTGTCACACGTCCCTTATCCTTTGTCATCAATCCTTCCACGATCTCACTATGTTCCCGCATCAGTGTCGGATAATTTCTCTCATCCTTTAAATATTCCACACGGTAACGGTACATCTGCTCTCTCAAATTATTGAGCATATTGACGAGTTTTGGATTGCCGGTCGCCTGATAAATAATATCGTGAAACTGCACATCCGCAGCGGCGATCTTTTTCAAATCCTTTGATTTGGTAGATTCCTCAAACTCATGCATTGTTTCCGTCAGAGTATCTAACTGTTCCTTTGTCATCTGCTCACATGCAATCGATGCTGCAAGTTCATCTAACGCATCACGGATCTGAAGCACATCCTCCATATCCTTTTCTGTCATCTTGGCGACTTCCGCACCTTTTCTCGGAATCGTGACCGCTAAGCCCTCCTGCTCTAACATGCGGATCGCCTCACGGATCGGTGTACGGCTGACGCCTAACTTTGCAGCAAGCTGCAGTTCCATCAGACGCTCTCCGGGTTTTAACTCTCCTTTTAAAATCGCCTCACGCAGTGTGTTAAACACCACATCCCGAAGTGGCAGATACGCATCCATATTCAGCGTCAAATCGTCTGTCATAAACCTGTTTTCCTCCATTTCTTCGCTTATCTCATGTTGTTGTAAATACTGGTCAGGTAAACCTGCTTTGCCAGTCCGGATGCCTGCATCGCCTCATATGCCGCAACCGCTTTCTCCTTATCATCAAACAGTCCGAATACCGTCGGACCACTCCCGCTCATCATAGCTCCCGCAGCTCCATGTTCCATCATATGTTCTTTGATCTCTGCGATTACCGGATAATTCGGAATCGTCACAGTTTCTAAAACATTTCCCATATCTGAGGTAATGGCTGCAAGGTCTTTTCGTCTGATGTCTTCCACCAGACGGTCAATATCCGGATGAACTGTATTTTCATCCAGCTTCAGATTCTCATATACAAACTTTGTCGATACAGAAATCTGTGGTTTTGCGATCAGTATCGGACATTTTACCATCGGTGGAAGTGCGGTAAGCTGCTCACCAATTCCTTCTGCAAGTGCGGTTCCACGCATAATGCAGTAAGGAACATCTGCACCGATCTTAACCCCACGCTGCATCAGTTCTTCTTTGGACAGTCCAAGTTCAAACATACGGTTCATACCATAAAGTACCGCTGCAGCATCTGTACTTCCACCGGCCATTCCCGCTGCGACCGGAATATACTTGTGCAGCTTCACATCGATACCGTCCCTGATCTGAAATTCATCCATCAGAAGTTTTGCTGCCTTGTAGACAAGATTATTCTCATTTGTCGGCAGAAAAGACAGATTTGTCGTCATTGTAATCCCGCCTGCTGTCTTTTTCATTTCAAGACGGTCAAACAGGTGGATGGTCTGCATGACCATTTTCACTTCATGGTACCCATCCTCACGTCTGCGCACAACATCAAGCCCAAGATTTATTTTTGCAAGTGCTTTTACTGATATTTCCTTCATAATCTCCATACCATCGTCATGTATTTTCGTTGTTTTTTGTATACAACATAAATCTTATCATTTTAAGGCAAAAAGGTCAATTCCATCTAAATTATTTTTCCCGAAAAGCCGATATATTTTACAGAAGAAAAAGGAAAAAATGCATGAACAAATCAGTCATTCATTTACTGGAATGGAGGAATTATTTATGACTATGAATGCAATTAACAGCGTAAATTCAACAACTAACAGCTATCAGACAGGCACAGCTTCTAAGACAGCTTCTACATCTACAGACAAAACCACAACATCTGATAAGGCAGAAACCGGTGTCGTATATGAGAAATCTTCTCAAACAGACAAGGATACCGTTACCAAAAAAACTGACTATGCAATGGTTGCAAAATTAAAAGCAGATGCTGAGCAGCGTACTTCCCAGTTACGCAGCCTGGTTGAAAAAATGATGACCAAGCAGGGAACCGCAATCGCAAATGCCGATTCCATGTGGAGCTTCTTAGCAGATGGTAACTTTACCGTTGATGAGGAAACACAGAAACAGGCTCAGGCAGATATCGCTGAGGACGGCTACTGGGGTGTAGAGCAGACCTCTGACCGTATCCTTGATTTTGCAAAAGCCCTTTCCGGCAACGATCCGGAAAAAGCAGATCTTCTGATCGACGCTTTCAAAAAAGGCTTTGAAGATGCAACAAAATCCTGGGGCAAAGATTTGCCGGATATTTCCCAGCGTACCTATGATGCCGTATTAGATAAATTTGACAAATGGAAAAACGGTTCTACCACCGAAACTGCCGGAACTGAAACAGAAAATTAATATGTAAATTCTATCACATGAAAAAAATGCAGGAATCATATTTTATGGTTCCTGCATTTTTACTTACAAACTTTTTCGCTGCGGTAATTCCTGTATTCCAGATAATAATGTTACCGCAGCGTGTGTAATCTAATCTGTTATTTTTCTTCTAAGATCTTCTCAATACTTGCTAATTTCACACAAACAACAAAGATTTCTGCTGCTGTTGTCAGATCCTCTAAGCTTGGATAAGACGGTGCGATACGGATTACGGAATCTTTCGGATCCTTTCCATACGGGAACGGTGCACCTGCCGGAGTCATCACAACACCTGCTTTTTTTGCTTTTGCAACAACATTCTTTGCACAGCCCTCTAAAGTCTCATAAGTGATGAAGTAGCCTCCCTTTGGTTTGTACCAGGTTCCTACGCCCAAATCGCCAAGTTCTTTGTCAAACATGTCTGTGATCATCTCGAACTTCGGACGTAAGGATGCAGCATGTTTGCGCATATGCTCTGTGATGCCGTGGATGTTCTTAAAGAAACGTACATGGCGGAGCTGATTTACCTTATCATGACCAATGGTCTGAACCTTTAACTGTTTTTTGATATCCTCCAAGTTGTTTGCGGAAGTTGCGATTGCAGCAACACCGGAACCAGGGAATGTGATCTTACTGGTGGAACAGAATTTGTATACCATATCCGGGTTTCCTGCACGCTTACACTCTGCAAGGATCTCAATCAGATGATCCTGATCGATATCATATAAATGATGTACACAGTAAGCGTTATCCCAGTAGATACGGAAATCTTTTGCAGCCGGTTTCAATCTTGCAAAACGGCGCACAGTCTCATCTGAATAGGTGATACCCTGTGGGTTGGAATATTTCGGAACACACCAGATACCTTTGATCGCCGGATCAGTGCTGACCAGTTCTTCTACCATGTCCATGTCCGGTCCTTCCGGCGTCATCGGAACATTGATCATCTCAACGCCGAAGTACTCGGTTACACCGAAGTGACGGTCATAGCCCGGTACCGGACAGAGGAATTTTACTTTGTCCAGCTTGTTCCACGGAGTGCAGCCTGCAACGCCCTTCAGGAACGAACGTGCTACGGTATCAAACATAATGGTAAGGCTGGCGTTTCCGTAAACGATGACGTTTTTCGCCGGAACCTCACAAATATCTCCGATCAGTTTTCTTGCTTCCGGAATACCGGTCAGTACACCGTAGTTCCGGCAGTCGGTTCCATCTTCTGCGAAGGTGTCTTCATTTTTCGAGAGAACGGTAAGCATTCCTTCCGTGAGATCTAACTGGGCTGCTGCAGGTTTTCCTCTGGAAATATTCAGATTGAGGCCTTTTGCTTTTACCTCTGCAAATTCCTGCTCCAGTCTGGCTTTCTCGGCAACTAATTCTTCTTTGTTCCATTCGATATACGGTTTCATGAAACGTCCTCCCTTGTACTTTCCTTACCCGTTTTTCAGGTTTCTTGCTCAACTAAAGACCATTTTACCAGATCATGAGTTTCTGTCAAGGAGAACTTGCATGTTTTATACACTTTTCAGCATTTTATCCCACTTTTTGCAGTTTTATACTTCATTTCCTGCAATTTCAGCCAAATGTTTTTCGTATGACGGACATACGTCCGCTGCCAAAAGATGTTTTAAACGTTGTCAGACTGCCATCTTCCCGATGCACCGCACGGCAGAACAAGGCCGGTCGACTTGACCGGAAGGCCGATTTCCTGTGCTTCTACGTGGCCTTTGTACTGTTTTAATTCCAGGGAAATCATGTACGTCAGGACAGCCGGTGCAAGTCCTGTCGTGTAAGAATTCACAAGGAAGAACAGCGGGTCATCGCTTAAGAGCTGCGTGCAGAGCCTGATGAACGGATGAATCGACTCCTCGATTTTCCAGATCTCGCCCTTTGGTCCTCTTCCGTAGGACGGCGGGTCCATGATGATCGCGTCGTAGTGGTTGCCTCTGCGGATCTCGCGCTCGACAAATTTGGTGCAGTCATCCACAAGCCAG
>ENA-OOYR01001062-OOYR01001062.1-human-gut-metagenome-genome-assembly--contig:-NODE-1062-length-13160-cov-4.025410_pt1 | contig 13160 bp, 10 predicted proteins | sample MGYA00241701_ERZ501374 | MGnify/ENA primary metagenome ERZ501374 (study PRJEB25962, sample SAMEA2042655) | human gut metagenome | biome: human gut; feature: human-associated habitat; material: faeces...
ACACGAGGAAACTCATGTCACCCACAAACCATCATTTGGTGGCAGCTTATTATAATGACGGTGTGAAAAATACTTGTAAAATCAGGAAAGTCCTGTAAAATAAAACATAGACTGCAATGAGATAAACAGTATGGTATGGTGAACAATATCAGAAAAAAAGCACGAAGATGCAGGAGGATACATATGGAACAGTTAAAAGCAGTAATACTTGCAGCAGGTAAAGGAACACGTATGAAATCAGATTTGCCGAAAGTGGTACATACAATAGAAGGAAAATGTCTGGTGGACTATGCGATCGAAGCTGCGATCGGAGCAGGTGCAGATGATATCTGTCTGGTTGTCGGATATAAATATGAAGTCGTACGGGAGACGATCCTGCATCAGGAAGTAAACTTTGTATTACAGGAGGAGCAGCTTGGAACCGGTCATGCGGTGCGTTGTGCAAAAGATTTCTTAGGGGATGAGGGACAGACAATGATCCTGTTTGGGGATACGCCTTTAATCACGGCAGAAACCTTAAAGCGTTTAAGAGAATATCACACAGAGAATAAGAATACGGTTACTGTATTATCTGCCATGGTGGAAGATCCGACAGGATATGGAAGAATCATCCGTGATGCGGACGGTAATTTTGTGAAAAGTGTAGAGCATAAAGATGCGAGTGAGGAAGAGAGAGCATCGCATGAGATTAATTCCGGTATGTATATTTTTGATACAAGGGAATTAAAAGAGGCACTTGAAAAAATCCAGCCGAATAATGCACAGGGCGAATATTATCTGCCGGATACGCTGACAATTATAAAGGATAAAGGACTGAAAGTGGATGCATTTGCCTTAAGTGATCCGGAGGATATCATGGGTGTGAATGACCAGGAGCAGTTGAAATCAGCGGCAGAGATCATCCGCAGACGAAATCAGGCAAAATAGATGGGATGGAAAGATTTATTCCGGTCACTGTGGATAAAAGATACAGAAATGGAGAAATACATGTTTTTGATCGTAGGGCTCGGAAATCCGGGGAAACAGTATGAGCATACCAGACATAATATCGGATTTGATGTCATGGATGCGCTTGCAGAGAAATATAATATCAGTATCAGTGAAAAAAAACATAAGGCACTCTGTGGAAAAGGTGTCATAAACGGGGTGAAAGTTGTGCTGGCGAAACCGCAGACCTATATGAACTTGAGCGGGGAGAGCGTGGCGGAGCTGGTCAATTATTACAAGATGGATCCGGAAGAGGAGATGATCGTGATCTATGATGACATCAGCCTTGCGCCGGGAAATCTGCGCATCCGCAAAAAAGGAAGTGCGGGTGGGCACAATGGAATCAAAAATATCATTGCGATGACCGGGACGCAGAATTTTTTGCGCATCAAAGTCGGTGTCGGGGAAAAACCGGCGGGATGGGATCTTGCAGATCATGTGCTGGGACATTTTGATACAGCAGACCGCGCGGAAGTAGAGAAGGCAATCGGGCATGCCGTGGAGGCAGCAGAAATGATGATCACCGGTGAGACGGATGCAGCGATGAACCGTTATAATGTGAAAAAGAAGGAAGAGTGAAAAGGAGTATCATGAAAACTTTTACTGAACCTTTGAAAGAGCTCAAAGAATTTGAAACCTTAAGTGCGGGGGTGCATGATCTGCGTGGTATTGCACAGATCTCAGGATGTATTGACGCGGCAAAACCACATATCATGTATAGTGTAAACAATGGTTCTGGAAACAGAATCATTGTTACGTTTCAGGAGCAGAGAGCAAAAGAAATCTATGAAGAATATCGTTTCTTTGATCCGAAGGCAGCATATTATCCTGCAAAAGATATCCTGTTTTACCAGTCGGATATCCGTGGAAATGTGCTTACCGCGGAGCGTATCAATGCATTAAAAATGCTCGCGGAGAAGCCATCCTGCACCATAATAACTACGTTTGACGGTCTAATGAATCCAATGCCAATGCCGGAAAAATTTATCCAGGAAGTCAAAAAGGTTTCCGTCGGAGATATATTAAATCTGGAAGAACTCACAAAACATCTGGTGGAACTTGGTTATGAGAAGAACTATCAGGCGGAAACGATGGGAGAATTTTCCGTGCGCGGTGGAATTTTAGATATCTTTCCACTGACGGAAGACAATCCGTTTCGAATCGAATTCTGGGGGGATGAGGTTGATTCCATCCGTTCTTTTGATGCGGAAAGCCAGCGCTCGATTGAAAATTTGGAGGAGATTTCGATCTATCCTGCCTGCGAGCTTGTTCTGACGGCAGAGGAGCGGCAGGAGGGAATCAAAAGAATTTTAAAAGAAGCAGACAAGGTATCCGCAAAACTCCGGAAAGAAATGAAAACGGAGGAGGCGCACCGCACCAAAAGTGCTGCAGCACAGATCGCAGAGGAAGCGGGAGAACTGGGCATCAGCGCGGGACTTGACGCATATCTGTCCTATTTCTGTGAGGAGCGGGTGTCCTTGCTTGATTATTTTAACAGGGAGAACACCGTTATTTTTGTGGATGAACTGGCACGTTCCATCGAGCGCGGTATGGTGACGGAAACAGAATTTTCTGAGAGCATGAAGCAGCGTCTTGAAAAGGGATATATTCTGCCGGGACAGATGCGGGAGCTTTTTTCCTGCAAAGAAATACTGGCAAAAATGGAAAAGATGGCATGCATTTCCCTGGTGGCGCTGGACTTAAAAAACAGCCATGTGGATATCAAAGAAAAATTTGTCATCGATTCAAAGACCGTCAACCCGTACAATAACAGTTTTGATCTTCTGGTCAAAGACCTCACCCGCTATAAGAAAAACGGATACCGTGTGATCTTACTTTCCGGATCAAGGACGCGTGCAAAGCGGCTGGCAGAAGACCTGATGGCGGAGGAACTGAATGCATTCTATTCAGAAGATTTTGATCACGAGGTAAAACCGGGTGAGATCATGACCGGTTATGGAAAAATAAAAAAAGGTTATGAATATCCGCTGCTTAAATTTGTTGTGATCTCAGAGAGCGATATTTTCGGCAGTGAAAAGAAGAAAAAGAAGCACCACCGTACCTATGAGGGAGAAAAGATCGCAAGTTTTACCGACCTTAACATCGGTGATTATGTCGTGCATGAAAATCATGGACTTGGCATCTACCGTGGAATCGAAAAAATAGAGGTCGATAAGACGGTCAAAGATTACATCAAAATAGAATATGCAGGTGGTGGAAACTTATATATCCTCGCAACGCAGTTAGAGCTGATCCAGAAATATGCCGGCGCGGATGCAAAGAAGCCGAAACTGAACAAATTAGGCGGACAGGAATGGAATAAGACAAAGACAAAGGTGCGCGGTGCGGTAAAAGAGATCGCACAGGATCTTGTAAAACTTTATGCACAGAGACAGGATCAGGAGGGATTTGTCTACGGGCCGGATACCGTCTGGCAGAGAGAGTTTGAGGAAATGTTTCCGTTTGAGGAAACGGAGGATCAGGAGCTTGCAATCGAGGCGACCAAAAAAGATATGGAGAGCATAAAGATCATGGACCGCCTGATCTGTGGGGATGTCGGTTACGGCAAGACGGAGATCGCAATCCGTGCGGCCTTTAAGGCAGTACAGGATGGAAAACAGGTCGCTTTTTTAGTGCCGACAACGATCTTAGCGCAGCAGCATTACAATAACTTTGTGCAGCGTATGAAAGATTTTCCGGTCAACATTGATCTTTTGTGTCGTTTCCGGAGCAGTGCGGAGCAGAAAAAGACGGTGGAGGCGCTGAAAAAAGGAAGTGTTGATATTATTATCGGAACGCACAGACTGCTTTCAAAAGACGTAGTATACAAAGATCTTGGGCTTCTGATCATTGACGAGGAACAGCGTTTCGGTGTGACGCATAAGGAAAAGATCAAGCAGTTAAAGACCAATATTGATGTTCTGACGCTCACGGCAACACCGATTCCAAGGACACTGCACATGAGCCTGATCGGGATCCGTGATATGAGTGTGTTAGAGGAACCGCCGATGGATCGTGTGCCGATCCAGACGTATGTGATGGAATATAATGAAGAACTGGTGCGTGAGGCAATTTCCAGGGAACTCTCCCGTGGAGGACAGGCATATTATGTATACAACCGTGTACGGGAGATCGCAGATGTGGCAGCAAAGATCGCAGAGCTTGTGCCGGAGGCGAACGTTGCCTATGCGCACGGGCAGATGAAAGAGACAGAGTTAGAGAACATCATGTACCGTTTTATCAACGGAGAGATCGATGTACTTGTTTCTACAACAATCATTGAGACGGGACTTGATATCTCAAATGTCAATACAATGATCATCCACGATGCCGATAATATGGGACTGTCGCAGCTCTACCAGCTCCGCGGGCGTGTCGGCAGGTCCAACCGGACGGCGTATGCGTTTTTAATGTACCGCAGGGATAAAATGTTAAAAGAGATCGCAGAAAAAAGACTTGCTGCGATCAAGGAGTATACGGAACTTGGAAGTGGCTTTAAGATCGCCATGCGTGATCTTGAGATCCGTGGTGCAGGAAATCTGCTCGGCGCAGAGCAGCATGGACATATGGAGGCGGTCGGATACGATCTTTACTGCAAAATGTTAAACGAGGCAGTGAAGGAAGCAAAAGGTATGGATGTTGCGGAAAGTTTTGATACCTCGATCGATATTGATATTGATGCGTATATTCCGATGGGATACATTCCGAATGAGATGCAGAAACTTGACATTTATAAGCGCATCGCAGGCATTGAGACGGCAGATGAGTCAGAAGAAATGTTAGAAGAACTGATCGACCGGTTTGGAGATCCGCCAAAGTCTGTCGAAAATCTGCTTTATATTGCAAGGGTAAAATCCATGGCACATCATCTTTACTTTACAGATATTGCACAGAAAGGTGATACACTGCGGTTCACCCTGTATGAGAAAGCGAAGATCAATGTGGCGGCAATTCCGGAGTTTACCGCTTCCTTTGACAAACATGTGAAGTTTACCATGGATGCAAAGGAACCATATTTTACCTATTTCCTGAAACTGAATACCAGGGAAAAATATGTGGAAGCAAAAGATGTGATGGAAACATTTTTGCAGCGTGCAGGGGAGATGCTGATGGAAAAATAACTTGCGGCTTTTTACAAAACGAATTATAATAAACTGAATGACTGCCCATATCGGAAAAAGAGGGCACTGGGAGGAATATATGAACAGCAGAAAAATTACCGCATTATTGTTAAGCAGCGCTATGGCTTTATCTGTACTGACAGGCTGTGGCGGAGTCAATAAAGATAAAACAGTGGCAACTTTAAACGGAGAGCCGGTCAAACTTGGAGTCGCAAACTTTGCAGCAAGATTTGGTCAGGCGGGAGCAGATGATTTTTATACCGCATATTTCGGAAAAAATGTCTGGACATCCGATTTATATGGAAATGGAACGACCGGGCAGGATAATTTTAAAGACAGCGTGATGGACTCCTTAGAAGATATGTACGTGTTACAGCTTCATATGGATGAGTATAATGTCAGCATTACAGACGATGAAAAAGCAGCGATCACCGCAGCGGCAGCACAGTTTATGGAAGATAACAGCAAAGATGCAATCAATGCACTTGGTGCGACGCAGGAGATCGTGGAGGAATACCTTACATTAGAGACGATCCAGAGTAAAATGAAAGCAGCAATCGTTGCAGGCGCAGATACCAATGTGACAGATGAGGAAGCAAAAACGGGTGCATACAGTTATGTGGGCATTTCTAAGACGACACATCAGGATGAGAGTGGCAATACGGTAGATTACACAGATGAAGAGAAAGAGGAGCTTGCAGCAAAGGTAGCTGACTTTGCAAAAGCAGCGAAGGAAGATGGTCTTGATGCGGCGGCAGAGGATGCAGGCTATACGGTAAGCACCGGTACTTTTACGCAGGAAGATGATTCTGTGGATGACAATCTTTTAGCAGCATTGAAAAATTTAAAAGAAGGCGAAGTAACAGATCTGATCGATGGCGACAACTCTTATTTTGTGGCACGTCTTGATAAAGAAGTGGACGAGGATGCAACAGAGGAGACACGTCAGAGCATTATTGAGCAGCGCAAAGATGATCTGTATGATGAGACGCTCGATGGATGGAAAGAAGGCATCGAGTGGGCAGTGAAAGAAAAAGTCTGGGATGACGTGAATTTCGATAACCTGTTTACAACTATAAAAGATACAGAGACAGAAAGCACGACGGAGCAGGCAACAGAGTAAAAAGAAAACGTCGAAAGCACAGTCTTTCGACGTTTTTTTATGAAAATGGGAAGTTTATAGCGGGAGAAAACAGATGAAAAAAGACAATATCGTACTGATCGGGATGCCCGGAGTTGGAAAAAGTACTGTCGGAGTCATATTGGCAAAAGTACTTGGGTTCCAGTTTGTGGATGCGGATCTGGTGATTCAGGAGAAAGAAGGAAAGTTACTGCGTGAGATCATTGCAGAAGAGGGTCCGGACGGATTTATTGCAGTGGAAAACCGTATCAACAGTGAAATAGAAGCACATCATTCGGTCATTGCTACCGGGGGAAGTGTCGTATATGGAAAAGAGGCAATGGAGCACTTAAGGCAGATCGGAACTGTGATCTATTTAAAATTAGATTATGCGGATATCGACCGCAGACTGTCAGATATTAAAGGCAGGGGCGTTGTTTTAAAAGACGGACAGACGTTAAAAGACCTGTATGATGAGAGAGTTGTTCTATATGAAAAATATGCGGACATCACGATCGCGGAGGATGGCCTGAACGTGGAACAGACGATCGAAAAGATCGTGGCGCAAATTCAAAAAGAATCTTTGTAAAATCACATCAATGGAATGAAAGAGTCAGAGGATGAACAAAAGATTAAAAGATAAAAAAATGATGTCCGGTATCATTACTGCTGGCGGATTCCTTATCATACTGGCAGGAAGTGCACTTTCGCAGCAGACGGCATTAGGACAGAACTATCAGGGCGTGTATGTAGACGGAACATTTGTCGGGTATGTGGCGGAAAATGTCGATGTGAAGGATGTAATCCTTCAGGCAAGAAGAAAACTGGCAGAAGAATCTGCAAGCCGTTTATGCATGGATTATGAATGGTCTGTAAAAACAGAAAAGAAACCGTTTGTGCGTTTAGAAAAGAAAGAAACGCTGGAAGAACAGTTAAAAAAGATATTAGCAGAGAAGACGATTGAGAGCAGGGAGCGTGCCTATACGGTTGCGATCGGTTCCTACCGTGGAAATTTTAAGACATTGGATGAAGTGTCAGATTTTCTGAATCAGGTCAGAAAAAAAACGGATGAAGACAATGCCTATACTGTTGCATATCAGACGTTGGAGGGACAGATCGGTGGAATATTAACGGCTGATCTGAAAAAGGCAGAAAACGAAGACGATCCGGTGGAAACCGGGGAGAAAGAAACGCAGGATATGCAGGCATCGTCGCTTGCGGGCGTTTCCTTAGAGTCTGCAACGCAGCTTTTAGATGCCGTGACATCGGATGCAGCAGATTTTTATGAAACGGGTGTCCTTGATATGGCATTTGTGGAAAATATTGAGGTCTATGAAAATTATGTGCAGTCAGATGCGTTTACCACTGCGGATGATGCCGCTGCTGAAGTAACAAAAGAGAAAGAATCGAATAAAATATATGTAGTAGAGAGTGGTGACTGTCTCTCTGTGATCGCACTTGACCATGATACAAAAGTGGCAGATATTATGGCATTGAACGGACTTGAGAATGCAGACTCACTGCGGGAAGGACAGGAGCTTATCATTGCGGTTCCGGAACCGGATTTAAAGATCAGGCTGACTGTGGGAGAAGTTTACGAGGAAGATTATGAGGAGGAACCTGTCATTAAGGAAAATGATTCCTGGTATACCAATCAGGAGGAAGTTTTAGAAGAGGGCGTGGCAGGTCATCGTGAGAGAAACGATATTGTTGTATATGAAAACGGTGCTGAAGTGAGCAGAGAGTTAGCGCACCAGAAGATCATGACGGCAGCGAAGGCAGCAGTTGTGGAGCGTGGAACGATCGTGCCGCCGACATACATTAAGCCGCTTGCCGGTGGAAGGTTTACATCAGGATTTGGAAGACGCTGGGGAAGAATGCATAAAGGTGTGGACTGGGCATGCCCGATTGGAACAACCGTGTACGCATCCTGTGCGGGAACTGTGATCCAGGCATCTTATAACGGTGGATACGGCAATAATGTGGTGATCAGCCACGCGGACGGAAGACTGACGCGGTATGCACATAACAGCAAGCTGCTGGTGAAAGTCGGCCAGAAGGTGGAGCAGGGGGAACCGATCGCACTGAGCGGAAGTACCGGACGTTCCACAGGACCACATGTGCATTTTGAAATCTACATCGGAGGGGCTGCAGTCAATCCGTTGAAGTACATCAGTAACTGATAAAAGTTGAACGGAAGTGTGCGGAAATGAAGGGCATTTTTGGGAATATCTGCATATTTACAACAAAATTGAAACTGTGATATAATTCTTGACAAAAGCACATAATAGCAACTATAATTATGTGTTTGTATGAAAAGGTTCATAGAGGTGTGGTATGGAACAATATGTCATTAAAGGAGGCAATCCGTTAGTCGGAGAAGTGGAGATCGGCGGAGCAAAAAATGCTGCGCTTGCCATTATTTCTGCGGCGGTTATGACGGATGAGACCGTTACAATAGAAAATTTACCAAATGTCAGAGATATCAATGTGCTGTTAAATGCAATCAGTGATATTGGTGCGAAGGTAGACAGACTGGATGCGCATACAGTAAAGATGAACGGATCATTTATTCATAATCTGGTTGTGGACAATGAATATATCCGTAAGATCAGAGCATCCTATTATCTGCTGGGAGCACTCCTTGGAAAATATAAACATGCGGAGGTAGCTCTTCCGGGTGGATGTGATATCGGAAGCCGTCCGTTTGATCTTCACCTGAAAGGATTCCGGGCACTTGGTGCGACGGTAGATATCCGCCATGGTCTGGTGGTTGCAGATGCAAAGCAGCTGAAAGGTACACATATTTATCTGGATAAGGTATCTGTCGGTGCAACGATCAACATTATGATGGCAGCAGCCATGGCAGAGGGTAAGACAACGCTGGAGAATGCGGCAAAAGAGCCTCACGTTGTTGATGCAGCCAATTTTTTAAACAGCATGGGTGCAAATATCAGAGGCGCCGGTACGGATGTGATCCGGATTGTTGGTGTTGAAAAACTGCACAAGACAGAATATTCTATCATCCCGGATCAGATCGAAGCCGGAACATTTATGCTTGCTGCAGCAGCGACAAAGGGAGATGTCACCGTAAAGAATGTCATCCCGAAGCATTTAGAGGCAATCAGTGCGAAGCTGCTTGAGATCGGATGTGAGGTGGAAGAGTTTGATGATGCGGTGCGTGTGGTATCCTCAAAACCACTGCATCACACACAGGTTACGACGCTCCCGTATCCGGGATTTCCGACAGATATGCAGCCACAGATTGCGGTTGTGTTAGGTATTTCGGAGGGTACGAGCACCGTTACGGAGAGTATTTTTGAAAACCGTTTTAAATATGTCGGTGAGCTGGCGCGCATGGGTGCCAACTTTAAAGTAGAGAGCAATATAGCGATCATTGGTGGTATTGAGAATTATACCGGAGCCCGTGTCAATGCACCGGATCTGCGTGCCGGAGCGGCTCTTGTGATCGCGGGACTTGCGGCGGAAGGCATCACGGTGGTAGACGATATCTACTATATTGAACGTGGATATGAAGAATTTGAAAAGAAACTCGCATCACTGGGGGCTGTGATCGAGAAAGTAAGCACAGAGAAAGAGATACAGAAGTTTACACTGAAAGTGTCATAGCAGTTGAAAACATGGCAGGGAAAACTGTCATGCAGGAGCTGCTATGCAGGGACTATTATGTAGAAGCTGCTAAGCAAGAGCTGTTATGCAGGGACTACGATGTAGAAGCTGCCATGGAGAGGGCGTTTCCGGGTATGGGAGACGTCTTTTACCATGGCAGTTTTTGCGCGCAGACATTCATGATGATAGCGTTTTAAGGGAAGAGGGAGAACGATGAGAAGAATATTTCAAAAAGAACTTGATATGATCCTTCACTGGAATCTTACACTGGTTGGAGGATTTCTGGGAACCTATGCGATATTGCTGCATGCAGGAAATTTTGGTTCCGCACAGACCGGAAATGTCATGGAGATGGCGGCGGCGCTCACCGGAAAAAATTTTGCAGAAGTGGGGATACGATTTTTAGCATTTCTTATTTTTGGAAGTGCGATCGTGATTTCTTATCTGTTGACGAATTTTACGAAACTGGATATGCGAAAGCTGGTGCTCTGGGTAGACGCAGCAGGACTCACCGTTACAGCGATGATGCCGGAGGGGATGTCTGCGGTTGTGAGTCTTTACCCGATATTTTTCTGTTCGGCATTTCAGTGGGGCAGTTATTCCGGCGCATCGGGGTATAACAGTGCAAGCATTTTTACTACGAATAATTTTAAACAGTCGCTGCTCGCATGGACACAGTTTGTATTGACAAAAGATCCGGAATTCCGGAGAAAAGGAATCATGTATACGATGACGGTACTCTCATTTTTTGTTGGTGCATGCATTGGCTGCGTATCCGTCTATACATATGGGGCATATGGTGCTTTTATAGGATTTGTACCATTGATTGTGGCACGCCTGTTTATGTACATTGGAAAGATACCGGTAGAGAATGGTACACCGGAAGAAACGGAAGAAGAAGCAAAAGAAGCACTCGAAGAGGCAAATCTGCTGGAGAACGATCAGAAACTGTGATCGTTCTCCGCAGAACCTCTGCGGTGCTTCTTTTTTACTTACAGAATACTCTGAATATGCAGATCAAGACGTGTAGAGAGATCAATACAGGAGTTGTCGTTTAACTGTACGATCGGTCTTGCGAGATGCTGCTGGTTTAACATCACAATATTGGCACTCTGTCCGTTGCTTAAAAGAACACGGTTGTTCTGATAAGTGGATGCGATATGCTGCAAAAAGGTAAGGATAAATTTTGGTTTGTATTTCTGAAGACCTTCCTGCTCAAATCGTTCAATGACCTGGAAAGGACAAAGAGGAGCGCGGTAAGAACGCGCGGCAGTCATGGCATCGTAAACATCGGCGATTGCAACAACCATCGAGAAGTCATCTAAGTCTTTCTGGGTCGCTTTCAGCGGATAACCGGATCCGTCACAGCGCTCATGGTGGAGCAGGGCAGCTTTTTTGATATGTGGATCAATATTTAAAGGCTTCAATAATTCGTAGCCGAATTTTGTATGCCTTTTGACAAGATCAAATTCCTCGTCGGTATATTTGCCCGGTTTGTTTAAAATCTCATCCGGAATCTTTAATTTGCCGATATCATGCAAAAGACCGCAGAGTGTCAAAGTGTCTAAAGTGGCGGCGTCTACTTTCAGCCATTTACCGATACGGCGGCAGATCAGAGCCACATTTAAAGAATGTGCGTGAGTGCTGTCGTCGTAGGCGCGCATATTATGCAGCATATCAAAAAGTTCCAGTGATGTCTTGCAGGAATTGAACAGTTTGACTGTCTGTTCGAGAAGATCATCAGTGTCAAGCGGCTGATTGTGAAAAACATATCCCTCCATGGAGGACTTTAAAGAGTTCAGTACGAATGAATGATCAAACTGGAACGTCTGAAACTCTTTCGATGCTTTTACTTTTTGGGAGTAAGCCGGGATAAAATGCGGTGTTTCAGGATCTTTTGGTTCATCCGGATCTTCAATACCCACTTCTAAAACACAATAAAAGGAAAGACGCATGATAAGCGGTCTTGTAAGTGTGATGCCCTTATCAACGATCATCTGTCCGTTTTTTGTCAGGATCTGTTCGGCAGTGACCATGCCTGGTTCAAGTTTATTGACTGTTACCTTCTTCATAAAAAACCCCATTTCATTTGTACGTCTGTCACGTTCATAATTTAAGTATAGTATAGAATTTTCACATTTGAAAGTCAATCGGGTTTGTGTAAAAGGTTAAGAAAATACACCTTGACATTTGGGGAAAACGGGTGTATGCTAGCCACTGTGAGTTTTTCAACTTAATATTTTTAGAATTTTCTTATTCAGAGTGATGGAGATACAAAGGATCTGTGAAGTCACGGCAACCCCTCTACGGAAGGTGCCAACCTGAGCGAATCGTACCTGACAGTACATATATGTTCGAACAATAAGAGGATTTGATGATTGATTTACAGCTATCACTTCCACTTGTTTTTCGCAAGTGGATTTTTTTTGTGTAATGGAGAATTATGCAAAGAACACGAAAAACACTATCAGAAAAAGGAGCATAAAAATGGAAAAAAGATTATTTACATCCGAATCCGTAACAGAAGGACATCCTGACAAAGTCTGCGATGCAATCTCTGACGCAATCTTAGATGCATGTATGGCAGAAGATCCAATGAGCCGTGTTGCATGTGAAACAGCAAGCTGTACAGGCTTTGTTTTAGTAACCGGTGAGATCACTACAAAAGCACAGTTAGATATTCCTGCAATCGTTCGTAAAACAGTCAACGAGATCGGTTACAACGATGCAAAAACCGGATTTGACGGAAATACCTGTGCAGTTATGGTAGCGCTTGACCAGCAGTCACCGGATATTGCAATGGGTGTTGATAAGGCATTAGAGGCAAAAGAGGGTGCCTTAACAGATGATCTTGATACCGGAGCAGGCGATCAGGGTATGATGTTTGGTTATGCAACCAACGAGACACCGGAGTTAATGCCATATCCGATCTCTTTGGCACACAAACTGGCATTACAGTTAACCAAAGTAAGAAAAGACGGCACACTGACCTACTTAAGACCGGACGGAAAGACACAGGTTTCCGTAGAGTACGATGAGGCTGGAAAACCGGTACGTCTTGAGGCAGTTGTATTATCAACACAGCATGACGATGATGTGACACAGGAGCAGATCCATGCAGACATTAAAAAATACGTTTTCGATCCGATCCTTCCAAAAGAGATGATCGATGCAGAAACCAAGTTCTTCATCAATCCGACCGGACGTTTCGTAATCGGCGGACCGCACGGTGATGCAGGTTTAACAGGACGTAAGATTATCGTAGACACCTACGGCGGATATGCACGTCACGGCGGCGGAGC
>ENA-OOYR01001067-OOYR01001067.1-human-gut-metagenome-genome-assembly--contig:-NODE-1067-length-13103-cov-3.088673_pt1 | contig 13103 bp, 11 predicted proteins | sample MGYA00241701_ERZ501374 | MGnify/ENA primary metagenome ERZ501374 (study PRJEB25962, sample SAMEA2042655) | human gut metagenome | biome: human gut; feature: human-associated habitat; material: faeces...
GTCAATAGGCGTAATAAAGACATGCTTCATTTTTGCCCGCGCCTTAATGCAGCCGCCCGGATGGGCGCGGGTCTCAAGCCCCGGCAAATGCAGAGAGAGGAAGGAGCGTTTTTGTGAAAAAAGAAGATTGGGAAAAGGCAAAGAGTAGACTGCGTGCTCCACTCGGACGAGTCGATTTACTGTGCGATGGGTACAGCGTCACCCTTGTCAATGAGTGCATCAGCATGTTCCGCAATGGAATAGCGGTGTATGTCAATGGCGAAATACGCGGCTCATGGTTTGTGCAAGATTGCGAGGAGCGTCGGAGGTTTATCCCTCAAAAAGAAACTTCCTTGATGACCCGCAAGCAGATTGCCGCCTATAACAAGATGCCGAAGAAAGACCGGGGGCTGCTTAAAAAGTTCCGCGAGAAAACCTTCACGGCCTATCAGACACACTGGACGAACTGGCAGGCGCTTGTCAAGCATTTTGAAGCCAATAATGCCGACATCCGCCTTGTCACGCCGCAATAAAGCAAAGGAGTACATATCTATGGCAAGAAAGAAAGTAACCAGCGTTCCGGCACTGGCCGACTGGGGCGCAGTGGACAACGCCCTGCGGGACATCCGGGAGCGCCGCAAAGCTGATTACCTCAGGATCTGCCGTAAATTTAAGTATCTCTCTTATTGCTGATGGCTGCAATGTCTGTACTCTGTATGAAAATGCGTTCATATTTATATGTCGGTCTTACCGCCGCATAAACGGTATGACCTTTCCTCCTTACATTTATTTTGTAATGGGTGAGCGGCATATTGGGTCTGCCACTGTTACAATAGCTATATTTTATCACATATTCAAGCGGATTGCAACAATTTTTACATCAAACAGCTTTTAATCACGGCAGGTTACGTATATATTTCGGATTTTCACGGAACAATCGCTTAATTCCAAACGAAAAATGTTGACTTTTATTAAAAAACGTTTTATAATTTAAGCAACGGCTTTTGCCGTGCAATTTAAGAAAACGGAATGTTTAAATACTATTCGGAGGTAACAACAATGGCTTTTTGCAACAAATGCGGAAACCAGCTCCCCGACGGAGCTAACAATTGTCCTTTCTGCGGTGCTCCGACAGGCAACGCACAGCAGAACACACAGAACACACAGAATGCGCAGAATTTTGTAAACAACATGATGAACACGGCTGATACAACATCGCAGTTTGATCCGCAGGATATCAACGATAACAAGGGTATGTCTGTACTGGCATACATAGGAATACTCTTCCTTATTCCTCTGCTTGCCTGCCCTAACTCAAGATTTGCACGCTATCACACAAACCAGGGACTTGTACTGTTCCTGTTGGAGCTTGCAATAGGTGTTGTAACAAGCATATTCGCTTTTATTCCTGTAATCGGTCCTATAATCGGCGGACTTATAAGCGCAGTAGGCGGTATCTTCACTCTTGTGCTTATGATTCTGGGCATCATCAATGCCGCACAGGGACAGGCTAAGGAGCTTCCTCTTATCGGCAAGATCACACTGCTGAAGTAATTTACGCAACATATCATATAAACAGCGTTGCCCCCGTCTTTCTGACGGGGGCTTATCTGTTTTTACAGGCATCGTTAAAATAGGACACAGCATAAACCCGCTCCGCCGTATTTTTTACGGCGGAGCGGTTTTTATCAATTATTCTTTGAAAGCCATATACTTGCCACATCAAGAGCCTCATAAAGACTGCCTCTTTCGCTCGTCTTTGCGATTATCTCTGTAGCCGGGGTTTTCGGATCAGTTGACATAAGCTGTACCCTTGTCTTGTCGGCTATTTCAAGATCCTTGACCTTGTGGGTGGATAATACAGTCAGCATGGCAACGTATTTGTCTGACATATTGCCATAATAGATAGTGTTGTCTTTCCTTACAAGAGGAAGACCTTTGTAGGTGAAAAATTCCTGCTCTGTCATAATAACCTCCACCGTTGCACTAACGGTCAGTATGTGACGGACAGATCCCGTGCAAAATTTAAGATCCGCCCCCTGTCGTCACATATCAATTATAAATGCCCTGCGGCATCAGAACTCTGATACTATCTCTCCGCCCGAGAGAAGCGCATTCAGATTTTCAAGAAGTCTTGTCGCATATATCTGCCTTACCTTGTAGCGGACATCGCCGTTTACAACGATAATGCAGGTACGGTCGCTCTCGCTCGCATAGAACTCGACAACGTCGTTTTCCTTGCCTTCTTCACGATGATCGTAGGTAACTCCTGCGATGAACTTGTTGTCGCCTGTAAGATCGTCAAGGTAAATCTGCTCTGCGTATGCCGAAAGCAGATACTGATAGAATGCCTTGAACTTGGCTGAATCTACCTCCTTGCCTTCGTATGTGAAGCTTGACTTGTCAGCGTCGCCCGTAATAGTGAAATCATATGCCTTTCTGTCGCTGTCATAGATCGTTACACCGTCAAGATAGTAGATGTAAGGTGTAAGGAACAGCTTATAAAGCATATTTTCGGGTGTTGCGGTAAGCCACGGCAGAGAGTCGGGAGAGAACACATATATTGCGTCCTTGCCTGAAAGCATACCGTAGTAGCCCGTTATCGTCTTTATCTCTTCGCCTGTTTCATCATTCTTTGTAACAGTGTAAACGGCAGAGCCTAAAGTGAGTTTGGTAACGGTTTCCTTGTTGCTTACCATAGTAACGGTGCAGTTCGGATCGTCAAGACCCGCCTGCTTTTTCTGCTCGTCTGTAGGAGATACGGCGAACACATCCGAAGCCGATATTCCGAACAGACCGTAAATAACCTCCTTGTCAAGCTCATCGTCTGCAAGGATATTGTTGTGGCTGGACATTTCATAAGCAACGTATGTTGACGAAAACTCCTTTTCGGTTTCCTCGGGGAGCTTGTCAAGAACTATATCCTTATCCAGATCCTTTCGCTCAATACGGACCCTGTTTACCTTATCGTTCTCGGAATCATAAGCCGCCACAAGCGTTGACTTGTTGACATATGACAGCTCGCTGTTCATTGCAAAGCTGACGCCTGCATTTGCTACAAGGTATACCGTATCGCTCTTGTCGGTTTTAACATACCACGAGTTTTCGCCCTCGTACTTTATACCGATAAGGCAGGTTATATCCTCAGCCTTGTTATCCTTGAACGTCATTTTAACCGTTGCGGTCGGCTTGTCAAAGCCGTATTTTGCAAGATCTGTCGCATTTTCCTCAACGATTTGCTTTGCGCCGATGCCGCCTGCACTGCTCATTGCGGTTGAATATGCACTGCTGTTTGCAAGTGCCTCGGGGATCGAATCTATGCCCCACTTTTCCTTACCTAAACGGTTTATCGTATATTCGCCGCTCTCGTTGCTTATCGTGAGCGTTGAAATATCATCGGTCGTATAATCGGTCACGCTGACGGTTTCGCTGCTTGACGTGCCTGAGTCTGCGTTGTCGCTCTCCGGCTGTGTCAGCACCAGTGCGAGCGTTGCCGCACCGAGTACCGCAATGCCGATTACCGAGCCGAGTATTATTTTAGTATTTTTCTTCATTGCCGACCTTTCGCTTACTTATGCAGACGCTTTACCCATATTACAATACCGAATATTATCAGTAACAGAGGCAGTACGATGACGAAGCCTATAACAAGGCCGTTCTTCTGTGCGTCTGTTATCTCAAAGGTTGAGGTGTTGTAGGACTTGGGAGTGAGCGTAATGCCCTCCTCCTTGTTACAGCTTACGTTGAAGATATTCATAATAAGCTGTGAGTTGTTTACGGACGCTGTCTGCAGGAACGATGTGTTGAGGAATTCCATACCGCCGATTGCTACTATACGGCTGGAGAAGGGATTTGTACCCTCATATCTTGTCTTTATCGCCTGCATTATAACAGAATACTGCTTTCTTTGTGCATCGCTCTCGGGCGACCAGTTATCACCGCTGTCCTGCGGCTTTATAACAGCACCTGCATAGGTGTTCAGTATAGACTGTACGGTAATGTTGCCGTTGCCGTTCTGATCAGCCCACTTTGATGTCACAGGGCTCATATTGTAGCCGTGAACGGGCGAGCTGTTTGTGAACTTGCTGAAGTCTGTATCGGGTACTGAAAGCACCTGATATGTGTTCATACCGCTGTAGGTGTAGTTTTCGTCTGTCTGGTAGGTGATACCCTTTTCGACCTTCAGACCCCACTGGTCAAGCAGACCGTCAATGTTCGGTGAATCACCAAGCTTGGGGTTGCCTACATATACAAGGTTCTTGCCGAATTTACCGCTGTTGTCAAGCCATGTGTCAAGCTTGTTTATATCGGCAACGGAATAATCCTTATCGGGTCCGAACATAAATACAAAATCGTAGTCCTCGCTTATCTTGTCGGTAAGCGTAATGTTAACCGATTCGATAACGTAGCTGTTTGTCTTGAGCAGATTCTGTAAAACAGTGTTCTCTGTTTCTCCGTAGCCCGTTAAAACCGCAACCTTTACAGGATCTGTATCGGTAACGTTCATAATAGCGGATACTACAGCCTGCTCTGCGTTGGCTTCAACCTTTTCAGGCCGCTTCACGCCGTAATAGTTGAGGTACTGTTCATTATAGGTTATGCTGAGGAAGTCCTCGTAGGTCAGCACCTTTACACGCTTTGTAGCCTTGCTCTCGACCATAATTTCATTCGAGGTTATGGTTTCGGTGTAATTTGCTATAAAGCCGGGGTTTGAAACTACATCAATATACTGTAATTTTATGTTGGAATTCGCCGCTGCGATCTTCTTCAGTATTTCGTTTGTCTGATAGTAATAAGAACTGCCTCCGGTAAAAGCCGCTTCCTCGCTTGTTACCGTTATCGTAACCTCATCGGTCACGGTTTTGAGATAATCTACCGTTGACTGCTCAATGCTGTAAAGTCCCGAATCGGTAAGATCCGCCGTCGGCATGAATCTGTCGCCGAGCAGTGTGATTATTACGTTTACCAGAACCACAGCCACTATAAATATGACCGTGAACAGTACCGACAGACCGCCGTACTTGAACTTCTTGTTTCTGAACGGATTCTTGCGGGGTTTGCCGTTCCTGCTGTTGCTATTTTCTGCAGGAGCGGTATCTGTTTTATTCTCAGCCGCTGTTTCTTTTACTTCAGCCGCTTCGTTTATTTTACTCATGCGTTTTCTCCTTTATCCCTTTATCATAGTCATCGCTTATGCCCAGCGGCGTTTTTCAAGTACCCTTACCGTAAGGAACAGGAAAATAAAGATAACGCTCACAAAGAATATCAGGCTTGACAGGCTGAATATTCCGTTTGTTATCTCGGAGTATCTCGAATATACCGAGATGCTTGAAAGCACGTCCTGTAAAAATCCGTTGGGGAGTGCGCTTTTCAGCGTATTCATAAGCAGTATCATAAGATTGATAAAGAAACCGCCTATTGCCGCTATCATCTGGTTTTCCGTAAGTGATGATATGAAAAGACCAATTGAAACGAATATACCGCCGAGAAGTAAAAGACCTACGGTGTTGCCCCATATCGGGAGCCACGAAACCGTCGCAAAGGTCGACATTACAAAGCCGTATACGGGCATGACCGCAACGCCTATCGCAAATATCGCATAAGCCGCAAGGAACTTGCCCATTACTATAGACAAAAGGCTTACGGGAGCGGTCAGAATAAGCTGATCCGTCTTCTGCTTCTTGTCCTCTGAAAGCAGTCGCATAGTAAGCAGAGGCACGAAAACCATAAGCACTATGAACATCATCAGGAATACGCTTGATATATCGGTCGAGCCTACAGACAGGGAGAAGATATAAAAGAACAATCCCGAAAATGCGTAAAAAATAGCAAGGAACACATAGCCGAGAGGCGATGTGAAATATGCCTTCAGTTCTCTTTTAAATATTGCAAACATTTTTATTCCGCCTTTCCGCTTACTTTGACAGCTTCAGCTTATCAACGCTGTCGCCGACATTGCCGTATATATCGCCCGTTGTGATCTTGAGGAACACTTCTTCAAGAGTAAGCTCACTGGACTTCATCATAAGCAGAGTGTAATTTCTTGACGCAAGACGCTTTGAAACTTCACGGCGAATATCCGTACCGGGCTTTGCATTTAAGAAGTATTCGCTGACGCCCTCCTCGACATTCTCCCTGTTGACGAACACCTCGTCCATACCGGGAATAGCCGAAAGCAGCTTCTTCACATCTGCGGGGTTTCCCTCACAGCGTATCACCAGCTTGTGATCTGCGGACATATTCTTTGCAAGATTGTCTGCGCTGTCGTTTGCTACGACCTTACCTCTGTTGATGATAACTATCTTGTCGCATACCGCCTGTATCTCAGGGAGTATGTGGCTTGAAAGTATTACTGTATGGTTCTTGCCGAGCTTCTTTATAAGCGCTCTTATCTCGATTATCTGCTTTGGGTCAAGTCCGACCGTAGGCTCGTCAAGAATAAGCACCGGCGGATTTCCCACAAGCGCCTGTGCAAGACCCACACGCTGTTTGTAACCCTTTGAAAGATTCTTGATAACACGATCCTTGACATCGGTTATCTTTACAAGGTTGCATATCTCCTTTAAATGCGAGTTGATCGGCAGCTTGCACTTTTTCAGCCCGTATACGAACTTAAGGTATTCCATTACCGTCATATCAAGATATAACGGAGGCTGTTCGGGAAGATAACCTATCATTTGCTTAGCTTTTACAGGCTCTTCAAGAATATCTATACCGTTTATCTTTGCTTCGCCCTCTGTTGAGGAAAGATAACCCGTAAGGATATTCATTGTAGTTGATTTTCCTGCACCGTTAGGACCGAGAAAACCAAGTATCTCGCTTTCTTCTGCGGTAAAGGAAACATTGCTGACTGCTGTTTTAGAGCCGTAACGCTTAGTCAGATTCTTTACTTCTATCATTTTTTGCTCCTTAAAACGAAGTATCCGGCAGAGCGTCGGTACATAGCCGTACCTGCCCTGCGCACATCTGCTATATTCTATCCTGCACAGGTGAAACCTGTGTGATAAAACAGTGTATTTATTGCTTGGCGGTGATTTTATCTTTGTCAAGCTGAGCTTTAAGCTCGCCTACGCTGTCAAAACGTCTTTCGGGACGTATAAAATCAAGCAGTGAAACACGCAGTGTCCTGCCGTAAAGATCACCGTCAAAATCCATTATATGCGTTTCCGCAAGAGGACTGTCCTTATAGTCAACAGTAGGCTTTACGCCTATGTTTGTAACAGACGGCATGACCCTGCCGTCAAGATATGTCACGCTCTTATATACTCCGAAGCGCGGCATTACTATGTTGTCGGGGAAACGCTGGTTTATGGTCGGGCTTCCTATGGTTCTGCCTATGCGGTTGCCCTCTATCACTCTGCCCTCTATCGAAAAATCATATCCGAGCAGTTTGTTCGCCTTTGCTATTTCACCCGATTTTATCAGATTTTTGATGGCCGTTGAATGTACCACACATCCGTCCAGACTGAACGGCGGTATTATAACGACCTTTATGCCGTACTCACGGCATATACATTTAAGCTCTTCGGCATCGCTTCCTCCGCCTGCTCCGAGCCTGAAATCAAATCCGCACACAACGACCTTTGCGTTCATTATCTTCACAAGAACCTTTTCGATGAAATCCCTTGCCGTGTAGTCGCACACCGAATTGAAATCGGGAGAATAAATATATTGCACTCCGGCTTCTGCGAGCTTCTCCAGCTTCATATCGTTTGTGAGCAGGTTCTCTATCCTTTCCCTTTTAGGCAATGCCGTGTCGCTGTGAAACGTGAACATTGCAGGGCAAAGCCCGCCGTGTCTGAAGCATTCCTCCACGACCTTCATATGACCTAAATGCAAGCCGTCAAAAAAGCCGAGTGCCGTTGCTGTCGGCGGGATGGGTATTATATTTTCGGTAATGTCAATCAAGAATAAACCTCCGTGTCCCGCATTAAATGGGAAAATCAAGATAATATATTAAGGTATACGCTTTTAAGCCCGTTCTCCCCGTTCACCCTTGCCACGCCTAAAAAATCACCATCGTGCTTAAGACGCAGGCAGGTGCCTTCCGGGTATGAAATATCCATTCTTCCGCAGTCAAGTATCATGCCGTTCATAAACAGCTTCTTTTGTGTACCGTCAAGAGTTATCTCGTCATAGCACGAGAAAACACGCTCTGTCGGCAGTACCAGCCTTGCGGTATCCTCAGGCGGCATATTACGAAGCGTTTCAATATCGTGGCAGTCCGAAAGCGTAAAGCCTGCCGCCATCGTGCGACAAAGCGAGGTCATTATCGCTCCTGTGCCGAGCTTTTTTCCTATATCGCTTATGATAGTGCGGATATAGGTTCCTTTTGAGCAATAAATATCAAGCGTACCTGTACGCTTTTCCTCGTCGAAGTCTGACAGCTCTATAGAATATACCGTGACCGGACGAGCGGCACGTTCAACCTCAATGCCCTGCCTTGCAAGGTCATAAAGTCGTTTGCCGTTTATCTTCACCGCAGAATACATCGGCGGTATCTGCATTATATCGCCCTGCATAGTCTTTACCGCATCGGTAATTTCCGCAAGTGTAACAGGCTTTTCGCTCTTTGTCAGCACCTTGCCCCATACGTCCTCGGTATCGGTAGTCACACCGAGCCTGAAGGTCGCACGGTATCTCTTGTCGCTGACAGGATTCAGGTCGGCTGTCTTTGCCGCTCTGCCGATATATATCGGCAAAACGCCTGTCGCCATAGGGTCGAGCGTACCGCCGTGACCGATTTTTCTCGTTCCTGCCGCCCTTCTCATTATTGCCACAACGTCAAACGAGGTGAAATCCTGCGGTTTATTGATGCAGATTACGCCGTTTATTTCATTCATTTGCTTTCAGCGCCTTTTCAAATACAGGCAGCAGCTTTGCTTTCACAAACTCTATACTGCCCTCTATGGTACAGCCTGCGGCTCTGGCGTGACCGCCGCCGCCGAACAGGGCACACACGCTTCCTGCGTTTATCGGTTCTGCCGTTCTGACCGAGATCTTGAACGTAGCAGGACCCTTCTGCTTTACGGTAGCGCCGATAATTACGCCCTCTACCTGACGGGGAAGGCTTGCAAGACCGTTGAAGTCCTCGCTGTCAACTCTGCCATTAAAGCGATCCATAAGCTCCGTTGTCAGCCATACTACCGCTACCCTGTCGTCACAGAAGAATTCCATTCCCTGCATTATCGCCTGTTCAAGCTCCAGCCTGCCCTTTGACTTCATATCAAACAGCTTGTAATTGATGCCGGAAACATCAAACTCATAAGCCATCAGCTTAGCGGCTATTATATGCGTTCTGCTTGTCGTGTTTGAATACTTGAAGCAGCCCGTGTCGGTTGCAAGCCCTGTATAAAGGCAGGACGCAATCTCACCGTCAAGCTGTGCGTTCATTTCCTCCGCTATCTGAAAAATAAGTTCGCAAGCCGCAGCCGCATCGGAATCTACAAGAGTATATTTTGCAAACTCCTGTCTGCTCTCGTGGTGGTCTATCGCAAGAAATATCCTGCCGCCGTATACTGCGTCAAGGTCGCCGAGCAGTTTCCTGTCGGCAACGTCAACGCTCACTATGGTCTTTTCCTCAAAGTTCTGCTGTATCACCGTATCACGCAGGAACTCCATACGGGGCGCTATTTCATCCGCACACATAACCTTTGCCCGTTTACCCATCTTCTGAAGCATACCGCAAAGGCCGTAAGCACAGCCCAGTGTATCTCCGTCGGGGTTGGCGTGTGACAGTATCAGAAAATCATCGTTGCTTTTCAGTAGTTCTGCCGCTTTTTTAACGTCTGTTATCATTATTGTTTACCTTTCGTCATCGCCGTTATCATCGGGTTCGGCAGGTTTCGGCAGTTTGCTTATCACCTCGCTGATATGCTCGTAATAATCCATCGAATTATCCGGCACGAATATCAGCTGAGGCAGCTTGCGCATCTTCACACGCTCGTTGATTCTTCTTTTAAAGAAGCCCTCTGCCTTCTTGAGATGCTCGGCGACATTTTTCGTGGTGTCGCCGCCCTCAAGCGTTGTGATATAAACCTTGCAGTAGGACAGATCGCTTGTCAGCTCACAGCGTGACACACCGACCATCGCCTTTACTACAGCGCCGTCCTTTATATCACGCATAGCTGTGGAGATCTCACGTTTTATATCCTCCGCAAGTCTTGCTGTATTGAAATTTGCCATTAATCTCTGTACTCCTCGGTAACAAACGCCTCGAATATATCGCCGTCCTTTATGTCGGTGAACTTTTCAAGCGTGATACCGCACTCGTAGCCTGCGGCTACTTCCTTCACATCGTCCTTGAAACGACGTAAGCCTGCTATCTTGTCAACAGCAACGATTATGCCGTCACGGACAACTCTTACCTCGCCGTTTCTCTGTACCTTACCGTCAAGTACATAAGAGCCTGCTACCACGCCGACGCTCGACAGCTTCATTACCTGTCTTACCTCAACACGTCCTGTATCAACTTCTCTGTACTTGGGCGCAAGCATACCCTTCATGGCTGTTTCGATTTCTTCTATTGCGTCATATATTACTCTGTAGAGTCTTATATCGACACCGTCACGCTTTGCGTTGTCTGCAGCCGCAGGGTTAGGTCTTACGTTAAAGCCTACTATGATAGCGCCCGATGCCTTTGCAAGCATAACGTCGCTTTCTGTTACGGCACCTACCGCACCGTGAATTACTTCTACCTTTACTTCCTCGTTTGACAGCTTTGACAGTGACTGTGAAACAGCTTCTACAGAACCCTGTACGTCTGCCTTTACTATGATGGGGAGCTTCTTCATCGAGCCTTCTTCGATCTGCGAGAACAGATTATCAAGGCTGACCTTCTTATAGAGCTTGAACTGCTCTTCCTTAGCGTCGAACTTTCTCTTTTCAACAAGCTCTCGTGCAAGCTTTTCATCTTCAACAGCCGCAAAATCATCACCTGCGCTCGGTACTTCCGCAAGACCCATTATCTCAACGGGAACAGAAGGACCGGCTTCCTTTACCGCTTTGCCCTTGTCGTCACGCATTACACGGACACGTCCTACAGCAGTACCTGCGATTATGGTATCGCCTGTGTGGAGAGTACCTGTCTGTACAAGAACAGTAGCGATAGGACCTCTGCCCTTGTCGATTCTTGCCTCGATAACAACGCCCTTTGCAAGTCTGTCAGGGTTAGCCTTAAGTTCAAGGACATCTGCCGTGAGGTTTACCATTTCGAGAAGCTCGTCAATACCCTCGCCTGTCTTTGCCGATACGGGAACGCAGATTACATCGCCGCCCCATTCTTCGCATACAAGACCATGCTCGGTAAGCTCCTGCTTTACCTTGTCGGGATTTGCCGTAGGCTTATCCATCTTGTTTATCGCAACTATTATCGAAAGGTTGGCAGCCTTTGCGTGATTTATCGCTTCTACCGTCTGAGGCATAATGCCGTCGTCTGCGGCAACAACGAGTATCGCTATATCCGTAGCCAGCGCACCTCTTGCACGCATAGCTGTGAACGCCTCGTGTCCGGGAGTGTCAAGGAATGTAATATCCCTGCCGCCTGCCTTTACCCTGTAAGCGCCGATATGCTGTGTGATACCGCCTGCTTCGCCGGACGTAACGTTAGCGTGTCTGATTCTGTCGAGGAGCGATGTCTTACCATGGTCAACGTGTCCCATTACAACAACAACGGGTGAACGGGGCTGTAAGTTCTCCTCTGTATCCTCTACCTCTTCAAACAGACGTTCTTCGATGGAAACTACAACTTCCTTGGTAACCTTTGCACCGAATTCTTCCGCTACGATACAAGCCGTATCATAATCGACCGACTGGTTGATAGTAACCATTACGCCCAGGCTGAACAGCTTCTTTATAACATCTGCGGCTGTGACCTTAAGACGTGACGCAAGCTCCGATACGACTATCTCATCGGGAACCTGTATCTCAAGCTGTTTCTTTCTTGCCTTTTCAAGCTCAAGACGCTTCAGCTTCTGAGCCTCGGTTTCCTTCTTCTTGCTGAACTGCTGCTTGCCCTTCTGCGACTTCTGGCTTATCTTCTGCTTCTTTGTATAAGCGTCATTCTGACGTCTGTTGCCGCTCTCGGTCGAAGCTATGGTTTCATACTTCTCGTTGTACTTATCAAGGTTTACATAACTGCCCCTTGTGTCAACGTGCTTTGTGACCTGCTCGCCTCTCTGTACAGCCTCGCCCTTGACGTGCTTTGTGGGAGGTGCGTTTGTCTTGATATTTGCAAGGTCGATAACAGGCTGTGCCGGAGCTGTCTGCTGTGCAGGCTTTGTATCCCTGCGGTCATTTCTGGTATCGTTTCTTCTGTCGCCGTAGGGCTTTCTGTCACCCTGCTGTCTGTCGCCATAGGGCTTTCTGTCACCCTGCTGTCTGTCGCCGTAGGGCTTTCTGTCGCCCTGCTGTTTGTCACCGTAAGGCTTTCTGTCGCTACGGTCGCCCATAGGCTTTCTGTCCGCAGGCTTGTCGCTCTTTGCTTCGGGCTTTGCTTCTGCCTTTATTTCGGGCTTTGTTTCTGCCTTTATTTCGGGCTTTGTTTCTGTCTTTATTTCAGGCTTTGCTTCGGGCTTAGCCTCTGTTTTTGTTTCGGACTTTGCCTGTACCTTTTCAGCCTTGTCGGCTTCCTTATTGGGTTCGGGCTTCTTCTCAGCCTTCTTTGCAGGCTTTTCTGCCGGCTTTTCTTCCTTCTTTTCCGTCTTGGGCTTGCTTGCCGAAGCGAAATATGAATTGAAATTTTTCACCTGGTTGCTCTGAGAATACTTTTCGAGAACAACAGACAGCTCATCCTCAGAAAGCGAAGCCTGCGATTTCTTCTGTACTCCGAAATACTCCTGTACCACATCCGTAATTTCACTTACAGGAATATTAAGATCCTTAGCCAACTCGTTTACACGATATTTTTTATCCATTCACTGATCCCCTTTTTTATGTCAGATTTAGTATTGTATATATAAATCGGGTGTACCGCTTATTTCCCTTTATGCTCGCCCGTAAGGCTTGCGTATAAGCCTTCATCGAGAACGGCAAGCACTCCCGTGCGTTTTCCGAGGACCGACTTGATTTCGTCCATCGTACAATCGCACTGCGACAGCAGGGCACTGTATTTATCGCAGAAAAAA
>ENA-OOYR01001086-OOYR01001086.1-human-gut-metagenome-genome-assembly--contig:-NODE-1086-length-12886-cov-1.854649_pt1 | contig 12886 bp, 9 predicted proteins | sample MGYA00241701_ERZ501374 | MGnify/ENA primary metagenome ERZ501374 (study PRJEB25962, sample SAMEA2042655) | human gut metagenome | biome: human gut; feature: human-associated habitat; material: faeces...
AGGAGAGAAAGAGATTCTGAACGACCTTCAAAATCAGATTATGTGTCATATGAAGTTGAACATTTCAATTATGCAAAATCTACATTTATTTTTTATCTGCCGGCAATTATCGGTATGATAATAAGTAAACTTACAGGACTTGGAACGGTAATGATGTATTTTCTGTCAAGATTCCTTATGCTTGCCGTTTATTCCGTAATCGGATATTTTGCAATCAGGAAAATTCCAACGGGAAAAGCACTTCTTGCAGCAATAATGCTTTTACCTACAGGTTTAAGCCGTGCGGCCTGCGTTTCCCAGGACGGACTTTTACATGCGGTTATTTTCTTATTTATGGCTTATGTTTTTTATTTTGCTTTTTCAGGAAACAAAATGAAAGTAAAAGAAGTCATTGTTACAATAGTTGCAGGGGGATTGCTTGTAACAGGCAAGGGCGGGGCATATGTTCCTTTACTTTTACTGCTTTTCCTTATTCCCAGAGAAAACTTTGGGGAAAAAATCAAATATCCTGTTGTCGTTGGAATGGCAGTTTTTATTACAATAATAGTTTTCCTGATCTCCAATCCAAGTCTATTTACGGACCTTGTCGGTTCCGGAAAGGGAACAGAGGATGAACTTATTTGGATTGATGAACCAAGTTATACGCTTAAGAACCTTATTTGTAATCCGGGACACAGTGCCAAGATGCTTTTGGGGACTTTCGTGGGATTCTTTGGAACATTTTTCGGAGATATGATCTCAGGTGGCTTTGGATGGCTCCAGATAAGCTCGTCGCCGGTAATTGTATCCTGTTGTTTTGCAATTTTACTGGGACTTGCACTCAGTGAAAGCAACCAGACAATTGTTATGAGCAAAAAACAAAGAATTATTACAGGAGTGGCAGTAATCGGTGCAATCGGTCTTGTTATTTTATCAATGTGGATTTTCTGGACACCAATAAGTTATCAGTATATTGCGGGAGTCCAGGGACGATACTTTATTGTAACAATGCTCCCGGTATTTATGATGTTTAGAAATAACAGATTATCGTTAAAAAATGATTTAGGCAATAAAGGAATTATTGCTATATGCGTCCTGGTTGTTTTTGCCGTATTTGAAATATGGACAAGGATTGCAGGTTAAATTTTTAACAAAAATGATGACAATCAGACAAATTAGTGGTATTATATCAAAGGTATAAAAGGGCAGAATAGTTCTTTTACATATTTATGAAAGGATTGAAAGTTTTATGTCATATCAGGAAGTATACAAACAGTGGTGTACAGATCCATATTTTTCAGAGGAGACAAGAGCAGAGCTTAAGTCTATCGAAGGCAATGAAAAGGAGATTGAGGACCGTTTTTATAAGAATCTTGAATTTGGAACAGCCGGTTTAAGAGGTGTAATAGGTAACGGAACTAACAGGATGAATATATATACTGTTAGAAGAGCATCACAGGGACTTGCCAATTTTATTATTAAGGAAAATGGACAGTCTAAGGGAGTAGCTATTGCTTATGACTCAAGACATATGTCACCGGAATTCTGTGACGAGGCTGCACTCTGTCTTAATGCCAATGGAATCAAGGCATATGTTTTTCCATCATTAAGACCAACACCTGAATTATCATTTGCCGTAAGACATCTGGGATGTATTGCAGGTATTGTTATTACAGCCAGCCATAATCCATCAGAATATAACGGATATAAAGTATATTGGGAAGACGGTGCACAGATTACGGCACCTAAAGATTCACTGATTATAAATGAAGTAAACAGCATAACAGATTTTGGAACGCTTAAGACAATGGATAAGGACGAAGCAATCAAAGCAGGTCTTTACAATGTGGTTGCGGATGAAGTTGATGATGCATATATAGCAGAACTTAAGAAGCAGGTAATTAACCCTGATGTTGTTAAGGAGATGGGTGACAAGCTTGTTGCCGTATACACTCCTCTTCATGGTACCGGTAATATCCCTGCAAGAAGAGTTCTTAAAGAAATCGGACTTAATAAGGTATATGTTGTACCTGAACAGGAGCTCCCTGACGGAGATTTTCCAACGGTCGGATATCCTAACCCTGAAGACCCTAAGGCATTTGAACTTGCACTTAAGTTAGCAGATGAAGTTAATGCAGATGTTGTTCTTGCAACAGACCCTGATGCAGACAGACTCGGTGTATATGCCAAGGATTCAGCAACAGGCAAGTATATGTCATTTACAGGTAATATGTCAGGTATGCTTATTGCCGAATATATTCTTTCCGAAAAGAAAGCAAAAGGAATTCTTCCTAAGAATGGCGCTCTTATTAAGACAATCGTTACAACCAACCTTGCTGATGTTGTAGCTAAGGAATATAATGTTAAGCTTATTGAGGTGTTAACAGGATTTAAGTATATCGGCGAACAGATTAAGTTATTTGAACAGAATCATTCGTATGAATATGTATTTGGTTTTGAAGAGAGCTACGGCTGTCTCGTAGGTACACATGCAAGGGATAAGGATGCAATTGTTGCGGTTATGATGCTTTGCGAAGCTGCCGCATACTATAAGAAGCAGGGACTTACACTCTGGGATCAGATGCTTAGAATATATGAGAAGTACGGCTACTTCAAAGAGACTCTTGTATCAATTACCAAGAAGGGTAAGGAAGGTCTTGCTGAGATTCAGGGTATGCTTGATAAATTAAGAAGCAATCCACCTAAGGAAATCGGCGGATATAAAGTTCTTGCGACAAGGGATTACAACAATAATACTGTAACTAAGGCTGATGGAACAGTTACAGAAACAGGACTTCCTAAATCTAATGTATTGTATTTTGACCTTGAGGATAACGCATGGTGTTGTGCGAGACCTTCGGGAACAGAGCCTAAGATTAAATTTTACATGGGTGTTAAAGGCAACAGTTTTGATGATGCCGATGCTAAGTTAGAGAAGCTTAAGAATGATATGATGGCTATTGTTGAATAATACGATAAGAATATTAATATTAAAAAGTGGTGGATTCTATTTTCACCACTTTTTCTTAATTGAAACACAAATTCGTCACAAATCCCATTTATACTATGGTCATACAATTAAAGGAGGATAAATATATGTACCTTAACGAAAATTATAATCCATATTCAGAATCGGCTGAAAGTGAGACACCGGTTCATAACGAAGCAAAAGTAAAAAAACAGAAACCACATAAAAAAGGATTCTTTAAAAAATTTATTGCCTGGATATGCACGGCAGTATTGCTTGGAGGTTTTGCGGGAGCCGCATTTTACGGAGTGTATTATGCAGGCAGCAAAGTAATTCCTGTAAAGCAGAATAAGACAGCAACTTCCTCAACCGCCAATACCGGTAACAATAGCAGCGGAACGCAGGTCAGTTCTACAGATACCAAGAAAGAGATTAAAGCAACAGTTATGGATGTATCTGAATTAGTAGATAGTGTTATTACATCAGTTGTTGCGATAAGCGGAGAAGTAACATCTTACAATTATGGATTTTTCGGAAGCGAGCAGCAGAAATCAGCAGTCAGCGGTTCAGGAATAATCATTGGTGTTAATGATGATGAAGTAATTATTGTAACCAATGCCCATGTTATTGACGGTGTTAACGAAGGCACAATCAAAGTTAAATTATATGATGGTACAGAACTCAGCGCTTACGTTAAAGGCAGCAAAAGTGCATATGACCTTGCTGTAATAGCAGTTAAGAAAAGTGATGTTCCAAGTGATGCGGTATATTCTGGAAGTATTGCGTATTCTGTAGCAACTCTCGGAGATTCAACCAAAATTAAAGTCGGCGAAAGTGCCATTGTAGTAGGAAATGCCATGGGTACAGGAATATCTGTTACAACAGGTATCGTAAGTGCTCTTAATAAAACAGTAACAGCTAGCAATACAGAATATAAGGATCTTATCCAGACAGATGCTGCAATTAATCCCGGCAACAGCGGTGGTGCCTTATTTAATGCTGAAGGCGAAGTAATGGGAATAAGTTCAGTAAAACTTTCTACAACAAGTGTTGAAGGAATGGGATATGCAATTTCTGTATCATCAGTTAAGGAAGTTATAGAAGAACTTTCCCTTATGACGGCAAGAAAAAAATATAGCGAAGATGAAAGAGGATATCTTGGAATAACAGGCGTTACGATTTCCAGCCAGATAAGCAAGGAATACGGATATCCTGAAGGAGTTCTTGTAAGATCTGTTGCAGATAATTCAGGGGCAGATGATGCCGGTATTGTTAAGAATGATATCATTAAGTCAGTGGATGGAGAGAGCGTTGAGACATTTGACAGCCTCAGGGAAATGCTGTCTTATTACAAAGTAGGTGAAGAAGTGGAAGTTGTATACTGCAGATTAAATGATAAAGGCGAATATGACGAAAATACAGTGACAGTTACACTTACGGCAAAATCCTGATTAAATACATTTGGTTTTTTTTATACCGGAATAGCTATGGACTTTATTTGGTTCGTAGCTATTTTTGATTTTATGGGAATCCTAAAAGACTTTATATTAATTGAAATATAAAAAAATATATGTTAATATACACAATAAGTCATTTAATTGATGAAAGGAAATTATATGGAAGAAAATAACAACATTAATAACAGCAATAATAACAGCGATAATAACAATGATGACTATGAAAAAGTATGCTATCTCTGCCATAGAAGTGAAAGCGTAGCGGGCAAGATGATTACTTTACAGCCTAATATAAATATATGTTCGGAGTGTATGCAGAATGCACTCAATACCATTAACAATAATTCCGATGATTTATTTAATTTTTCGGGAATACCGGGAATACATTTTATGAACATGTCGGATTTACAGGGTGTGCCTAAGAAACAGCGTCTTAAGAAAAAGAAAGAGGACAGCGAAGTACCTCCTATAGATCTTAAATCCATCCCCGCACCACATGAAATTAAGGCAAAGCTTGATGAGTATGTGGTAGGACAGGAGCATGCAAAGAAGGTTATGTCAGTAGCTGTATACAATCATTATAAGAGAGTTGCCACATCTAATGACCAGTCGGTAGAGATTCAGAAATCCAATATGTTAATGATTGGACCTACCGGTTCAGGTAAGACCTATCTGGTGCAGACACTTGCAAAGATTCTTGATGTACCTCTTGCAATTACCGATGCAACTTCACTTACAGAAGCGGGATATATAGGCGATGATATCGAAAGCGTTGTTTCAAAGCTTCTTGCGGCAGCAGACAATGATGTTGAGAAGGCTGAAAGAGGTATAATCTTTATCGATGAGATAGATAAAATAGCCAAGAAAAAAGAGACAAGAAGCAGGGATGTAAGTGGTGAATCCGTTCAGCAGGGCTTACTTAGAATTCTTGAAGGTTCTAATGTGGATGTTCCTGTGGGAGCTAACAGCAAAAATGCCATGGTTCCCCTTACTACAATTAATACAAAGAACATTCTTTTTATATGCGGTGGTGCGTTCCCTGATCTTGCGGATATAATTAAAGAAAGACTTAACAAGCAGGCAGCTATTGGATTCACTGCAGATTTAAGAGACAAGTACGATAATGATCCTGATATTCTTGATAAGGTTACAATGGAGGACTTAAGAAACTTCGGTATGATTCCTGAATTCTTAGGACGACTTCCTGTAGTATTTGCACTTAAGGAACTTGATGAAGATATGCTTGTAAGAATACTTAAAGAGCCTAAGAACGCAATTATCAAACAGTACGAGAAACTTTTGGAGCTTGATGAAGTGAAACTTATGTTTAGTGACGAAGCACTCAGGGCAATTGCAGCCAAGGCTATAGAGAAAAAGACAGGGGCAAGAGCCCTTCGTTCAATAATTGAGGAATTTATGTTAGATATTATGTACGAAATTCCGAAAGACAAGAATATCGGAAGTGTAACCATTACCAAGGAATATATTGAGAACACAGGCGGTCCTCAGATTGGAATGAGAGACACAGAACCTCTCGCAATAACTGAATAATTATTATTTTTAAGAGCAGAATGACTATGTTTGACAGTCATTCTGCTTTTATTATGGCATAATTTTTACTTTTATTATAAAGAAAAACTATACCAAACCTAAAATATATGATATTATACAGAAACACTATGATATGATAAATTTTACTTATAGAAAAAAAGGAAGGATGGAAACTATGACACTTACCCAGCTCAGATATGTGATTGCGGTAGCGGAATCCAAATCAATGAATGAAGCATCAAAACAGCTTTTTGTATCACAACCCAGTCTGTCTTCAGCAATTAAGGAACTTGAAGCGGAAACAGGTGTGGAAATCTTTAGAAGAAGCAATAAAGGTGTTGTAATAACACCGGAAGGTGAAGAATTTATCGGATATGCAAGACAGGTTGTGGAACAATATAAACTTATAGAGACGAAATATATAGAAAAATCCAATGAAAAAAAGAAATTTGCAGTATCGACACAACATTACACATTTGCGGTAAATGCCTTTGTGCAGATGGTAAAACAGTTCGGAATGAATGAATATGAATTTGCAATCAGGGAAACAAAGACTTATGAGGTAATTGAGGATGTTAAGAACTTTAAGAGCGAAATAGGAATTTTGTATATTAATGAATTTAATAAAAAAGTATTATTCAAGTTATTTTCAGAATATGGATTAACTTTTCACCCTATTCTGGACTGCAGTATTTACGTTTATATATGGAAAGGGCATCCTCTTGCGGATAAAAAAGAACTTACACTTGAAGAATTATCAGATTACCCATGTCTGTCTTTTGAACAGGGAAATAATAATTCTTTTTATTTTGCAGAGGAAGTGTTAAGCACCTACAACTATAAACAGCTTATAAAAGCCAATGACAGGGCAACACTTCTTAACCTTATGGTAGGATTAAACGGTTATACTCTTTGTTCAGGAATAATATGCGAGGAACTTAACGGTTCGGATTATTGTGCCGTAAGACTTAAATCAGATGAGATAATGACTATAGGCTATCTGTCCAGAAAAGGAGCAGCAATAAGCTCATTGGGACAGAAATACATTGAAGAATTGTCGCTATATAAGGACAAAGCATTACGTTAAGTGCTATAACTTTTGCCTATAGCGGACAAAAGCTTTTAGATATTATACAGAAAAATAATTTTGTGATAATCTTTTGGCATGTCAGAAAGGAGAAAACAAATGTACAGACTTTTGAATGTCAGCAAAACTTTTAACGATAAAGAAAATATTGTAAATGCAGTAAATAACGTGAGCCTGACAATAGAAAAGGGAAGCATACACGGAATTATCGGATTTTCGGGAGCAGGTAAGTCAACACTTGTAAGATGTCTTAATCTTTTAGAGGTACCTGATTCAGGAAAAGTAATTTTTAACGGCAAGGACCTTATGACACTTAAAGGAAAGGAACTCAGAAAAAGCCGTCAGAAAATAGGAATGATTTTTCAGTCCTTTAATCTTCTGGCGCAGAGAACGGTTCTCGGAAATATATGTTATCCTCTTGAGATAGCAGGTGTAAGTAAGAAAGAAGCTGTGGTTAAGGCGAAAAAGCTGTTAGAAATGGTAGGAATTGCTGATAAGGCAAAAAGTTATCCTTCAAAGCTTTCAGGTGGACAAAAACAAAGGGTTGCAATTGCGAGAGCACTTGCCACAGATCCGGATGTGCTTTTATGTGATGAGGCAACAAGTGCACTTGATCCTATCACAACAACTTCAATATTGGAATTGCTGAAATCTATTAACATAGAACTTGGCGTAACCATCGTTGTTATAACTCATGAAATGAAAGTTGTAAAACAGATATGTGATACAGTTTCGGTAATGAGTGATGGAAATATCGTTGAGCAGGGAAAAGTAAAGGACATCTTTATGAATCCACATTCTGATATAACTAAGAAGCTTGTAATCAACAACCTTGAGTGCAATGCAGAAGATAACAGAAAGTATCTTAGAATTGTGTTTGAAGGGCAGTCGGCTTTTGAACCGGTAATATCATCACTGACTCTTGAGTGTAATGAAATGGTAAATATACTCGGAGCCAATACGGAGAATATCGGCGGCAGGGCCTACGGACAGATGCTCATAGAGCTTCCGGAAAATAAAGAATCTGTACAGAAAATTAAAAACTATCTTGACAAAAAACAGATAACCTTTGAGGAAGGAGGAGAAAACAATGACACCGCAAATGATTGATAGTCTTAAGAATGGTATTTTTGAAACCTTGTATATGGTGGTTATGTCAACGGCGTTTGCTTATATAATAGGTATTCCCCTTGGAGTTGCATTATATATTACGGATAAAAACGGAATATGTAAAAACAAAGTTGTTAATTTTATACTTGGACTGATTACCAATCTCATCCGTTCAATTCCGTTTTTGATACTGGTGGTTGCGATTATTCCATTTACAAGAGCTGTTGTGGGAACTTCGATAGGTCCCGGAGCAACGATTGTTCCACTGGTAATCTCAGCAGCACCGTTTGTGGCAAGAATGGTTGAATCCTCATTAAACGAGGTTAATCAGGGCGTTATCGAGGCTGCCCTTGCAATGGGTTCGTCAAAGATACAGATAATTTTTAAAGTTCTTCTCCCGGAAGCAAAGCCATCGCTTCTTTTGGGTGGAACAATCACATTGGCAACTGTTTTAGGTTATTCCGCAATGGCAGGATTTGTTGGAGGAGGCGGTCTTGGAGCCATCGCCATAAATTACGGATATTACAGATATAAGAAAGATATTATGTGGATTACCGTTGCACTTATAGTTGTAATTGTCCAGATTTTCCAGCTCGCAGGACAGGGAATAGCTAAAAAAACAGATAAAAGATAAGAAAAAGGAGAAAAAGATTATGAAAAAGAAAATTTTGAGCGTATTATTAGCAGCAACACTTGTAGTTTCATTATTTGCAGGATGCGGAAAAAGCAAAAAGGATAATATTATAAAGGTAGGAGCTTCTCCAACACCTCACGCAGAAATTCTTAAGGTTATTGAAGATAAACTTAAAGACAAGGGATATACATTGGAAATAGTAGAATATAACGATTATATTCTTCCAAACAATGCAACTGAAAACGGCGAACTTGATGCTAACTACTTCCAGCATCAGCCATACCTTGATAACTTCAACGAAAAAAACGGTACACATCTTGTATCTGTTGCATCAGTACATTTTGAACCATTCGGAATTTATGCAGGAAAGTCAAATGACCTTAAGAATCTCAAAGAAGGTGCTTCTGTAGCTGTGCCTAATGATACAACTAACGAAGCAAGAGCATTACTTTTACTTGAAGCAGAAGGACTTATCAAATTAAAAGATGGTGCGGGAATTACAGCAACTAAGAACGATGTTGTTGAAAACCCATTAAACCTTGATATTAAAGAACTTGAAGCAGCGCAGATACCAAGAGCTGTAAAAGATGTTGATATTGCATGCATTAATGGTAACTATGCAGCAGAAGCAGGATACAAGGTAAGCGATGCTTTGGCAACAGAGTCAGTAGAATCACTTGCAGCCAAGACTTATACAAATATACTTGTTGTAAAAGAAGGAAATGAAAATTCAGAAAAGATAAAAGCATTAAAAGAAGCACTTTTATCTGATGAAGTTAAAGAATATATTAACAAGCAGTATGACGGCGGTGTAGTTCCGGTATTTTAAGTCATAACAAAGAGACTTCTTTCATAGTATAAAATAAAAATGTTATCAGATTGTTTTAACAGATTAAATTCAGAAGATTATACAGAATTTATTTTCAGGGATAATTATTTTTCAAAAAAAACATTGGAGGGAGTCCCTGACTACTGTGTTACGTATTTAAACAGTAAGTGGTCAGTCATCAGTGTCAGAAATGACCTTGTGGGAGATCCGGTATACGGCAGATTCGGTTATGCCGTTCTGCCGGGGATATATGGTCTCAGTGATTTAGGTGCTGTGAGTGCAGCCGGTGTGATTAAAGTACGGGAACAGCCGGTACTTAATCTTAAAGGATATGGAACCTGCGTTGCAATAATCGATTCCGGAATTAACTGGAGACATAAAGCATTTTTAAATGCTAACAATACAACTAAAATAAGAGCATTGTGGGATCAGGACACCAACCTGGTATATGACAGTGTAAAGATTAACGAAGCCCTTTCTACCGGAGCTGATGATATACCCGGAGATGAAATTGGACATGGAACATTTATGGCAGGCATTGCCTGCGGAAGTGAAGATATGGACAGTCTTTTCTCCGGGGCAGCCCCGGCAGCAGGGCTTATCGTTGTTAAATTACGTTCTGCAAAAAGATTTTTAAGAAATTTTTATTTTGTTGATGAGGATATACCGGCTTATTCGGAGGCTGATATAATGAGGGGACTTCAGTTTGTGTCCGAATACATTGAATCCAACAGGGTACCGACCTCTATAATAATAGGAGTCGGAACGTCACTTGGCACACATTACGGATATTCACCTCTTTCTGATATGATAAGGGATGAAACAGGGAAAACGGGAAGGTGCATTTCTGTAGCAGCCGGAAATGAAGGCAATGAACGACTGCATTTTAAGGGAGTTACCTATGGCATTAATCCGATAGGAGCGGAGCTTAGGATAGAACCGGGTTTAAATGGGCTTACAGCCAATATATGGTCCAAGGCACCTGTTGTATATTCTTTGGAAATTATTTCTCCGAGCGGGCAGGTTGCAGGTAGATTTCCGGTTAAAAATGAAAGCCAGCGTACATTTTTTATATTTGAAAATTCTACAGTGTATGTATACAGCAGAAGAACAGAAAGCATATCGGGAGCTAATCTTATTACAATAAGAATGAGAAATCCGGCGGGAGGAATATGGAAATTTAATCTTTACCCGAATATCCAAGGGTATACCGAGGCAGATATATGGGTTATGAACCGGGGATTTCTCAATGAAAACACATATTTTATTGTTTCGGATCCCGAGGATACGATTGTTAATCCCGGTAATCTTGTGGAAGCAATTACAGTTACTGCTTATGACTACAGGGATAATACCATATATTTAAAAAACAGCAGGGGAAATAACTGGTACGGACTACCTAAACCGGATTTTGCAGCACCGGGAGTCAATATGACAGGCCCGTCATCTATAGGAACGGATAACTATGAGATAAGAAGCGGAACAAGTGTCGCCGCTGCATTTTACGGAGGAATTGCCGCCTTGCTTCTGGAGTATGGTATTGTGAATAATGCTATTCCTTATCTTAGGACACCGGAAATTAAAACTATTACCATAGCAGGGTGCGTGCAGAAAAATAACATTGAATACCCTAATAAAATATGGGGTTATGGGACGGTAAATATACTTAATTCCTTGGAAAGACTGAGGGAGGAACTGTAGAAAAGACGGAAGCAGAATCGGGGACACCGCACTGATTTTTCAGTGCGGTGTCCCCTTATGCTGTTTTCAAAAATTAACGGAAGGATTGAAAGCATAGATGTTTTTCTTATTAAGCTTATCAGTTGTTATATTCAACGATTCTCCGAAACGCTGGAAGTGTACGATTTCACGTTCCCTGAGGAAGCGGAGGGGCGCTACAACATCCGGGTCTTTTATAAGTCTTAAGAGATTGTCATATACGACTCTGGCTTTCTGTTCGGCAGCCATATCCTCCACAAGGTCACAGACCGGGTCCCCCTTTACCTGAAATTCACAGGCATTAAACGGAATACCACCTGCCGCCTGCGGCCATACACCAAGGGTATGGTCAACATAATATGGGGCAAAAGCCGAGTTCTGTATCTGTTCAGGTGTAAGATTCCTTGTAAGCTGGTGAATCATTGTGGCAATCATTTCGAGATGTGCCAATTCATTGGTACATAAATGTTGGAAATTATAAACGTAAAAAAATTTCAAGTTTAAACTTGTTTTCAATCCATCTTCCGTGTCCTGATATTGAAGGCATATCATTGTGATAGATAATCTTTTCAAAACATGCTTTAAGAAGCATGTTTTTTTCGGCTGCAGGAACGCTGACATCATTAAGGGCATTTAAGCAATCTGTAAATCTTGCAATCTTTTCTTTATAGTTAATGGTAGGCGGCACGGAATCTTTTGCCTGGCAAAGAGCTTTCGTTGTTTCAGAAATCTGTTCCTGAAGTTTGGCATTTCTTGATGCATATTCTTCCTTGGTATATATACCGTCTTCATAAGCATCTTTTTGTCGGATGTCTTTATCCTTCAATTTTTTCAAGTTCGTTTCAAGATTGTAAACAATGTTCTTGTGAAGCTGTGCTGCGTCACCGTTATCCTTTTTTAGCTTAATTTCAAAATCTGCAATGGTAGATTCCAGAGTTTCCACAATTCTTTCCAAAAAAGTATCATACTTGACAGATTTCGTTTTGCACCAGGATTGTTTGTTACATAACATCAGTTTTGTGGGTTCACATTTCCCCTTTTTTTGATTGTATATTTTTAAGGACATAGCCTTACCACACTGACAGTACAGAAGTCCGGCAAAAGGGTTTTTTAATTCATTGAATCGTTTGATTTTCGGTGTTCTTCCTCTTCTTTCCTGCGCCGCATCAAATGTTGCCTGATCAATAATTGCCGGATGTTTACCTTGAACCAAAAACCAATCAGAAGGGTCCTGATTAATCGGCCTTGATTTAACAATTTGACCGTCTTCAATTTTTTTGACGGTTTTGAAGTAATTCCATCTGATTTTGCCTACATAGACAGGGTTTTCAAGCATATCACTGATAGCAGCCGGCGACCATGTTTCTGAACGCAAGGGTTTTATTTTCAATTCATCAAGGGTTTTTGCAATATTGGTGAATCCTTTTCCTTCAAGATACAATTTGAACATCAATTTCACAGCGTCAGCCTGTTCAGGGATGATTTCAAGTGTATGACAAGCATCTTTTCCAGTGCCTATTTTGACTTTCTTATATCCATAAGCTGCGACAGA
>ENA-OOYR01001088-OOYR01001088.1-human-gut-metagenome-genome-assembly--contig:-NODE-1088-length-12876-cov-2.149052_pt1 | contig 12876 bp, 8 predicted proteins | sample MGYA00241701_ERZ501374 | MGnify/ENA primary metagenome ERZ501374 (study PRJEB25962, sample SAMEA2042655) | human gut metagenome | biome: human gut; feature: human-associated habitat; material: faeces...
GCCGCTAATGCTGGTGAAGAAGCCCTTAAAGTTGGTGACCCTGTGGTACTTAAAGAAAGCTGGACAGTAGCTAATAAAGAAGCTGATGAAGGCTTTAAGGAAATTAGAAACAACCTAAGTAAAGCAGGTCAAAGATTGTTCGACGCGGCAATTAACGGTAATGGCGTATTAAATCAGCAGAACAAACCCATAGCTTCTGATTACTTTCTCGAAACCGCAAATGAGTCTGTGCCTTTTGAAGAAGCTGCTACGCTTGAGGGCCGAATTTTGCGTGATGCTAGATTAAGTTATCAAGGTAGAGTAATATCTGAATTTAACAAGTTACCGGAGCATATACGGAGTACTGTAGCTGATGTGTTTGCTAAGCAGAATAAAAGGACATTTAACAGTGAAAGTCCTACTGATGTTCTGATGGCAGATATGTTAATTAGGAATAATACTGGCGGTTTTACTAAGGATATTCAGAATGCCTACCTCAACCAAATTAACTTCGACAAAATTTACGAAGATTCTGTGATTGCAGCTTCGAGCAAGAATAAATTTACTGAGGGCATTGAACAAGAGTTCGTTGACTTCACGTTGAATCGCCTCGGTGAAATAGCTGAAAAAGGACGCCCTGATTTGGGGAAGCTTCTTAATGGTGTTAGCTTATACCAACAGGAGGCAATTAACAGGCAGTTGAAAAATCCGCTTACGGGTCTTCAGGCCCTCAAGCTCTTAGCTGACAAGTATGTTAAAGCTAAGATAATCACGCCGCAAACTTATGCTATAGTTAATGAAGCGCTGGAATCTCCTGAGGTTACCAATATGTTTATCGACTCTAAGCAAGTTCAATACACTTATGGTAGCTATGGGATTAAAAGTCTGACTGCTGTCAATGACCTTCCAACTATGGCAAGTAATATCAACCAATTCCGCAATAGACAAATTGCGTCTATTAGGAACATTAACAATAGGAGTACATCTAATGGCAAACGTGAATGAAGCTCTGCCGCCTGAAGTGGAAGAGTTGCTTGAGCTGCAATTTGTCAAAGAAGAGATAATTGACGATGCGATGCCCAAGCAAGAGCGAGCCGCTAAGCAGGTTGGTGAAGTTAATGAAGTCCAACTTCAGGCTGAGCAGCAAGCAGCTATTGAAGACTTACTTATGAATTACGAGTCGACACCTGATGGACTGGCACAAACTGTTATGCCTGATGAAGTTGAAATGGACGAGCTTCTTGCTCCGGTCATTGATGCTAAAGTTCAGGAAGATATTATTAAAAGTGAGCAAGCTTTGCAGAGCAGGTCAGTGGATTCCGAGGGCGGCTTTATGGATAAGTTAATTAAGGGCGCTGGCTCTTTAGTTGATGCAATTAGCTTGCCAACTCAATTAGCTGCTAAAGCCGGAAAAGCAGTTGGAGAAGCTGTTGTTGATGCGACTAAAGCAACTTACTCTGTCGGTGAAGGCCTTGGTGAAACTGTCGCTGGTGTAAAGGTAGCAACTGAAAATATGAGCGCAATTGAAACTACTAAATCAATTGCCGGAATCGGCTACTTGGCGGCCCTGAATACCCCTAAAGCAACTGCTAACATTGGCGACTTCTTAATTAACTCTGCCCGCAGAGCGGCCGGCGCATCGGGCGATTTCCACGGGTTTCGCAACATAGTTGACCAAGCTTATGATTTCATCGGACTTAATGGCCGCGATGATGCTGAGAGTTACGCAGCTATAACCGAGGCAATTACCGGTCAGGCTGACGAGGCCAGCGAGGCCCAACTTTTCGCCGGGCGGTTCCTTGGGAACCTTGCGTCAATTGGAGGTGCAATGGGAATTACCAATCGAGCTATGGGAATTAAAGCAGGTTGGTATGGGAATAAAAGCCAGTGGGCCGCTTACGAGAAAGCCAGTTCATTAGCTTCTATCGGCATTAAACCGATTGGTGAGGTGGCGACTCAATTAGCTATCCCACTTAGCCGCAATGTTGCTCAGGCCGCAACTAGATCTGGAGTTGGTGAACTTGCATTCTTAGGTGCTTCTTATGAAGACTCTTATGGTAAAGCAGTTGATGAATACCTGAATGTATATAAGGAGTCGCCTAAGTGGTCTTGGGGATTGCTGCTTGGTGGAACCGCTTTTGAGGCCATCGCAACGATGCGGCAAGCCAAGAATACACTTAATCAGCTTACACGTCAGGCTAACTCAGTGTTCAAGCAGCGCGCTTCAATTAAGCCCACTACAAATTTCGCCTTCGGGGAACAAGTTCCTAATAACTCTATTGCTTTCGTGGCGGCTAAGGAATCGGGTAAGCAGCTTTCCCAAGTTGAGCAGGTTATTACAGCTGATCTTTCTGATTTACTTGCTAAGGGCAAAATCGACTCGAAGCTGTTTTCTGATGCCAAGGCCGAATTGACTCAGATGAAGTCAATGAACGACCAGATGAGTAAACAGTTACTTGGGAAGCTTGCGAAAAATCCGCGTGAAGCTTTGGTGCTGAGTAACTTAGCTGACCAGAATCCGATGCTTCTAGCTGCTACTGACAGCATTAAAGACTATAAGACCTTGCTGAAAAATGAGCCGGTTAAAGCGGGCCAAAATTTGAAGTCAATTAGCTTGGACCAAGTTAATAACCTTGCCAAGAAAAATCCACAGAAGAGCTACTTCGTGGTTCATGAAGATGGCACTGTTACTCCAGCTTCGCAGATTAAACCGAGGTTCATTGACCACGCCAAGAAAAGTGATTTTACTCGTGATGCTTCTGGATTCATACAGTATCGGGTTGGTAAGAAAGGCCTGCTTAATACGCTGACTGTTGACCCTCGAGTAACCGCTCCGACTTTCGATACCGCAGAAGCTTATGCTTACTTAATTAGGGTTAATGCTGAGAAGCTGGGTAAAGTGAGTAAAGAGGGTCAGCTTGTGAATAAGAGGGTAATTGAGGCTATGGACAAAATGGCGCCCGAAAATCCGTGGGTCGCTAATGCACTTGCACAGTTAATTGAGGACCAGCCGCAAATTGCCTCTAAGATGGTTTTGGCCACTCCGAAGTCTTACCTGACTATGGCTGATAGATTTACCAAGCATTATCTGCTACGTAAATTAGACTTAGGGTTGGCTGACGACTTAGTTGCTGAGGTGCAAAAATTCGGCTACGAAGTTACTGACCAGTCCAAGTTTGTGAGCCGGCTTTACAAGGGGCAACTTAGCCGAGATGTCAACTCAAGCGGCCTTAGGGATGCTGGCTGGAACAAGCTTGACTTGACTCCTCAGGATAAGTTGGTTATTGAGGTTGACTCGGCTAAACTTAATAAGTATGAGCAGATGCAAAATGCTCGGGCGATTTCGGAGGCCAATGCCGCAAACTTTAGCCAGCAGTTAATTGACATCGGACAGCAAAATCCGGCCCTGAGAGGCCTCGCCGATATGTTCACGAAGAATCCTCTGGTGGACCAAGTTCGGCAGGTTGATGACATTGTAGGCAGCCACTTGCCCGGCGCTTTGGGTAATCTGTTCAGTAAGATGTATAACTACATTGGCGATACTACGATGGCGGCCGTCAATCGGCTTACAGAGTTAAGTAACAACTCTATGTACAAGTATCTTACTGACCGGCTGCAACCGCTTAAGCAAGTAGGGGAAAAACTGGGCGAGATTGAGAAGGTGCAGTTAAATAAGTTTGCCAAGTTAACTAAGATGGGCTTCGAAATTGGTGACGATTTCACCTTGATGACTACGGCTAAGGTGGTTAATGGGGAGGAAATTGAAATGCTTTCCACTAGGAATGCCATCGCCATAGACAGAGCTGAGCGACTTGGGTTGCTTACTCCAGACCAAGCTAATAGCTATCGTAACTTAGAGACAACAGCATTGCCAGACTTAGCTAACATTGCTGAGGGCAAAACTCTGGAGCTGAGCGAATCTACAGAAGAGTTCCTTAACTTGTATAAGTCAATTAACAATGAACTGTACAGCGGGCGCAAGCAGATTGTCAGGGCGTTTGGTGGTAATGCGCAATATACGCAGCCTTTTCACATAGCTAATAAGCTGGGCTCTGAAGTTAATTTCATCTATGATGGCGACCAGTTAATTAGCACCGTAACTGCAAATTCGGCCAAGGAGCTTAAAGCGGCCACTGCTAAGGAACTTGAACTTCTCAATCAGTACTCACCTATGTGGGCTGGCAAGGGTTCTAAGCTACAGGTGAAATCTCGGGCCGACGTTCAGCGCGACCACTTAATTGACCCCGACGAAGAATGGCTCGGGTGAGTACAGTAAGTTGAAGTATAACAGCGGGCGTTTGGACAGAACGTCAATTGGCTTGGCCTTCGAATACGACCCGGACATTGCCTCGACTTTGTACAACGACTTAATTAAGCGCGGTCAAGGTTTGGGCAAGATGTACCAAGGGGCGTTCTTCAATCGAGAGGCTCAGTACGCCAAGATGCTTGGCGAGAATTCTGGCACTTCTCCTGAGGTTCGGACGGCGATTCGCGAGTACATTAACTTACTGAACGGCCGCTCCGTTAATACCTCGCCGACTGTCCAGAAGTTCAATGAAGTTGTGGATAGCTTCTACAGTTCAATGTGCGATTTGCACTCAAGTAAGTTGAATGACCAAATTGCCAAGGACTTGAAGATTGCCGATGAGCAGAAGCTGATGTCTAATGTAATTGGGAAGCTGCCAAAAGCTAATGCCCTCGGGGTTACGCATAAACTTCAGCAACTTGTAAACTGGAGCTTGCTCCGCTTTGGTCGTATGAGCCAGGCTATACTTAATGTACTTGGTGTTGTGCCAATGAGCCACTTTGCTACTATGTCGCTTAACCCGACTAAGTGGGAAGATGCCGCTAGCTATGCTGCTCGAGTTGGCTTCTACGGACGCGAAGTTGATATGACCCGGCGTTGGGGTACCGTCGATTGGCTTGGTGCTTTCTTCGAGGCAACGAAGAAACAGTTTAGTAAGAAAGGCAAGGTGATTCTCCAGCTGGCCGAAAAGCAGGGGTATGTTAGCCGAGATGCCAACATGCTTCGTGATATTGTATTTGAGCCGACTAAAGTAGCTGCCGATTCTGGGCTGTTCAAGCAGGCTTTGAAGTTAATTAACAAGGGTGCTACAGCGGCCGCCGACCAGACGGAAGAGTTAAGTAGGTCTTTCAGCTTCATGATGGGCTATGAGCTTGCTGGGCGCGCGGGCTTGAAAACGCAGCAGATGAGGTTCATCTTTGCTAAGCAGTTCTCTGACAACGTTGTTGGTAATTACAGCGTGCTGAATAAACCTAATGTATACAGAGGTGCTGTGCCTGCGCTACTTGGAACCTTTAAGACGTACAAGCTCAATGTAATGCAACAGTTACTTGACGCCTACTCTCTGGGAAACGCCTCAGTGCTCAAAGCATTTGGGGCGCAGTACTTGACTTTCGGGCTCAATTCGCTGCCCTTTAGTCAATTAGCTCAGAATGTGATTTTTCCGGTTGAGGGCGAAGAGGATACTTATAGTTACTTGAGAAATATCTTGGGAAGCGACTCCTCTGCTCGGGCCGCAATGTACACCTTAGGCTCACTTGTTGATACTGACTTAAGTAGCCGTGGCGACATCGACCCTGTTACTGGAGGCTTCTTGCCAATTAACGGTTCATTCACATTACAGGACATTAGCCCTGTTGTGTCAATGCTTGATGATTCTGTTAATTTGGTTAAGGATATGTATGGGGCAATGAAGAGCGAAGTTGGCCTGAGCGCCCATCGGCTTCAAGAGTTAATTAGCCAGTATTCGCCGGTGTCGTCAATTAGGGCTTTTGCTAAATTGGGCAACCAAATGTATGATGAGAACGGGAATGAGTTTACTTACTCAGTTGACCGCAATGGAAATATCCAGCGGATTAACAGCCTAGTTACTGCACTTGGTTTCAACTCAATTGAGCAAGCAGAAAATTGGCGCCTCGAATCCCGAATGCGGGCTAGGGACGCAATTAACCAAGAAAAACTTAATGACCTTCGAAAAGCCTTTAAGGCCGGCTTTAGGTTCTTGCGGTCAGGTAACGTGCAAATTGATACCGACTTAATTACCAAAGCATTCGAGGGCTACATTAAGTCTGGTGGCTCAATCGACGCCTTTATACCTTGGGCGCAGGCACAGTATAATGCCGCTACTATGACTAAGGTTGATAGGCAGATTGAGTTGCTTGGCTCACAAGACAGTGTTGCGGCGTTTAATGATATGCAGAAGTTAATGAGTGCTTCTTCCTATGAAGCCTACAGGGACTTGTTTGAGCCACTTGAGGACTAGGGCGCCTTGTAGAAGTTAGTGGAAATTGAAAGGAGGGTAAAGAAAATTAAAGCACAAAAATAGGGTGGAATCTTAATTGATTCCACCCTTTCTTTTTGCTACCTTAACTTGCTTCGTTGATACGATTTAATTTAGGAGTGATGTTCTGGCAGGTTAAAGTAGCTTGGCTCTCGAAAAGTGGCCTCTCGAAGATTCGGGTGAATATTCTCACCTTTGAAGTGGTAGTCTACTTCATCGAGATAATTAGCTGTTACCTCACCCCTTAGCACATAATTCGAGATGATGCGCAAAGCCCGAGGAACTTGCGTGGCCCATTTTGAGTCTGCGAGTTCATTGAGCATTTTAAGTGCATTAACATCTGTCATCATTTCCTGAAACTTGAGGGCCGCGGCTCGGAACTTAACGAACTTCGAAAATCCATAGTGCCCTAAGTTGAATATCAAGTAGCCGAAGACTGGCCTGATGACCTTGCTCTTGTACTCGGGCTGTGTTTCTGCCAAGTTAATTGACTTCACAATATCATTAGCGGCCCAGCAGACAAGTTGCTCGCGGCCGAGTTGCAGGCCTTTTTCAAGCCGTAATTTGTCTTCAGCTGTTAATTTATGCCCCAACCCAATGGTCTGGTTTCCAGTGGTATCTGTATACAGAATGTCCGACCAGCCCTCAATTAAGTAGTACAAGTAAATTGTGCTGCCCGAAATTTTGAGCTCCGGCCAGTGGGTTTGGATTCGTTTGGTTATGGCGCTTATAATTAAACGCCGCTTATCTATTCCCATAGTTAATTGCCTTTCCTAAGTTCATTGAAGATTCATCGAAGATTTGGCCGTCGAGTAGAAGCGCACATTGTTAGCCCCAACCCAAGTAAATACTTTCTTTTCATTGACGAAGCCCTGCAAAATGGCACTAAAGTCAGCGTCCCGCATATCCTTAGCTGCTAGGCGGCTAAGTTCTGTATAGGTAATTGGGGCCTCTGACTGCCTGATGTAATCAAGCAGCTTCTGCTTAGCTTCACTCAATTTACTCAAACCATATTCACCAAGTGCCTCAGGCATTAGCACCTCCGTTGTGCTTAAAATCTCATCGGCATCTTCATAGATTTCTTTTGTTAATGTAGTGCTATTTGATAAGATGGCGATTGACATTGCCGTCTTAATTAAGTGTATATGTCGCCGCGCGTTGTAATACGTGAAGCGGAAATCCTTAACTTGCTTATTTAACATATAGAGATTATCTAAAAATTCTGCTGCTTCTGGTGTTTCGTCAAATGTCGTGTTGCGATATATGAATTCAATGTTCTTGAAAGCGTCAATTAACTCTGGCATTTTATCGGGCGTGAAGAATCTTGGTCGTGGAATCTGCTTTTCCTTAGCTCCGTATACAAAAATGCACCTACTTACGAAGCCCTGCTCCATTTGCTCGGGTGGCAAAATTTTGGCCAGAGTTGCTGGAGTTATGGCTGATAAGATGTTAATTAAGGGTTCTTTAATTTCTATTCCTTGTCTATTGTAATCCGAACCGTCCCATAAGTGGCTTAGGGTTGTGAATAACTTAAACGAGCCGGTTCCCGCAAATGTACTAAATTCACTATTTAATATCAATGGGGTGCTGAAATTCTTACTTCTTACTTTACATTCTATGTTACTTGTGTCTGAATTTAACAGGTCGCTTATATCATCTTCTGGTACTATGTGCTCATACTTAAGTAACTTCTTCTCGAGGCGCTTCTGCTGAACATTGGTGATGCCGGCCATAAATTGAACCAAGCCGTTACTTCCGGCCTCAAGTTCATTAGGTGCTAAAGTAACATAGCTGGGAATTAGCGGCCTTATTGTATTTATCACCGTTGACTTTCTGACTCCGGCGTTGCCAACTAAGAGTATCATCTGATTGGGCCAAATTGTCGTGTCGCCTAATTGAAACGAAACTTCCCGAGCGGCACAAGCAGATGCTATCCCAAGTAAGCTCCATACAAGGAAAAGCTCCGGAGCTTCTGTATATTGGTTGAGTTCAATGAAGCGCTTAATTAACTTGTTGTGTATGCGCATCTTAATGATATTCCTTTCTTAATGGAGGGCGAACCACGAAGGCCGCCCTCGCACTTTACCGTACATTAACTTTAAGAGTTAAGCAGCTGCCGGTTTAAGAGCTACCAGCTGCGGCGGAATCTGGCACAGCTCCGGGGCGATAGTCTGGCTATCATAAGTGCCATCGCCGATAGACTCAAGCAACTCAACGAGGCTATCATAGTCCTCTGCCCACATCGGAGCCGCAGTCTTAATTACTTCTGCCATCTTAATTTCCTTTCTTATGTTAATTAAGTTAAAACAAATGTACCGGCTTGGTGGTACCATTACATAATAATTCATTTTGTTTAATTTGTCAAGTCAGGGCGCTTTTCTAAAAGTTCGCTAATTGCCTCGTCCAAATATTCGCGCTCAATTGCCCAGTCCTCACAAATAATGTTGGTTCTGCGTACTGGTCTAATTGAGAAGTCTGTTATACTAACCGCAGGATACTGGTTGCCTTCGCCAGAGCAGTAGCTTATGCTGCCGTTTAGACCATGCTGGTCAATGTACTGGCACATTTTAAGCATATCATCAGCACTGGCAAAGCGATAAACTTCCTTAACCAGGCCGAATTTTTCCATCCACTCTTGCTGAAGTTTGTAGAAGTCAATTAAGTTTGGAACTTCATCACCTGTGAATATTCGCCTTACTTCGTATTCTGTAGTTGGGATTCCGAAAGTTAATTCGACGACCTCAAAAATATGACCATCAATAACTCTGGTTTGCCAGGCCGGCTTTTGCCCATACTGGCTAATTAACTCCAATGAGTCAATTTCCGTCCCGAATAAATTCGGGTACTTGAGTATTGTGCTGATACAATCATCTAATCTTTCTTTCGGTATGTTTGTCATTTTATAAAGTCCTTTCTTCTAAAGTGTGTAATTTGCTCAGGTCGAAATTTTCGAAGTCGCCTAACTTGTATGTGCTCATTAACCGCTTAGACCAAAAGCGGCCTACTTCACATTCAACGGGTACATGAAACTGGTGGCCATTGTAGTTAATTGGCGCCATCATTTGCTTCATAACTATGTCTAGTAATTGAAGCCGAGTTTCGCGAATGAAGAAGACAATGGAGTCATGTACCTGAACCACGGGAATGAAGTCGCCGGCTTTCAAAGCTTCCTTCATTAACTTGCCATATTCAGGATACTCCATTGAGTCAAATTCCTGAGATCGGCCCTCGAAGTAAGTGTTGACTAAGAAGCGGTTCATTAAGCCGGCTGTTCCACCCTGCCCCTTGTAAGCAGCTATCTGGCGCAAAACTCCATCTACCTTTTCTTTATCCATCTTAATTGGGAACCACGTGGTAAATCCGAAGGCAGTTGAGATGAGCCCTTGGTTCGCCGTTTGCTCACCGTAGAGGGTATAGTGCCAGTGAAGTAACTTCGGATATTGCGCCCTATACCTGTGAAGCGCAATTTCACATAACTTAATGAAGTCCTTTGTTACTTTAGGCTTCGGCAGGCCGAGCCGCTCGGCCATCTGCTGAAGTCCCGTTGTGCCGATTTCAGTTAATAGCCTTGCATACATAGTCCTCGCTGTCATGAAGTAGTTTCCGCCGTGGCTAATTGGCTTCACGAGTTTCCTTGCGCTATGCTTATCTCCTTTGTGTGCCAACACCTCTTCGTAAGGAATTCCGAATACCTGACTTGCGTGAACAGCGTGCGTATCTCTGTCATCAGTAACTACCTGAAACATCTTCTCGTCCGTTGAAGCCGCTACGAAGTAGGTATCTGCTTGACTGTAGTCTATGTCGGCAATTAAGTAGCCTTGCGGCGCAACAAAAGCTTCTCGAATTTCGGCCGTAATGTTCTGCAAGTTGCGACCTTTATTGAAGTCCGTTGCCTTGGCGTTGGCTCTCGAGGTAATTGTGCCTGTGGCGTTAAGCTTGCAGCCGATTGAACTGATGTTAAGTAACTTACCAAAGTCGCTCACGAACTTGTTATTCTCTTGGTATTTCTTGAGCTTGTTTGCGAACCACTCAATTAACGGGTGTTGCTTAGCCAGCTGGCTTAGAGTATCGGCGTCCGTGCTCAGGGCCCCGACTACTGGTGTGGCTTTAAGTAAGTCGTAAAAGATTTTCCGCTTAGTTGCCACGCTGTTGATGTTGAAGTTAGGCAGGGCGTCGGCGAAGATATATTCGAAGAGCGCTTTTACCTTGTTGGACTTAATTGACTTACCCTGAATAATCTGAGTTAAATGCTCGCGGTCAACAGGGAAGCTGTGGAATTGCATTTCCATATAGATTAAGTTCAAGCGGTGAATCTGGCCGTAATTTCGGGGCGCCCACTTGTAATGGAAGTTAATTAACTGCAACATATAAAACAAGTTAGTTAGCGTCTGGAATGAATCGAGGGCACAGTAGCGTAGGTAGCGCTTGTATCCATCGACTGTATGTGGCATTCCGCTTTCCTTAACATCAAGGTCATCTTCCTCACCTCCTCGAATCTCCTCTTTCCAATACTTGTACATTGGGTTGACCGAGCTACTTACGTGCCATAGAGCTTTGCGGCTCAGGGAGTGCATTGAGTAGAAGAGATACTGCGTGTCCCATCTATAGGCCCAAGCTGGGCAGCTATACTTAATTAAGTACGAATTGTCATAGGTGCCGTTGTGGAAAACGAACCTAATGGCGGTGTTGCTGTGCAACATTTTAAGTAAGACAAGCTTCTCAAGGTACACTTGAATATTGGATTCACCGAGGCGGTTTCCTGAAGCATACTCAATTAAGTCTACACAGAAACTCAGCGGGGCCTGCGGCTTTGCCAAGTTAATTAGGGTGTATGAGATGCAGGTGATAAGTGAGTTACTGGTTTCAATGTCACAGCCAATTAGCCACTTACAATTTGCTGAACTATTTGTAAGCCACTCAACGAAGGTACGAAGTTCGGCCGTGCTGTAAATTGGCTTGTAGATGAAATTGAACTGCGGGAGGAGGTGGTAGTTAAGTAACACAGCCTTTTCACAGATGTGCTCATAGTGAATGCGGCTAGCTGGGTTGAAGAAGCTACTTATCTCTTTGCAACTCAAGTAGATGACGAAGCTGTTTTCGGCCTCGAGTGAAGTAACTTCCCCTTGACAGAAGTGCGGCTTCTTGTGGTTGCTCGTATACTTAATGTCATCTGTTATGAAGATGGTTTCCTTGAGGCCCAAAAGTGCTTCTTTGTTAATGAACTTGGTAACCTGATTAGTACCAGTTAGGATTTTGACGGCGGGTTTTGGGAGGCCGAATTTTGTGGCTGAGTTGATTAACATCTGCCCCAGCATCCGGTTAGCTGAATCGTGTGAGCTGATATTTAAGATAATCATCTTGCATTACCTGATTATGAGGTTGGAGTTAAGTGGGTGGTGGGTGGGACGAAGCCCACCCACCTGATTTGTTTGTGAAATGCTTAAGCTTTCGGTTTGTACTCAGTCCAGTCAATCTGGTTTCTGGTTACGCCATCTTTACCATTCTGCTCGAAAACCTTGTGCCAAGTAACCTGGCCGATTGCCGAGTTAATTAAGTCCATCAAAGTTCCTTGAGTTTCTTTGTTGGCCCCAGAGTTCAGGATAGCATATTTTACTTTGCCCAAACTTTCGCCGATGTCTTCAGCTGTCTGGTTGAATATAGGCAGGCTGTAAACCATTTTCTTGCCGATTATCTTGGAGATGTCCATTGAGCTGCTAACATCGGCGGCGTCTTCAATTACGAAGTGAAAGACAATTCGGCTGCTGGTTTCATTGTCAACCTGCTTAACTTCTTCCAACTTAAGTGCATAGGTGCCTTTCGGCCACACAAAGTTAGTGGATACTTCCTTAACTTCATTAGAGTTGACGTCCAAGAAATTGATTTCATTGCTCATAGTAAATTCCTTTCTTTACTTATAGGTTAATGTTAATATTAGTGTTGTTTGAGGTGCACTTAATTGAGTGCATAATTGCGGGGCTCACAGGAGCCCCTTAATTTACAAGGTTAGCTTGTTTGAAGTTAGTGCAATCGCTGGGCCGGAGGCTTCGTGGGCAGTTTCTGACTCAATTAACTTGATGTCGTGAATCGGCGCTTCATCGAGTCGGTGGTTGTACTTCTGGAGGATTATGCTCGGAGTTAATTCACTCGACTGGTAAATTTTGGGCTCGAGCTGCCGCCCTCCAATGCCGCAAACTTCTGAAGTTGCTTGAGCTGAAACATAATACTTGCCCGCCCTTGAGTAGAAGTACAAGCATTCATCGAAGTACTTACTTAGAGCCTCTGACGCATTGATGGTAGTTGACAGCGGGTAGATTTTCCGCTCAATTACCTCGCCTGCTTTATTCTTCCTTTCAACTGTCTTAGTGTGTGAAATCACGAAGACCGAGGCCGCTAAGTTGCTGAGCCTGTCAAGGAACTCAAAGAACTCCGTTGAGAGCACTCCGTAATACTGTTGTACTTGACCGTTGTAGAGCTTATCCTTATCAAAGCTACCCATTACATACAGCTGTTTCTCCCTTAACTTGTTGAACATACTTTCCGCGAAGCTGGTAAGTGAATCGAGGATTATTATTGTATGTTCATCAATACGGCT
>ENA-OOYR01001096-OOYR01001096.1-human-gut-metagenome-genome-assembly--contig:-NODE-1096-length-12770-cov-4.442863_pt1 | contig 12770 bp, 7 predicted proteins | sample MGYA00241701_ERZ501374 | MGnify/ENA primary metagenome ERZ501374 (study PRJEB25962, sample SAMEA2042655) | human gut metagenome | biome: human gut; feature: human-associated habitat; material: faeces...
AAGCGTATAGACGAGGACTACAAAAAGCGTGGAGGTCGCAAGCACAAGTAAATGTTTTTTGAAGCCGGGGTGATGATTCACTCTGGCTTTTTCTTTGGCAGGAACTGCCGTTAAAGCATCCGGAACGGATGCGCAGCCCGATGCCGCAGGCAGCGTTCTATGGGGATTGGGGAGTATCCCCAACAAGCAGAAAATCGCTTTCGTGTCACGAAAGCCCTGCTTGCAGAAGAGTGGCATTTGTGAGAAGTCACCATTATTGATTTACTTAGCGAAACGAGTGTGCTATAATTTTATCATGAGTTTTTTAGTTGCAAGCGTTGGTATGAATAAAAGAAGGCGGTATGATATGGCGGTTTCCTACAACAGATTGTTCAAAATGCTTATTGATCGGAAAATGATGAAAAAGGAATTATGTGAGTTGGCAGATGTGAGCCCAAGCACGATAAGCAAAATGGGCAGAGGCGAAATAGTTTCTATGGAAGTCATTGCAAGGATTTGTCTCAAACTGAACTGCACAGTAGATGACATATTAGAAATTTTACCGGATAGTCCGGATTATGGGACGGACAAAAAGATAAAATAAGAATGATAGGACTAGAGGAGGAATACAGATGGCTACTATTTTTAATGAAGATAATACCATTGAGCAAATGATGCTTTCTACTCTTCAGAAGAATGGGTGGAAATATATTCCTGCCGAGGAACTTCCTCGTATGTATTCGGATGTACTTGTAGAACCAATGGTAAAAGAGGCCCTCATTCGCCTTAACCCGGAAATTGCGGAAGATCCATCCCGGGCAGATGAAGTTATTTATAAACTTAGGACACTTATTTTGTCTGTTCAACCACATAACCTTGTCACTCAGAATGAGATTTTTAAGAAAATGATTTTCGAGGAAAACTCATATCCTTTTGGTAAGGACGGACGCATGGTTCCGATTCGTTTCTTTGGCACCATGCGTAAAGAAGACCTTGCCCTAAACGAATATGTTGTGACCAATCAGTGGATATATCCTCAGGCCGAAGGCGGCAAGCGCTTAGATATTGTGCTCTTGATTAACGGCTTCCCGATTGCTATCGGTGAATTGAAAACTCCGGTTCGTAGTGCCATTACGTGGTTGGATGCGGCTGGCGATATTTCTGCTTATGAAAAAAGCATACCCGCCATGTTTGTAACCAACGTATTTAATTTTGCTACTGAAGGCAAATGCTATCGCTATGGTTCTATCAATATGCCTATTAACATGTGGGGACCGTGGCACACAGCAACTCATAAGTCGGAAGGCAGTCTTGCAGATGTAAAAATCAGTGTGGAGGATATGATTTCACCGAAGAATGTCATGGACATTTTTCAGTTCTTCACGATGTTCGCCACTGATAAAAAATATCGTAAATATAAAATTATCTGTCGTTACCAGCAATTTGAAGGCGCTAATATGATTGTGAATCGTGTTATCGCTGGCTACCCTAAGAAAGGTCTAATCTGGCATTTTCAAGGTTCCGGTAAATCTCTTCTTATGGTCTTCGCAGCACAGAAACTGCGAATGATTCCGGAGCTCAAAAATCCAACCGTTGTTATTGTGGATGATCGCATTGATCTGGAAACGCAGATTACTGCAACCTTTAATGCATCAGACATTCCGAATCTAACCAGTGCAGCCACAAAAGAGGAACTTCTTTCCTTCTTCCGTGGTGATATGCGAAAAATCCTTATCACTACGATTTTTAAGTTTGGTGAGGTTAGCGGTGAGCTGAATCCTCGTGATAACATCATCGTCATGGTCGATGAAGCTCACAGAACCCAGGAAGGTGATCTGGGTGAAAAAATGAGAATGGCTCTGCCAAATGCTTTCTTCTTTGGATTGACCGGTACGCCTATCAATCGTGTTGATAAAAACACTTTTGCAACCTTCGGTGCCGAGGAAGATCGCACTGGCTATATGAGCCGCTATTCCTTTTCCGATTCCATTCGTGATGGTGCTACGCTTCCTCTTCACTTTGAGCCGGTTCCTGTAGAGCTTCATGTGGATAAGGAAAAGCTGGATCGTGAATTTGAGGCTATGACCGATGAGGCTGGACTTAGCAAAGATGAAAAGAACGAACTTTCTCGCAGGGTAAACATGAAGGCAATCATGTACAACCCGGCTAGGATCCGCAAGGTATGTGAGCATATCGCTAAACATTTCAAGGAGAAAATCGAGCCGAATGGCTACAAGGGTCAGGTCGTTGTTTATGACCGTGAATGCTGCTTGATGTATAAGGCTGTCCTCGATGAGCTACTCGGCGAAGAAGCCAGCACCATTGTTATGGATACCAATAACGATAAAGAAGATCGTTATAAGAAATATCGCAGAGATCGTGATGCTGAGGGAAAGGTTTTAGACACTTTCCGTGATCCTGCAAGCCCGTTAAAACTTGTTATTGTAACAGCTAAACTGTTGACTGGTTTTGACGCACCGATTCTTCAGGTAATGTATCTGGATAAGCCCATGAAGGATCATACCCTTCTACAGGCGATTTGTCGTACCAACCGTACCTATGACCAAGGAAAAACACATGGTCTGATCGTTGATTATATCGGTATTTTTGATGATGTCGCGCGTGCACTGGATTTTGACGAAAACAGTATGCGTAAGATCATCACCAACATTGAAGAAATCAAGAAGCAGCTTCCGACACTCCTAAAAAAATGCCTGGGATACTTCTTGGGTGTTGATAGAACAATTGAAGGTTGGGAAGGTCTCATGGCAGCGCAGGAGTGCTTACCAACAAATAAAGAAAAAGACGCGTTTGCTGCTGACTACCGTGTGCTGAATCGTGCGTGGGATGCGTTATCACCAGACGTTTTCCTGAATGCTTATAAAGCGGATTACCAGTGGCTGTCTCGTGTATATGAATCTGTGAAGCCGACGGATGGCCGTGGTGGATTGATCTGGGCATCCTTGGGCGCGAAAACGATTGAGCTTGTTCATCAGAACCTGACCGTTGGCGAAGCGGATGAGGACGTGGAAATCCTGGCAATGGATGCCGACCTGATTGATGAGTTCTTAGAAAAGCAGAAAGATTTGAAGAAGACCACCAAAAAGATCGAAATCAATCTCGTAGCCAAAATCATGAATCACACCAAGGATCCGAAATTCATCAAGCTTGGTGAAAAGTTGGAAACATTGCGAGAAAAGCACGAACAGGGTCTGGTGACCAGCATCGAGTTCTTGAAACTTCTATTGGAATTGGCGAAGGAAGCAGCACAGGCAGAAAAAGAAGTAGTGCCAGAGCAGGAAGTTGATAAGGGAATCGCTGCACTGACGGAACTTTTTAACGGTTTGAAAAACCGAAGCACTCCTGTTATTGTTGAGCGCATCGTTGCTGATATTGACAGCATTGTAAAAATTGTGCGTTTCGATGGCTGGCAGAGCACTACTGCTGGTAAGCAGGAAGTCAAGAAAGCCCTTCGCAGTGTTGTTTGGATCAAATACAAAATCAAGGATAAAGATGTCTTTGATAAGGCTTATAGCTATATTGAGCAGTATTACTAATAACAAAAAAGAAAGCGAGAAAACTAGATGATTGGAGCAATCATTGGCGACATCGTCGGTTCCAGATTTGAATGGGATAATCATAGGTCGAAAGATTTTGATTTTCTTACGCATCAATGTTTCTTCACCGATGATTCCGTCATGTCTCTGGCTGTATGTGATGCTTTGATGCATTGCAAGCCGGACTACAGTGATTTAAGTAATATAACGATTGAATCTATGCAGCGAATTGGACGTCCCTATCCACATTGTGGTTATGGTGGTTCCTTTTATCGTTGGATGTATTCGGACAATCCTCAACCATATAATAGCTACGGAAACGGAGCGGCAATGCGTGTCGGCGGATGTGGTTATGTGGCTAACTCCGTTGCGGAAGCCGCAGCACTTTCAAAAGCAGTTACCGAGACAACCCACAATCACCCAGAAGGAATTAAGGGGGCGGAAGCTACTGCCATTGCAGTCTATCTGGCTCGTACTGGAAGCAGTCTGATGGAAATTCAGGATTATATCGTGAAGAACTACTATCCGATTAACTTCACCTTGGATTCCATTCGTGATACCTACCAGTTTAACGAAACCTGCCAAGATACCGTCCCTCAGGCACTCGAAGCATTTTTTGAGTCTACCAGTTTTGAGGATGCTATTCGCAACGCCATTTCTATTGGAGGTGACAGTGACACCTTGGCGGCTATCACCGGTGCTGTTGCCGAGGCGTACTATGGTGTACCTACTAATATCAGAAAACACGCTCTTACATTTTTGGACGAGCGTCTCCTGAAGATTCTCCTGGAATTTGAAAACAAGTATCCTGCTAAATTTGAGAAAATTCAAGAAAGTGGTAGCGTAGGTGTAAAACCTTCCACCGGTAAAAAAGTAAAGACAGGAGGTCGTGCTGAGATGATGCAATCTGCTATGGATATAGCTGATATGGAATTGGAAGCCAGTGCCGCACATCCGGAAGAAACAACCAGTCAGAAGCTGTTTTCTCACCTGTTTGAAGCCTGCAATATTCTGCGTGGCCCCATCAATCAGGATGAATATAAGAGTTATGTAACGCCTATTCTTTTCTTCAAGCGTCTCTCCGATGTTTATGATGAAGAAACTCAAGTTGCTCTCGAAGAATCCGGTGGTGACGAGGAATATGCTAGCTTCCCGGAAAATCACCGCTTTGTCATTCCGGAGGGCTGCCACTGGAAGGATGTTCGTGAAGCAAGTGAAAATGTCGGTGTAGCTATTGTTACAGCCATGAATGGAATCGAACGTGCTAATCCTGATACGCTGAGTGGTGTGTTCAGTAGCTTTGATGATGCAAACTGGACCGATAAAACAAAACTATCTGATGAGCGTCTGAAAGACCTGATTGAGCATATGTCCAAAATCAAGGTCGGTAACAACAATTATTCCGCAGATGTAATGGGTGACAGTTACGAATTTCTGATTAAGAAATTTGCTGACCTCTCCAAAAAGAATGCCGGTGAATTCTACACGCCGCGTTCGATTGTTAAATTACTTATTATGCTAATGGCTCCTAAGGCCGGAGAGACCGTTTACGATCCAGCCTGCGGTACGGGTGGTATGCTCATTGAGGCTATCCGGTACATGCATGATGACAAGTTGACCTATGGAAAAATCTACGGTCAGGAAAAGAATCTGGCAACATCTGCCATTGCTCGAATGAATCTGTTCTTGCATGGTGCACGAGATTTCAAAGTGACACAGGGCGATACTCTGCGATCCCCGAACTATCTGGAACGTGGATCATTGCAGAGCTTTGATTGCGTAGTCGCAAATCCTCCGTTTTCGCTCAAAAACTGGGGAGCTGAACAATTCAGCAGCGATATTTACGGTAGAAATATTTGGGGATGCCCGACCGATTCCAATGGTGATTTTGCATGGCTCCAGCACATGATTAAGTCTATGAATCCGAAAACTGGTCGTTGTGCTGTGGTGTTGCCGCAGGGAGTGCTCTTTAGAAGCGGTAAAGAAGGTGAGATTCGCAAGCACCTTGTGGAATCCGATAAACTGGAAGCTATCATTACGATGGCCAGTGGTGTATTCTACTCCACTGGTGTTTCTGCCTGCATTCTTTTCTTGAATAATGATAAAGCTCCTGAGCATCGTGGCCGTATTTGTATGATTGATGGCTCCGGAATTTATACTCCCCAGAGAGCACAGAACATTATGACCGAAGAAGATATCCAAACCGTATTCAACTACTATACGGAATACGAAGATGTTATCGAAAAGGTCAAAATCGTTACGATTCCAGAAATTCGGAAGAAAGACTTTTCTCTTGCTATTAACAACTATATCGAAAAGAAGGAGCAGGAAACTGTTCCTCCGGCAGAAATCCGTAGACAGTATTTTGAGGCTTACAAAGAAATGATTGCAGCCGAAGAAAAGATGCGTAAGCTCTTGCTGGAAGGAGGTTATATCAGTGAGTAAAAGAATAACCATTGAGGAACTGCAATCCTATCTTTGGAACTCCGCTGTCCTTCTAAGAACCAACATTGATGCTGGTGCCTATAAGCAATATATTTTTCCTCTGCTGTTTTTTAAGCGTATCTGTGATGTATACGATGAAGAAACTGCCCTTGCTATCGAAGAATATGGTGATGACGCTGCCGAATTTGATGCTGACGAAATCCACACCTTTGTGGTTCCCGAGGGATATCACTGGAACGATGTTCGTGCCGTATCCGAAAATGTTGGTGTGGCCATTGTTGAGGCATTCCGCAAGGTGGAAAATGCGAACATTGACAAGCTGCATGGTATTTTTGGTGATGGTGCCTGGACAAATAAGAATAGGCTCCCTGATAGGTTGTTGAAAGATCTGCTGGAACATTTCAGTACCAAGACTCTCTCCATTGCCAATTGCCCGGAAGACGAACTGGGTCAAGGATACGAATACCTTATCAAAAAGTTTGCGGATGACAGCGGTCACACAGCACAGGAGTTCTACACCAATCGAACTGTTGTGCATTTGATGACCGAGATGTTGAAGCCGGAGTCGGGGGAATCTATCTATGATCCGACCTGTGGTAGTGCAGGTATGCTTATTTCTGCTATTGCGTACTTAAAAGAGCAAGGTAAGGAATGGCGAAATGTGGCTGTTTACGGTCAGGAAATCAATGCGCTTACCTCTGCTATTGGCAAGATGAATCTGTTTCTGCACGGAGTTAAGGACTTTAATATCGTAAATGGAGATACTTTGAAAGCACCGGCCTTCGTCGAGAACGGTAGACTGAAGAAATTTGACCTTATCCTGGCAAATCCACCGTACTCAATTAGTCAGTGGGATCGCGCAGCATTTGAAAGTGATAAATATGGTCGTAACTTCTTGGGTGTGCCTCCGCAAGGCCGTGCTGATTATGCATTCCTTCAGCACATTATCGCAAGTCTGAAGGACGATACTGGTCGATGCGCTATCTTGTTCCCACACGGAGTTCTTTTCCGTAATGAGGAAAGTGCGATGCGTGAAAGACTGGTGCGCAGCGATAAAGTAGAATGTGTTATCGGTCTCGGACCGAATCTTTTCTACAACTCTCCGATGGAAGCTTGTATCATGATTTGTCGGATGAATAAGCGCCCTGAACGTCGTGGACAGGTGTTGTTCATCAATGCGGTAAATGAGGTTGAGCGTAAAAACGCACAGAGCTATTTGGAAGAACGCCACATCGCTCGTATCGCTACTGCTTATGACAACTATGTCGATGATGCTGATTTTGCAAAGGTGGCTACTATTCAGGATATTGCAAATAACAACTTCTCCTTGAGCATTCCTCTGTATGTGAAACCAGAGGTCAATGAAGAAGAAATAGATAACCGCAATGTTCAGGAACACTATGATAGTTGGCTGGCTGCTTCCGAAATGATGAAACTGAGCTATGAAAAATTGAACGCACTATTAGTAAAGGAGGCAGATGTCAATGAGTAAAGTCCTTCTTGGCGATGTCGCTGTAGAACATAAGGAGACATGCAAAGGCAGCAAGGATGGCTATCCTATCGTTGGGCTGGAACACCTGATCCCGGAAGAGATTACATTGACTGCTTGGGATGAAGGCAGCGAAAATACGTTCAGTAAGATGTTCCGCAAGGGGAATGTCTTGTTTGGCCGCCGCAGAGCCTACCTCAAAAAGGCTGCTGTTGCTCCATTTGATGGCATCTGCTCTGGCGATATCATTGTTATCGAAGCAAAACCTGACCGTATTCTGCCGGAGTTGCTCCCGTTCATCATCCAGAATGATGATTTGTTTGACTTTGCTGTCGGCAAATCCGCAGGCTCCCTTTCACCTCGTGTGAAATGGGAACACTTGAAGAATTACGAGTTCGAGCTCCCTGATATGGAGAAACAAAAGGAATTGGCTGAACTACTCTGGGCTATGGATAACACGAAGAAATCCTACCAGAAGCTGATTGCAGCCACGGATGAATTGGTGAAATCTCAATTTATCGAGTTGTTCTCTAAAGAAAAAGGATGGCCATTGGTAAAGCTAAAAGCGCTATGTGACTCCATTGTTCGGGGTCCGTTTGGTAGTACATTAAAAGTCAACTTCTTCGTCGAAAAAGGCCCTGACACCGTTAAAGTGTATGAACAGAAAAATGCCATTCAGAGATCGGCTGTTCTTGGTGATAGCTATGTTACTAAGGCAAAATATCAGGAACTAAAGCGTTTTGAATGTGGCCCAGGAGATTTCATAATGAGTTGTTCTGGAACGATAGGATGCTTATATCAGCTGCCCAATGATGCAGAGTTAGGGATTATAAATCAGGCACTTTGTAAGTTCCATCTAAATGAGAAGATGCTTCCAGAAGTATTCTTAACCTACATGAAGAATTCTGTCAATCAGCTAGAAACAAAAGGTTCTGGCATTAAAAACATAGGAGCTGTTTCGTATATCAAAAACATGGAGATAGCTTTACCTCCATTGCTTGACCAAGAGCAGTTTGCAGTCTTTGTCCGTCAGAGCGATAAATCAAAATTATTGATTTCAAGGTTAAAGGAATTTATCTTGATGGGCTATCGGGGGCATGGGAAGATGTAAAGGAATATTAGTAAACAAAAGAATGTGATTAAAGCACAGATGGAGGTTGGGCTATGGGCAATAATATTATACTGGAAACAAAATTCGTAGCTGATATAAGAGGCTCTTTTTATATTCCATCATATCAAAGAGGCTATAGATGGAGTGAAACAGAGGTTGTACGTCTGTTAGATGATATATATCAGAATGGTAAGAAAAATTATTGCCTGCAACCGGTGGTCGTTCGTAAAAAAGGAGATCAGTACGAACTTATTGATGGACAGCAAAGGCTCACCACGTTATATCTCATCTATAAGTATATGAAAAACGTGAATCCGTTCTTCAATGAACCAGCATTTACACTTTCTTATCAGACAAGGGACCAGTCAGAAGAGTTTTTGAAAACCCTGGACATGACAAAACAGGACGAAAACATTGACTTTTGGTTTATAGCCAGGGCGTATAATACTATAAAAGAATGGTTTGAGCAGGACTTGCAAATTCGGGTCATGCATATCTTTGAATACTTAAAAGAAGATGTCAAAATCATCTGGTACGAGGTTGGGGAAAGTGAAGATGCAATTTCACTGTTTACCCGTCTGAATATCGGAAAAATTCCGCTAACAAGTGCAGAACTTGTGAAAGCGATGTTTCTTAGCCGGGATAATGCAGAGAATATGCGCAGGGAAAAGCAGGAAGAGATATCGCTACAATGGGATGGCATCGAGAGGGAACTTCATAATGAATCTCTGTGGTTCTTTTTGACAAACAGCGTCAAAGGTGAATATCAGACAAGAATTGACCTTGTTCTTGACCTGATTGCCGGTAAAGATGAAAGTACACGAGAAAAGTATTATACATTCTTCCGATTTGATGAATTGCGTAAAGAAGTATCACTGGATGATATCTGGAAAAAAATCTATCAGACTTTTCTTACTTTGAAGGGCTGGTACGAGGATCATGATCTGTACCACAGAATCGGCTATTTGATTACATCTGGCACTTTTCTGCATAAAATATTTGCTCTGTCAAAAGATAAAAAGAAGAGCGAGTTTAATGAATCTCTCGACGAATTGATTAAAAAGAGCGTTGCGATTTCTGGAAATTATGCTGAACTCAGTTATGAGAAGCCGTTGGATTATAAGCGGATTAGTACATTACTGCTTTTATTCAATATCGAATCGGTAAGAAGAAGTGATGGACATGCTCAACGGTTTCCATTTGATCAGTTTAAGCACCATAAGGGCAGCAATGTTACATGGAGCCTAGAGCATATACATGCCCAGCAATCGGAAGGTATGAAAACGCAAGATGTTTGGAAAAAGTGGCTGGAACTTCATATCCCATCTGTTGAAAGTATCGGCGGTGAACATAGTGAACTGATTGATGAAATGCAAGGCGCGATAAATGCAGATAAACTAGAGCGCACTGTATTTGAGAGCATTCAGCAAAAAGTTCTTGGTTTATTATCTGTTTCAGGTAATACAGAGTATATGCATTCCATTGCAAATCTTGCATTACTTAATACGGCGGACAATGCTGCTCTTAATAATTCGACATTTGATGTGAAAAGAAATGATATCATTCAGATGGATAAAAGGGGACAGTATATTCCGTTCTGCACAAAGATGGTATTTCTGAAATATTATACTCCATCTGCTGAAAATCAGCTGCACTTTTGGGGACAGGCCGATAGAATTGCTTATATTAAAGCAATCAATGATGTTCTGAGCGACTATATAGAGCCGATTGTTTTGGAAAAGGAGGAAACAAAATGAGTACGACGCTTCACTCATTTATGGATATCTTCGAAACAACGATTGAGGATGGAGATACTTCAGTTCAGCTTAATAAAATTGTAATTCCCCTTATTCAGAGAGACTATGCTCAAGGACGTATTGATAAAGACATCAATAGAGTGAGAAGCCGTTTTCTTCAGGCACTTTATAGGGCTGTTACTGGGGAGCCGATTACACTTGACTTTGTTTACGGTGACATTGATGAAGAAGGAACTATGACGCCTTTGGATGGTCAGCAGCGTTTGACAACGTTGTTCCTCTTGCATTGGTATGCGGCTAAAAAGGAAAAAATTTCTGATGACAAGTACGCATTTCTCAGCAGGTTCAGCTATGAAACACGTTATAGTGCAAGATATTTCTGTGCCGAGCTTGTGAAGTTTATGCCATCTTTTGAAACTACGCTTTCTGCTGACATAAAGAATCAGGCATGGTTTCCGTTTGACTGGAAAGATGATCCTACTATCAGCTCCATGCTTGTAATGTTGGATGCGATTGATGAGCGCTTCAAAGATGTACCGGATATATGGGAGCAATTGGAAAATAAAGCGATTACCTTTTATTTCTTGCCAATAAGAGATATGGGTCTTACTGATGAGCTTTATATTAAAATGAATTCCCGTGGGAAGCCGTTGACAGTATTTGAACATTTCAAAGCAGAACTGGAGAGGGAAATCAGAACTCTCGATGAAAAAAATGGTCAGAATACGGCAGATCGTATTGTTGGAAAAATAGATAAATCCTGGACAGATTTATTGTGGAAATATCGCAGCGGCGGCTCCAGTGATGCGGATGACAATATTATTGATGATGAATTTCTACGATACTTCAAGTTCGTTTGCGATATCATTTGTTATCGTAATGGGCAGTCTCCACAAGGCTACAGCAGCGACGTTTTTGATTTGCTGCACTTGTATTTCTCCGCAGACGATGAGAAAGCAGTAGCAAACATAGCTACGCTAGAATCGTTCTTCGATTGCTGGTGTAAAATTAAAGGCTATAACAATCCGACTGAATTTTTGGAATCGTTTATGAGCTACACTCATGCACGCGGGAAAATTGTGGTTGATTCCAGATATAAGATTGATGTTTTTGAGGATTGCTTGCATTTTTATTCTGATAAGTCCGGCAGAATACGGCAGTTTCCATTAAACCGCATCGTGCTTTTGTATGCCATAACGATCTATTTACAGCATCAAAGCGAAGTGACATATTCTGATTTCGTGAGAAGAATCAGAATTGTCAACAACCTGATTCAGAATTCCGAAGATGAGGTTAGTGATAGACAGGATAGAAACAGAATTCCCGCAATTCTTCAGGCTGTTGATGCAATTATTCTTACAGGTGTGATTGATGATTCTATTGAGATTAACTTCAATGTGAATCAGATACAGGAAGAAAAGGAAAAAATTGAATTCCTAATGCAAAACCCAGACCGTACAGATGAAGTGTTTGAACTGGAAGATCATAACATGTTAAAAGGGCAAATTAGTATTATTGGCCTAGATAATCTTTCACTGGGCTCTCGTTTTTCTTCCTTATTCACCTGTTCGTGGGATAAGATTGACTGTGCTTTAATGGCGTTAGGCAACTATGGGCAGCAGGAAAGAAACAAATGGCGTTATCAGTTTGCGTCAAAAAGTTTGCAGTATGCTTGGGATGAGCTATTTCATAAAAGTGCAAATGCCGGTTTTGAAAATACACATACAATTTTAGTTGAACTGCTCAAATCGAAAGAAAGTTTCGATGATGGCATTTTGAATGGAATTATTTCTGTGTTCTTGGCTCAATGTGAAAAGGATAATTTATATCCATGGAATTATTATTATGTGAAGTATCCTGTTTTCCGTCCTGGCAGTTATGGAAAGATGAGCAACGACGATGTTGTAAACAAGCCCTATATGTTCTCAGTTATGCAGACAAAGACGCAGTGGTCGCAAAATACGTACATGCCGTATTTGAAAGAGACAGATGATGCACATCTATCCAGAGACGAGATGGGGCAGTATTTGGTTTATGATGATGTTTACATTGTCTGTGAAAACAATTCATATGGTGTTTACAGAAATGATGATGATAGCCTTACGGATACCGTTACTATTTCTCAAAATGAAGCGGGTATTGATACGGAAGATAGAATCATTAAGTTGAAAAAGTATATAGCCAATATGAAGTAATATTTCTATACATTCGGGCCGGACGAAAGATAAAGAAAGGTAGCGTCTTGGAAAGGGGGGATTTTATGGCTGATAACCGAAAGAAAGCCTCTATGTTGCAGGTACTGGCAGATATAAAGCCTTACATAACAAAAAAGTTCATGGCGGCACCGTGTATCAAGGAGCAAGACATTCAGGCTATTTGTCAAATCCTCCTGCCCAGATACAAGAATGTGCAGCTCATGCAAGGACTGACCA
>ENA-OOYR01001122-OOYR01001122.1-human-gut-metagenome-genome-assembly--contig:-NODE-1122-length-12537-cov-3.811008_pt1 | contig 12537 bp, 9 predicted proteins | sample MGYA00241701_ERZ501374 | MGnify/ENA primary metagenome ERZ501374 (study PRJEB25962, sample SAMEA2042655) | human gut metagenome | biome: human gut; feature: human-associated habitat; material: faeces...
GCCGCCACAGGCGGCAAGAGCAGAAGCTGCGGCCAACACACCGGTGACCTTCAGGAAATTGCGACGATTGATCTTACGCATAGGGATGTCCTCCTTCTTTAATGTGGAACCTTTTTCCGGGTTGCGAAAGCTTTTGTTAACTTGGTTTAGCTAACTGTTTCTTTCGCTTTTTGTGATTTAAGTATAGTCTTTTCACGATGCACTGTCAATGTCACCAAAAAGATTCGGTATTTTGGTGGCAATTCGGCGATTTTCTTGTGAAAACTGACCTGCAAATCCGGGATACAACACGAAAATTAAACTTAAAATGTTTTGTTAGCTAACAAAGATAGAGAAAATTAGCCTAAATGGCGGTTAGCTTAAAGGCTTTCAAGGTTTTTGTTGACGAAACTACCGAAAACTGTTATGCTAGTTATAAAGTTAATCGGAATTTTATTTACCTCATAACCAAATCAAGAAGAAAGCTGGTCAGGAACATGGCAAAAGCAGTACGCATGGCGGACATTGCACAGCGGCTGGGCATCAGCACCGTTTCCGTTTCCAAGGGTCTGGCAGGGAAGGAGGGCGTAAGCGCCGAGATGCGTGCCAAGATCGTTGCCACCGCTGAGGATCACGACCACTTCCATATCTTTTTTCACTTTGCCGGACAGGATTTCTTCTGCCAGTTCATCCTCGATATCGTTCTGGATCTGACGGCGCAGCGGTCTTGCACCATATTTCGGATCATACGCTTTATCGACAATATGCTTTTTGACGCTGTCACGCACGGTAAGGTGGATTCCCATCTGTTTTTCACAGCGATCTGTAAGTTCTTTTAACATCAGTGCAACGATCTGTTTCATATCGTCTTTGTTTAACGCTCTAAATACGATCGTCTCATCAATACGGTTTAAAAATTCCGGTTTAAAAATACGGCGTACTTCTTCCATCACGCTGTTTTTCATGCGGTCATAATTCTGTTTTTCATCATCCGAAACTGCAAATCCAAGTTTTTTCGGCTCAATGATCGCCTGTGCTCCGGCATTTGACGTCATAATAATGATCGTATTTTTGAAATCCACTTTGCGTCCCTGGGAATCCGTGATATGACCGTCGTCTAACACCTGCAGTAAAATATTAAATACATCCGGATGCGCCTTTTCGATCTCATCAAACAGGATCACCGAATACGGATTTCTGCGCACCTTTTCGCTGAGCTGTCCGCCCTCCTCATGGCCTACATATCCTGGCGGTGAACCAATCATCTTTGATACGCTGTGTTTCTCCATATATTCCGACATATCAACACGGATCATAGACTGTTCGCTGCCAAACACTGCCTCCGCAAGTGCCTTTGAGATCTCTGTTTTTCCGACACCGGTCGGGCCTAAGAACAGGAAAGAACCTATCGGGCGCTTCGGATCTTTTAATCCGACACGTCCTCTTCGCACAGCTTTTGCCACTGCACTCACCGCATCCTCCTGACCGATGACACGTTTGTGTAAGGTAGCCTCTAATTTTCTTAAGCGGGCAGCCTCCCCCTCGGCAATCTTTCTTACCGGGATCTTCGTCCATCCGGATACCACATCCGCAATATCGTCTTCTGTCACTTTTAACTTTTTACTGCGGCTGTCTTTCTTTGTCTTTGCCTGTATTTTGGCAAGCTCTTCTTCACACGCTTCTTTTTCGTTCTTCTTCTGCTTTGCACCTTCCACATCACCATCGTGCAGAAATTCTAACATTTCCTCTTCTAACAGGTTGATGCGGTGTCTTAATTCAACGACTTCCTCCGGTTTTCCACCCGCGCGCAGACGTACCTTTGCTGCAGCCTCATCCATCAGATCGATTGCTTTATCCGGCAGGAAACGGTCATTGATATAGCGCGCAGACAGGCGTACTGCTGCCGATACCGCATCATCCGTAATCTTTACCTGATGATGCTTTTCATACTGTTCCCGCAGTCCCTCTAAAATCTGCACTGCCTCCTCTTCCGACGGCTCTTCTACCGTAACCGGCTGGAATCTGCGCTCTAGCGCAGCATCTTTTTCAATATATTTGCGGTATTCATCGATTGTCGTTGCACCGATCAGCTGCAGTTCCCCACGCGCAAGTGCAGGTTTTAATATATTGGAAGCATCGATTGCTCCTTCCGCTCCGCCCGCTCCGATGATTGTATGCAGTTCATCGATGAAGAGCAGGATATTGCCGGCTGCCCGTACTTCCTGAAGTACCTTTTTAATGCGCTCCTCAAACTCACCGCGATATTTTGAGCCTGCCACGATTCCGGACATATCCAAAGATACCACCCGCTTTCCCGCAACGGTATCCGGAACCATTCCGGTTGTAATACGCTCCGCAATTCCCTCAACGATCGCAGTCTTTCCAACGCCCGGTTCACCGATCAGACATGGGTTATTCTTTGTCCTTCTGCTTAAGATCTGAATCACACGGTCGATCTCTTCCTGTCTGCCGACTAACGGATCTAATACTCCCTCTGCCGCCAATGCAGTCAGATCTCTGGAGTATTGATTTAATACCGGTGTATCCGATGCTGTTTTTTTCACCGGCTTACCATTCATGAAATCTTCTTTGTACAGGCTCGCATCTTCTCCCATTGCGATCAGGATATCCACATACATTTTCTGGATATTGACCGCTAAGGTATTTAAAAGGCGGGATGCCACACACTCTGTCTCTTTCATCATCGCGATCAGGATATGCTCCGTCCCGATCTCCTCTGCATGAAAACGAGCTGCCTCCCTTGCTGCCCCTTCTAACACCTGCAGTGCCCTCGGCGAATATTCCTTAGCCTCTGCCGTCAGCACCTGTGCATCCGGTGCAATGAGTTCCTCGATCAGCTGCATGACTTTGTCAAGTTCTACTCCATTATCATTTAATACCTGCGCAGCGACGCCCGTTCCTTCTTTTAAAAGTCCGATCAGGATATGCTCCGTTCCGATATAATGATGATGCAGTGATTTCGACATCTTTGAAGCCTGATCGATTGCTTTTTTTGCTTTTGATGTATATCGTATCTGCATAGTTTCTCCATTCTTTTTCTATTTATAAATCATTTAAATCGATGATCTCTAAATCATCTTCTTCCTCTTCTTCTCTCGGAATGTGTTTTTTCTCCGGAGTATGTTTCCGCTCCGGCTTTTCTTTTCTCTCCGGCCTTTGTTTCTCCTCCGGTTTTTCTTTTCTCTCCGTGCGCTGTTTTTCCTCCGGTTTTTCTTTTCTCTCCGGCCTTTGTTTCTCCTCCGGTTTTTCTTTTCTCTCCAGACGCTGTTTTTCTTCCGGTTTTTTTCTTTCTACCGGCAGGAAATCTTCGTCCTCTTCCCAGTCCTCATCGTCAAGATCGTCAGACATGCCACGTCCAAACAATCCCGCACGCACTTTATGGATCTTTGATACGCCGACTTCGTTCTCTGTATCGTTTTCTTCCACATCATCCGGCTCTTCTTCCACTTTTTCTTTTGGTTTTCTGTGGAAAAATCCTTTTCTCTGTGTTTCTTCCTCCTCCCAGTCAGCGTCTTCCGGATCATCTACTTCCAAATCATCTTCTTCCACGCCAGGATTCTCTTCTATATTATCATCTTCTTCCAGATCAGTATCATCTTCTGCGTCCTGATCCTTTCCCTGTTTTTCGGACTTCCAGTCCCAGTCATCCTCTTCCTCATCCCAGTCGTCACTCTTACGTCCTCTCAATAGAAGATTGATAATAATAACGACAAGTACTGCGATCACAAAAGCCATAATTCCCATCATATTTCTGGAAAAAGACTTTTCTTTTGCATATTGTTCAGAGAGATCATTGTATTCCTGCTGGAGATATTCCATATTAGAAACATCTTCCGCTTCTTCTGTTTCAAACTCTGTGTTCTGGTCTGCTGCCTGTCCATCTGTTCCATCCGCCGGCTGGTCTGTTGTCTGACCGTCTGTTCCATCCGCCGGCTGATCCACTGTTCCGTCTGCTGTCTGTCCATCTTCTCTGGTCAGTGTGATCGTATACTGGGCGAGTGCTCCGTTCTGCGCCTTCACGACTACTTTTATCGTATTTGTACCGACCTGCAGATTGTCATTTCCTGTGATCGACTGCACCGTCGCAAATTCATTAACCGGTGTTGCCGTCACTGTAACGCTTGTGACATCATTCGGTACGGTAGCTGTATATTGTACTGTCTTTCCTGTAAAGTCCGGGGATAATGTTCCCGCAGAAAGTGATAACACTTCCAGCGAATTATCTGCGGAAAGTGTTGTCTGTGCAGCAGCCACCTGGATTCCGGCAGCCTTTATGTCTGCCGCAGGTTCTGTCACAAGACATCCCATGCAGAAAAGTGCAGCTATGAATCTTACTTTTCTCTTCATTCGTTTCACACTCCCTCTATTGCCATCATCACTATGGAATTATATGAGATATTCGAAAATGCGTCAACCTCAAACTCCCTCATTGTCAAATTCCGGAATAAAACTCTCCTCCGCCGTCTCCCCCTCCTGGATAAAACCGTTTTCAATCCCTATATCGATTGCAAAATCAACAACCTCATCATATTCCCGATCCGTGATCTTACGGTTTAATTCCGGATATTTTTTCACGTTAGAGAGCGGTGTAAACTGGTGCATGATACTGATATATATTTGATTCTCATAGGTTTCATGCAGATATTTCAAAACTGCTTTGGAATCTTTCGTGCACCCCGGCAGGATCAGATGGCGCACGATCGTACCACGCTTCATCAGGGAATCCTCCCCGTTTTCAAAAACTGCCGCACCCGTCTGACGCACCATCTCCGCTATCGCCGCCTTAGCCACAGCAGGGTAATCCGGCGCATGGGAATATTTTGCACTCAAAGCGGTATCAAAATACTTAAAATCCGGAAGATAGATATCCACAATTCCTTCTAAAGAACGGATCGTATCCACATTTTCATAGCTGCTGGTGTTATAAACGATGGGAATCTTTAAATTCTGATTTCTTGCAAGCTCTACCGCTTTTATGATCTGTGGTACAAACTGCCCCGGTGTCACAAGGTTGATATTATTTGCACCCTTTTCCTGGAGTTCCAGAAAAATTTCGCCAAGCCGCTCCGTACTTATCACCTTACCAGCTGTGCCATTTGCAATATTTTCATTCTGGCAGAACACACAGTGCAGTACACAGCCGGAAAAAAAGACCGCACCGGAACCCATCTCCCCGGAAATGCAGGGTTCTTCCCAGAAGTGCAGTGCCGCACGCGCCACCTTAATCTCTGTGGTCTGTCCGCAGATGCCGCGCTCACCGGATTTTCGGTCCACAGCGCACATTCTAGGACACAATGTACATATTTTCATGGTATACCATCACTCTTTCTATTTAATTTAATGATTGCGCAACCGTGCCTTTTTTTGTATGATAGACATTGCAAAAAGAAGATCAAACACAAAGGAGTTTTCTTATGAGTCCAAAAAACTGTATGGTAGCACAGTCAGGCGGCCCTACTGTTGCGATCAATGCCAGCCTTGCCGGTGTGATCGACGGTGTAATGCGTTCTGACATGTATGACACGGTTTATGGTTCCTTAAACGGAATCACAGGTATTTTAAACAACGATCTGACGAATCTTTCTGAATTAATGCAGCAGAATTCGGAATATCTCGACCGCTTAAAGGTCACTCCGGCAATGTATCTTGGCTCCTGCCGTTACAAACTGCCAAATTATTTAGATGATGATTCTTCCTATGTATTCATTTTCAAACAGTTTGAAACTTACCATATTGATGCTTTCTTTTATATCGGCGGCAACGATTCTATGGACACCGTCTTAAAGCTCTCCGAATATGGCAAAAAAATCGGCAGTCCGGTGCGTATTGTCGGTATTCCAAAGACCATCGACAATGATCTCTGTGAGACAGACCATACACCAGGATTCGGTTCTGCCGCAAAATATATCGCATCTTCTCTTTTAGAAATCGCACATGACACATTTATCTATGCAGTCAAAAGTGTGACGATCGTGGAAATCATGGGACGTGATGCCGGATGGCTGACCGCTGCTTCTGCACTGGCAAGAAACGGTTATAATACAGCACCACATCTGATCTATCTCCCGGAGGTTCCATTTGACAAAGAGGACTTTTTACTGGATGTAAAGCGTATGCTTTTCGAGCGCAATAACGTGATCGTTGCCGTATCCGAAGGTATCCGCGATGCTTCCGGCAACTATATCAGTGCTTCCGAAAGTTCTGTTGACACCTTTGGTCACAGCCAGTTAAGCGGAGCCGGAAAAACACTTGAATTTTTAGTCAAAGAAAAACTAGGCGTTAAAGTCCGTTCCGTGGAAGTCAACGTATTACAGCGCTGCGCTGCACACCTTGCTTCAAAGACTGATCTTGATGAGGCTTTTACTCTCGGTCAGAAAGCGGTTGCTCTCTCCGAGGAAGGTGTTACCGCTTCCATGGTAACAATGCGCCGTATCTCTGATGCTCCGTACGAAATCGCCTATGAGCATGCCGAGATCCGCCACATTGCAAACGAGGCAAAATCAATTCCGAGAGAATGGATCAACGATGCAGGCAATGATGTCACACAGCCACTGATCGATTACCTTTCACCTCTCATACTCGGTGAAGTTCCAGTAAAATACGAAAGCGGTATCCCTGTCTATATGGATGTCAGTCATTTAGCAAAACATCAATAAATTTACCGATCTCAACCCACGCTCTTTTAGATTCCGGCAGCATTTTTGCTGCCATCTGAAAGATGTGGAACATTCCTTCATAAATACTGATTCTTACTTTTACTCCCTGTTCTCTGGCTTTTGCAGCCACATCCACAGAATCCGAGAGCAGCATCTCATAGGAACCAACCTGTATCAGCATCGGCGGAAATCCCCTGAAATCCCCATATAAAGGCGAAATATAAGCATTATACGGGTCGTTATCCCCAATATAATCTTTATTATAAATAAGGCTGTCCCTTGTTTTTCCAAATAACGGGTCGCGCTCAAAGTTTGTCTCGTAAGATTCCCCGCTCGCCGCAAGGTCTGTCCACGGTGACATGGCTACGATCCCACACGGAAGCTGCTTTCCGTGATCTTTCAGATAATGGCATAATGCCATCGCAAGACCGCCTCCTGCGGAATCTCCTGCGATGATGATCTGCTCGGAAAACCACCCCTGTTCCAACAGATAACAGTATGCGGCATAGGCATCTTCTAAAGCCGCCGGATACGGATGTTCCGGTGCCACACGGTAATCGGGTGTCAGAACACTCATTCCATGGCTGACTTCACAGTAAAGTCCGGCAAACATACGGTATGCATTCCGCATCGCTCCGACATATCCGCCCCCGTGAAGCTGTAAGATTACTTTTTCCGTATTCGGATTTTCTTTTGCCTGTAAATACTCCATGGAGAAATTATCCATCTCGATCACATCTAATGAAAAACAGTCCGGACATTTCCACGGCGGCTCCGAATCCCCGATTTTTTTCCTCAGTTCTCCATTTTTTATCTTTTTCCCAATCAGGTGATCATTTGTCACATGGGCGATCAAGTCCCTCATGACTCTTCCCCTGATGCTCGCTTCGCTCTCTCTCATCCGATTGCTCCTGTTTTTTTTATTCTAAATATAACTCAGCGGACATGAAATCTTCGTTTCAGTTCCACCCTTGCCCTGCGGTCTCCGATGATCAGTGTTCCAAGAAACAGAAACAGGGAAAACGCAAATGCGATCAGTGCAAAAAGCTGTGCCGTCACGATACCGGTAAAAATCAGTATTACCGGAACAATGCTGCATAAGATCATAAAAATCTGCCACATCATATAGCTCTGCCAGTTTCTGCGGTTTACGATCATACAGATGATAATACCAACATCGACTAAAATGATCGCCGACGGCAATGCATAATTGACAGACCATCCGCGGTAGCCGACCAGAAAATCGATTGCGATCACGATCAGTATCGCCATCAGCGTGAGTACCGTGATTTTGGCGCGGTAACCTGTCTTTCCAAGAATTGCAAAACGGATCAGCATATATCCGTAAAAGAATCCAAGCCCCGTGATCGCACTCCATGCAATCTGTGACTCGGTGACCACATTGATATAAATGAGCAGCACCTCAACCAAAAGTGCACAAAACAGATAGATTTTACTGATCATTGTCATTTTCCGGGTGTGCACTCTCACATCCGGGTACATATTCTCCACTTCACCTGTGTATTCTAACACGGATCCGCAGAGTGGACAGCGCTCTGTTTCATCTGATATCTCCACATTACAATTTCTGCATTTACTCATAATTTACTCCATTACTCTTTATTTCTACCGCAATCCCGTCCGAGGCTATTTTCCGGAAAAATCCACGCTGCACAGACGCATCGACAAGATCATAACTGAAACTGAATACAAGTGTATCCCCGTAAGAGCAGATCGTTCCTTTCAGATGCTGCCCCTTTGACATGGCAAGAAATGCATGAAACATTTCCACATAAGGGCGGTACTCTTCTGTCACGGAAATATTGCCGATATTTGTGATCGTCGCAGTATTGGCAAGTGCAGAAGTTGTATATACATACTTCATTGCAAGGTTTTTCAGGAAAAGCGGCACAACTCTTGCAATCAGCAGTTTTTCATTGGAAACGTTATAGGAAAACAGCTTTTCAAGATTTTCCCGGTTGATCTGGCTTCGCAGGCTTTCCTTCACGATTGCAGCCACCTCTGCAAACGTATAGGTCTCTTTGGTCGGATGAAATTCTGCGGACACCATGACAAAAAAGTTTTTCGTGGTAATAGAATTAAAATACGGCCGCAGATTAACCGGCACCGCAACACGGATCGGACACTTTGACGGCATGCCGTGCAGACATTCTGTATAAACGCTCCAGATGTACACACTTACCAGATATTCGTTGATACTGATTCCCATCGCATGACAGACCCTTTTCAACTCCGGTATTTTCATATAACCGTGCATCACGCCGAACTCGCCCGGTCTTAACTTTTCTCCACGGATCAGATATGCCTTTTTTGTCTGGTATCCTTTTGCGGAACTTTTTTTGTAATTTTTTAAGAAACTGTCTTCCCGGTTCAAAGACGTATCAACACTTAATGAATCTCCCAGTTTTTCCTGCAGGTCTTTATGTGCCAGACGCAGATACTGGTAAGTCAGCTCTTTTAAGAAATTAATTCCTCCCATTCCATCCGTCAAAACATGGAATACTTCCAGATTGATCCTGCATTTATAATAGGTCACACGGAACATATAACTGCGGTTTTTATTCTGCTGGATATATCTGCATGGAAAATTGTTCTCCATGCGAACCTTTGGCGCCGCTTTTCCGTTTTCCTCAAAATAATACCAGAACACCCCCTGCCGCAGTCTTAAGTTAAACCCGTCAAACTTCGGAAGCACCATATCAAGTGCCCTCTGCAGTAATTCCGGATTGATCTCCTCTTTCAGTGTAACACTGATCCTGTACACATTGCTCATGCTCTCCCCGGCAATGACCGGAAAAAGGTGTGCTGTATTATCAAGTCTGTCCCAACGGATATCACGGTTTGTCGGAACTCCTTTACTCTGTTTTTTCATATATTCCTCGTTTCTGCATATTTTACAGGCAGGCTGGGTTTCTGTTTTTTCTTCTCTCCCCCCGCTCATAAAATACACAATCTATTGTATGCAATTATAAAATAACCTGACATAAAATACAAGTTTGGGCATATCAAAATTACCTGATATAATGCTATAAATTTTCTTAAAATTCCCTTATTTATTTTTTAATTTATGATTGTATAAAATTTTCCTTCATATTATAATGTTTTTGTAACATCTATAAAATATTTATAAACAAGGAGGATTCACTTATGAAAATTTTCAAACGAACAGTCAGCTTATTTTTAGCTTTCTGTCTCTGTGCCGGGATGCTTTTACTGCAGCCGCGGTCAACGGTATCCGCAGCCGTCAGGAACAAACCGACCACCACTGTACTTCGCATGTCCAGTAATTCTTTCGACAGTTCTGCAATCTATGTCAATCTGCCAAAAGCCAAAGTATGTTATATCAAAAACATCAAAACCAGCAGTAAAAATCTGATTGCAAAAAACACCCACTATTATACTACCAGTTCAGACGATACATACACGGATACCTTTGCGTCTATCGGCCTCTATGCCAAAAAAACCGGTAAATACAAAGTCACCTATAATATCTGCGATAAATCAGGAAACAAACTTTCTTCGGGTAAAGTAACGGTATATGTAAAAAATGACCTGCCAGTCAAATCTGTCAAATTTGCAGGTAAAGAAGTTAATTATGCCCTTACGAGCAAAAAATCCGGCAAATTATCTGTTAAAATGAACAAAGGTTACACGCTGAAAAAAATCACTGTCACCACTTACAATAAGGCAGGTAAAGAAGTTGTAAAAACAATGAAAAACAACAGCACCTTAAAGCTTGGCGAGTACGCATATATATTTGATAATTCATATTCCAGCGGCAGAAACTATTCTACCTCACTTGCTGCGCGTACCAAGATCACTATTACTTATATCGACAAATATACCAAGCAGGAATGTGAGAGTATTTATTCCATTTCCCGTCTTGCAAAATAATCCAACAGGAGGATATCTGATATGAAATTATTTAAGCAAATTACTTGCGCTGTTCTTACACTTTGCCTGTGCGCCGGATTATTACTGATCCCTTCTGCGCCGGTATCTGCTGCAACAGGTCCAAGCGCCCCAAAGGCTGTAGATGTTTCTTATTACAAAAATTATCCGATGGTCAATGATTCGGCTATCTCCGTACAGCTCGGTACAAACGGAAAAAACATCAAAAATATCAAAACATCGAGCAAAAACCTGAAAGCCAAAGTAACAAGACTTTCACTTTCCAGCTCCAGTAATTCCGGATACGTTGGTGTCTATGCCAAGAAAACCGGTAAATACACAGTATCTTTTGATGTATATAATGCACAGAATAAAAAGATTAAAAAATTTACTGTCAAAGTCAATGTAACAGAGCCGACATTCTCTAACAATAGTCCTTTTAAGAGTGTGACCTTTGACAACAAAGAATATGATTACGCAAAGACAGTCTACAATAAAAATTCTGTCAAAGTCAATGTCAAAATGAACAAGGGTTATAAATTAAAGAAGATCGAATACTCTACTTACAGCAAGCCAGTTGCAAAAACAAATTCTTCCTATTCAACCACTTATTCAAACTCCGAGATAACAAAAAAGGTAAAAAATGGAAAGAGTATCCAGTTAGGACATTATGGATACTATTACGGACATGACTACTCTTACGCATATGGTACTTACTCTTATGAGTCATACAGCCGTGATGGTGATATTATGGCACCGACAATCGTGAAAATCACATATCTCGATAAAAATAAAAATACGATTTCTACCTCGTACACACTGTACCGTATTGCAGATGATATAAAATAACAAACTCAAAAAGCACAAAAAACGAGGAACCTGTCACGAAACAGGTTCCTCATTTTTTATTCATTATTAAATTATATTCTATTCTCTTTTATCTCTCCAGCGGATATTTCTCTGTCAGCGATTTTACGATTGCACGCACTTTATCAGCTGCCGGTTCACCCTCCTTGATCATCATGGCGATTGCCTCTGCAATCTGATCCATATCCTCTGTGTTTAGTCCACGGGAAGTAACTGCCGGTGTTCCAAGACGTACACCGCTTGTTACGAATGGGGACTTCGGATCGTTCGGGATCGTATTCTTGTTGCAGGTAATATTGACAGAATCGAGAAGTTTCTCCACTGCCTTTCCGGTCTGATCATAATTTGTCAGATCAACAAGCATCAGGTGATTGTCTGTACCGCCGGATACGATTTTAATATCACGGCTTAACAGTCCCTTGCAGAGTGCCTGTGCATTGTCAATGATATTCTGCTGGTATACTTTAAACTCCGGCTGAAGTGCCTCCTTAAAGCAGACTGCTTTCGCTGCGATCACATGCATCAAAGGTCCGCCCTGGATTCCAGGGAAAATAGCTTTGTTAAAGTTATATTTGTCTGCGATTTCCTGACTGGATAAGATCATACCTCCACGCGGTCCACGCAGTGTCTTGTGTGTTGTGGTTGTGACAACGTGTGCATACGGGATTGGGCTTGGATGAAGTCCTGCAGCGACAAGTCCTGCGATATGTGCCATATCGACCATCAGAACTGCTCCGCATGCATCTGCGATCTCACGGAATCTCTTGAAATCAATGGTTCTCGCATAAGCACTTGCACCTGCGATGATCATCTTCGGCTTGCACTCCATCGCGATCTCTTCTACTTTGTCATAATCAATAAATCCCTCGTCATTGACACCGTAAGGTACAATGTGAAAATAAGTACCGGAAAAGTTTACAGGGCTTCCGTGTGTCAAATGTCCACCGTGATCTAAGTTCATTCCCATGACCGTGTCACCCGGTTTTAAGATGGCAAACTGTACAGCCATATTCGCCTGTGCACCTGAATGTGGCTGTACGTTCGCATACTCACAGCCAAACAGCTCTTTCGCACGCTCTCTTGCAAGTTCCTCTACAACATC
>ENA-OOYR01001126-OOYR01001126.1-human-gut-metagenome-genome-assembly--contig:-NODE-1126-length-12517-cov-1.740652_pt1 | contig 12517 bp, 7 predicted proteins | sample MGYA00241701_ERZ501374 | MGnify/ENA primary metagenome ERZ501374 (study PRJEB25962, sample SAMEA2042655) | human gut metagenome | biome: human gut; feature: human-associated habitat; material: faeces...
ATGATATTTTAAGTTTGTCAGGGGATTTTTGGAAAGAATTCCCATGCCTTCGGGATTGGTAAACGCTTCTTCCTTTAAATTTTTACTGACTGCTTCGATGTTTCCGTCTTTTACGGCTTCAAAAAAGGAATATTCCTCGGAAAGCGCACGATGATGGATTGCGTATTCGCTGTCTTCGATTTCTTTTTTGCTCCATTGATTTTTCAGCATGACAAGACCTCCTATTTATATCTGTAGATTATGTCATGAATCTGATATATTTGCAAGCATTTTTGTATCAGAACCCATTGGAAAACTCTATAATAAAACCATGCTTAAAGCAGAAAAGAAAAGGAGGAAATTTACTATGAAAAAGAAAGCAGTCAGTGCATTATTATGTGCAGCCATGGTAGCAGGAATGCTTGCAGGTTGCGGAAAAGGAAGTGATTCCGGTACACCGTCAGATACATCCAAGGGGGATGCGTCAAACGCAACAGAAAGTGCTTCATCAAATCTGAAAGATGATGGAAAGGTATTAAATATTTACTGCTGGAACGAGGAGTTCAAGAGCCGTATTACCGCACACTATCCGGATTACAAGGAAGTGGATGCAACACACGGAAAAATCGGAGATGTAGATGTTGTATGGAACATCACACCGAGTGATGACAATGCATATCAGAATAACCTGGATGCAGCACTGTTAAATCAGCAGGATGCTCCGGCAGATGACAAGATTGATATTTTTCTGGTAGAAGCAGACAACGCATTAAAGTATGTAGATACGGATTACACAGCACCGGTAAAAGATCTTGGAATTACCGATGCGGATCTTTCCAAGCAGTACCAGTACACAAAGGATATCGTAACCGATTCCAAGGGAGTGTTAAAAGGAGTTTCATGGCAGGGCTGTCCAGGCGTTCTTTTCTATAACAGAGAGGCTGCAAAGGATGTACTGGGAACCGATGATCCGGATGAAGTACAGAATTATGTATGTGACTGGGATACTTTCAATGATACTGCTGCAAAAATGCAGGCAAAAGGTTACAAGATGATTTCATCTGTAAATGATACATACCGTGTATACTCCAACAATGTCTCAAGCAAGTGGGTAGAAGACGGAAAAGTACAGGTAGATGACAATATCATGAAATGGGTGGACGATTCCAAAAAACTCGTAGATGCAAAAGAGGCAGGAACCTTTGATATGTGGTCCGATGACTGGTCAAAGGGATTTTATCCGGACGGAAAAGTATTCTGCTACTTTGGACCGGCATGGTTCGTGAACTTCTCTATGGCAGCCGACACCGAAGGATCTATCGGTTACAACGGTGGATGGGGCGCAGCTCAGGGACCGCAGGGATTCTTCTGGGGTGGTACATGGATTTGTGCAGCTCAGGGAACAGACAATGCCAACCTTGTAAAAGACATTATGTTAAAGATGACAACCGATGACGATATTATGAAAGATATCGTAGTTGATGATGATGATTTCGTAAACAACAGCACAGTTATGAACGGAATGGCAGATGGATCAATTAAGGTAAAAGACAATAAAGAATACAGCAGCAAGATTCTTGGTGGTCAGAATCCTCTTCCAATGTACTGTGCAGGTGTTGAGACACTTGATTTAAGCAACCTTTCTTCTTACGATCAGGGATGTAACGAGGAATTCCAGAACGCTATGAAGAACTACTTCGAAGGAAAAGCAACAAAGGATGAGGCACTTGATCTCTTCTACAAGGCTGTAACTGAGAAGTACCCAGAGTTAACTTACTAAAAACGATTATTAACAAGCACCACAGGGACCGTGCCTGCCATACAGGAATGGAGGCACGGTCATTTTAACAAAAACTATGTGTAACAAAAACTATATTCATCATAACATACCAGTTGGGAGGTAGGTCTTATGAAAAGTAATAGTGGAGGCAAAGCGGTCAGATATAATAAATGGGGCTACATATTTCTGATTCCATTTATCGTTGTATTTGTAATATTTCAGCTGGTACCGTTAGTAAACACCATTTATAACAGTTTTTTTGAAAATTACATGTCTGGTCTGACACAGGTTGGACCGAGATTTGTTGGATTAGATAACTATAAGGCTTTGTTCAGCAGTGGAGATATCTGGACGTATTTTAAGAACACGATGGTTCTCTGGATCATGTGCTTCATACCACAGATTTTCCTCTCCCTTTTATTGGGCGCATGGTTTTCCGATGTACGTCTGAAATTAAAAGGGTCCAGATTCTTCAAAACAGTTATTTATCTGCCGAACCTGATTATGGCATCTGCATTTTCCATGTTGTTCTTCACTCTCTTTTCAGATGGAGGACCAATCAACTCTTTACTGATGCAGATCGGATTTATCTCAGAACCTTATAAATTTTTATCACATGCAGGAAGTGCCAGAGGCCTGATTGCACTGATGAACTGCCTGATGTGGTTCGGAAATACAACCATTCTTCTGATGGCCGGAATGATGGGAATTGATACTTCTTTATTTGAAGCGGCAGAAGTGGATGGAGCAACTTCCACACAGGTATTTTTTAAGATTACACTGCCTCTGCTTCGCCCGATTCTGATTTATGTAGTGATTACTTCACTGATCGGTGGATTACAGCTTTTTGACGTGCCACAGATTCTGACAAACGGAACCGGAAATCCGATGCGTTCTACCATGACACTGATCATGTATCTGAACAAGCATCTGTACAGCAAGAACTATGGTATGGCAGGAGCACTTTCCGTGGTACTGTTTATCATTACAAGTCTTTTGAGTCTGCTTGTATTTAAAGTATCCGGAAACGATAAGAGAAAGGGGTGATTGTGATGGCAAAAAGTAAGAAAGATGTGGAAGGCGGACTTGGTATTCATGCCAGACGTGCCATCGCATATATTGTTTTAATTATAATTTCATTTTTCTGCCTGTTCTGGTTTTATATCATGTTTATCAATGCGACGCGTTCTAAAGGTGAGCTGAAAGCAGGGTTTACGGCATTGCCGAGCGATCATTTGCTGACAAACTGGAACAATCTGGTACATGGAACACTGCCGATCTGGTCGGGCATGTTTAACAGTCTGATCATTGCAGCAGCAACCGCAGTTTTGTGTGTATATTTTTCTACCATGACTGCATATGCCATTCATGCATACGATTTTAAATTAAAGAAATTTATTTATCCGTTTATTCTGATGATTATGATGATTCCGACACAGGTTACGGCACTCGGATTTATCAAACTGATTACAGGCATGGGACTGATGGATTCCTTTATTCCACTGATTGTTCCGGCCATTGCATCTCCGGTTACGTTCTTTTACATGAAACAGTACATGGAGAGTGCGCTTCCGCTTTCGCTGATAGAAGCTGCACGTATTGATGGTTCCGGAGAGTTTCGTACGTTCAACAGCATCGTTCTGCCGTTGATGAAGCCGGCGATCGCCGTACAGGCAATTTTCAGTTTCGTCAGCAGCTGGAACAATTACTTTAAACCGGCACTGATTCTGCATGATGATAAAAAGAAAACACTTCCAATTCTGATTGCACAGCTTCGTGCAGCAGACTGGTTGAAGTTTGATATGGGCCAGGTATATGTGATGATTACATTCTCGATCCTGCCGGTTATCGTTGTGTATCTGATTCTTTCCAAGCATATTGTACAGGGGGTTGCTCTGGGAAGCGTAAAAGGATAATAGAAAAAGAAAGGGGTTTTTACAGTGAAAAACAAAACATTATGGAAACAGGTGGGAGCGGCAGCAATTGCCGCTGCCATGGTAATGAGTACCGTACCGGCGACACCGGTACAGGCGGCAGGCGGTAAAACGCTTGCCGTTTCTTCTCAAAAGCAGCTGAATCAGGCATTAAAAACCGTAAAAGGGAAGAATGCGGTCATTACCGTAAAAGCAGGGAAAAACGTAAAGATTACGATTCCAAAGGGAACTTATAAAGTGACCATTCGGGTGGTCGGAAAAAAGGCAGCCGTTGTAAATAATGGTACCGTCAAAGAAATTGTTGTAAACAGTAAGGGAACGGTTGCGATCAAGAACAATGGTACCATAAAGAAAGTGACGGTACAGAATGCAAAAAGTGTTTCCTTTTCCGGAAACTGTAAAAAGGCAGTGCCGGTTGTTGTAAATGCCGAAGACGTTTCGATGATTCTGGCAGCACCGGCGAAAATAACCGCAAAGAAAGATGTGAACATTGTGCTCAAAAAAGGTGCGGAAAAATCATCCATAACGTGTACAAAAAATGTACAGGCACAGGTGGATAATCAGACAAAGAAAGCAATATCTGTAAAAATTGCGGATGGAACAACGCTGAAAGTGGAATCCGGTGAATCCTGCACCATAACTCCGAAGGGAAAGAAAGAAGACACTTCCGGAGAAGACAAGACGGATGGAAAAGACCAGAAAACAGACGATACCTCGGACGGAAATGCTTCTTCCGGCAGTTCTTCTTCGGGCAATTCTTCTGGTGGAACAACAGTTGAGACACCTTCAAAGCTGACCGAAGCGGATCTCTTAAAACAGGGCTATCAACTGAAGTGGCAGGACAACTTTGACGGAAATTTTTTAAACCGTGCAGACTGGAATGTGGAACTGCATGAAAAAGGCTGGGTCAACAGTGAGTGGCAGGAATATGTGGATTCTGACAAAAATATTCAGGTCAAAGACGGAAAACTGCTGATCAAGCCGGTGGAAACGGTGAATGCAGACGGAACCAGAAGCTACACGTCCGGTCGTATTAATACACAGGGAAAACATGATTTTAAGTATGGATATTTTGAGTGCCGTGCAAAAGTTCCGACCGGAAAAGGTTATCTGCCGGCATTCTGGATGATGCCGACGGACGAAAATCTGTATGGACAGTGGCCAAAATGCGGTGAGATCGACATCATGGAAGTGATGGGGCAGGAAACAAATAAAGCATATGGTACCATTCATTACGGAGAACCGCATGATCAGAGTCAGGGAACCTGTACGGTAGATGCAAAAAATAATTTTGCAGATCAGTATCATACCTATGCCTGTGACTGGGAGCCAGGAAAGATTACCTGGTATATTGATGGTGTGAAATTTCATGAAGAGTCCGACTGGTTTTCTGCAAAGAGCGGGCAGGGAGAAGTGGCTTATCCGGCACCGTTTGATCAGCCGTTTTATATGATTTTGAATCTGGCGGTCGGTGGCAGCTGGGTAGGGTATCCGGATGATTCGACCACCTATGCCGATCAGCAGTTTGCAGTGGATTATGTGAAAGTATATCAGAAAGACAGTTATGACGAAAATGTGGAAAAACCGGTAAAGAATGTTATTTTAAGAGAGCCGGATACAACGGGAAATTATATTAACAACGGTGATTTCTCCATAGCAGAGAATTTAAGTGATGACAAAAACTGGAAATTTCTTACCACTTTAGATGGTGATGGAAAAGCAGAAATTAAGAATCATGAGATGGTTATTTCTACAGTAAATATGGGAACCGCAGATTACAGCATTCAGCTGGTACAGCCGGATGTGCCGTTACAAAAAGGCGGAACATATAAAGTAACCTTTGATGCTTATGCGGATGAGGCGCGTACAATGATTGCAGATATTTCCGGACCGGATCATAATTATACGAGGTATTGGAAGGATACAAAAGTGGAACTTGGAACACAGAAAACGACATATACTTATGTGTTTCAGATGACAGGTTCCGATGATGCCAACGGACGTCTGGAATTTAATCTGGGAAATGCTGCTTCCACAGCAGCAGTGCACCTTTCCAATGTGCGCATTGAAAAGACCGGATATGAAGAAATCAAAGAAGACACCACAAAGAAAGTGCTTGCAGACGGAAATTATGTCTACAACGGTTCCTTCCAGGAAGGGAAGAACCGTCTGGGTTACTGGGACATCACGAAACCGGAAAATGCAACCACAGAGGTAACCGGTCTGGAAGATGGACGCCGTCTGAAAGTGGTAAGCCCAAAAGGAACTGTGGTAACAGCAGGACAGCAGGGGCTTGCTCTGAGTGAGGATACAGAATATGTGCTCAGTTTTTCGGCTCAGGCAAACGAAGCAGAAACTATGACAGTACATGTTGCCGGACAGGAATTTCAGGCAAAACTTGCCAATGAAAAGAAAAATTACCGTTTTTCCTTTCAGACGGCAGCGGATCTAACAGATAAGAATATTTCCTTTGATCTCGGGCTGGGGACAACCGTATATCTCGACGATGTGCGGATTGATGAGGACAGTCTGATCAAAAACGGAAGTTTTAATGCAGGCATGGCAGGTTTTGAAGTCTATTGCTATACACCATCCAATGTAACGTATGTTGTTGACTCCTTAAACGAAGACAATGCGGCAGATTTCACAATTGACGATACCGGGGAAGCTGACTGGCATATCCAGTTAAAGCAGACAGGGGTAAAACTCGAACAGGGACAATGGTATCGACTCTCCCTGAAAATGAAATCTTCTATCGACCGTAAAGTGTCTTATGCGTTGCAGAGAGATGGAAGCACCCATAAGGATGCAGATGGAAATGAGGACTGGACTCCATACTGCCAGGAAACCGTAGATCTGACCGGCGAATATCAGACGATCACGAAAGAGTTTCAGATGAAAGAGGATACAGATCCGGAAACGATCTTTAATATTGCCATGGGTGCAGTCGGTGGAAAACAGATCACACAGCAGCACAGAATCTGTATGGATGACATTGTGCTGGAAAAGATAAAGGCACCGGAGATCAAGCCGGAGGAAACCGGAAAGAATCTGCTGACCAATGGAGATTTTTCGAATGAAACGAGTGAATGGGGCATTAATACAAATGATGGTCAGGGTGGTCAGACGGCAACAACAGTAGTTACTCATGGCGGTATTGTGTTTCATGTGATAAATCCGGGCGTAAATGACTGGGATGTTCAGCTTAATCAGCATGGATTTACACTTGAAAAAGGATGTAAATATCGTGTAAAATTCAAAGTCACTTCGACGAAAGCACGAACCATAAAACTCGGCTTAATGGATAACAATTGCCAGACGTGGTATGGCGGAGCAGATATTTCTCTGGCGGAAGCAAAGGAAAAGGAAGTTAGTTGTGAATTTACGATGCAGAAAGACACAGATAATGATTCGAAAATGCTTATTTCCATGGGAAAAATCAGTGGTAAAAATACACCAGCTTCAGACATTACGCTGACGAATTTCTCTCTTGAGAAGATCACAGAGTAGTACCAGAAAGATAGTTTAAAAAGAAAACAGAAAAGACACCATGACAGAATCCATTTTTACGACAGGGGGCGTGTCATGGCGTTTTTCTGCATATTGGGGGAAGAAAAGGGGAGAAGAGGAGTAATAAAAGGAGACATTTGAATGAGAAAGAAGAGTTGGAAACAGGTAGCGGCAATTGTCATATGTGCGGCATTATTAAGTGGATGTACGGGAGAAAACGGACAGAAAAAAAATACCGGGCGTAAGGAAGGACAGGTTGTAAATATTTATTGCTGGAATGATGAGTTTAAGGAAATTTATGACAAATATGCATCAGATCTTGCTAAAAAACACGATGTTGAAGTGAACTTTGTCATAATTTCCAGTGATAATAATGCTTATCAGATCAATCTGGATGAAGCATTAAAAGAGCAGAATACATGTATTGATGATGACAAAGTGGATTTGTTTTTAATTGAGGCAGATTACGCATCAAAATATGTAAAGTCAGATAATTCCATTGATGTAAAAAAAACAGTGGGACTGACCGATGAGGATCTGAAGCAGCAATATGATTATACAAAGAAAATTGTATCGGAAAATGGAATACAAAAGGGAGTGACCTGGCAGGCAACGCCGGGGTTGTTTGCGTATCGCAGGTCCATTGCAAAAAAGGTATTGGGTACAGACGATCCGGATCAGGTACAAAAGCAACTGAAGGATTGGGATAAGTTTGATCAGGTTGCACAGAAGATGAATGCCGCCGGATATAAAATGTTATCGGGATATGATGATTCCTATCGGGCATTTTCCAACAATGTCTCACATCCCTGGGTGGTCGGTAACAAGATTGTTATAGATGAAAATATCAAGAAGTGGATTCGTCAGACGAAGGAATATGCTCAAAAAGATTATAACAATCATACCACACTGTGGAGTCCGCAGTGGACGCAGGATCAGGGACCGGATGGGAATGTTTTTGGCTTTTTCTATTCGACCTGGGGCATTAATTTTACTCTGATGGGAAATGCATTGGCAGACAGTAGTAAACCCGCAGAAAAAGGAAATGGAATTTACGGAGATTATGCCGTGTGTGAAGGTCCACAGGCATATTATTGGGGCGGTACATGGATGTGTGCGGCGCAGGGAACCGATAATATTCCTTTTATCAGGGATTTGATGAAGCGTCTGACGTGTGATATCAAAACCATGAAGCAGATTACATTGGATACGCAGGACTATACCAATAATGAGAAAGCAATGGATGAGATTGCAAAAAGTAACTATCAGTCGGATTTCCTTGGTGGACAAAATCATATTGCACTTTTTGCAGAGTCTGCAAAGAAAATTGATATGAGTAATATATCAGATTATGATAAGGACTGCAATGAGCAGATTCAACAGTGTCTGCATCCGTATTTTGAAGGTAAAATTTCACTTGCGCAGGGAATGGACGATTTTTATAAAAAGATGGAGCAATTGCATCCGGAATTATCCCATTAATTTAGGCAGAAAGAGAGGAAATACCTATGAAGTGGTTGAATCAGATCAGTATTAAAGTAAAGGTTATGCTGCCAATTTGTATTTTGGGAATTGTTATTCTTTTGGCAAGTATTTCAAGTCTTGTAAATTCGAAGGATTGTTCGAAGAGTATTGAACTATTGATGGATATGTCATCCGAGCTGGAATCCATGGGAAAAAATATGTATGGACACTGTGATGCGGAAAATTCTATTTCCAAAGAAAGCTTTGCAACATCCATCCATGAAAAGCTGGAATCTATGGATAGTTATTTTAAACAGTATAAAAAACAGAAAAAAACAGCGCGGGAAAAAGAATATTTCGGGGCATTACAAAATCGCTTTAAAAAGTATAAAGAAGGAATGGAACAGGTCCTTACCGCAAGTTCAAAAGGCGATGCGGATGGTGCAACGGAGGCAATCAATGTGATACAGAAACCTTCAGAAGATTATCTTGCAAAGAAAATCAGCAGTCTGATTGCTATGCGGAAACAGGCAATGAATGATTCATTACAAGCACAGCAGGCAGCATATGAATTTTCAAGGAATTCTGCTATTGTATTCGTTGCAGTTTCAATGCTTATGATTTTGTTTTCTCTTTGGATTTGTCTGAAAGGGATTGTAGCACCGATGCACTATATCGGTCAGACATTGCAGAAAATGGTGGCAGATATTGAAAAAAATCAGGGAGATCTTTCTGTAAGATTAGAGATTTCAGGAAAAGATGAGATTGGTAAAGTCGGAAGGAATGTAAATGCATTTATTGATACGCTTCAAAATGTTATGGGACGGATTACAGACAGTTCTTTGCGTATGAACCAGATTATCCGGGAGGTGGATGACAAGGTACGTAGTTCAAACGAAAATTCGGATGATATTTCCGCTGCCATGGAAGAATTATCGGCATCCATGATTTCCGTTGCAGATATGGTTTCCGGGATTACAAAAAATATGAAAGAAGTGGAAGATCGTACGAAAGAACTTTCAGAAAAATCGGATGGTCTTTTATCCTATTCAGATACGATGGATCAGAACGCGGATAAACTCAAAAATGATGCAATTTTAAATAAAAAAAATACGGGAGAAATTGTCACTGATATTATCGGAAAACTGCAAACAACAATTGAGGAAAGTAAAAAAGTAGAAAAAGTCAGTGAACTTACTAATGATATTTTAAATATTGCAGATCAGACCAATCTGCTTGCATTAAATGCATCCATTGAGGCAGCACGTGCAGGGGAAGCAGGACGTGGTTTTGCAGTAGTTGCCTCTGAAATTGGTAAATTATCGGAATCCAGCAGGGACGCAGCGGTTAATATCCAGTCCATCAATAGTACCGTGATTGGAACCGTGCAGGAATTGATAAAAAATGCTAACGCGCTGGTAACTTATATGGAACAGAATATACTTCCGGATTATGACAATTTTGTGTGCGCTGGGGCACAGTATAATGATGATGCAGTCTATATTAATGAAGTGGTTGAGAAGTTTCATCAGATGGCGGCAGATTTAAAACAGCGCACCGAGTCAGTAATGGAATATATTTCACAGATTCAGAGGGCGGTAGAAGAAGGCTCTGAAGGTATTAATCTTGCTGCAAAAAATACAGCCACGCTTTCCGAAGAAATTTCACATATTTCCAGCCAAATCATGCATAATAAAAAAATAGCTGATGTACTCAGTGAAGAAGCAGAACACTTTATTTAATAAAGGACACAGATGGAGAAGGTATGAAACGAAAAATTGCAATTATTGCAGACGGATGGCGCAGACATATTACATATGTCTGGATCCGGGGATGCAGGAATTACATCAAAGAACATGAGCTGGATATAGAAATTTCGGTATTTCACAGTTTCGGAAATTTCAGCAGGGATGAAAAATTCAATGCAGGAGAATACAATATCATCCATCTGCCGGATTTGTCACAGTTTGATGGTATTATTCTGGAAGTTACGAATATGCTGAATCAGAAAAAGAGGCAGCAGATCATACGGATTATTCAGGAGTCCGGGGTACCGGCAGTATCGCTGCTTGAAAAAATTCCGGGATTGTATCATGCAGGACTGGACAATTACGCAACAATGGAACAGATGGTGGAGCATCTGATAGTGGCTCATTCCTGCAAAACATTAAACTATGTGGGAGGACCGGCAGACAGCCAGGAAAATCTTTTGCGTCGGCAGGCTTATGAAGATGTCCTGCAAAGATATGGAATTCCGCTTGAAAATGACAGAATCTGGAATGAAAGCTATGAAGTGGAGAGCGGTGTCCGTGCATTCATACATTTTCAGGAAAAACATCTGCTGCCGGATGCCTTTGTCTGCGCAAATGAGAATATTGCGGTGGGGCTCTGCCATCAGGCACAGCAGGAAGGATTTAAAATTCCGGCTGATTTTTGTGTGACAGGATTTGATAATTTTGATAAAGCATCTTATTACAGACCGCGGATTACGACGGTGTCATACGAGAGAGAAGTCATTGCTGAGGCAGCCATGGATCTTTTGGTACAGATCTGGGGGCAGAATACAACAGCTGACTGTAAAACGGTTCCTGTACAAATGTTGTTTCAGGATAGTTGTGGCTGTAAACCAGAACAGGTAAGAAGCAGGAGTGAATATATTGAAGACCGGATTTTTCAGGAAGTGAGGGAAATTGATCTGCACAATGAGATTATGGAATTAAAGCACAATCTTATCGAGTGTGAAGATTATAAGCAGATGGCACAGTATTTTACAAAATGTGTCTGTGGTCTGCGTTGTAAAGGCGTGCGTATCTGGATGAATCAGGATCTGGTGGAGGAATCATTGAGCGATTCCATGGGTGAGGCTTCTTATATTACAGATGGATATCCGGATACCATGCACGTGATCTGTGAAAAGGGAATGGAGCAGGAATATTCATTGTATGTGTATGCACCACTGCTGACAAGGACAAATTCATCACCACTGCATTTCCGGGAGCGGGAAGTAGGGTATGTTGTTCTGGCAGACTGCGATTATATGCTTGAAAATCAGTTCTTGTTTGAAACAATGAATACGTATCTGGAATCCCTGGAATATCTGTATCGCAAACTCAGGCTTCGAAAAGCAAACGAAAAATTATCCCGGTTGTATGTGCTGGATTCTCTTACAGGGTTGTATAACCGTATGGCATACCAGGAGTTTGCAGAGCCTTTGTATGAAAAATGCAGATTGCAAAAAAAACCGGTGACGGTTATGTTCATTGACGCGGATCATCTGAAATATATCAATGATACGTTTGGGCATGATATGGGGAATCTGGAAATTCGTGGGATAGCAGATGGGATTCGTAAAGTATTTCCGCCGGAAGCCGTTTCCATGCGGTACGGTGGAGATGAGTTTGTTGTACTGCTTCCGGGATGTGAAAAAGCGCAGGCTGAAAGTTTAAAGGCAGCGTTTTTAAAAGCATTGGATGAAATATCAAAAAGTCTTCATGCTGAATTTGATGTGGAAGCGAGTATCGGATATGAGGTAGTTCTCTGCGGGGAAAAAAGTCTCAATGAATGTATCAATAATGCGGATGAAAAAATGTATCAGTTTAAAAAAGCGCGGAAAGCACAGCGCGAATAAGTGCTGTTTCTGGGAACCGGATGTCCGGTTCCCATTTTTTCTGAAATGATTGCAAAAGTACGGAAAATACCGTAAGATATAGGAATGAAGAAGGAGAACGGCATGTATTATTTGATGAATAAAAATGAGAAAATTGCAAAGACGGCATTTGAAGGGGGGCTGCATGGGCGGCATCTGAGCACAACATCCCCGGAGTATGGCACGGATGGTTCATTTGCCAAG
>ENA-OOYR01001131-OOYR01001131.1-human-gut-metagenome-genome-assembly--contig:-NODE-1131-length-12475-cov-3.263366_pt1 | contig 12475 bp, 7 predicted proteins | sample MGYA00241701_ERZ501374 | MGnify/ENA primary metagenome ERZ501374 (study PRJEB25962, sample SAMEA2042655) | human gut metagenome | biome: human gut; feature: human-associated habitat; material: faeces...
AGCGCCTGCTTCCAATCTCCTTTTTTTCGGTAGGCATTTCCCCGTAAATAGTAGAGCATATCTTTATCTTTCTCGACAGAATCGTCTTGGAGAAGTTGGTCCAGTTGCTTGATTGCTATGTCCACATCCCCTTGATTGATAAGCTCTTTTAGGTTGTCTATTTGCTCCATTTTCTTTCGTCTTTCGGGATTCTGAATCGCAAAGATAGTTTTTATTTATGTAAATGGGGGAAAATGAGAAAGGAAATTTACCTCCTTTTGTTTTTATTGCATATTGGGTGAATAAATAATCAATATTAAATATGCCTTAAGATAATTCTTGAGTATAAAAGACAGAATTAGAGAAGAGGTATTTATGTTAATGACAGGTAAAACCGTATATTTGCAAGCCGTTTATCTGCAAACAATGCATAGGCGGTAAGGTGAATAACATCTTTATTTATGTGCTGAATCAAAGAATAATATGGAAATAAAAGAACGTATACAGTTGCTGCTGTCCGAAATGAACAGGGGGGTATATGAGAAAGAGGCTGAAATCGGTTTGTCTTTGCTGGCTGCTTTGGCGGGCGAAAGTATTTTGTTGCTGGGACCTCCTGGGGTGGCAAAGTCGATGGTGGCCCGTCGGTTGAAGAGAGCTTTTGTAGATGCAAGGGCATTTGAATACCTGATGTCCCGTTTCTCCACACCTGATGAGATCTTTGGTCCGGTGAGCATCAGCCGTCTGAAGGAATCGGATAAATACGAGCGTGCTGTGGACGGGTATCTGCCTACAGCGGATGTCGTGTTTCTGGATGAAATATGGAAAGCCGGTCCGGCTATTCAGAATACGTTGCTGACGGTCATCAATGAAAAGCTGTTTCGGAATGGAGATACTGAACTGAAACTTCCGTTGAAGCTGCTGGTGGCTGCCAGTAATGAACTGCCTACGCAGGGCGAAGGACTGGAAGCCTTGTGGGACCGTTTCTTGATTCGCATTATCAGCACCTGCGTGAAACAGGAGGAAGCATTCTATCAGATGTTGCTGGACGATGGTGACGAAGAAGAACAGGAAGCATGTCGGTGGCAGATTTCGGATGAGGAATATGCCGGATGGCAGAAAGAGATACAGCAGATCAAGGTATCTGCCGAAGTCCTGTCCTGCATCACAGAAATCCGTAAGAACCTGGAGAAAGTCGAGATTCAAGGCTCGGAAGTACATCGGAATGTCTATGTGAGTGACCGTCGCTGGAAGAATATCGTGAAGCTGCTGAAAGCTTCTGCTTTCATTCATGGTCGGAAGGAAGTCTGTCTGACAGATTTATTACCTGTTTACCACTGCTTGTGGAATGAACCGGAAGAGTGTGCGGATATCCGGCAGATCGTTGTCCGTGCGCTGTTTGTTCCTTATGTGAAGGAGATAGCCGCTATCAACTTATCATTAAAGTCGGACCTGAAAGTGAGCCGCGTGCGTGAAGCATTGGAGAAAGCCCGTCAGAAAGGTGACCGCAGAGACGATGATTTGATGATCATCGATCATTTCTACTATCAGATAGAGAATCATGGCACGGGAAATACCTACATATTTATTGTGGATTATAAGAATCTGAAAGAATACAGTCCGAAGGATGTTCCTGCAACAGGAGTCATGTATGCCGATCCGCTGAATCCGAAGCGAACGATTATACGTACTTTTTCGGATGCCACCAAAATGAAGGAACAAGGTGCCGAAAGGGTGACACTTTACAGGGATGAGAAGAATCTTTATATCAATGGTGTCCGCTTTCCGATGCGTCGGCTGAAGAGGGGAGAGCAACAGCAGTTGTGGCTGGGCAATATGACTCTCACCGACCGGGATTATGAGACGGAGTTGGAGACAGCCCATGACCGGATTGAGAAATTAGTAAAAGACTTGTCTGAGAATATTTTTATTTCCGAAGAAGATAAAAAAGGGGTGGCACAATATGTGGCGACCCTTCGTAAAGAGATTGCATGGGCACGTGTGGATGTCCGTAAACTGAGATACGGCGATGAGTCTTAGATATGATGCTGCATTTTATGTGCAGGTGCTGGATAAGTATGTAGCGACCGGAGAGTGTGCGGAGGCGGATAACGAACCGCTGTACGCTTACCTGCTTTCCGTCATGAACGATCCGATGATAAAGATACAAGTCCTGAGTGATGAACTTTGTGCCCGAATCTTTTACGATGCAATGAGCCAGTTTATCCGTCTGAATCTGGAAAAGCAAAAGTACAATATGCAGAAAAGCCAGTCGGAACAGCAAGGAATGGAACTTGTGCTGGAATGGTCCGAGACCAAGCGGAAAGACGGGTGGCAGGCTTTACTACAGGAGGTTGCCGACAAACATGAAGGCAATGGTTTCGACAAGGGATTTTATCAGGAGCAGTTCGGCAATGAAGGGAAATATGCGGATGAGGAAGTCTGGGAGAGGATGGTGGACGACTGGAAAGAGGCTTTCCAACGGGATTTGCAGGAGCAAAAGGAAAAGGAGATAGAACAGCGCAAAGATGATTTCGAACGCAGACTTCATGCCAATCTCAGGAATATCCCCGGATATATCCGGCAAAATAACATAGAGAAAGACGAGTTCTATCAGGCTTGGGGCTTGATGAGCGGTATGTGGAATACGGTGGATTTTGAGCGGATACGCAAAATTGTCCGCATTCAGAAAGAATATCCGGAAGTGGTCAAGGTTGCCAATAAGATGGGGCGTATGGCTGACGATGAAGGACAGGAGCAGCTACATGTCGCGCAGGGGAATGTATATAAGATGGAGCATTCTTCTAAAAGTGACATTTTGGGTATCACAGTAGGGAATGACCTGAACGCATTGCTTCCTACAGAACTGGCGCATTGTGCCGATGATGAGCTGGAAGACTTGTTTGTCTATAAATATGTTACCCGAAAACTTCAGACCTTCCGCTATAAATCCGAGATCATGCAACCGGCACGGCGACTGGAAATAAAGCCTGCTACGCAGAAAGGACCGATGATAGTCTGTCTGGACACTTCCGGAAGCATGGTCGGGAAACCGGAAAAGATTGCATATTCGCTGCTGATTAAAATATTGGAAATAGCTGACAGGCAACGTCGGGACTGTTTCCTGATTGCCTTTTCTGTATCCATCAATCCGATTGATGTGCGGAGAGAGAGGGCGCGGCTGCTTGAATTTTTCTCCACCACCTCTTGTGGAGATACGGATGCTACCCGAATGCTGCAAGCTATCTTCCGGTTGCTTCAGTCAAAAAAGGAGTATATGAATGCGGATGTGTTATGGATCAGTGATTTTAAGATACCTTTATCCGTGCCGGAACTGACTGACAAGATGCTGGAATATAGAAAAGTGGATACGCATTTCTACGGTCTGCAACTTGGGATTGCGGAGAATGAATGGAGTCCTTTCTTCGACCGTATTTATAGAATTGATTATACTCCTTCCCGACGTTACTGATTGTTTTTTGGAGGATTCGGTTTATTTGCTTAAATTGCCACCGGATATAAAGTACATCTTTCAAATGCAATAAAACGATGTTAGATATTATTCTGATTATACTAGGTGTGTTATGCCTCATTACCGGACTGATGGGATGTATTCTTCCCTTTCTACCCGGTCCTCCCGTTGCTTATTTGGGATTGGTCCTTCTTCATTTTACGGATAAGGTTCAATACACTACCACACAACTTATTGTATGGCTGCTGATTGTTCTTGTCGTGCAAGTCTTGGACTACTTCACCCCTATGCTTGGCAGCAAGTATAGCGGTGGTAGCAGATGGGGCAATTGGGGATGTATCATCGGGACCCTTATCGGCCTTCTTTTCCTGCCTTGGGGAGTGATTTTCGGTCCGTTCTTGGGAGCAGTTATTGGCGAATTGCTAGGGAATAAAGAGTTTTCTCAAGCACTTAGATCGGGGGTAGGATCATTGATTGGATTTCTACTGGGAACATTCCTGAAATTTGTAGTTTGTGGCTATTTCTGTTATCAGTTTATAGTCGGGTTTATTCGATCATAGAATTCGTTTTTACGGATTTGAATTATAAGTTTTTGCTTCTTTTCGGAACAAAAAGGGGCAAAACTCGACCTCGCCAACAAAGAAACGACATTCCGTATTCAGTCCTTTCAGCCTTGTCCGCAAATGCCCAGTCAGAAGGGGATAGCGGCTGAAGGGGGCATTTTATACCCTGTCTTTAGGAGCTTCTGAACGGTGCAAGTGGCTTCAGTCCCTTCAGCCTGAAAAATAATCCATTCGAACGTCGGTAGTTACTGACTTAATAGAGCCTGTGTTTATCTCAAACAAAGGTTCTGTTTGGAATAAACACAGGCTCTGTTTGAGGTAAACAGACCTTCTGTTTTTTATCTGAACTATTGGTTAGTTTATTGATTTGAAGTAAGCCGGTATCCCACCAATCTTACCCTCGGTGTTGAGTACCCTTCGCCTCGGTACTGAGTGACGTTTAGCGCCGAGCTTATAAAATTCACCTCGCATGCGGAGTAGCTACAACTTGCATGCAAAGAGCTATAACCAATTAACTATGGATTTATTATTGAGGATGAAAGGACTGAAGCCACTTGCACCGTTTAGAAGCTCCTAAAGACAGGGTACAAAATAGTGCCTTCAGCCGCTATCCCCTTCTATCAAGTCGTTTGCGAGTAAAACTGAATAGTCTGAATACTGAAAGTACTCCAATTGTAGCAATGGCATTTTTATTATTTTCATCCTATTCGAGTACTAAATTGATGTATGCCCGTCCTAACTATAATAGCACATTGAGTTTGTACCATGAAAAAGACAATCGTTGTTCTTCTTTTTATGGCTTCTTTAGGTTTATTTTCCGTTCTCGTCGCAGGCGAGGTTTATGTTTCTCCGCATGGGAGTGACAGGAATGCAGGTACCAAAGAAGCTCCTTATCTTACCTTGAATCGCGCCATCAAGCAGGCTCGTGAATGGAGAAGGCTGAATCGTCCCGAGGCGGCCGGAGGAATTTGTATCTGTTTGGAAGACGGGGTTTATGCACAGTCCGCTCCTTTGTTTATCCGACCGGAGGATAGCGGCACGCCCGATTCTCCGACACTCATCCGTGCGGTGGAGAATGCGCATCCTGTCATCAGTGGCGGAGTGGCAGTGACCGGATGGAAAAAGGGATGTGATGATCCTCGGATTGCAAAGGAATTAAGATCAAAAATATGGGTGGCAAAGGCGCCATCCTTTGGAAATAGAATCGTAGAAACCCGCCAGATGTGGGTAGACGGTAACAAGGCCCAGCGGGCGGCACAGTTTCCTGATGGAGTGATGGAACGGATGATTGATTTCAATCCGGAAGAACAGACGATAACAATCCCTGCTTCTCAGATCGGAAACCTCCCCAATGCCCGTCAACTGGAAATGATAGTTCATCAACGTTGGGCGATTGCCATTCTGCGTGTGAAGAGTATAGACGTCAGGGGAGAACAGGCCGTCATTCGCTTTCACGAACCGGAGAGTCATCTGGAGTTTGCCCATCCGTGGCCTCAGCCCATCATCGGGGGAGAGAAAGGCAACTCTTCCTTTTGCCTGACGAATGCTCTGGAACTGCTGGACCAACCCGGAGAGTGGTTTCAGGAATATCCGTCGGGGACAATCTACTATTATCCCCGCTCGGAAGAAGATATGGAGACTGCCGAAGTGATCGTTCCTGCTCTGGAAACATTGATGATTGTAGACGGCACATTGGAACGCCCGGTGCGGCATATTCGAGTGGAAGGAATCACCTTTGCCCATACTTCATGGATGCGTCCTTCCTATCAGGGACATGTCACTTTGCAAGGAGGTTTTCCTCTGCTGGATGCTTATAAACTGCATGAACCGGGACTTCCGGAGAAAGCAGAACTGGAGAACCAGGCGTGGATTGCACGCCCCGAAACGGCAATACGTGTACGGGGTACTGAGCATCTTACGTTCAGTCGCTGCAGGTTCCGGCATCTGGCATCTACCGGACTGGATTATGAATGGGCTGTTTCATCTTCCGGCATAGAGAATTGTGTCTTTTCGGATATCGGCGGTACAGGCATACTGATTGGTGCATTCCCCGACGGAGGTTTTGAGACGCATGTGCCTTTCATCCCTCCGGAAGAACGTAACCTATGCACGGACATTACCATTAAAAATAATCTGATCACCGATGTGACCAATGAAGACTGGGGGTGCGTGGGGATCGGTGCGGGATACGTCAGCGGTATCGACATTTCCCATAATGAAGTCTGTCACTTGAATTATTCGGGTATTTGTGTCGGCTGGGGGTGGACATCGCTGGAAAGCGGAATGAAAAACAACCGGATAGAAGCCAACTACGTACATCACTTTGCCCGTCGTCTGTATGATGCCGGAGGACTTTATACGCTTTCCAACCAACCGGGCTCCGTGATGAGGAATAATCGGATCGAACATCTCGAAGAAGCACCTTACGCCACCAACGACAGGGCCTTTTATATTTATTTGGATGAAGCTACGGACGGATATACGATTGAAAACAACTGGTGTCCGACTGAACGTTTCGACTCGAATCGTCCCGGCAATCGGAATGTGTGGAAAAATAATGGACCACAAGTGGCAGAAAGCATTAAGAATAAGGCCGGAAGGATAAAACCGGAGTAAGTACAGTCCGACACTGAGCCTATCGCAGTGTCGGACTGTGCAAAAAGTGGGGCCATAGAAACTTGTGAAGTCTGCATGAGTATAGATAAATAAAGATAAAACTAATAATAATAGATCATAAATGAAACCTACTAATTACCATTTGTTCGATTTCCTTGATTTCGATACAGAGTTATCAAGGGATGAGTCGCTTTGGAAAGCCTGTAAACCGACAGCCGTTTACGAAAAGGATGGGGATATCTGTGTCACGGTCCCCTTTCAGAAACAGCTGTTAGCTAATGATATGGTTGCGGATACGGCTGTCCCCCGAGAAGAATATACGTTGATCATACGCCAGTATAATATCGGCATTACCCGTCTGTTTCTTGGATTTGGTGAATATGAACTGACAGATCAGTCGGAAATGCTGCAATTCAGCGAACGGATTCGCAGAGTACCTTTGTCTGTAGAGAAGCAGGGAGGCAAATGGATTCTTTTCACCCAAGACGGGGCGAAGCGTGCCGTTATCAATGTAGAAGAGCCGGCTTTGGACCGATGGAGCGAGTTACTGCCCGATCCTCAGGAAACACTGGACATCACTCTGTATCCTGACGGCAAACGGGAAATCCGCCTGGCAGCATACGATCATTTCTCGCCTCCCCGCTATGACGGACTGCCCATTGCCTTCTGCAAACGGACGGGCAAAAAGGAACGTGCCACCCTTTCTTTCGAGAGCCGGCCGGATGAATGCTTTGCAGGAACCGGAGAGCGTTTCTTCAAAATGGACTTGAGCGGACAGACGCTTTTCCTCAAGAATCAGGATGGGCAGGGAGTAAATAACCGGCGTACCTATAAGAATATACCTTTCTATCTCTCCAGCCGGATGTACGGGACTTTTTACCATACCTGCGCCCACAGCAAACTTTCGCTGGCGGGACATTCCACCCGCTCCGTACAGTTCCTGAGCGATCAGGCTATGCTGGATGCATTTGTCATTGCCGGCGATACGATGGAAGAGATACTCCGCGGCTACCGTGACCTGACCGGATATCCTTCGATGCCTCCTCTCTGGAGTTTCGGAGTGTGGATGAGCCGGATGACTTATTTCAGTGCCGACGAAGTAAATGAGATCTGCGACCGTATGCGTGTCGAACATTATCCCTGCGATGTCATCCATCTGGATACCGGATGGTTCAGAACCGACTGGCTGTGTGAATGGAAGTTTAACGAGGAACGTTTTCCCGACCCGAAAGGATTCATTCAGAGATTGAAGAAGAACGGTTATCGTGTGTCCTTATGGCAGTTACCTTATGTTGCTGAAGATGCGGAACAGATCGAAGAGGCAAAGGCGAATGAGTATATAGCTCCTCTGACGAAGCAGCAGGACACGGACGGTTCCAACTTCTCGGCTCTGGATTATGCGGGTACTATCGACTTTACTTATCCGAAGGCAACCGAATGGTACAAGGGGCTATTAAAGCAACTTCTGGATATGGGAGTCACCTGTATTAAAACCGATTTCGGAGAAAATATCCACATGGATGCTGTCTACAAGGGCATGAAACCGGAACTGTTGAATAACCTGTATGCCTTGCTCTATCAGAAAGCAGCTTACGAAATAACAAAGGAGGTAACAGGGGACGGCATTGTCTGGGCACGTGCCGCTTGGGCGGGTTGCCAGCGTTATCCGTTGCACTGGGGAGGTGACTCCTGCAGTTCATGGGATGGCATGGCCGGTTCACTCAAAGGAGGCCTGCACTTCGGTTTATCGGGCTTTGCCTTCTGGAGCCATGATGTCCCCGGATTCCATACCTTGCCCAATTTTATGAACTCAATCGTAGCGGAGGACGTCTATATGCGCTGGACCCAGTTTGGAGTGTTCACCTCACACATCCGTTATCATGGAACCAATAAGCGGGAACCCTGGCATTATCCGGCTATCGCCCCGCTGGTGAAGAAGTGGTGGAAACTGCGCTACTCGTTGATTCCCTACATCATAGAGCAAAGTAAACTGGCTGTAGAAAGTGGCTGGCCATTGTTACAGGCACTCATCCTGCATCATCCGGAAGATAAACTCTGCTGGCATATCGATGACGAATATTACTTCGGCAATGATTTCCTGGTAGCTCCGGTGATGAATAGCGAAAACCGTCGCGACATTTATCTCCCCGAAGGACAGTGGGTGAATTTCTTTACCGGCGAACGGTTGCAAGGCGGACGCTGGCTGAAAGAGGTGTATGTGCCCTTGGAAGAGATGCCTGTTTATGTGCGTGAGAATGCCGTTATCCCGATTTATCCGGAGGAAGTGAATTGTACGGACGAGATGGATTTAGGCAAAAGTATTGCCTTGCGCATAGATCATAATTACAAAGGATTTTGGACTAAATAAAGAATAGCGATGAAAACTTGGAAAACAAACTTAGAAGAAACGAAACAGCGTTATATAAATTGGTGGAATCATAAAGGAATTATTCTTTCTATGTGGGAACACTTTCAGGAAGGCGTGAAACCGCACGCCGACATTGCTCCACCTGCTCCGGCAAGGGATTTGTCGCAGAAGTGGTTCGACCCTCAATGGCGGGCGGAATATCTGGATTGGTATGTCGCTCACAGTAGTCTGATGGCGGATATGCTGCCTGTTGCAAATACTCAGTTGGGTCCCGGCTCGCTGGCTGCTATTCTGGGCGGAGTATTTGAAGGAGGCGAAGATACGATCTGGATACATCCCGATCCGAACTTTAATGATGAGATCGTATTCAATCCCGAACATCCGAACTGGCTCTTGCATAAAGAACTTCTGAAAGCCTGTAAGGCTAAAGCCAACGGAAACTACTTTGTCGGTATGCCCGACCTGATGGAAGGACTGGATGTATTGGCGGCTTTGAAAGGTACGGATATGGTATTGCTGGATACGGTGATGCAGCCCGAAGTACTGGAGCAACAGATGCAGCAGATCAATGACATCTATTTTAAAGTCTTTGATGAACTCTACGACATTATCCGTGAAGGGGATGAAATGGCATTCTGCTATTTCTCTTCATGGGCTCCGGGCAAGATGAGTAAGTTGCAGAGCGATATTTCTACCATGATCAGTCAGGATGATTATCGTCGTTTTGTGCAGCCGTTTATTCGTGAGCAATGTCAGAAAATCGATTATACGCTCTATCATCTTGATGGAGTGGGAGCGATGCATCACCTTCCCGCCTTGCTGGAGATTGAAGAACTGAATGCCATCCAATGGACGCCCGGTGTCGGCGAGCCGCAGGGAGGTTCTCCGAAGTGGTACGATTTATATAAGAAGATACTGGCAGGAGGCAAGAGCGTAATGGCTTGCTGGGTGACTCTGGAGGAACTGAAACCTTTGTTGGACCATATCGGGGCAGACGGAGTGCATCTGGAAATGGATTTCCACAATGAGAGGGAAGTGGAGCAGGCAATGAGAATCATTGAGGAATATACCGGCTCTTCTTCGTCTGTGTCTGCAGATGTTCACACGAATCAACCCGTTGGAGAACAGGATAATGCACAGGAAAGTATTCGGATCAGAGAAGAAAAGTCTCAGGAAGAGGATCGGCTGAAACCTTTGTATGATGCCATTGTAGCCGGAAAACTGGAACCGGCTGTTGAAGTTACAAAGGATGCCATTGCTGCCGGGGTACTCCCGCAGGATATTATCAATGGTTATATGATTACAGCTATGGGCGAAGTCGGTCAGCGTTTTCAGGACGGCAAGGCCTTTGTTCCTCAGCTTCTCATGGCGGGGCGTGCCATGAAAGGAGCTTTGGAACTTTTGAAACCTTTACTGGCGGGGAATGCATCTGCTACTATCGGGAAAATTGTGATCGGTACTGTAAAAGGAGATTTGCATGATATTGGAAAGAACCTCGTGGCTTCCATGCTGGAAGGTTGTGGCTTCGAAGTGATTAATATCGGTATTGATGTCACTTGCGACAAGTTTGTTGAAGCGGTGAAGGAAAACAAAGCGGACATTTTATGTATGAGTGCCTTGCTGACTACCACTATGACTTATATGCAGGATGTGATCCGGGCATTGGAAGAGGCGGGGATCCGCGATCAGGTGAAAGTGATGATCGGAGGAGCGCCCGTGAGTCAGGGATTTGCCGATGAAATCGGTGCTGACGGGTATAGTGATAATGCTAATACTGCCGTGGCGGTCGCCAAAGAGCTGATGGGGAAAAGAGATTAAGAATATTTTAATTGTTAATACTTGAATTATGCACGCGAAATTCTTAGACACACTGGATTGGGGCATTCTGATTGCCTATTTTCTGATTCTTATCGCCATTGGTATATGGGCAAGTTCCAAACGAAAGAAGGGGAGCAGTCTCTTTTTGGCGGAACATTCTTTGAGATGGCACCATATTGGATTCTCCATGTGGGGGACTAATGTGGGGCCGTCTATGTTGATAGCTTCTGCCAGTGCCGGATTTACTACCGGCATCGTTTCGGGCAATTATGCCTGGTATGCCTTCGTTTTTATATGCCTACTTGCTTTTGTTTTCGCTCCCCGTTACTTGGGTTCTCGTGTTTCCACCTTGCCGGAGTTTATGGGAAAGCGGTTCGGACAGTCTACCCGTAATATCTTGGCATGGTATACGATTGTTACAATCTTGATTTCCTGGCTGGCATTGACATTGTTTGCGGGTGGCGTTCTGATTCGTCAGGTATTCGATATACTGATGTGGCAGTCCGCTTTGATATTGCTGATCATATCCGCATTCTTTACGATGCTCGGAGGATTGAAAGCGGTTGCTTACACGAATGTTTATCAGATGATCCTGTTGATTCTTGTTTCGGCTGCGTTGGCTATTGTAGGAATCTATAAAGTTGGTGGTATATCGGCTCTGACAGATGCCGTTCCGGCAGACTTCTGGAATCTGTTTAGACCGAATGATGATACCGCTTTCCCTTGGTTGCCGATTATTTTGGGATATCCTGTGATGGGAGTATGGTTCTGGTGTACGGATCAGTCGATGGTACAGCCTGTGTTGGCAGCCAAAAGTCTGAAAGAAGGACAGTTGGGAACGAACTTTACCGGATGGCTCAAAATACTGGATGTTCCTCTTTATATTCTTCCGGGTATCATCTGTCTGGCCTTGTTTCCGCAGTTGGAGAATCCCGATGAGGCGTATATGACGATGGTAACCCATTTGTTTCCTGTCGGGATGGTGGGGCTGGTGTTGGCTGTGTTGACTGCCGCGCTTGTCAGTACTATCGGATCGGCATTGAATGCTTTGAGTACCGTGTTTACAATGGATATTTATGTGAAGAAGATTCGCCCGCAGGCGAAGCAGAAGGAGATCATCCGGGTCGGACAAGTGGTGACGGTAGCCGGTGCTCTGATATCGGTAATCATAACGATTGCCATTGACAGCATTCACGGACTGAATTTATTCAATGTTTTCCAGTCTGTATTGGGATTCATTGCGCCTCCTATGGCGGCAGTTTTCCTTTTTGGCGTTTTCTGGAAGCGTACGACTACGTTGGCTGCTAACGCTGCCCTGACAGTGGGGACGGTATTCAGTATAGGAGTAGGTGTATTGTACCTATGGGTATTTCCTGCGGATCAATATTCTGCATGGCCTCATTTTATGTTATTATCCTTCTATCTGTTCGTTATTATCGGGATAGGGATGGTAGTTGTCAGTCTATTGGATAAGACTCCTCAGACGGCAATATTGAATATGGAGAAGATCGAAGAAAAGCCTGCCCGCATTGTACTTATCTTATGGGGGTTGCTTATCGTAACTATGATAGGGCTTTATATCTTCTTTAATGGCCATTAAAGAAGATATAAAGCTGACTAAAAAGTCGATAGTATCTTAAGTCTCCTCCTTCGGGAAGGAGG
>ENA-OOYR01001148-OOYR01001148.1-human-gut-metagenome-genome-assembly--contig:-NODE-1148-length-12295-cov-2.255882_pt1 | contig 12295 bp, 8 predicted proteins | sample MGYA00241701_ERZ501374 | MGnify/ENA primary metagenome ERZ501374 (study PRJEB25962, sample SAMEA2042655) | human gut metagenome | biome: human gut; feature: human-associated habitat; material: faeces...
CGAAGACGCGTTTTGCGAATGGCGCGGGTGAACGGTAACAAGTTCAACCTGCGCCGATCCGATCAGCCCTCGTGTTTCGCACTGCGCCGCTGGATCCACTTTACAAGCTCCACGATGGGAACTACCAGCACACTCAAAAGTAGTGCAACGAAATACTCTGCAGGCTCCACACTCGTAAAGCCAAATGCCCCGGCAAGCAGCGGGATCTCACACACTGCAGTGGTTGCAAGCAGCGAAACCACTGCCGCTCCAAGCAGAAGCCAGTTTTTTGAGCCAAGCTTGAAAATACTTCCTCTCTGGGAACGCATATTCATGCTGTGGAAAATTTCCGCCATTGACATTGTGACAAACGCCATCGTAGTGCCATGGGCGCTGTTTGTGATGGTCCACTCTCCGGTTTCCATGAAATGTCCGATAAAATAGGAAACCATGACAAGTGCTGTTACCAAAAGTCCCTGATAAGCAATATCAAAGCCCATTCCATCTGCAAAAATCCCGGCCTTCGCATCTCTGGGTTTGCGCTTCATAATGTTCGGCTCTGCCTTTTCCGTACCCAGCGCCAGCGCCGGGAAGCAGTCCGTTACAAGATTGATCCACAGAAGATGCACCGGCTGCAGAATCGTAAAGCCCAGAAGTGTCGCAAAGAAAATACTCAGCACTTCACTCATATTGGAGCCTAACAGAAACTGGATTGCCTTCCGGATGTTGTCATAGATTCTGCGGCCCTCTTCCACCGCGCCGACAATCGTTGCAAAATTATCGTCCGCCAGCACCATATCTGCCACATTTTTGGTCACGTCCGTTCCTGTGATGCCCATTCCGATGCCGATGTCCGCAGCCTTGATGGAGGGCGCGTCGTTAACGCCGTCACCGGTCATTGCCGTCACATAGCCGGCATTTCTCCAGGCGTTTACGATACGGGTCTTGTGCTCTGGCTGTACGCGGGCATAAACGCTGATGTTCCGGAACTTTTCTGCAAATTCTGCATCGTCCATTTTTTCCAGCTCTGCTCCGGTCACTGCCAGGCTGCCATCCTGTAAAATACCAAGCTCTTTTGCGATCGCTGCTGCCGTATCCACATGGTCGCCCGTGATCATAACCGGTCGGATACCCGCTTCCCGACATTCGTCAATTGCTGCCTTTACCTCCGGACGCACCGGATCGATCATACCGCACAGTCCCAAAAAGCAAAGCTCCTGCTCCAGCAGATCCGCATCCTCGCTTTCCGGTTTTTTCGTCCAGACTCTCTGTCCGCATGCCAGCACACGCAGTGCCCGATCTGCCATGGACTTATTTGCCTGCAAAACCTTTTTCCGATATTCTTCTGTCATGGGCAGAAGCTGTCCATCCTCCAGATAAAACCCACAACGGGTGAGAACCACATCCGGCGCCCCTTTTGTAAACTGAATATAATCGTCCTTGCGTTTATGGACCGTGGACATCATTTTTCGTCCGGAATCAAAGGGAGCCTCCAGCACACGGGGCATACTCTGTTTTAAAAGATTCTTATCCTGCCCGATCCGGCTCGCCCAGGCAACCAGGGCAGCCTCCGTCGGTTCTCCTGTCACACTGCCGTCTGCATCCAGCTCTGCGTCACTGCACAGTGCCATTGCTGCCGAAAGCTCCTGCTCCTTTACTCCGAAGGAATCTACAACTGTCATCTGATTCTGCGTCAGCGTTCCGGTCTTATCCGAGCAGATCACCTGCGCACAGCCAAGAGTTTCCACTGCAGTCAGCCGGCGGATGATCGCGTTTCGTTTTGACATGTTCGTTACACCGATGGAAAGTACCACTGTCACAACTGCCGCAAGTCCTTCCGGGATCGCCGCCACTGCAAGGGAAACCGCAATCATAAAGGAGTTCAGCGCAACCTCAAAATTCAGGCTGCCTGCCCGGATCATCTGAATCGCAAAAACCAGTACGCAGATTCCGATCACCAGCTTTGTCAACACCTTCGAAAGCTGTGTCAGTTTTCTCTGCAGCGGTGTCTGTCCTTCCTGTGCCTGAGACAGCGCATCCGCAATTTTTCCCATTTCCGTATCCATACCGGTGGCCGTTACGACTGCCACAGCACGTCCATATACGATCGTGCTTCCCATATAGACCATATTTTTACGGTCGCCAAGGGGCACATCCCGTTCCCCGTCTGCCAAAAAGATCTGATCGATCAGCTTCGTGACCGGCACGGATTCTCCTGTCAGTGCAGCTTCCTCTGCTTTCAGGCTTGCGCTTTCCAGAATCCTTGCATCCGCCGGAACCGCATCCCCTGCTTCCAGACAGATGATATCCCCCACCACAAGGTCTTTGCTCAAAATCGAGGACATTTTCCCGTCCCGCACAACCTTTGAGGTGGCCGCTGCCATGTCCTGCAGCGCTTCGATCGCCTTTTCCGCCTTGCTTTCCTGATACACACCCAGCACGGCATTGATCAGGACCACTGCCAGGATAATGATGACATCCGCAAAGCTGTCATTTTCCAGGACTGCAAGCACACCGCTGATGGCCGCTGCCGCCAGCAGGATCACGATCATCGGATCTGCCACCTGTTCCGCAAACCGGCGCAGCAGGGATTTTCCCTTCGCCGCTTTTAACTCATTTGCCCCGTTCTGCAAAAGCCGCTCTGCCGCTTCTTTTTCCGTCAGGCCGCTTTTTTGGCTGTTCAGCTCCTGCAGTACCTGTTGTGAGTCTTCACAATAATACTTCATTCTTTTTCCTCCCGATGGTGTTTTTGAATCACAAAAGACCCAAATACTGCTTTTCAAAAAGAAAACAGTATCTGAGTCTCGCAATTTAAAACAAGCCAGATCGGCATAGGATCGGGGTTGTTGACTTGTTACGCTGATGCAAAGGCGATCCGCCGGCTCTGTTTTATTCCGGCAGCTGCACTTGCTGCGCTCGCTACTCCCTCACAGGGAATTTTGTTTAGCAGTAAGGTTATCATATGCAAAGTCTTCTGTCAATATACATGCCGGTAAAGTTTTGGTGAAATTTTTTGTCCTCTTTCGCTGCGGTTTGACCGGAAATCCTTGTTTTACAGCCGTTCCACCAATGCGCCGCCTGCGCGCAGCACCCCATTCTCATAACCTCTTGCAAACAGCACGCTGCCCTCTGTCTCCACATCGGTCTCTTTTCCGGATGCGTTCAACACAACCCGAAGCCTGCTGCCCTCTGCCCCGGTTTTGACATATTCCACCACCCGGTCAGAGCTGTTATTATTTTCAAATGTGATTTCCATGCTGCGGGCCGCAGGCTCTTTTCGAAGGGCTATCAGCTGCTTTATCTGCTCCGTAATCTCTGCATAGTTTCCCTGTTCGATCTGATCCCAGGGCATACAGCGTCTGCAATCCGGGTCAGCGCCGCCCTCTATCGCGATTTCCGTCCCATAATAGATACAGGGACTTCCAGGCATTGTAAAGAGCATTGCAAGCTGTTGGAAAAAGAGATCCTGATTTCCACCTGTCTGATGGATCAGCCGATCTGTATCATGGGAATCCATAAGGTTAAACAAAACCTCTGTCGTCTGACGCATATAACGCACCAGATTTTCATGGATCGCCTCTTCCAGATCCGATTTCGTCTTTTCCGGCTGATACCAAAACTCCCGGATGGCTGCAGCAAAGGGATAGTTCATAACGGCGTCGAATTCGTCCCCGCCAAGCCACGGCATTGCGTCATGCCAGATTTCCCCCAGCAGATAGAAATCCGGTTTTAACTGCTTTGTCATCTGCCGCAGCTCACGGCAGAACAGATGGGAAATTTCGTTTGCAACATCTAACCGAAGTCCATCAATGTCAAATGTCTCAATCCAATAACGAACGGTATCCAAAAAATAGTCCCGCACCTTTTTTTCACTCGTATTGAGCTTTGGCATCCGCTCCGCAAAGGCAAAGGAATAATAGCGTCCATCCCGGGTGCTGCCCTCCTGCTCCCGACAGGGCCAGCGATTGATCATAAACCAGTCATAATAGGGGGACTGGGGTCCCTTTTCCATCACATCCCGCCACGGTAAAAAGTTACTGCCGCAATGGTTGAATACACCGTCCAACATCACGCGGATGCCTCTGTCATGGGCCTCCTTAACGAGCAGCTTCATAGTCTTTTCATCTCCGAAGCCCGGATCGATCTTCCGGTAATCTGTCGTATCATATTTATGACTTGAGGGAGATTCAAACACCGGCGTCAGATACAGTCCGGTAATACCAAGCTCCTGTAAATAAGGAAGCTTCTGACGAATTCCATCCAGATCGCCGCCGTAAAAATCGAGATTACTTACGGTATGGTATCCCCAGGGCTTTACCCAGTCCGGATCATTTTCTTTGTTGCCGTTGCAAAAGCGCTCCGGAAAAATCTGATACCAGACCGTCTCCCGCACCCACTTTGGCGTCACGTTGATATCCACCGAATTCATCCACGGAAACGTAAAGCACTGTCCCAGCTGTCCGTTTTTCACATCCTCTGGCGAATGAAAGCCATCCTCAAAATAAAAGACCCGTTCTGCTCCTGCCTGCAGCTCAAAGAAATACCGGCACCGTTTATAGGGAGGCTGCACGGGAATTTCCCACCAGAGGTGCTGGGGCAGACGCATTTTTGTCACGATCTCCTCCCGACTGCCTTCCCAAGCCTCGTTTCCGCCCAGAATACCAGTAGAAAACGGGTCGCCATAATGAATCCAAACCTGTTCCACTTCTTCTCCGGTCTGCAGCCCTACCATCAAAATTTCCTCATTCAATGCATAGCAAAACTGCTGTGACGCTCTATGATAAACCGCTTCTAAATGAATCATGTTCAGACCTCCTTTTTTCAGGCTGCATCCTTTCGAACTGCAGCCGATCTCATTTCAATGAATTTCCAGTCCATACTTTTCCTGCAGCTGCAGTAAGGTGATGTCATGTTGAATATGCTCCGACAAAATTTTCACCATCAGCCCATTGTTGCTGACCGTACCGCTCCAGTTGGCAAATGCACCGCAGTCCGCTGTCAGTGTCATCTGCCTGTCTGTCACAAGCATCAGACGGGAGGGCTGATGTGCTGTCAGCATTCCTCCGTGAGTATAAAACTCCACATCCTCCCGGTTCAGTCCAAGATCATAAAAGGAAAATGCAACGATCCGCACGCCTTTTTTCTTTAGCCGATGGAAGGTCTCTGCAAAACAGGAAAGATCAAAATCCGCATTCAGATAAACCTCCTCCCGGGCATCCTCCAGAAGCTTCCCTGCCCTTGCGATGGCCGTTTCAAAGCCCCGGAATACGAAATGCACCTCCGGCTGCTTCGCCGTCTCATATTCTTCCAGCTGTTGTCTGGCGAGAGAAAGGTTTGCTGTCATTTCCGCCTGCATCCGCCCCAAAAGCACCTCCGGCTCCTGGGCGGTATACAGTGCTGTCTGATCCGGAACCAGCTCCACCATCCCCTTATCCAGCATGTGCTCCAGCGCATTGTAAATAGAAGGGCGTGCAATTGCGATTTTTTTTGCCAGCTGATAGGCAGACATGGGCTCAGAACCGATCAATGCCATATAAATCTGTGCTTCCAGCCTTGAAAAATTCAGATGTTCCAGGGTTTCCTGCAGCTTCATCGTTCGCTTTCCTTTCGTTGTATATTTTATGCAACTATATATAACATAAACTTTTGCCCTATGCAAGTATTTTTTTGATTTCCTTGAAAAGGAAGAACATCCGGTGCAGATTTTTCAATGAACGCATCAATCATGAATAAAAAAGAAGCGGTCGGCAGTTCCGATCGCTCCCTCTTTCGTATTTTATTAGTTACAGTTCACTCGTACCTTTTTGTATTGCGAATGGCGCGTGTGAACTGTAACTTTTATTGCATGCGCTGTATTTTTACAGATATCTCATCTTTCTCACCGTCTGCACAAACTCTATATTGGTTTTCGTTTTTGCAAACAGATCCAGCACCTTATCCACAGCTTCATCGGATTTCATACCATTCAACGCGCGGCGCACCACGTTGATTGCTTCCATCTCCTCTGCACTCAGCAGCAGATCTTCTCTTCTCGTGCTGGTTTTGGGGATGTCGATGGCAGGGAAAATTCTGCGTTCAGACAGCTTTCGATCCAGCACAAGCTCCATATTACCGGTTCCTTTAAATTCCTCGTAAATGACATCGTCCATCCTGGATCCGGTGTCCACCAGTGCAGTGGCCAGAATCGTCAGGCTTCCGCCCTCGCGCATATTGCGGGCTGCACCAAAAAAGCGCTTCGGCATATGCAATGCCGCCGGGTCAATACCACCGGACAGGGTACGTCCGCTGGGCGGAACCACCAGGTTGTAGGCACGGGTCAGACGGGTAATACTGTCTAACAGGATCATAACGTCTTGTTTATGCTCGACCAGACGCTTTGCACGCTCAATAACCATTTCGGAAACTCGTTTATGATGTTCCGGTAATTCGTCAAACGTGGAATAGATCACTTCAACGTTCGGCCCTGCCACCGTCTCCTTCATGTCCGTTACCTCCTCCGGACGTTCATCGATCAGGAGAATGATCAGATGCAGGTTCGGATAATTTTTCTTTACCGACATGGCCACTTCTTTTAACAAGGTGGTCTTACCAGCCTTCGGCGGGGACACAATCATACCTCTCTGTCCTTTACCGATGGGGCTTAACAAATCCATGACCCGCATCGCCACCGGGCAGCCGAAGCGTTCCATTTTCAGTCTGCTGTTCGGAAAGATCGGCGTCATATCTTCAAAGTTGCTTCGTCTGGATGCTTCCTCTGTGGTATAACCATTGATCGTCTTGACATAAAGCAGGGCGGAGAATTTTTCATTCTGTGTCCGCACTCTGGTATTTCCCTCTAAAATATCGCCTGTCCGCAAATTGAACCGACGAATCTGGCTGGGTGCCACGTAAATATCATTATCTCCCGGCATATAATTATCCGAGCGGATAAAGCCATAGCCCTCAGCCATGACCTCCAGGATACCCTTTACCGTAATGCCGCTGTCCAGCTCTGTCGGGAACTTGTCGTCCTCTGGACTCTGGATCGGTGCAGTTCCGCGATTATACGGACTGTTGTAGCGCTCATTATAACGAGGTGCAGGCGCGCTCACACGGTTCTGTGCCTCTTCTGCCACAGGCGCTGCAGCACGGGGCGCTGCAGCTGCAGTATTTTCCCGCGCACCATTGTTGTCGCGGCTTCCTGTCCGTCCATTATGATAAGAACCATTGCTGACGAAGCGCTTTCCTGTTCTCTGCTGCCGCCTTTCCTCCCGATCCCCTGCTTTGCTCTCCGGTTCTGTCCCACCGTCATGAGGATCCTGCTTTTCTGCTGCGCCTCTCTTCGGAGCATCTTCCCGCTCTGCTGCGCCCTTCTCTGGAACATCCTTGCTCCCTGCCGCGCCCCTCTTCGGAGCATCTTCCCGCTCTGCCGCGCCCCTCTTCGGAGCATCCTCTCGCTCTGCTGCGCTCTTTTCCGGGGTATCCTTACTCTCTACCGGGCGGCTCTCCGGGACGCTGCGCTCTGTTTTGATTTCTGCGGTCTCCTGGGCATCCAACCTCAACATCGCATCAATGACATCCGCCTTTTTCATTGTAGAAAGTCCTTTTATCCCCCTTGCTTTTGCAATCTCCTTCAGATCATGCACTGCCAGAGATTCATATTTTTCTCTTATCATTTTTTCCTCTCATTTCTGCGCACGCTTTTTGCGCATGTCGAGTTTGTGTCAAGTGCGCGCAGACACAAATCTCGCGATTGAAAATTTTTATTTTTCAATCTTTACTCCTTTTACTGCCATCGTGATTCGTCCCTGATTTTCATACGGAATTCTACATGAAACGATCTTTTTGAAATGCGCCAGAACATCCCGATCCGGGAAACAGCGGTCTTTTGTCAGAAATCAAAAGTGCCTGTCATTTTAGTGAATTTTATTACACATCGGAGACACAAGTCAAACGTCTCCTTCTGTTTCGCTCATTGTACCACACTCAAAACAGAATAGGAAGATTTTTTCCTTGATTCACTCAAATAAATCAGATATGATGATATACAGAGAGCTACGAATGGCGCGTATGCCCCGACATCATCATTCCTTATTAAATAAAAAAGAAAGCAGGCAAATCAAATGACAAATCAGGAAAAAGCGCTGGAACTGCATGCGAAGCTGCAGGGAAAGCTTGAAACCGTTTCCAAAACACCCGTCCGCACCCGTGAAGACCTTGCACTTGTCTATACTCCCGGCGTTGCGGAGCCTTGTAAGGTCATTGCAAAAGACCCGGCTGCCGCTTACACCTATACGATGAAAGCAAACACTGTAGCTGTTGTTTCCGACGGTTCCGCCGTACTGGGACTCGGCAATATCGGTCCGAAGGCCGCTATGCCCGTTATGGAAGGCAAGGCTGTCTTATTTAAAGAATTCGGCGGTGTCAACGCAGTTCCCATCTGCCTGGATACTCAGGACACGGAAGAGATCATCAAAGCTGTTACCTGGCTTGCTCCCGCTTTTGGCGGCATCAATCTGGAAGATATCAGTGCACCCCGCTGCTTCGAAATCGAAGAGCGCTTAAAAGAGACTCTGGATATCCCTGTTTTCCACGATGACCAGCACGGAACTGCTATTGTTGTACTCGCCGGCATCATCAATGCCCTAAAGGTAGTCGGTAAGAAAAAGGAAGACTGCCGCGTTGTTGTAAACGGCGCAGGAAGTGCAGGAGTTGCCATCACCCGCCTGCTGATAACCTACGGCTTTTCCAATATCATTATGTGCGATAAATCCGGCATTCTCTGCGATGGCGCAGAGGGCTTAAACTGGATGCAGGAAAAGATGGTAAAACGCACCAATCTGGCTCACGAAACCGGTTCCCTTGCAGATGCTTTAAAGGGTGCTGATATTTTCGTCGGCGTTTCCGCTCCAGGTATTGTGACGGAAGAGATGGTGGCTTCCATGAATTCCGATGCTATCCTGTTTGCAATGGCTAACCCCGTTCCTGAGATCATGCCTGATCTCGCAAAAAAAGCAGGGGCACGCGTTGTCGGCACCGGACGCAGCGATTTCCCGAACCAGGTAAACAACGTTGTCGCATTCCCCGGCATCTTCCGCGGTGCTCTGGAAGGACATGCAAAACAGATCACCGATAAAATGAAGCTGGCTGCCGCTAATGCCATCGCAGCCCTCGTTTCTGACGAAGAATTAAACGAAAACAATATCATGCCAGAGGCATTCGATCCCAGAGTTGCGGACGTTGTTGCAGATGCAGTCAAGAAAAACATCCGCTGATCTCTGGCACCAGAAGCCCTACTATTCTCTGGATGCCTGGTGTAAAAATACATACGGACGGAAGCTTTACAAGGCTGCACTGGATATCGGCTGTACCTGTCCCAACCGGGATGGCACCCTCGATACAAGAGGCTGCATTTTCTGCTCTGCAGGCGGAAGCGGCGATTTTGCTGCTTCTCGGCAGCTTTCTGTAACAGATCAGTTAAATCAGGCCAAGGCACTTCTGTCCTCCAAATGGACACCGGAACCCGGCAAGCCGTCTCTGATCGCCTATTTTCAGGCATATACCAACACTTATGGTGATCCGGACAGACTGCTTTCCTGTTATGAAGAAGCACTTTCCTCTCCGGAGGTCGCAGGAATTTCCATTGCGACGCGCCCGGATTGCCTTTCCGATATCATTCTGGAGGGACTTGACCGCCTCCGGTTGCTGTATCCTGACCGGTTTATCTGGATCGAGCTTGGTCTGCAGTCCATTCATGACCACACTGCAGCAAGGATCCGCCGGGGATATCCGACCTCCGTATTTTATGATGCTACAGCAAAGCTCCATGCCAGAGCGCTTCCCTTTATCGTTCACCTGATCCTCGGACTCCCCGGGGAAACCCGGCTTGACCTGCTGGAAAGCATCCGTGCCGTCAATCAGGTGCATCCCTTTGGTGTCAAGCTGCAGCTTCTCCATATTTTAAAGGGAACAGATCTTGCCCTGCTTTATGAAGCCGGAAAGCTTCCTGTACTGACACAGGAAGAATATCTCGATCTGCTGACAAGCTGTATCGCTGCACTTTCTCCGGATATCTGCCTCCACCGGGTCACCGGAGACGGTCCCCGCAAGCTTCTGATCGCGCCCCAGTGGAGTCTTTCGAAACGAAACGTCTTAAACGGGCTGCATGCCCTTATGAAACAACGAAATCTCAGACAAGGGGATAATTATGAACCAGGAACCTCTTACACTCTATAAACTGATCGTTCTTTATCTGCTCAACAAGGTATCCTTCCCACTCACAATGGCGCAGGTCAGCGATCTCATTCTGGAAAAAGAATATACCAGCTATCTGACACTGCAGCAGGTTATCAATGAGCTGGCGCAGGCCGGGCTGATCACTGCCAAAACACTGGTCAACCGCACCCATCTGCAGATCACGGAGGAGGGCCGCAATACCCTTTCCTATTTTGAGAACCGCATCAGTGACGCAATCAAGACAGACATCGGCGAATATCTTAAAAAAAATGAACTGGAAATGCGCAACGAATCTTCGATCCAGAGCAACTATTATAAGGCTGTCAACGGGGAATTCGAAACAGAGCTGACTGCAGTGGATAAGGACGTCAACCTGGTGACCATCCGCCTTACGGTTCCTACAGAAGAGCTCGCAATTTCCATTTGCGAAAACTGGCAAAAAAATAACAGGGAGATTTATCAGTATCTGACAACCGCCCTGTTTTAAAGTATGTTATTGCAGCATCTCCCGGATCACACTGCCATCTGTTTTTCCGAGGTCTATCTCCAAAAGTGCTGCCAATGTCGCGCCCTCATCCCAGAGCGCGATATTTTTTTCTACCCTGGCACCAGCTCTTACACTGCATCCCGACATTGCAAAAAAGGTCTGATAGTCTGCCTCACCCGGCAGATACCCGTGGGTCCCCTTCATGCCATGTGCGCAGTCTTTTTCTGCTGCCGTCAGCTGTTCCCATTCGTCCAGAAAAAACCATCCTTCCTTTGCTTCCAGCATCAGAAAGCAGTTTTCGTCTGCGCCCATATTTGCTGCCTCTTCCCGGGTCAGAATCCTTTCGATTCCAAAATCCTCCCGTCCTTTCAGCGTCTCCAGCACTTTTCTTGTACACTTTTGCACTTCTGCATTGTTTTCTACAGACGGATGCAGATAGATATAGCAGCTTCCGTCACAGTTTTTGGCATAGGCCTTCCAGCTTTTGATCCTGCCGTTGCGGACCGTCAGCAAGCCGGCTTTCCACAGTGCATGATTGACAAAGGCAACCTTGTCCACATCCTTCTGATAATGATCCCCCAGAAGCACGACCGTCGTGCTCTCCATCTCTCCGGTTTCCTCCAGTGCCCTTACAATCTCGCCCAGACGCTTATCGTGGCGCTTAAGAGCTTCTTTTGCCTCCTTACTCTCCACGCCATAGAGATGTCTGTTCGCATCCACATCCGTCAGATGCAGCAAAAACAGCTGCGGATTGTATTTGTAGATCGTATCCAGCGCGCATGCCTGAATAAAATTGTCCAGTTGGGGCTGTGCGATCCCGTTTCGCAACTGTCCGAAGCGTTTGTTCAGATCCAGCTGATAAAACAACGGACCGTTCGTCGCATTCATCAGGATCTGATTTTGCCATTTGCGTGTCACCATAATCTCCGGCACATAGTAGTCCATCCTGCTGCCTGCCGCAACAGGCCACAAAAGCCCGGCCGTCGTCATTCCCTTTTTCTTCGCTTCGTCATAAAGCGTCGTGCTGCGGATCCATTTGCGATGATAAAGCCAGTCCGGATCCTTCCGGTTGGGCTGGATTTTTGTGTTGTTCACAATCCCGTGATTTTTTGGCATCCGCCCTGTCACAATGGATGTATGGGCCGGATATGTCAGGGACGGACACACACTGTTTACATGGCTGCACAGCGCCGCCTGTTCAAAAAAACGCTGAAAATTCGGCAGGGTCTGTAAATATCCCAGGTCCTTTGCTCCGACCGCATCAAAGGACACGATCATGACCCGCTTTGGTATCTGTTTCATTGCTCTTCTCCATCCTGCGGCTTTTGCTCTGTCTTAGCCGCTTCCCTGCGTATCCGCTGCATGTGCTCTTTGATTTTTACTTCATATCCCATCCCACCTGGCTGATAAAACTCTCTTCCGGACAGCTCATAAGGTAAATACTGCTGTCTGACATAGTGGTTTGGATAATCGTGTGCATATTTATAATCTTTTCCGTGTCCCAATTTTGCTGCTCCTTTATAATGGGCATCCTGCAAATGCACCGGAATCGCCAGATTTCCGGTTTCTTCCACCGTCTTAATCTCACTCTCCGGAATTTTCGGTGGATATTCT
>ENA-OOYR01001149-OOYR01001149.1-human-gut-metagenome-genome-assembly--contig:-NODE-1149-length-12294-cov-2.063404_pt1 | contig 12294 bp, 11 predicted proteins | sample MGYA00241701_ERZ501374 | MGnify/ENA primary metagenome ERZ501374 (study PRJEB25962, sample SAMEA2042655) | human gut metagenome | biome: human gut; feature: human-associated habitat; material: faeces...
GCCAATTGATTTTGAAAAACTGGAGGAAGCATTAAAAAAAGCATCGGCGGCATCCTCTACTACAATCCGTCCGATCCCCATACGATGGTAGAACAGCGCGTCGGCATCGGGACAACGGTAAATATGGCCACATCCCTCGGAAAAGGACTTACTATTTTCAGTGCCATTATGATGCTTTCCTTCCCTCTGTTATGCATATGGCTGATTCAGGAGGAATTTACTCCCATTGATCTGGTGATCCAAAACCACACACTATGCGCACAGCATCTGAAAACAGATTATCAGATTCCGCTTAGTGAAATCAAAGATCCCACGCTTCTTACCGCAAGTGATCTGCCGGACTGGACCAGAACATACGGCACCAGCATGGATACATTGGAAAAAGGCACATTTACCATCTCCGGAGGGGAGGATGTCAATGTTTTCTTAAATCCAGAAAATGATGCGTTCATCCAATTTTCCGCAAATGGGAAAACTTACTATATGGGCGGTGTAGACGATACCCAGACAAAGGGGATTTATGAAGAACTGCTGACCCATTAGGTCCGCAGTCTTTATTGGAAGGTCGCAAGACTTTTTATATCATACGTCCCCTGTATGACTGGATTTACTGATAAAAGAAGACATCTCTGTTCCGAAAAATTTAATGAACCGGTATATTCACAAAACGTCTGTTTCAGAATCTGCAGATGAAGAACTTGAGTTTGATTAAACCTTGTAAAAATGGTGGCTGATTTATTGACCATCGCAAAAAATTGAAAAACTTACACCATCACTTCACAAACTTTATTCAAATTTTATTTCAGGTAAACTTAAATAGGATGTGGGACATATGGAGCTTTTTCTTTCGACTATGTCCCACATTTTCCTTTTGTTGGGACATATGCAGATTTTCTTTCTGATTATGTCCCGTTTTTGGATTTCTGTGGGAGGTTCCCTCGCCTTTTTTTTGCATATGTCCTGCTTTCGGATTTCTGTGGGAGGTTTCCTTGCCTTTTTTGGCATATGTCCCACCTTTTAATACCGCCACAAAATCTTTATCAGATGATACTTATTTGTTTATCAACATACCCTGTATATAAATTTCCAGAGCAAAATACTCTCATTTTCCTGCCTTTCAGAATTATTTAAAATGATAAGTAATTAACTTTTGCACAATTGCAGTATCCAGCGGCTGCTCCATAGTCTCATATGTTGTAATCAGCCGATCTCCCGGATATATCCCATTTCTCGCATACATATGTAACTTATCCGCGGCATTCTTTGCATATTCAGGCAAGTCCATCTTCCCAAAATGTTCCCAATAAATTTCTTTTCCTGTCAGCGGATGAAGAATTGTAAAATCCGGATAAAACACTGCCTTCCCGATTTTTAATTCACACTCATAACGGTATGCAATTTTTTCCATATACAAATTCATTGCAATCAATGCTTCTGACTTGGATCGTACATATTCATTTTTACAGCTTTTATACTTCAATTGTTCGGGATAATTGGGATTTTTAGGATAGGAAGTATCACTCCATATAAGTTCTTCCTGCGTAACCATCTGATAGAATGGACAGAGCAATTCCTGATACGCCGGATCTTCTGAAAGAAACCTGTCCGACTTTTTATTTTCACCAACTGCATGTCGTTGATAAAGTTCTAATGCATACAGTTCTTTTTTACACTCTGTCTGTTTTTCCAATAAGAATCTTTTGTATGCCAACTGCTGTGCATATTCTCTGTGTTTCTTTGGAATATACGTCTGTGTGTGACCGTCACTGTGAAACCATTTCACCCGGTTTCCATTGTGAACACAAATAATTTTTCCATCAGGAAGATGCAATAGTTCTTCACTGATTTGTTGTAATTCTTTCGTAAGCCTTCTCTTCTCCGAAAGAATCTGATGATAAATTGTTATAAAAACCTCTCCTTTCTGTGCATTAATATGACGTTATTAAAACACAACTTCATTCTCATGTAAAGTAAATTTTTATATTTTTTTAACAATGGGATATATCGGAAAAAAGTAAATTCATATATCCCGCACCTCCCTTCTGTTGGGACATATAAAATTTTTCTTTACATAGATATCCCGGCAATTTATCTCTTCAGGATATATAGCAACTTTCTTTGCAATTATGTCCCATTTAGAAATCACTACGGGACTTTTTGTCTTATTTTTGGTGTATACATCCCGTTTTCAGTCTCTCAAGGGACTTTTTCATCAAATTTTTTTACATATGTCCACTCCCCTGTTTCTCGCAGGATCTTTTCATAACTTTTTCCCACATATGTCCCATATTTTAATTTTTTCGTACAGATTTATATATTCGCATGCCGTACTTCTCTGCCGGAATCCGGTAATCCTTCAGCTGTTTGTTGGTCTCTGCCTGTAAAACTGCCTTCGCCAGTTCCAGATTTTTCGTTTTTTCTGCTGTGGAAAGTTTTAAAAAATGCGTGTTGAATGTACCATCTATATATCCTTCTGCATCATAATATGCACCGGCGATCCGGTCAATGTGTGACCGCGCCGGAGTCATGCGCCGTGTCAGTTCGAGCATGTCTTCCCGATTAATCATGATTTCCTTCTCCGATCTTCATTTAAGAAAATTATACTGGTATTTTCCAGATTTTCCAAGAGAATATCAGATTATAATTTACATAATCCTGTTATTTTTGTATATTTAATCGCATAATAGTATGTAAGTGTGCTGTTTCTGCGGAAATAGTTGAGTCTGCAGGCATTCCTGTGATATGATACATTTACACGGGCAAACGTGTAATTAGAGGAGGGTACTGCATGGGAAATTATTTAAACCAGGATGGAAAAAAATTTTACGAAATTACACATTCTGATATCTACGTGGATAAGACAGAATTATTGACCTATACAAATTCTGTCTTACAGACTCTGCAGAAATATATATGTATCAGCCGTCCCCGCCGTTTTGGGAAATCAATAACCGCCAGCATGATTGCTGCCTACTACAGCCGTGGCTGTGATGCAAAAGAACTCTTTTCCCCATATAAAATTGCCCGGAATCTGGATTTTGACACCTATCGTAATAAATACAACACCCTGTTTTTAAATATGCAGGAATTTTTAAGCCGGACGAAAAACATCTATGAACTGCTTGATCGCATGAAACGGCTGGTACTGCGGGATTTAAAACGGGAATACCCGAATGTTGATTATTTTGATGATACAGATCTTATTGAATCCATGCAGGATGTATATCAGGAAACTAACTGTCCTTTTGTCGTAATCATTGATGAATGGGACTGTATTTTCCGGGAATACAAACAGGATAAAGAAGCCCAGGAAATCTATCTGGATTTTTTGAGGGATATGCTAAAAGATAAGTCCTGTATTGCACTCGCTTATATGACAGGAATTCTTCCGATCAAAAAATACGGAACCCATTCCGCTTTAAATATGTTTGATGAATTTTCCATGATAAATCCGGGACCTCTTGCATCCTATGTCGGCTTTACCGAACTGGAAGTCGCTGCCCTTTGTACAGATTATCATATGGATCTGGATGAAATAAAAGCATGGTATAATGGATACTCTTTTGAAAAAATACCATCCATCTATAATCCGAGGTCTGTTGTAAGCTGCATGCGTTTTGGGAAAATTGGAAATTACTGGAACCAGACAGAAACATTTGAAGCCCTGCAGATTTATATCGATATGAATTTTGAAGGATTAAAAGATGATGTTCTCAGTATGATAGCCGGGGAATCCGTTCCTGTCAATACCGGAAGTTTTACCAATGATATGACAACCTTCCGCACCGAAGATGATGTGTTGACTCTTTTAATCCATCTGGGCTATCTTAGCTATGACTACGAAAACAAAACCGTAAAAATACCAAACAATGAAGTGCGTGAAGAATACGTTAACAGTGTTTCCGTATCCGACTGGGGCGAAATCTCTAAAGCCCTGAAAAATTCAGCAGACACCCTGCAGGCAATCTGGCAGGGAAGGCCAGAACAGGTAGCACTTGGGATTCAGCAGGCGCATTTTGAGACATCACATATCCAGTATAATGATGAAAATGCGTTAAGTTATACGGTTTCACTGGCACTCTATGCCGCACGCAATTTCTATACGATACACAGGGAATTTGCCGGCGGTAAGGGATTTGCGGATATGGTATTTCTTCCACGGAAGAAGTTTCCGGATAAACCAGCACTTGTTATCGAATTAAAATGGGATCATAGTGCACAGGGCGCAATCACGCAGATTAAACAAAAACAATATTGTGAAAGCCTGAAAGAGTATCATGGAAACCTTTTACTGGTCGGAATCAATTACGATACCAAAAGCAGGATTCATACATGTAAGATAGAACCATTTTCTTTGTAAGAAACGGGAGGGCACTGCCCTCCCATTTCTTATAGCATTTTTTCAATTTCTTCTTTCTCCGGCATCACGCGGAGCGCGCCTTTGCGCGTCGTGATCAGAGAAGCCGCCGCATTGGCAAAACGAAGCATCTCTTTCAAATCTTTCTCTTCAAGCCCCTCCAGTCCATGCTCCAGCACATAATGCAGAACACACGCACAGAACGTATCTCCCGCACCGGTCGTCTCAATCGTATTTGGCTGAAGAAACGGCTTTGCCTCCACAATTCTGTCTTTATAATACGCCCGGCTTCCCTCTTTTCCCATGGAAACCAGTATGAGCGGAACCGGATAGCGTTCCCGTATCCAGCGGACTCCATCCGTATAATCTTCTTTACCCGTCAGCCACTGGATTTCATTATCCGATATTTTTAAAATATCACACTGTCCCAGACCATATAACACCTGTTCCCTGGCATCTTCCATGGAGTCCCAGAGCGGTTTGCGGATATTCGGATCAAAGGAAATGAGCGCACCTGCTTCTTTTGCGACCGCGATCGCTTTTTTCGTTGCTGCGCGGACACCCGGATGCGTCATGGACAACGTTCCGAAATGAAAGATTTTCGTTCCGCGGATTATTTCCTCCGGCAATTCTTCTTCCATCAGCATCATGTCCGCGCCCGGATTGCGGTAAAAGGAAAAATCCCGGTCCCCATCCGGATACGTATGCTCCAGTGCCAGCGTCGTGTGCACCTTATCATCCTTTAAAAGTCCGGCTGCATCAATCCCGACTTCCGTGATCGCATCTTCCAGCTGCTTTCCGAAAAAATCGTTTCCTACTTTTCCGATAAAAGCCGTCCTGTGTCCTAAGCGTGACAGCATTGCCAGCACATTGCACGGTGCGCCTCCCGGATTTGCCTCAAACAGCGGATTGCCCTGCCCGCTGACTCCGTTTTCGGTAAAATCAATGAGCAGTTCCCCCAAAGCCACTACGTCCATGTTCTCTTCCTCCTGTTACTTTTTATAATACAATATCATACTTTTCGACCGTAATATACATCTTTTTATCGCTGAAAAACCGGATTCCCTCTGCCTCCAAAGGGGTACAGACCGCCGTTGTTGCCACCTGCTGCCCGTCATTGATAAAAAGCTCAATGGACTGACGGTCCAGAATAAACCGCATTTTTTTAAGTCCTTTTGGATCTGCAATTTTAATTTTGCGCACGCAGACCACATCTTTTGTCACACCACAGTATGTGCGGTCAATCTCCAATATTCCTGTTCCCTTATGATAAGTAAAAGCGGTCTCGTATTCCTCATCTGCGGCAAGCTGTATGGAAAAAACGTTAAAATCCTGTTCATCCATTGTAACAGTCAGATCCATCGTCCGTCCACAAATGCCGGAAAGTGCTGTCTCACCATCAATCTCTGCATGCTCATAATGACACGGATTCTTATGATACTGCGCAATCTCCCGAACCGGCTGCTGCCAGATCTGTCCGTCTTTTACTTCCAGTTCCCGCGGAAGAGTCATCATGCCCTGCCAGTCCTGCGTATCCGGCACCACACAGGCATCCCATGACTTCATCCATGCAATCATCACACGCCGCCCATCCGGGAGAAGTGTGGTCTGAGGTGCATAAAAGTCCAGTCCGTAGTCAATCGTATGCGGTTCTTCTTTTTCAAATATATGCGAATTTTTATCATAATTTCCAAGAAAATAAACAGAATTATTTCCATTGTGGAATTCATATTTTTCCGCTTTCATATTCTGTGGGGAACAGATCAGTACATGTTTATCTCCCAGTGGGAAAAAGTCCGGACATTCCCACATCGTTCCGACTTTTCCGGTACTGTTTGCCGCAAGAACGGTCTCAAATTTCCATTCTTTTAAATCTTTGCTGGAACAGAGCACGACCTGTCCGATCTGCCTGTTATCCTTGCTTCCGACAATCAGATAATAGGTGTCCTCTTCCTTCCAGATTTTCGGGTCACGGAAATCAATCCGGCTGCAGTTTTCCGGCAGCATCTCCCCGGTCACAACCGGGTTGTTTTCATACTTTACATAATCCCTGCCATCCCCGAATGCGATGCACTGGTTCTGTCGTTCCTCTTCCCTGCCGTCCGGCAGTGTAATCTTTGTGACACCGGTATAGACCAGCACATGTTTGTTATCCGCTTCAATAGCACTTCCGGAAAAACATCCGTTCCGGTCATAGTCCTGATCCGGTGCAAGTGCTGCCGGAAGCTGTTCCCAGCTTATCATATCCGTTGTCACACTGTGCCCCCAGTGCATCGGTCCCCACTCCCTTGCATATGGATAATACTGGTAGAACAGATGGATTTTTCCATCGTAAACGGAAAAACCGTTCGGATCATTGATCCATCCGGCAGGTGCCGAGATATGAAACAACGGTCTGGTATTTTTATCGGTCTGTGCTGCTTTTTCTGCCTCATATGCTCTTGCTTTTTTTAACATCTCACTCATACAAATTCTCCTGTTTATTTTTCTTCTTTCAATGACTCCTGATACTGATCGAAATATTTCTGTTTGATTGCCAGATAATCGGAAAGCCCGTATTTCTCCATTTTCTTTAAATAGGAATCCCACTCTTTGTCGATTCCGCCATTTAAAATCCAGTCTGCTTTTTTCTGCTCCGCATATTTTTTAATATCGGTATCATACTGGGATACTTTATTGGTATCGTCAATACTCATAAACACATTCGGATATACATACTTGCTTTTCATATCCTTCAGATATGTTTCATGCATATTGTCCAGACGCCATTTAGCATCCGCCGGCTGTGTGACATACACATCATAATACTCATTGAGAACTGCAAGCGGACCGTTGACGGACTGCGCCTCACGTACCTCTACCGGTGACTGGTCGCCCAGATCCAGATGCTTCAACATTTCACCGCCATCTTTATTTGTGGACAGTTCAAAAATATTAAACGAATCCTTTTCCCCATAACTTCCCCAGTTATTCTGCGGGGACTGAAGCGGCGCATACATCTGATCAATCCAGGCTGCCGCCAGTGCCGTGTTCCGGCAGCTGGATGTAAGCACGCAGCGGCCTCTGTCAAACCCACTTGTTTCACTGTTATTCTGTCTTGTGATATTTCTGGCTCCCTCCGGACCGGTCAGTGCCGGAAGCATCACATAATCGGTATTATTGTCAATATTTGCAATATCCCAGGTAAAGCAGAGACCGTAACGGTGATTTTTACCTTTTGCCACATAGGTTGACCACTCCTGCGTAAATGCCTCCGGATCTACAAGATCTTCTGTTACCAGCTTATGCAGCCATTCGATGCCTTCTTTGTAACCTTCCTGCACGGTCGTATAAATCACGGTTCCGTCATCTTTTACGGCAAAATGATCGCCCGTATCTCCATATCCTTCGCCAAATCCGTTGATGAGAATCGCCGGATCCTGATCGCCATTGTTGATGATAAATGACATCGGAATCACATCTCCCTCGATATCAAACTGTTTTTTCAGATCATCCGCATGATCCCGGAACGCAATCAGCACCTGTTCCAGTTCATCGGTTGTCGTTGGAATATCCAGTCCCAGATAATCCAGCCACTTTTTATTGATATAAGGAATATCCCCGATTGCCTGAATGGCTTCTTTCCCTGCGCCAAGCTGCTCAATCCACGGAAATGAATAAATATGTCCGTCCGGTGCGGTACACATCGTCCGGTATTCCGGATATTTCTCAAAGACCGCCTGAAGGTTTGGCATATATTTGTCAATCAGATTTTCCAGCGGAATAATAATTCCCTGCTTTGCATAACGAAGCAGATCATAATCGCTCATTCCTGCATTAAACAAACCATCCGGAAGGTTTCCAAACTGTGCCAGTGCCAGATTCTTTTTATCGGAAAACTGGTCTGCCACAAAACAGGTCCAGTCAATATGTACATTCGTCTGTTTTTCGAGTCTCTTAAAAATAATCCGCTCGTTCGGATTCTGCGTAGAGGTTGCCGGAGCACTTGTGATAAATGATAATTCTGCCTGTTCTTTCAGTGGAAACTGCACTTCTGAAACCGGTATATCCGGATTGATCTCTGCCTCCAGATGCTGCTCTTTTCCGCATCCTGCCACGCCGGTCATCATAGCAAATGTCAGTCCGAGTGCCAGGCATTTTTTAATTTTTCTCTTCCACATATCTGTACCTGTCCTTTCTGCTTAACCTTTTACCGATCCAACCATAACACCTTTATCAAAGTACTTCTGGAAAAATGGATACATAATAAGCAATGGTAAACTTGATACTACAATTGTTGCGTATTTTAACTGTTCGGCAACTTTTGCCATCTCCGCGGTACTCTGAATGTCCGCGATCATGCCCGGCTGCGGTGTATTCTGTACCAGAATGGAACGCAGAACCAGCTGCAGTGGCTGTAAGTTTGCATCATTTAAGTAAATCATCGCATCAAAATAACTGTTCCACATACCGACAAAAGACCACAGTGCCAGCACCGCGATAATCGGTTTGCACACCGGCATCATAATCTGGAAGAAATGCTGGATCTCATTTGCCCCGTCAATTGCGGATGCCTCCCGCAGTTCTTTTGGAATGGACTGATAGTACGTTCTTGCCAGAATCATATTCCAGACATTAAATGCTCCCGGAATGAGAATTGCCCATACGGTATTTACCATATGAAGCTGATTGATCAAAATAAACGTCGGGATCATTCCACCGCCGAAAAACATGGTGATCAGAAAAATCACGTTAAAAAATTTTCTTCCGACAAATTCTTTTTTCGACATCGGATACGCTGCTAACAATGTGACAAATACGGAAATTGCCGCAAATGCCAGTGAATGCCAGTGAATACAAAAACGAATTTAAAAATCCGCGCCAGATCATTCCGTTTTCCAGTACACGCCGGTATGCATCCAGTGTCCAGTCTTTGATGTGAAAACTCAGTCCCTGATTATTCAATACCGTCGGGTCCATAAAAGATGCTAAAACAACATAGACCAGCGGAACAACAATTGAAAGAACAAACAGTCCAAGAATGGCATAACCGATTCCAAGCACCAGCCGGTCTGTCCGTGAATATTTCATTTTACTAACTGTTTCCATTTCACGTTCCTCCTATAATCCTTCTCCATCGTTTAATTTCTTTACCACCCAGTTCACAAATATAAGCAGGATCACATTGATCACCGAATTAAACAGTCCCACTGCCGTAGAATAACCGTAATCGCCATTCAAAAGACCAATCCGGTATACATAGGTTGATAAAATTTCAGAAGCCGGTAAGTTCATATCTGTCTGCAGGGCATATGCCTTTTCAAAGCCGATGCTCATAATGTTTCCGGCCTGTAAAATAAACTGGATCACGATAATATCCTTGATTGCCGGAAGTTCCACATACCAGATCTGCTGCAAAAGATTTGCACCGTCCACAATGGCTGCCTCTTCCAGTTCCTTGCTTGCATTGGATAATGCTGCAGTATACATGATGGATGCCCAGCCTGCTCCCTGCCAGATTCCGCTTGCAATATAAATGGTACGGAATGCGGACGGCATGGTCATCCAGTTTGTATTCATTCCCAGCAGACGGTTTAACGGTCCTACCGGAGATAAAAACATACGCACCATACCACAGAGCACGATGACGGAAATAAAATTCGGTGCATAGATCAGCAGCTGGATTTTTTTCTTAATCCCCGCCTTGCGGATACGGTTCAGTAAAAGTGCCAGAATAATTGGTATCGGAAAACTCCAGAGAAGTCCAAAGATACTCAGCTTTAATGTGTTCAGCAGGTAGTTCATAAAATCCGGTGATGATAAAAATCTCCGGAAATATTCCAGCCCCACCCACGGGCTTCCCAAAACTCCTTTAATGACATTGTAATCCTCAAATGCAATCAGAAGTCCTCCCATCGGAAGATACTTGAAAATGATTGTGAGTAACAGTGCCGGCATCAGAAAAAAAACATACAGCTGCCAGTTTTTCTTTATATAAGACAGCTTACTCCCCATGGTTTGTTTTTTCGCAGAGCCGACTTGTTTTGCCAGTTTTTTCATGCGATTGCTCCTCCCTTTTCATCGTATTACTCGTTCTGCTTTGATGTAACCGGTAAAGTAACCGGTTACTTTATATTCTGATAGTACTACAAAGTTTCCGATATGTCAACACTTTTATTTATTAAAGTAACCGATTACGTAACCAGTTATTTTTTCATTGCTATTTTTCTTTCCGGTTGTTATACTATGGATAGAACAGATAAAGGAGACAGCTTTCAGATGGGAAAGAAACAGGTAACATTTGCAGATATTGCAGCATATACGAATTTTTCAAAGACAACCATTTCCAGATATTTTAATCATCCGGACTCCCTGACGCTTGAAAATCAGGAGAAAATTTCACAGGCTCTTGATACTCTTGGTTACAAAAAGAATAAGCTTGCAAAGGTTCTTGCCAATGGAAAGAGTGAATTTATCGGAATCATTATTCCGAACCTTTATCTGCACTATTATTCGGAAATGCTTACACAGATTCTTTCCAGCTACCACGATTTTCATTATAAATTTCTCGTATTCGTCAGCGACAACGGACCGTCCGAGGAGGAACAGTACATTGATGAACTGATGGCATACCAGATTGAGGGCCTGATCGTGTTAAGTCACACACTTCCTTCCGAAAAACTGGCTTCTTATCAGATCCCGGTCATTGCCATTGAGCGCGAAGCTGAACATATCTGTGGCGTAACCAGCGACAATTATATGGGTGCGCTCCAGGCGGCAACGCTTCTGATCCGGGACAAATGCGATGTACTGATTCACGTTAATGCGGATGTTCCAAAGTCCATCCCTGCCTATGACCGTATCCGTGCCTTTGAAGATACCTGTCAGGAATATCACGTTCCTTATGAACTGAATTTAAATGTAATAGGGGATTCTTATCAGGACATTTTTGCACAAATGAAGCACATTTTCTCTGATATTGATGAGAAGTATCCATGCAAAAAAAAGGGGATTTTCCTCGCCAATGATACCTATGCAAATATGTTTTTAAACCTGATTTTCCAAAAATACGGACGCTTTCCTGACAGTTATGAACTGGTCGGATTTGACAATTCCCCGATTGCAAGCGAGGCAATTCTGCCTATCACAACGGTCGGACAGCAGATCGACCTGATCGCCAAAACCGCAATGGAACTTCTGGTGCAGCAGATGGAAGAACGCAAAAAAAGAAGACCGGTTTCTCTTTCGAAACCGATCCATAAACAGATTACACCGGTACTGATCCGCAGGGATACGACCAGCTGATGTTTTATAAATTTATGATTTTTCTTTCTGCTCCATCCCCGTATGCGTCAGATCCTTCACCCACTTATATTTCCGAAAATGATAGAGCGTCCACGGAATTTTTCCAACCTCATCAATACAGGTACACGCGTATACGACAATCACCGGCCAGTGGAATCGGTAAGTTCCAAGCGCAGCAAGTGGAATCGCGATTCCCCACATTGTTACGGCAAGGCTGTACACATCAAACATTGTATCACCGCCGGAACCAAACACGCCATTGATGGTAATTTCGTTGACGGAGCGGCCAATCATATAGACGCAGAGCACAACAAACATTCCCTTTAAATATACGGCTGCCTGCGGTGTCAGTTTGACAAAATGCAAAATAAACGGTGCCGAAATTCCCATGAGAACCATCATGGCAACTCCGCACACAAAGGAAATCTTCATCATCCGCGTACCATATAATTTCCCCCGTTTTAGGTTGCCGGCACCAAGCTCATTTCCGACCATAATCCCCGCCGCACCGGAAATTCCGGCACTCAGGCAGCAGATGATATCACGGACAACCGCCGCCACAGAATTGGCAGCGGCCGCGTCTACTCCCAGATGTCCCATAAAAGAAGAATACGAAGTAAATCCGACTCCCCAGAACAGGGACGCACCGAGAA
>ENA-OOYR01001183-OOYR01001183.1-human-gut-metagenome-genome-assembly--contig:-NODE-1183-length-12020-cov-1.739741_pt1 | contig 12020 bp, 12 predicted proteins | sample MGYA00241701_ERZ501374 | MGnify/ENA primary metagenome ERZ501374 (study PRJEB25962, sample SAMEA2042655) | human gut metagenome | biome: human gut; feature: human-associated habitat; material: faeces...
CTATCCCCTGTCCAAAATGCTGGCACTGGCGTTTGACGGCATCACGAGCCTGTCCATCAAACCCATCCGATTCATCACAGGCTTCGGCGTGTTTGTGGCGCTCGTCAGCTTTATCGGCGTGCTGTGGGCCGTCATCGAGGCCGCGCTTGGCCTGACCGTGTCCGGTTGGGCGTCGATGACGAGCATCATCTGCTTTGTGTCGGGCGTGCAGCTGATTTGTCTGGGCGTTATCGGGGAGTACATCGGCAAAATTTATCTGGAATCTAAGCACCGCCCGCGGTATATTATCAGCGATGCAACGCCAAACTTTGGCGAGATCAAGGAGGATGCGCAATGAGCCGACAGGTATGGAAGGGGTCTACCCTGCTGAACCCGGAGCCGCCCGTACTGGTCAGCTGCGGGGCTCCGGAGAAGCCGAACCTTATCACGGTGGGCTGGACCGGCACGATCTAGACAGTGGTGATATGGCAGATAAAATCACCTATTTAAGCGATGCATTATACAAAAGTGGATACAAAACTGCTATCGCCTGCTGTAATCAGGATGAAACTACCAAAAAAAATATGCTCGAACGTTATTTAAGCGAAAATTTTTCAGGAATAATAATTGATGGACACGATTTCCTTACATATTCCATTGAAGAAAATATCAACCTGCTTAAAGAAATAACCATACCGTCGGTAATAATTAACGGGTATTTTGATAATGTGGATAATGTAAATCTGTGTTACGTTAATAACAATATATCTTCATTTATTGAAAATATAGCTAAAGAATATATCAGAAAAGAGAAAAAGAAAATACTCTTCCTATTTGAAAGAATGTCTTTTGGCGTAAAAAATATACTTACAGGACTTCATAATGCTTACGATTTTGCAGGTATGGACGCAGACCCAGATTTTACTCAGTTGTGCCGTGATATGTCATATGTTGAGAAATATATCAATACCCTTATAGATAAAGAAAAGATTCCTGATGTTGTACTGTGCAAAAGCGAAAAACTGGCAGCTTATGCTTCAATTATATTACAAAAGAAAAATTATAAAATACCGGAAGATATTGAAATTCTTTGCGTGGGCGACTCAGAGATATGCAGCCTTGTAAAACCACAGCTTACATCTGTAGATATTAAGTCGAAGGAAATCTGTAATACTGTTATTAATGTGCTTATAGGTAAAATTAATAAGAAAACAGTTCCGGTAATCAGTATAATTAATGTTGAGTTATTAAAAAGAGAGTCCACACTGTGAACTCTCTTTTTATAAAATGAATTTCTATTCGTTAAATTCTACTTTTACGAAAAAACCTCTGTCAGTCCTGTCAATTCCAATTACGGTTCCACTTTTTGATTTTATTCTTTCAGGAAATTTATAATTTCTCGACATCGCAACCGCAGGCTCTATTGTGTAATACCAGCTTGAAGGAAGAACTCCTTCTGTTATGTTTACTATATCTCCCGCTTTAACGAGGTTCTCCCGTTCCATTTTAAATTCTTCAACTCTCAAGATTATTCCTCATCAGGCATATCCCAGTTATGGTACACGGCCTGAACATCGTCATCATCATCAAGAAGATCAAGAATACGGTTCATCTGCTTAATATCAGCCGGGTCTGTAAGTTCTACCCATGTCTGAGGAATCATTGTTACTTCAGCCTGATCAAGTTTAAGGCCTGCTTTTTCCAAAGCTTCTCTTACAGTACCGCAGTCATCAGGGTTAGTAAGAATCTCAAAAGCATCTTCATCTTCATCATTAAAATCATCGGCACCTGCGTCAAGTGCTAACATCATAAGTTCGTCAGAATCCATGTTGCACTCTTCTTTATTGATGAGAATCTGTCCCTTTGTATCAAACATAAAAGAAACACATCCCGGAGTACCGACATTACCGCCACCCTTTGTAAAAGCATTTCTCACATTAGAAGCAGTACGATTCTTGTTATCTGTTAATGTTTCTACGATAATTGCTGTACCATTAGGTCCGTATCCTTCATATGTAATTGCAGTAAAGTTAGCAGCATTGGCGTCTCCCGCAGCCTTTTTGATACTTCTGTCGATAGTATCGTTAGGCATATTGTTTGATTTAGCTTTTGCAATTACATCTCTTAACTTACTGTTATTGTTAGGATCCGGTCCGCCCTCCTTAACAGCAACCATCAATTCTTTACCAAGACGGGTAAAAATCTTACCCTTGGCAGCATCATTTTTTTCTTTTTTATGCTTAATATTTGCAAATTTTGAATGTCCTGACATAAAAACCTCCTATTTATCTTCAGGTTTTAAATCTTTAATACTAAAGCTGTATCGTCCCATCTTATCTTTTCCAAGACATACACACTTAACAACATCGCCAAGTGTAAGAACATCTTCAACATGTTCAATTCTATCTTTGCTTACTTTGGAAATATGAATCATTCCCTCTTTGCCAGGGGCAAACTCAACAAAGGCACCAAACTCTTTAATGCTTATTACTTTGCCTTCAAGGACAAGTCCTTCTTCGTAATCAGTAACAATGGTCTGGATATATTTAACTGCCTTATCCATCGCTTCTTTGTCAGTTCCGCATACAGATACCGCACCATCATCTGTTATATCAATCTTAACGCCTGTTTCTTCGATAATGGCATTGATAACCTTACCACGCTGTCCAACAACATCACCAATCTTAGCGGGATCAATCTGAATCTGAATAATTTTTGGAGCATATTTGCCAACTTCCTTACGAGGTTCTGCAATTGCTTTACTCATACAGTTATCCATGATAAAGAATCTTGCTTCACGGCATCTTGCAATAGCACCTTCAACAATCTGTCTTGTAAGGCCATGAATCTTAATATCCATCTGGATTGCTGTGATACCATCCTTTGTACCTGTTACCTTAAAGTCCATGTCTCCAAAGAAATCTTCAAGTCCCTGGATATCTGTCAAAAGTACAAAGTCATCATCTGTCTCACCTGTTACAAGACCGCATGAAATACCGGCAACCATTTTCTTAATAGGAACACCGGCAGCCATTAATGACATACATGATGCACATGTAGATGCCATTGATGTAGAACCGTTTGACTCAAATGTTTCCGAAACAGTTCTTATTGCATATGGGAATTCTTCTACTGAAGGAAGAACAGGTATAAGTGCTCTTTCTGCTAAAGCACCGTGACCGATTTCACGACGTCCCGGACCTCTTGAAACCTTTGTCTCGCCTACCGAATAAGCAGGGAAATTATAGTGGTGCATATATCTCTTTGATGTTTCCTGATCATTAAGACCATCTATCTTCTGTGCATCTGAAAGAGGTGCAAGTGTACATACGTTACAAATCTGAGTCTGACCTCTTGTAAACATTGCAGAACCATGAACTCTTGGAATGATATCAACTTCTGCGGCAAGTGGACGGATCTGCGTAATTTCACGTCCGTCAGGTCTCTTGTGGTCTTTAAGAATCATCTTACGGACTGTTTTCTTTTCATACTGGTAAACAGCTTCGTCAATAAGCGGAAGCCATTCTTCTTTATCAGCAAACTTTTCACAGAGCATATCTTTGAGGTTTCTGACTCTTTCTTCTCGAACCTGCTTTTCAGGTGCAAACATTACTTCTTCCATTTCAGCAGGTGGAACAATTTCTTTAATTGCTGCAAATAATTCCTCAGGAATAGCACAGCTTGTATATTCGTGTTTTGGTTTTCCGCATTCAGCAACAATCTTATCAATAAATGCAATTATCTGCTGATTAACCTCATGAGCCTTGTAAATTGCTTCAATCATTCTGGCTTCAGGTATCTCATTGGCACCTGCTTCAATCATAATTACTTTTTCTCTTGTAGAAGCAACTGTTAATTTAAGATCAGATACTGCCATCTGACTTCCTGATGGGTTGATTACGAATTCTCCGTCAATCATACCTACCTGTGTGGTAGCACAAGGTCCGTCAAAAGGAATATCAGAAATTGCAACCGAAATTGCAGAACCAAGCATTGCTGTAAGTTCCGGACTGCAATCAGGGTCTACTGACATTACAAGGTTATTGATTGTAACATCATTTCTGTAATCCTTAGGGAACAGAGGTCTCATAGGTCTGTCAATTACTCTTGATGTAAGAATGGCATTTTCAGAAGCCTTTCCCTCTCTCTTATTAAATCCGCCAGGTATCTTACCGACAGCATATAATTTTTCTTCGTATTCTACGCTGAGTGGGAAAAAATCAACACCATCCCTTGGCTTTTCAGAAGCTGTTGCCGTAGATAACACAACAGTATCACCATAGTGCATAAATGCTGCACCGTTAGCCTGCTTTGCAACTCTGTCAACATCAACTGTAAGAGTTCTTCCGGCTAAATCCATACTAAAACTTTTGTACATATTTCTCTCCTTATTTGGCATACGCCTTATTATTATTTACAGAAGCCCGAAACTACTGAAAAAAACAGAAAGGCGCCGTTCTTTTCAGTGGTCTCGTATAACTTCTGTATCAAAAAACAGGGGACGGAAACTCCGTCCCCATATCGAAATTATTTTCTAATTCCTAAACGAGCAATAAGTTCACGATATCCTTCAATATCATTTTTCTTAAGATATTCAAGTAAGCCTCTTCTCTGTCCTACCATCTTAAGAAGACCTCTTCTTGAATGATGATCCTTCTGGTTTACCTTTAAGTGCTCTGTGAGTTCTTTGATTCTTTCTGTGAGTAATGCAATCTGTACTTCTGGAGATCCTGTATCTCCTTCTTTTCTTCCATACTCAGCAATAATCTGTGTTTTCTTTTCTTTAGAAATCATTATAATTTCCTCCTTAAATATTAATTATCGCCTGACACCAAGAATCAGGTCGGAGTGTCCCGAATCTGAGCATCGGCTGGTCAAATACTCATTTATATTACCATAAAGAATAATTAATGGCAAGTATTTTCTGATTAGCGCTTGTTAGCGCTTGTTATCCTCTTACAAAGGCTATATCTGCTTCAAGCTGTTTCTTTAATCCGTTAACCGAATCAAATTTCTGTTCAGGACGTATAAATTTTTTCAGTCTGATAATTACATCCGAATCATATACATCCTCATCAAAATCAAGTACAAATGTTTCAACGGTAACATAAGTTCCGTCATCGATTGTAGGTCTGATTCCAATATTCGTAACGCCTTTATACATGAGATTGTCAATTACTACTTCAGATTCGTAAACACCATATTCAGGTAATATTTTATTTGGAGAAGGTATCAGATTAAGGGTAGGAAAACCGATTGTTCTTCCCAGCTGTTTACCGTGAACCACTTTTCCTTTGAAAAAATAATCATAACCCAGAAGTTTTTTTACAGTTGACAGGTCTGATTTTTCTATTTCATTTCTTATCCATGTGCTGCTTATCTCTGTATTATTATAAGTTTCTTTTTCGATAACATATGAACTGTAGCAATATTTATCTTCGTATGCTTTTAACAAAGCTGCATCCCCCGACCTGTTTTTTCCGAATCTCCAGTCGGCACCTATTACAACAAATTTGGCATTAAGTTTTTCTTTCAGGAAGTATTTTAAAAATTCTTCCGGCAACATTCCGGCAATTTCATTGTCAAAGGGATATTCATAAAGTACATCTATGCCGTATTTTTCACAGATATATGCACGTTCATCCGGTGTCGTTATTGCTTTTTGCGGTTTTGCGTTCCAGTTATCCATATTAAAAGTACAAAGGACTACCTTAATTCCCTGCTCGTGACCAATTCTGACAGCTTTTTCGATAAGAAGCCTGTGCCCGTTATGAATACCGTCAAACTTACCAAAAGTCACTACTGTATTTTCTTTTGAAATAAAGTTTTTATCTTTAACATATAACATACAATTACTCTTTTCCGTGATTTATTGGACAGGGAACATTTTTCTCGGTTTATAACTGTGCGAGACCTCATCATATCCGTATATTCCGGCAAATACACCATCTGACAGATATACTTTAATATTATTGCCTTTAAATTCCGGGAGAATAATCATATTTCCGTTTTTTACAAGCATTTCATTTCTTCCGGATACATTCACGGCAGGATAATCATTAAAAAAACTGTCCGTTGGCATTATAAGTGAAGCAATATTGTTATCTGCCACACATTTTGATATTTCAGATAATCTGACTGCATTTTCAATGTTAAAAATTCCGGTTTTGGTTCTTACAAGTGATTTCATTGTACCACCGGTGTTAAGTTTCTCTCCGATATCACGGCATAATGAACGGATATATGTTCCTTTGGAGCATTTCACTGTCATTGTAACTTCGGGAATATCTATTTTTTCGATTATTATGTCATAGATAAATACTTCCCTTGGTTTTCTTTCTATTTCAACACCTTTTCTTGCAAGATCACATAATTTTTGTCCATTTACTTTAAGTGCCGAATACATAGGAGGGACCTGATTGTATTTACCGACAAATGAATTTATGGTTTTTTCGATATCTTTTGCTGTCACATTAACAGCTTTACGGCTTAATATTTTCCCTGTGGCATCTTCGGTATCGGTGGATATTCCCAGTAAAAGTACTGCCCTGTACTCTTTGCTTTTATCGGTTATCATATCGCAAAGTCTGGTAGCATTACCAAGGCATACAGGAAGAACTCCTGTGGCTTCAGGGTCAAGTGTTCCTGTATGTCCGATTTTTTTCTGGTGTAAAATCCCACGAAGTTTTGCTACAACATCGTGGGATGTGAATCCGGATTCTTTATATACATTAATTATTCCGTTATACATTTTTCAACCTGTTTTTTCAATTCTGTTATTACTTTTTTTACTACTTCTTCATAAGGAATTCCTGCGGTAAAACCTGCTGCACGGACATGTCCGCCTCCACCGAAGCAGTTAGCAATAATATTAACGTCTACCTTGTCTACAGATCTTAAACTGCCTTTAATCGCATGGTCAGGAAGCTCGTACATAAATAAAGCTGCTTCAACACCCTCAGTAAACCTTAACTGGTCTATAATTCCTCCAAGATCTCTTCCCGGCACATTGTGTTCCGATAAAACATCATAAGGCAGGTAAGAATATATAAGTTTTCCGTCAAGCACAAGCCTGCTGTTAATCAGTGCAAGTCCCAGCATATAATTCTGGATATAAGTTTTTCTGAAAAAAGTGTCATCTATTATTGAGGTGTAATCAATACCTTTCGACATCAGTTCTCCTGCAATTTCCATGGTACGTTTTGTTGTGCACTGGTATTTCAATACACCCGTATCATGTATGATTCCCGTATATAATGCTTCTGCGGTATTTTTAGATATTTTACTACTGTCTAATAACTCATAAAGTGCTTCGCAGGTGGAACTCAAATCAGGAAGTACGTGATTTATATCTGCAAATGCAAGATTACATGTATGATGATCTATGCATACCGTTTTATCAGCATTCATAATAACAGGACGTATAAAATTAGCAACTCTGTTAATGTCACCACAGTCTAATATAATAAAAACATCATATTTTTTCTCATTGTCACAATCATGCAATACTTTATCACTGCCGTTAATAAAAGAAAAACATTTTTCAAACTCTTCAAGATATACGGTAGCTTCTATATTCTTGTAATTATCGCAGATATAATTATAAAGTCCCAAAGTTGAACCCACACAGTCACCGTCAGGTCTGACATGTCCGGTTATTCCTACATTTTTAACATTCAAAAGTATTTCATCAATACTATTTATCATTTCCATTTACCTCATCAATCAGTCTTGACATATTAACGCCATATTCAATCGACTGGTCAAGTATAAAAGTTATTTCAGGAGTATTCCTTAAATTGACTGTCTTAGCCAAAAGTGTTCTGATATAAGAAGCGGCACTCTTTAAACCGGTTATAGTGCTGTCCTGGGAGTCTTTATCTCCCAGAACACTTATATATGCTTTACAGGTCTTTAAATCAGGTGCCACATCAACCGCAACAACAGATGTCATCGGATTGATTCTGGGATCTTTTATTTCGCTGCGAATTATATTACTGAGTTCTCTTAGAACCTCATTATTAACTCGTGTCATTTTAATACTGTTTTTACGCAAATCAATCACCTCTATCTTGGAATTTCTACCATTGTATAAACTTCCATCATATCGCCTTCTTTAATGTCATTAAACTTTTCAAGAACAATACCACATTCATATCCGGCTTTAACTTCTTTAACATCATCTTTAAATCTTTTTAACGAAGCAATTGGTCCGTCATAAATCAAATCATCACCACGGGTTACTCTTACAGATGAATTCTTTGTTACCATACCATCTAATACATAAGAACCGGCTATTGTACCAATTACAGATGCTTTATATGTCTGTCTTACCTCAACTGTACCAATAACCTTTTCCTCATATTTTGGATCAAGCATACCCTTCATAGCTGCTTCCACGTCTTCAATAGCCTGATAAATTACACGATAGAGACGTAAGTCAACATTTTCTCTTTCGGCAATATCACGGGCCTGATTATCAGGTCTTACGTTAAATCCGATAATAATGGCATTTGAAGCAGATGCAAGGATAACATCGGATTCATTGATTGCACCGACACCGGCATGAATTACTTTAACAATTACTTCATCATTTGAAAGTTTCACAAGACTCTGCTTAACGGCTTCCACGGAACCCTGCACATCAGCTTTAACGATAATGTCAAGTTCCTTAAGGTTACCCGCCTGAATCTGTGAGAATAAATCTTCAAGAGACATTTTTGATTTAGTTTCTTCAACAAGTCTGTTCTTGCCTTCTGCGATAAATGTTTCGGCAAATGTCTTTGCTTCCTTATCTGTCTTTGGCGAGATGAAAATATCACCTGCATTAGGAACATCATTAAGACCGATAATTTCTACAGGAGTTGATGGACCTGCTTCATTGATTCTTCTTCCCTTATCATCGATCATTGCCCTTACTTTACCATGACATGGTCCTACTGCAATAAAATCTCCTACATGTAAAGTACCTTTCTGGACAAGGATTGTTGCTACAGGGCCTCTTCCTTTATCAAGTTTAGCTTCTATCACAAGACCTCTTGCTTTTCTGTTAGGGTTTGCCTTTAATTCACGCATTTCAGCTGTAAGTAAAAGCATTTCAAGAAGGTTATCGATACCTTCTCCGGTATGAGCAGATACAGGACAAAAAATTGTAGAACCACCCCAGTCTTCAGCAATAAGATCATATTCTGTAAGTTCCTGTTTAACACGCTCAACATTGGCACTTGGCTTATCAATTTTGTTTACTGCAACTACAATATCAATTCCTGCTGCTTTAGCATGGTTAATAGCTTCAATAGTCTGTGGCATAACACCATCGTCTGCTGCAACTACAAGTATTGCAATATCTGTTGATTTAGCACCACGAAGACGCATGGCAGTAAATGCTTCATGTCCCGGAGTATCAAGGAATGTTACACTCTGTCCGTTTACATCTACTGTGTAAGCACCGATGTGCTGGGTAATACCACCGGCTTCTTTTTCTGTTACTTTGGATGATCTGATAGCATCAAGAAGTGATGTTTTACCATGATCAACGTGACCCATAACGCATACAACAGGTGGTCTTGGCACAAGTGTATCTTCAGGATCATCCTCATCCTTGAGAAGTTCTGCTATAACATCTACTTTAACTTCATGTTCGCATATACAGTTATATTCAAGGGCAATTTCTTCAGCCGTTGCAAAATCAATATCCTGATTGATTGTAACAATCTGTCCTTTAAGGAATAAATTCTTAACAAGGGCTGTAGGCTGGACTTTCATCTTATCAGCAAGTTCCTTGATTGTAAGTGTATCAGGAAGAATAAGTGTCTTGATTACATCTTCATCGGCTTCTTCTTTTTTCTTCTTGTTAAGAAGATTCTTTTCAAGAGCCTTTGTATTTTCAAGCTTTTCCGTCTTATCGCGGAAATCATTATTCTTCTTACGATTGTTCTCTCTGTCTCTGTTACGCTGGTCTTTTGCTTCTCTGTCTTTTAAAGCATCAGCTCCGTCAAATGCACCTGAATTTCTATCATCTCTTCTTGCAGGTCTGTCATTGTTTCTCTGTGGTCTGCTGCCGTTATCTTCTTTGTTAAATTCAGGCTTTCCACCCTGGAATTTATCATTAAACCTTCCGCCATTTCTTGCCGGTCTGTCATTATTTCTCTGTGGTCTGTCTCCCTGGTTACGGTCACCATAAGGTCTGTCTCCGTTTCTTTGTGGTCTGTCCCCCTGGTTTCTTTCACCATAAGGTCCACGCTCAACACATTCTGTGCCGTAACCGGGTTTCTGTCACCATAAGGTCTGTTATTGTTTCTCTGTGATCTGTCTCCCTGGTTACGGTCACCATAAGGTCTGTCACCGCTTCTTGCCGGTCTGTCTCCCTGTTGTTTATCTGGTTTTACATTAACCCTGTCACTTGGTCTTATGGCACCTTGTGGTCTTTCTAAAGGACGGATTCCCTGTGGCCTGTCAATAGGTTTTTCATTTCTTCTATTGTCATTGGAACCATTACGGTTTCTGTCCCTGTTATTATTTTTACGCTGTGAATCCCTGATATCCTTCCGTCCGCTGTTTTGTGGGTTATATACGGAAACGATTTTTTTCTTGACAGGTGCGTCCTGCTTAGGAGCCTGTGCTGATTCTTCTTTAGGCTGTTCTTTAGTTTCTTTGACTTCCTTAGTCTCTTTTAATTCAGGCTTATTTTCTGTAACCGGCTTCTGTTCTTTCTTGACAAACTGCTTTTTAGCTAAAGCAATTTCATCTTCAGAAACAGAATTGCTGGATGTTTTAATCTTCTCGTTTTTTGATGATAAAAATTCAAGTAATTCTTTTGAATTAATATTCAGTTCTTTTGCTAATTCGTGTACTCTCATTAAGCTAATCTAAACCTCCAAATCCCTATCCGGGCATTTATTTATTATCTATTTTTTCATATTTTGAAATTATTGCTTTTGCAAAATCTTCATCAATGATTCCAACTGATGTTCTAAGTTCCTGTCCTATTGAATGACCAAGACTAACTTTATCCGAATACATTATTACAGGAATATTATAGAAAAAACATTTGTTGGAAAAAAGTTTTTTTGTGTTATTTGAAGCATCCTCCGAAACGATAACAAGTTTTGCTTTATTTTCTTTTACCGCTTTTTCAGTTGAGAACTCTCCGCTTACAACTTTGCCTGCTCTCTTTGCCAGTCCAATCATAGACAAAATACTATCTTGACTCAATATTATTCATCTCCTTAATCAGTTCATCATATACATTTTCCGGTATCTTCATCTTAAGTGAACGATCAATGCCTTTGTTTTTTATAGCTTTGGCAAGACAACCGGCTGTCTTACAGATATATGCACCACGGCCATTTTTCTTGCCTGTATCATCAAGAAAGATTTCATCTTCATTGGTTTTGATAACACGTATCATTGATTTCTTATCTTTAAACTCACCGCATCCTACGCATTGTCTCTGCGGTATTTTTTTATTAACTGCCATACGCAAACATCCTAATTTTATTCTGCATCATCAGACTCTGTAGTTTCATCCGCATAAGATTCTACTTCATCAAGAAGTCCCAAATCCCTTGCCTGTGACTCGCTCTTAATATCAATCTTGAAACCTGTAAGTCTTGCTGCAAGTCTTGCATTCTGTCCTTCTCGTCCGATTGCAAGTGATAACTGATAATCAGGTACAATAACCTGTGCTGTTTTTTCTTCAGCATCTGCGGCTACATATACAACTTTGGCAGGACTTAACGCATTCTCAATAAGGTTGGCAGGGTTCTTGCTCCAATTAATGATGTCAATCTTTTCACCGTTAAGTTCAGATACAACCGCATTAACTCTGGAACCGTTTACACCTACACATGAACCTACAGGATCTACATTAGGATTTTTGGACCATACAGCCATTTTAGTTCTTGAACCTGCTTCTCTTGCGATACTTCTTATCTCGACTGTTCCATCCTGTATCTCTGTTACTTCTTCTTCAAAAAGTCTCTTTACAAACTCAGGATGTGAACGCGAAACCGTAATCCTAGGCCCCTTTGTCGTATCCT
>ENA-OOYR01001189-OOYR01001189.1-human-gut-metagenome-genome-assembly--contig:-NODE-1189-length-11954-cov-2.487352_pt1 | contig 11954 bp, 10 predicted proteins | sample MGYA00241701_ERZ501374 | MGnify/ENA primary metagenome ERZ501374 (study PRJEB25962, sample SAMEA2042655) | human gut metagenome | biome: human gut; feature: human-associated habitat; material: faeces...
GAGCTGGGCTGCAGGCGTTGGTACTACTCTAACTGATGCAGGTGGACACAAGGTTCAGGTCTTGGAAGTCAACATCAGCAATGATGGCGGCGGTTCCGGTTCTGAACAGGCTGGTAATTCCAGCATTGAGCTGGTCAAATCCTCTGTTTCTCGTTTCTCTCGTAACGGCAAGAATGCTTTCGATACCGCATACGAAGATACCGACCCCGATTCCGGTATTGAGGAACAGCATGTAACCATTACTATCACTGCAGCCAATAAGCTGTATGATGGCAACCCCGATGAAGCTTCCATCAGCGTTTCCGGCAACCTGTCTTCTACCGATATGGACAATATCGTGAAGAACACCACTATCGTCTATGCTAACCGTAAAGGTACATTGACGAAGGCTCCAAGCGATGCGTCTACGGACAAGAACCAGTATCCGCGCTCCGATTGCGGTTCCTATACCGCAACAGCAAAATGTACGGTGTCGGGTTACATCATCACATATCGCTACGAGAACACGAACCCCGGTCATACTTATGACGGCAGCAGTCCGAGCGGTATTGGTGATACCGTCAAGTTCGATATCTATCCTCGCGGATTGACGATTATCGGTACTGGCGATAAACCCTACGACCGCACCAGCAAGGCAACTCTGGAAAATGTTCATATTGCTTCTGGCGGCTTGATTGCGAAGGACGAGAACACTGTGAAGCTGAGCACCACTACGGTGACTGGTAACTACACGGTTAATGGCAAGAATGTCAGCGATGCTGGCGGTCCCTATGTCGTCATCCGAACCAGTGAACTCTCTCTCGTTGGCAACAGCGCAGGCAACTACTACATTGAGAAGGAAGACTTGTCTGGCTCTATCACTCCTCTGGATTTGTACGTTCACAGTATTTACCTGGAAGACCCGACCTATCCTCGCAACGTCAAACACTATGACGGCACGACCAAAGCCACCATTAAGGATATCCTGATTGATGGCGTGCTTGAAGGTGATGACGTTAAGATTAAGGAAGAAACCCTTCCCGGCAACTATAAGACCAAGGATGCTGGCCAGAAGCTGAATGCAGATGGCACGGTAAGCTCCAACTGGCCTTATGAGTTGGACGAGAATCCGATTACGGCAGATGCTCATCCGACACTGACTGGTAAGGATGCCAAGAACTACCGTATCACAAAGGAGAAGTATTCCGGCGCTATCGCACGCGCCAACCTGACCGCACAGGTTGCAAGTTGGCGTGGACTGTATGGTGACGGCGTAGGGGAAAAGCCCTGGCACGATAAGAAGGCTTATGGTTACGGCACTGCGGCTTCTGCAGGCTGCTGGCTGGGAATCGATGGTCTGGTGCAGGGTGATACCTTGACTTTGGACCAGAGCTACAAGAAGTCTTATTTCAAGACTCTGGTAAATGGTCACGAAGACCTGGTTCCTGACGAATCGACTCCTGTTGGCACTTATCCGTTAACTTATGTTGGTTTGACTGAAGCTAATTACCCCGTCCTGAAGAACTATATTGTCATGGTTCTGAATGGCCGCTTTGTCGTTGACCCGCGTCAGCTGCATGTGACGGTTCTTGACAGCGATAAGATTATCTACAACGAGAACCCGAACTTCCATGTGAACATTCAGATGGAAGATGATGATGCAAATCTGATTGATGTCGTGAGCGACGTTGACGCCACTCCGATTCTGGATGCAAAGCTCAAGGCGAAAGATACAGTCAGCAGCGTCTTGTACGTTACGGGCGGTAATCCCTCCAACCTGACTCAAGAATTTGTGGATGCCTACGATTATCGTAAGCAGGAAAATGTCAAGGAAAGCAAGACCAATATCCCGTTTGTGACCGATTGCACCATCAGCTCCCTGCCTCTGTACGCAGATGGTACGAGCACCGATGATGATTTTGAGTGGAACTACGAGGATAAGACCTGCGATTTCTGCCATTACAACCACAAGCTCCTGGTTCCGTATCTGGTAACTATCAACACCGACACCAAGAGTGGTCCTGCATTGGATGTTCATACGGTCGTTAACCCGAATGGTGAAACGGTCCGCAACTACGAGCTGATTATCCATGATGGCGGCCTGTATGTGCATCCGGCTCTGCTGAAGGCTACGGTTCCTCTGTACGTCTGTATGTATGGCAACACCACAAGTGGTGAGGTCAAAGAGCCTACCAACTACCGCATCACGAACTACTCTACTGTGGCTATCCAAATCAAGAATATCAAGGCCAATGGTCCTTGGCTGATGCGTGATATGCCTGGCATGGAGTACTACCCTGACGGCGAGTATGACAACTCGGTATACGACATGACAAAGAACCGTCTGCGCCGTGGCGAGCTGTACATGCGTCTGCGCGATACCGTCCTGACTCAGGGTGATAACGCAATTGACCATAGCGATACGGCTTGGGTCATTCCGAAAGCTACCGGCGATTTCATCAACAACAACATCACTGGCCGCGCAATGCAGGTGCCTATGGCAGTCTACATTGCAACCGGTAATGTGAATGAATCCGGTGTCTGCACTCCGGTCACGAAAGTGACTTACACGATTGCTCCGTATGGCGGCGTGATGCCGAACGATGCGGACTTCGAGAAAGTGCAGTCCCAGCCGTGGCTGAAAGACGCAAAATAACCTTTCCAGTGTGACCTGATGGTCGCTTCTGTACAACATTTGAGGGCAGTCGAGAAATCGGCTGCCCTCTCTTTTTATTTGTGCTTGCTGCTTCGCACTACCTGCATTTGAGCAAAAAATAAAGGAACGCCTACAATACCGTGGTATTGTCCGATGCCCCTTCGTGACTGGTTTGTATCGTTGTCCGCCAACCGACAGGCCCTTACGTCCTGCATCTCTTTCGAGTTTTATCGTTGCTCGCCAACCGACAGGTCTTTGTACCCTGCATCTCACTCGGATTATAGGTGCCAGTCCACCAGCAGAATGACGTCTGCTTTCCTGCTACCATTATACCTCACTCGCACTCGAAATGTAAACGGCTTTCGGCTCTACCCAAAGGGCAGCTGCTCCAATTCTGGAGTAGCTGATTTTTTTGCGCATAACTTCTGAAAGAATCTCCGCTAAAATCAACCGTTGCGAATTCGTGCGATTCGCGGACAATAAAGCTTGTAAGCATGAATGTACCAATTTGAATAGTATTTACACCTAATAGAAAGGATTGTATGACTGTGAAACGATTGAAACAAATTGTCACAATCGGCTGCGTTGCGGTGGTCGCTGCGCTGCTGATGGCTGGATGCGGTGAGCATCGGCTGGTATCGATTTCGATGCCGGAAACGATAGATTTGAAGCTCGGTGAAAGCACCGCAATTGAACTGACCGGAACTCTTAAAAATGGCACTGAGGTGTCGGGAGACCAGCTCACGCAGCTTCTCGAACATCGAGGAATGACATTTGAGAGCTTTGCGCCGAGCGTTGCATCTTTGGATGACACGCTGCGCTTGACGGCCAACTCGTCCGGCAGAACGGAAATCAATATCTATAGCCGGGATAACAAGCTGAACTGCAGCGCGGAAGTGACTGTCGTATCGCCGCTTGAAGGCTTTGAGATGGATGATATTATCACTACTACCGATAACAATTTAGTGAATCCCGAATACACCACAATTCCCGAAACGGCTGATGTGGGTGAAGTTACGGTAAGTGTGGGGGATGAATCGATTGCCCGAGTGGAGAACAATAAGATTGTTCCTCTGAAAGCCGGAACCACCACGGTCACTATCACGGCAGATAATGGTGTGTCCAAGACTGTGAAACTCAAGGTCAAGCAGGCTCCGAAAGAGCTCTATGCCGACAACCTGGAAGTCGAAATCGGAGAGACTAAGACGATTCATGTCTATACTGATGTTCCTGACCCTGATACGGATAACGATAACAGCCTGTATGAGTTTGAGAACACCGACAATTCGGTTTGTGCCGTCAACGTTAAGGGTGAAGTGACGGGCATTTTGGTCGGCACCAGCAAGGTCAAGGTTACGAACAGCAGCGGCCTTGAGACAACAATGACGGTAAATGTTGTACCGAAAACCGCACACATGACGCTGACTTTTGGCGCATCTGAGGATACCGAAAGCACCAACGAAAACACTGAAAATCAGCCCGCAGAAGCCACTGACAACGCCGATTCCAGCCAGGATAGCGTGGGAGGTAATGAATGATGAGACATATCAAGAAGTTCGCAGCACTGCTCCTTGCAGCTATCTGCACCATGATGGTTCTGACTGGATGTGTGGATAAGGCTTCTCTGTATGATGATACGCAGCAGATTGCGGCCGGAAGGACGGCATACTCTGCGACCGGGTATCAAGGTGGCTATGTGATGGGCGACGGGTCTTTTGATTTCACGGCAAGCGCTGATAAGCTTGTAGGAGCCGTTGAAGCGTTTGATATTGACGTCAAGAATGAGTCCACCCTCGTTGACTGCTATACGACTGCTGATACGACAAGCGGCAAATTCAAGATTCTGCTCGTCCACACTGACAACAAACAGATTGTTGCTGAGTACATCGATGACGCATACAGTGACCTGGTTCTTCCTGTCGGCAACTACAAGGTATATCTTGTGGGCAAAGACGATGCAGCGTTCAATGTTAGTATCAGCCTTTACTGCTTTGGCGAAAATGTAAGCTGGTACGAACCGTCTAAAAAATAAAATGTGACTTTTTCCGTGCCCTGGGACGAAAAATCCTGGGGCAATTTTTAATTTTTCATAAATATTGTTGCGGAAATGTGCGAATCAAAGATAATGAAAACATAGGGCAAAAAAGCACGTTAATCGCTGAAAAAAGTGACTGCCTTTTCTTTTTTTGTCTTGTTTCTGGAAAGCAAATGTGTCTTTTCGAGAGCATCCAAAAAACGGTGTCACAAGAACAAATTACAATGTACCTTTTCAAAAATAACAAGGAGGTTTTTATGAAAGCCACCAAAAGCGTCAACAGCAGCGTGAGCAGTGCCATTGCGGGTGAATGGGAAACCCCGGATGAACTGTTCCAGGAACTTGACCGCGTTTATCATTTCACTTTGGATGCCTGTGCCCGCCCCGAAAATGCCAAGTGCCAGAAGTTCTTTACCAAGAAGGAAGATGGTCTTGCACAGGATTGGCGCGGCAATGTCGTGTATTGCTGCCCTCCGAGCGGGACCCGAAATCTGCGCCTGTGGGTTGCGAAGGGTGCTGCTGAGGGCAAGAAGAAGAACACGACCGTTGTCATGCTGCTGCCGGTATCGACTGATGCTGCCTGGTTTCAGGAACACATCTATCTCCAGCCTGGCGTTCGGGTGCATTTCCTGCCGGAACGAGTTAAGTTCACCAACCGCCTGCTGCCGTCCTATGCAAAGTATGGTCAGAACGGAACGAAGGACCCTGCCGGTGGTATGCGACCCTCAATGGTGGTTGTGTTCACCGGCTCGAAGCGCAAGTTCTGCTGTGAATGAATAGGGAAAGGAGATAGAAAACCATGAAAAAGAAAATCACGATTGTGGATAAGGACCTGAACCAGCTTGTGGTTGTTGCAGATTGCAGTAGTGCTCTGTATCAGGACCGGGGCACGAAACTCGGTGAGCAGAATCTTCTTTCCGATACTGCCGTCACCTTTAAGGTCTATGATGGAACGGCTCAAGTTGCTGTAATGATGGCAGACATCCTTCAGGTTCCGACCAAGCAGGGAACGATGGCGAATATCTGGCCTACTCCTGCTTACCCGCTTCCCGACAAGCAGCTTGCCATCAATTATCTCTGTGCTCGAAATGCCGAACGTCAGATGTTGTGCGACAAGGACCCGAAAGACAGCGCTGCAATGGTTCTGCCCATCACAACACATCTTTATATCGACTCCATCAAGGTCGAGAACGCCTATAAACGGCGCGGGATTGCTACCGGCATGCTGGATTTTGCCGTGAGTCTGGCTTTGCCAGAAACCATCGGTTTGTTCTGCACGAATGAAGACGCTGAGATGAAAGCAATGCTGAAAACTCTCAAGTTCACTCAGTCCCCACTCAAAGCACAGAACATGCCCTGGAAAGAGAAGTTCTTTTATTACAAGCGCTTGAAGCGCCTGGCACGATAAAATATCAGGAGGCTTTATTTTGATGGAATCTAATAAACCGCTTCGTACACATCCCAAGATGACGAAAGTTTTGCTCGGCCAGATTGATTCACTGGATAAGGCAGGACATTCGGTAGAAGACATTGCAGCTACGCTGAATACTACTCCGGAAGCTGTTCAGCGTGGCATCGATAAGCTGATTGACCGGCGACGCTCTGAGATTCGTGCAACGCCTGGTGGTGCATTTACGGTGGCTGCTCAAAAGAAAACGGTCCGCGCTGTATGTGCCGAACAGAGCTGCCCGTGGCGCTGTGACGCAAAGGACTACTGTGTTTGGCCGACTTGCCTGAAACGGACGGTCAATCTTGATAAAACTGTTCCGGCGTACCCGGTATCTGCCAGCACCGTGGGCAGTGATTCAATGCCCGACAATGCAATGCCTGGGACTGAGCCCAAAGTTGGGCCCAGTGCTGAAGCTAATACTCAAGCCCCGAATGTTTGAGAAGGAGGATTATGAATTATGTCTGAGAACCGCAGTTTGAACAGCTTGTTTGCTCGGCTGGATGAATCGAAAGCAAACCGCGCAAATGAAGCAAACCGTGAACATGAAAAAGCCGCAGAGGAAGCTGAAAAGGAACGCCAGAAAAAGAAGGTGGAGGAATCCGCTGTTGAGAAGTACCGCGTGTACGATGACGATTACGAGCCGGAAGTTATGATTCCGAAAGGAAACCCCGGCGCTATGCAGCAGCCTGCCAAGCCGAAGAAGGAAAAGAAGGAAACTAAGGAACAGGAGATGGATGAAATTACGGACGGGAATCCGTTTATCAATACTTTGTTCCGCCGCAGCAATAAAACCCAGAGCCCGACAGCTGCCGCCAAGCCCTCTGCGCAACCTGCTGCACCTGCACAGCCTGCATCGGCACCGCAGCCTACGCCTGCCGACGTTCCTTCCCTGGACAATGAGCAGGAAGATGACACCCTCGTATTCCAGCACATTCTGGACGGTGCAAAGAGCCCTGACGCAAATGCCGCTCAGAGCGTTTCTCAGCCCGAAAACGATGGGATTGAAATTGACCTGAGCGATATCGAAAACGACGCTGCAGAGCCTGCCAAGGGGGATGATGAGCCGATTGAAACCTCTTTGAGTTTCTCTCAGAACGAGCCTGAAGCCCCTGCTGTTTCGGATTCTTTCTCTTCAGAGATTCCGAACGAACAGTTTGTTATGCCGGATACCATGTCGGATAATGACGGGGCGCAGAAAGAATCGGTTCAAGAAGATGAAGCAGCAGCATGGCCGAGCGGCATGAGCGCTCCTCATTTCATCGAGGAAGAAAGCTCTTCCAGCGATGTCAAGCCTGTGGGCGATGAGGAAGCCAATGCTTTCCTGTATGCCCGATTTGACAAGAACAATCACTATGGTGCATTTGGTCTCTGCATTGATACCGGCAAGAATCTGATTCAGAGCTCTTACAGCGGAGATGCAGCCGATGAAGTGGAATATGCGCTGCGCGGCGCTATCGAGATGTTCCGGATTCTGGAAGAGCATGATATCCATGCTGTGACCGTCTATACGGAGCCGGAACTTTCCAAGGCGATGAAAGAGAACGCTCGCCGTCTTATTAACGGCAAGTCCGAGATTTGCCGCAAATACATCGAGATGTCCTGGAAGGCTATGACCAATATCGGCATTGAGTTTGATACAAACCGGGATATCCACAGCGAGTATGCACAGCTTGCACTTGCAACGGCTCGTTACCTGGCATATCGTGATGTTGTGTGATAAGGAGGAAAAGGAATTATGAATCCGTTGGTCATTGCCGTTGATACCGGCAACAAGAACATCAAGACGCCGCATACTGAGCCTTTCAATTCAGGTCTTATCTGCCATGGTGCAATTCCTCCGGCAGTAAAGTCCGATACGCTTCTCTTTGACGGCAACTATTATACCCTTACTCAGTCTCGTATCCCTTATATGTACAATAAAACGACGGACTGGTCCTATTACGTTCTGACTCTCATTGCGATTGCCAAAGAGATGATGGCGATGGGGTATGTACGCCCTGGCCAGAAGCAGGTCAAGCAGGATGTGTGTCTTGCGATGGGCCTTCCTCCGACTCACATCCATGACCTTGCCTCTGAGTACGATAAGTACTTTGGCCGTGATGGCCGCCGTGTGGTGTTTACCTACAACAATGTGGATTTTGAGGTTCGCATCGTTCGTGTCATGGTCTTCCCGCAGGGCGTTGCCGCGATTGCACCTTACATGTCCAAAATCATGGCTCGCCCGGAAGCCTATACCTATATCATTGATATTGGCGGTTATACCACCGACGTTGTGAAGTTCAGCCGTGGTGGTCAGGTTGACATGGCGTTCTGTGAGAGCTTCAACAACGGCGTTATCAAGATGTACGATGAGGTTCAACGTGCGGTTCGTAATCGCTTTCAGCTGGATGTGGACGACTATACCATCGACAACATTCTGCGCTGCGGTTACAATCCCGGCAAAGAACTCAATGATGTGGTTCACACGACCGCTCAGAACTATGCCCGCACTCTGATTCGGTCTCTGAAAGAAAAAGGCGTTGACCTGACGCTGTCGTATCCCGTGTTCATCGGTGGCGGCTCTATCTTGATGCGTCCCGTTATCGAGAGCGAACTCGGTCGTGATGATTATCTGTTCATCGATGACCCACGCGCCAATGCAGTTGGCTACAAAATGATGGCAGAAAGCAGGTTGGCTGCCGAAAGTCGTTGATTGCGGGGTGATACACCTTGGCATCATCGAAACAAGACAAGGGTAATCGGGTGAGACTTCCGGTTTCTTTTGACCTCACAGACCCGAAACAGAAGGCGGCTTACGATATTCTGAAAAACGCAGGATATGGAAAGCGGACACCGACTATCGTAGATGCGCTTTTGAACTCTCTTCAAAGTGTTCCTGAGAGCGTCAGCCTCGAACAACGCCCTTCCTCAACGGAACTCCGAAATGCGATAGAAGAAGCTATTGAAACTGCATTGCGCAAGTATCAGGTTTCTGGTTCTGCAGTTCAGACTCCCGAACCGCAAGTTTCGGTCCAAGACGTTGTGGCAAGGAAACCTTCTAAGGCACATAAATCCGTGCCTTCTCCATTGCCAAGACAGCCAAAGCCTCTTGAACGTCCCATGGGCAAGCAGATGCCAGAACCGGATAGACCGGTGGCTTCCGATGGAAATATGGATGTGCTGCTATCTATGGCGGACGCATTTTATTAAAAAACAAGAACCCCGTACACCAGACTTGAACTGGATTGTACAGGGCTCTTTTTGTTTGTCGAATTACTTGCTTTGCTCTTCTTTGGCTTTTTCCTCGTTCTGAAGATTCTGCGCAAAAGCGGTGAGAACTTGCGAGCAGCGGCGTCTTACCATAGCAGAGGAAGGGCCTTCTTGATTAAGATTGGCGATATCTGCGGCAGCGTTATAAATGATATGTGGGCCGAGAGCTTCGATGGATGCACCAATTTGCATGTAATCGGCGAATCTCTCTGCTCTGTTTTTTTCACTCTGAATGTTGATGAGTTCTGAAATGTCGTAGTGGAAAACATAGCAGAACGCCAACACCAACTCGAGCGGCATCTGCTTTGTGCCTTCCCGAATGTGCTGGATGGTTTTATAAGAGCATGTAGAGCCTAGAAGCGTGTTGTAGAATGTCGTAACATTTAGCCCTGACGCTATTCTCTGAGCTTCCATTACAGACAATATCTGTTTCTGAGTTTCTTTGTTCCACGAATCAAGCGGCATCCGAATTTGATTTGCGTATTGAACAACGTTATCCATGGAAATGTCTATATCTTGATTTGTCAAACTCATGCACCTCCTGACAGTATTTCATGGGAGCATACCCCTATATACAGTATATCACAAAGTTGTATGAAACGCAATTTAATTCAATAGTATCAACAGTTTTGCGACCGCTGTCCATCATATTGCAACGTTCAGAATTTTGCTAGACAACAAGTTGTACATATAATGTGCTCAAAATTTGGATGCACACTATATATTGTGGTCAGATATGCATTTTTCTATTGTAAACCACTATATATTGTGGTATAATGCAAATATGATACAAGATATAGTGTCCGGGACATTAAAAAGTATTCTTGCGCGTCTGTGCGAATTGGCTATCATTTGAGGTAGTATCCTGTTAAAGATAGCGAGGAACAATGCTTTGAGCTAAGCCTGAACATCGAAGACAAATCATGGCGACAACGAAACCTGAAATAATAACAATCATTTGAGTCGAGGAAGTGCGTTTATGATATCAAGTAAAAGACCTATCGTTGTATACATTGAACAGGCAAGAATCCCGGACGAGACAACAAGCATCACGAGAAGCGAAGTGCCCATCACCGGCGATATCGTGGTCCACCATCGTATTCAGAACGGAGCCAATAACAAAGCTATGGGTGATGGCTTTTTGAAAGAATTGTATGACGTCCTTAATGGAGCGGTCGGCGAGAACCTAAGATTTGAAGATGGGGCTTCTGTTTTTGTCTATACTTCCTGTGCAAGAAGCATTGAGAATTATGAGAATTTTGAACGAAATATTCGGTTTGGGTCTGATTTACCAGTACATAGTTTCCGAGCGTGCCAGAAAATCTTCAATCTTTGCAAAGAAAATCATTATGATTTGCACATGTCTGAAAATACAATGCTTGGCGAAACCATCAAAAGCGACGCGAGAGCTGAGCTTTTGAATGTTTTGAGGAAAACAGGGGAGAGGGGGAAAATGAATGATGGCACTGGAAAATAATCTGGTTGTGGATTCGGATGCTGAACTGAAAGCTTTCTTGAGTTCCATCCTGTCCTCGGAGGGAATTGTTGTGAACATCAATCGAACTTTTATTGCCTACAACAACGGCACGAACCGCAATAGGGTGTTTGCCCGATGCGCGAACCGGATGGCGCAAAAAGGAACCGACGAAAAATTCGTTGTCATTGCCTTGATGTGCTATCCGGCATTGAACTGGATTCTCAAAGCACGAGATATCGATGCTATGATTGAACAGCTCCATGATATGGATACGGACGGTTCAGTCCGTAACATCTCGGAGATTCAGTCACTGTTGGAAAACAGCACAGGTTACGTAAAGCCTCGTTTACATCTGGAAATGCGTAAACTTTTCTTTGCGAGATGCCAACAGCTGGTGGATGCAGTTGATGATGCAATGAATCGGGCGGTATTCCGGAGTGCTCAGCCTTGCAAGCCAGCCCGCATTTCACTGGCAATGGCAATGCTTCGTGGCTCTATTTTGGACAGCGACCCGGTATCTGCCGTTATGATTCGGAATAACTTTGATGGAATCATCGAAGATATTGCGAAAGTCAGTGGCGAAGCCATCAAGGAACTGGTTCTCCAGTTGGCTCCCAATGAGGGAGTTGTCCAGGGCGCTGAAGCTGCTTATCTCTACCATAACACAGAGGTACTGCTTCGTGAATATTCCCGTATCACGCATCCGTCAAGCGTTGACGGAAACAGTACCCTGCGCTTGATTGCAACTGCTGGCAATCAGTTGGATGCATCTGACCATAAATCGGATGCACGCTATGCTCAGGCACAGATTCTTTTGCAGTATGCAAAGTTGATTGGCGGCGCAATCGAGCTGCTGAAACAGTTCCCGGACGGTGACTCGAAACTCTACGATGTGCTGATGCTCGTCGTCAATGAGAAGTATGGCCCGAACGGAACCGATGAAGCAACTCTTGCCAAACAAGTAGGAATCAACAGTTCTTACTTTTGCGAAAAGAAACATCGCGCATATACCGCACTCTCTGCTCTTTTGTGGGGATGCGATATTGAGTCTTTGCTATCTTTGCTTAGCAAGGATTAGTTTTCTGTTACCCAAAATCGAGACTGGAGT
>ENA-OOYR01001192-OOYR01001192.1-human-gut-metagenome-genome-assembly--contig:-NODE-1192-length-11943-cov-4.740326_pt1 | contig 11943 bp, 8 predicted proteins | sample MGYA00241701_ERZ501374 | MGnify/ENA primary metagenome ERZ501374 (study PRJEB25962, sample SAMEA2042655) | human gut metagenome | biome: human gut; feature: human-associated habitat; material: faeces...
TTACTTTCTTCCGGTGACTCCGTACTTCGTAGAGAAAGTGATCCAGAAAGAAAAACCGGAAGGTATTATGCTGGCGTTCGGTGGTCAGACGGCTCTGAACTGTGGAGTAGCATTGTATAAAGAAGGTATTCTTGAAAAATATAATGTAAAAGTGCTGGGTACTCCGGTACAGGCCATTATGGATACCGAGGACCGTGAACTTTTTGTTCAGAAATTGAATGAGATCAATGTAAAAACCATCAAGAGTGAAGCCGTAGAAAATGCGGAAGATGCACGTCGCGCAGCAAAAGAACTGGGCTATCCGGTGATTGTTCGTGCTGCTTATGCGTTAGGAGGCTTGGGGTCCGGTTTCTGTGATAATGAACAACAACTGGATGTGCTGGTAGAAAAAGCATTCTCTTTCTCCCCACAGGTATTGGTGGAGAAATCACTACGCGGCTGGAAAGAAGTGGAATATGAAGTGGTACGTGACCGCTTCGATAACTGTATCACCGTTTGTAATATGGAAAACTTCGATCCGCTGGGTATTCATACCGGTGAGTCTATCGTTATTGCTCCTTCACAGACGCTTACCAATAAAGAGTATCATAAACTTCGGGAATTGGCAATACGTATCATCCGCCATATCGGTATCGTGGGTGAATGTAACATTCAGTATGCTTTCAACTCTGATACGGACGACTACCGTGTGATTGAAGTAAATGCCCGTTTGAGCCGTTCTTCTGCATTGGCGTCTAAAGCTACCGGTTATCCGTTGGCATTCGTTGCTGCTAAAGTAGCACTCGGCTATACACTCGACCAGATCGGTGAAATGGGTACTCCGAATTCTGCATATTCAGCTCCTGAACTTGACTATTACATCTGTAAGATTCCTCGTTGGGACTTGACTAAGTTTGCCGGTGTATCTCGTGAAATCGGTTCAAGCATGAAGTCGGTAGGTGAAATCATGTCTATCGGCCGCTCTTTCGAAGAAATCATCCAGAAAGGTCTTCGTATGATCGGACAAGGCATGCACGGTTTTGTCGGTAATGATGATGTACACTTCGACGACCTTGACAAAGAACTTTCACGTCCGACAGACTTGCGTATCTTCTCCATTGCACAAGCTATGGAAGAAGGATATTCCATCGACCGCATCCACGAACTGACTAAGATCGATCCTTGGTTCCTCGGCAAGCTGAAGAACATTGTTGACTACAAGGCAAAACTGTCTACATATAATAAGGTGGAAGATATTCCGGCTGACGTGATGCGCGAAGCTAAAATCCTTGGTTTCTCTGACTTCCAGATTGCCCGCTTCGTACTGAACCCGACCGGCAACATGGAAAAGGAAAATTTGGCAGTACGCGCTCACCGTAAAGCCCTGGGCATCCTTCCGGCAGTAAAACGTATCAATACTGTTGCTTCCGAACATCCGGAACTGACTAACTATCTGTATATGACTTATGCAGTAGAAGGTTACGATGTAAACTATTATAAGAATGAGAAATCAGTAGTCGTACTGGGTTCGGGCGCTTACCGTATCGGTAGCTCGGTTGAATTTGACTGGTGCTCGGTGAACGCAGTTCAGACTGCCCGCAAACTGGGTTACAAGTCTATCATGATCAACTACAACCCCGAAACGGTTTCTACTGACTACGATATGTGCGACCGTCTGTACTTCGACGAACTCTCTTTCGAACGTGTACTCGACGTGATCGACCTTGAACAACCGCGCGGTGTGATCGTATCCGTAGGCGGACAGATTCCGAACAACCTGGCTATGAAGTTGTATCGCCAGTCAGTTCCTGTACTGGGTACTTCTCCGGTTTCCATCGACCGTGCCGAAAACCGTAACAAGTTCTCGGCAATGCTCGACCAGCTTGGCATCGACCAGCCGGCTTGGATGGAACTGACCAGCCTTGAAGAAGTGAAGGGATTTGTAGAAAAAGTAGGTTATCCGGTATTGGTTCGTCCTTCTTACGTACTCTCGGGTGCGGCTATGAACGTTTGCTACGATGACGAAGAACTGGAAAACTTCCTGAAGATGGCTGCCGAAGTATCTAAAGAATATCCGGTAGTTGTTTCTCAGTTCCTCGAAAATACAAAGGAAATTGAGTTCGACGCGGTAGCTCAGAACGGTGAAGTAGTTGAATACGCTATTTCCGAGCACGTAGAATTTGCCGGTGTACACTCCGGTGACGCTACACTGGTATTCCCAGCACAGAAGATTTACTTTGCAACTGCCCGCCGCATCAAGAAGATCAGCCGTCAGATTGCTAAAGAACTGAATATCTCCGGTCCGTTCAACATCCAGTTCCTTGCCCGCAACAACGAGGTGAAGGTAATTGAATGTAACCTGCGTGCTTCCCGTAGCTTCCCGTTCGTATCTAAGGTGCTGAAACGCAACTTTATCGAAACAGCTACCCGCATCATGCTGGATGCTCCGTACAGCCAGCCGGACAAGACTGCGTTCGACATCGATTGGATCGGTGTGAAAGCTTCTCAGTTCTCTTTCTCCCGTCTTCACAAGGCTGACCCTGTTTTGGGCGTGGATATGTCTTCTACCGGTGAAGTAGGTTGTATCGGCGACGATTTCTCTGAAGCATTGCTGAACGCAATGATCGCTACAGGATTCAAGATTCCGGAAAAGGCGGTGATGTTCTCTTCCGGTGCTATGAAGTCTAAAGTAGATTTGCTGGATGCGAGCCGTATGCTGTTTGCCAAGGGATATCAGATTTATGCTACTGCCGGAACGGCTGCATTCCTGAATGCTCACGGTGTAGAAACAACTCCGGTTTACTGGCCGGATGAAAAGCCGGGTGCTGAAAACAACGTGATGAAGATGATCGCTGACCATAAGTTCGACTTGATCGTTAACATTCCGAAGAACCACAGCAAACGTGAGTTGACGAATGGTTACCGTATCCGTCGTGGTGCTATCGACCATAACATTCCGTTGATCACCAATGCCCGTCTGGCAAGTGCTTTCATCGAAGCATTCTGTGAACTGAAACTGAGTGATATTCAGATTAAGAGCTGGCAGGAATATAAATAAACTGCTTTAGCTGTATATATATTGAGGAGACTCTCTCTTTGGCATACCAAAGAGGGAGTCTCTTCTTTTGTAGATATGACTCTTCTTTTTGTTTGTTGTCTGCGGTGTAATGAGTCGTAAGATAGTGCTAATGTTCTCTTCAGCTCCTTATATACTTGCTTTTTCCTATAAGGAAAGTAGGAATAGAGTGCCGTTCTCTTTAGCTCTTCACGGCCGTGAACAGGTCTGCTCATGGCTGTGATCAACTCTTGTCACGGCCGTGAACAATGCTTGCCACGGCCGTGAACAACTAAAGAGATCGGTGTCTTAATGGAACAATAAAGGCACTATAAGAGAAAGATACCGGTAGTATACGGTATTTGTTGCGTAGGATCAGGACTCGGATGAAGTAGGCTTGATGGGGAGATAGCAGTAGGTGAGATGAACAGTGAGATTGGGAGGGAAGTGACAATAAAATGTATGGATGCAGCTATTGTCACCGTATTATCACCGCTTATTATCACCGATGATATGTTTATAATCAGTTAGTTAACTTCGAAAAGTGATAAGTGACAATAAAAAAGCGTTTTATTGCTTAGGGAAGAAACGTTTGTGTAGCTTTTGGTTATACAGGTTTGAATTGATTCGTAACGGTTCAAAAATGAATGAAACAGTAGTATCTCCATTGGGGGCACCCCCATTTTAAGATACTATTACTATCATTTTGCTCAAATCCGTACGTAAATGAAATGAATGATTGTGCTTCTTCCAGAAGCGGATTACACAGATTGATACGGTTTTTGGTAGATTGTACTGCTAAAAAAATGTGAAATCTGTGTAATCCGTATCTAAATCTTATGGTTTGCTTACGCAATAATTGTATACTTTCAGATTCTGTACCTTACTATTAAAGTTTCCTGCTTTCTCCAGCGGGAAAACTAGTGTACGTACATAGTTCATTGAATCTTTTCCCGCATTAAAGTAAAGTTTCTGCGTATTCATTTCATCAACCACTTTACCGTTGACTCTCAGCGTTGTACTGCGATTGTCTCCTTCTATCTGAATTGTTGCTTTTTCTCCCGGATTCACTTTGTAGGGGAAGGTATTCAGATAACCGTCGCGTGCAAATCCCATCATCCCCCGAATAGGGTCTGACAGATAGAATACGGCGTTAGGCGAACGGAATAATTCGGTTCCTTCACTTTCTTTTGCTCCGGTAATGTCGAAACTGACAGTGTAATTATAGCCAATTTCCGGATAATCGGAAGTGCTGCCGGGAGCGACTGTGGAACGTTCGTATACCAATTCCGGCTTTTTGCCGATTCTTGCCAGTTGGTTGACTCCGGGCGCTTCGCTGAGGAGGGCACGTTTTTCATTGAATGTTTCATAAGGAATGCCCGTTTGAGCGCCTGTCCACATCTTTACAGAGAGTGTTTGCAGGGGCGAGAATATACGGTGATGGATGTCTTTCACCGAGATACCGTTGCCGACATGGTCGTTCCAGATGGCAAACATACCGCCAAGAATGGAAGGATGTTTTTCGTCGAATACAGCTTTGCCGATATGGGCGGGTGTCCACTCCTTATATAAGTATGGTTCGTTGAGGTAATCATAATAGTAGCCGGCTTTCGGAACGATATATACCAGTCCGTCCGGAATACTGATCAGTTGATATCCGTCTTTGATCATGGTTGCCGGATCGGCGTATCCGTTGTACCAAGCATTCATGACGACATTTTCTGATTTGACGGGCGTATCGCCTTTGGCATGGCTGAGCGCGCCCCATACGACTGCTTGCTTGCCGAAACCTTCCACAAAACGGATGTAATGGTCGGTGAAAGCACGGAATTTTTCTACCACGTCTTTCTTCGCGTTCGAGTATTCGTCTGTACCGATATGTACACGCTTGCCTACGAATACCGGATTGTCGCCCTCCAGATATTCTTTGAACAGAGCATCTACGAATTCGTAAGTTTCCGGCTTGAACAAGTCGAGATGATCCATGCCGTACTCCTTGCTTCCGATTTCCGGTTTGTAATGGGTGAGAGCCAGTGAGTGGGCGGGAACGTCAATTTCCGGAATGATTTCCACGAAGTTGGATGCCGCTTGTTTTTGGAAATCGATGAATTCTTTCTTGGAGTACGAGCCGTCACGGGCTGTCAATCCCGGATAAGTCTCCGATTCCAGCCGGAAAGCAGCGTAAGTCTTGTCCCAGTTGTGCTCGAAGTATTGCTTGAATCCATTATCGTTCAGATGGACTTGCAGGGTGTTCATTTTGTAGTAAGCCATGATTTTCACCAAGTCCTGCAGATAAGCCATCGGAATGAACTTACGGCCACAGTCTATCATGAAACCGCGAAGCGGATAATCGGGATAATCACGAATCGTTCCTTGCGGGAGTGAGCGTTCCTGATTTTGTTCCGCCAGTTGCAGGAGTGTGCGTGTGCTCCAGTAAAGACCGGTCGGGGTGGGAGCGGAGATGGCTACACGGTCGGTTATCTTGATGGCGTAACCTTCCTCACCGAGCTTCTTGTCTGCCGACAAGGATAGGACGAAATCGCCGGACGTGGCTTTGCCTTGCGCTACGCTTAATGTCTGCCCGAACATCTGTTGATAATCGTCGGCAAACATTCGGGCTATTCTCAGTAATTCGGGATTTTGGGAAGTGCAGACGATTCGGGTGTCTTTTCCCGGGGTGAAGTTACCGTCTTTTCCCGTCCATTGTTTGAGTTCGGGGACAACAAACGGTTTCGGGTTGACAGCGGCACGGGTTAAGCTACCCGTCAGACAAAAGATGACCAATAAGGCCAGAGCTTGCAAAGATACAAACTTGTTTCTCATAAGGGGGATTTTTGTGTTTTTGTTAATTAATAAATGATTATAGTTAATTATTGGCTGAAAGTAGGCATAATTTGGATATCTGTCAACAAGTGAAGCTATTTATTTTTTATTTTTGTGTTTTTCAAAATGATTAAACCCGATTCAGAATGTTAGTACTTCTATCTTGTGCCAAGACGATGAGTGCGGTGTCGAAGGTGAAAGTCCCTTTGACTACGAGCCCCCGTTTTCAGAAGGAAGCGGCGGAAATAGCGTTGCAGATGTCCCAGTTTTCTGTAGACGAATTAGAACGTCTGCTGCGTGTAAACGCAAAGATTGCTGTGGAGAATTATAAACGTTATCAGGCTTTTCATGCGGAAGCCACTCCGGAATTGCCTGCTTTGCTGGCATATACCGGCATTGTATTCAAACGGCTGAATCCGAAGGACTTCTCTGCAGAAGATTTCGGGTATGCGCAGGAACATTTGCGGCTGACTTCTTTCTGTTACGGTCTGTTGCGTCCTTTGGACGTGATTCGTGCTTATCGGCTGGAAGGAGATGTCGTATTGCCGGAATTGGGGAATCAGACTTTGTTTTCTTATTGGCGGTCGCGTCTGACGGATACGTTCATAGAGGACATCCGATCGGCAGGAGGAATCTTGTGTAATCTTGCCAGTGACGAGATGAAAAGCCTGTTTGACTGGAAGCGGGTGGAGAGCGAAGTCCGTGTGGTCACTCCCGAATTTCATGTCTGGAAGAATGGAAAGCTGGCTACGATAGTGGTGTATACCAAGATGTCCCGTGGCGAGATGACACGTTTCATATTGAAAAATAAGATCGGAAATCCGGAGGAACTGAAAGGATTCTCGTGGGAAGGGTTCGAGTTTGACGAATCGCTTTCGGATGAAAAGAAATTGGTATTTATTAATGGGATGGGAGAATAAGGAATATGACAGAAGTAGAGAAGATGCGTAGCAGCCAGTTGGCTGATATGTCCGCGCCGGAGTTACAGGTGCGTTTTGAGCATGCCAAGAAGTTGCTGGCGATCATGCGCGGGTTGAGTACGTACGATGACGGGTACAGAGAATTGCTGGAAGAACTGGTGCCGGGTATTCCTGAAACTTCGGTGATCTGTCCTCCTTTCCATTGCGATCACGGAGACGGGATAAAGTTGGGCGAACACGTCTTTGTCAATGCCAACTGTACTTTTCTGGACGGAGGGTATATCACAATCGGTGCCCATACGCTAGTCGGTCCTTGCGTACAGATTTATACACCGCATCATCCGATGAATTATCTGGAGCGTCGCGGTTCGAAAGAGTATGCTTATCCGGTTACGATCGGCGAGGATTGCTGGATTGGCGGCGGTGCTGTCATTTGTCCCGGTGTGACGATTGGCAACCGTTGTGTGATAGGAGCGGGAAGCGTCGTGACGAAAGATATTCCCGACGATAGTGTTGCAGTCGGGAATCCGGCGCGCCTTATCCGTAAGCAGGCTTGACCGGGAATCTTATTTCCCGGATTTGAGTGTTCCCACATTGTTGGCTTTATCTTGTTCTGTTTAGTGGACAGGCTTGGAGAAGGGAAAGTTGCATGAAAAAAAACTTTTTTCATTATTTGTTGATAATCAGTTGGTTTTTACTTTTGATAAAAAGTTTCTTGAAAAATAATATGCAAAATGTTTGGCTGCTTTCAATAATGCGTCCCAGAATCCCATATCTGTTCTATATATTTAAGGTCTTACTTTCCTTCCGTTCTGCCTCCATCTGCGTTGGGCGGCTTCCACGATGTCGCGCTTGTCCGCCACGGGGACCGAGCCGCCGTCTATCTCTATCCAGATGTCGCCCATCGTGGTGTATTTCACCGCTATGGTCAGGCGTTGCAGTTTCTTGTTCATCAATTTGAGTTTCGGACGGATGCCGAACACGACTTCCATCCGTTCTTTCTCCGTCATCTTGTTGTCCGACAAGCAGGCGGTACGGATGTCGTTCACGATTTCCACGCTGCCGAGTATCAGTTCCCGGTATATTTTGTTCCGGCGTGACGAGAGGGCGACGGCAAGGGCGTTGGACGGATGTCTCGCAAGCTGCTGCGAGAAGTCGCCTAAATTGTCCGTCAGCCGGCTTATCTCATGATAGAAGCCGTAGGTCTGGGCGGCATAGCAGACAATCGAGCGGAACGAGTCCAGATAGTCGTTGAACTCCCGCTGAAGGTCGGTGGTGCCCTCTATCTCTTCCTTTGTCCAGATGTGGCCGGTAGTCTGCAGCAGCATCACCTTCTCCTGGCTTTTCAGCTCTTTCTGCGCCTTGTCGGTATAGAGCAGGATCATGCCTGCCAGCACCGGGTCGTTCTGTGCCCGGACTTTCAGGGTGCCGGCGCACAGCAGCAGGATACATGTCATTAGAATCGTCAGCCTGTCCATCGTTCCTCCTTTCCTTAATGCACGAGTACGGCCGCACGCCGCCAGCGGTTCATGGCCAGCCGTGCCACTTCTCCATTATCACGGTCCAACATCCCGGCCGTCACGTTGTTCCACACGTCGTTCAGCGTATAGTACCGTATGCTCAGGTAGAGCAGGTGCAGTTTCCGGCTGAAAGCCGACAGTTTGTCGTTCAATGCCCACAAGGTCTTGCTGCGTTCGGCGCCTGTCAGCATGTTTTCCGTGCCGCCTTTCGCCACGGCATCGTTCAGCAGCGTGAACACGGTGACCAGTTCCGTGGCCGTCTCGATATAGAGGTTGTTCATGCTCATGCTGGCGATGATGCCCTGCGGGTTGTTTTTGATGGCCTTGCCCAGTTTGCCGAGGGTGAGGAATATCCTCACGCCGTCGTTGTACAGGTGCGTGCAGGCTTTTAGTGACGAAGCGTAGCCGCTGGCCGTCTTGAGGTAGCTGTTGTATTCCTTCTCCCACTGGTGTATCCGGTTGAACTCCGCAGCGATGCTGTTCTGCAGCGCAGCCGTCTGGGTCTGTCCCTTTATCTGTTTGTCAATCTGGCCGTTTATCAGCTCGTTCCCTTCGGCAAGAGCCACCCATTCCAACGGGTTGGAGGCTGCTATCTGCGCCTGCGCGATATGTGGCAGGAAAAGGGCGAGCACGGCGGCAAGGATGATGCTAATGGTTCGTGATTTCATATATTCCCTTTTTTCGTTTGTTGTATTCCACCCGTCCCCGGATGAGCGGCACGATGTCGTCCTTCCGTCTCATGCCTGTAAGGTCGAGCCGGGGCGTGTTCCGGTCCGTAGAGAAAATGCGCACCGTCTTCAGTTCGCAGAGCTGCTGCATCAGGCTCTGGTGCTCCTGGAAGTCCACGACACGGTAGAGCTCCATATAGTCCACCTTGCGGACAAGCAGCCCTCGTTCGCAGACAAGCTGCTCGCTGCCGATGCGGTAGCGTATCCTGCACAGGCAGAGGAAGCGGTACAGCAGGACAAGCAACAGGCAGAGGAAGACGGCAACGCCCGCAATGGGAAAGGGCATGTCCTCCAAGCCTCCGTAGATGCCTCCGGCACAGCACACGGCAAGGGTCGGCAGCTCGTCGATGACGAATTGCATCTTGTGTGGTCTCAATACGAGACTTTCCGGCTGTGATATGGATGGTGTCGTTCTCATCGGTGGAAGCCTGTTTTTCGTTCCTGTTCCGTATCTTCTTCTCTGGGACGGTTCTCTCGGGCGGATGTTTCCTGTCTTATGCCTGCCAGTAGCTCGTCATTCCAGTCCTTGCAGGGAGCTTTCGGCTCTTCCCGCATGAACCGGGTGTCATCCTTTTCGTCCAGACCGAGAAAATCCCGCAGCCCATTCCGGAAATCCCTGTATTGTCTGTTCATCAGGCTTTCCTGTTCCTTGATGTCATCCGGATGGCACAGCCCGCTTGAGCGCATGGACATGACCTCTTCCCATGCGGCTTCGTATTTCCCGTAACATGACCGCAGGGCATCGGGCAACAGATCGGCATTGCCTCCGTCAATGCCGCCTCCGGCAGGTATGGTCTCGAGATAGGCTTTTCGCTCAGGCGTGGACTCGATGCCAGACTTGACTATCCGGTGTATCTCTTTCTTGAGATTGTCGGCGAACTCCCGGCCTGCCGTATCGGTGTCGAAACAGATATGCTGCCGGGCGGAACGGGTACGGGAGATTACCCCACGCATCTGCTCCACGGTAGGAGTTCCACCGGTGGAGACGAACACGGCTTTTCTCAAATCCTTGTTCTCTTTCTGGTATAGCTGGTAGTAGGACATGGCATCATAGCCGCTCTCGAACCAGTAAATGTGGGTGGCATCACCCAGGGCTGTCCCGGCAGGACTGCCAATCCACAGTCCCTCGCTCGAATTGCTTCCTTCGGCCTTGCCTTTGTAGCTGCCGCTGCCGTCCATCCTTGCCCGGCCCCGTTCCTCGAATCCCACGACCTTTTCCGGCTCTTTGGGCAGGCGGAGCGGGAATGCAAGGTTGGTATAGGACGACCCGTCCGGCCTTTTCCGCGTGGCCAGACAGAAATCTTTATGAAAGGCGTATTGGGTGTACAGGTCTATGCCCCTGTGTTTGAAGAAAAAGTAGAATCTCTTCTGTGTCTCCCTGTCCTGGGGGTTGAACTTGTGTATGTCGTAGTCGTCTATGTTAAAGGGTCTGATGTCCCGTCTGGGCTGTATGATGCGTGTCTCCCTCTCGGGGATGGGCTGGTTCAGCAGGCGGTTGCAAACAAGGTTCACCAGCCTGTCACCGGATATGCCTGCCCGGTATTCCGCAAAGAACTGCGGATGTTCCTTGATGAAGGAGATAATGTTGTACAACTTTTGCTGGGGTGGCTGGAAGCAGCACTGGCCGTTGGCCGTGACGATGAATTTGTCACCGCGCACACGCCTGCCGTCGCTGTCTGTCCGGACGTATGACGGATAACGCAGGCCGTCCCGCCTGTTCAGCCGGTAGCCCGCGTCAATGAGCACGTCCTGTATGGTCAGGCGCCGCAGAAAGTCGTCGTATGTCAGTTCGTTCCCGTTCATAAGCTTACCTCCCCATACGCAAGTCACTTATCTCCCGGTTCATCTCGGCCTCGAAATTGCGTATCGCCACATCCCTCGGCGTGTCCACACCCGGTTTGAAATAAGGTCTGGGCGGACCGCCGAACCGTTCGCCGTAGAACTCCGGCGCATGATGACTGTGCTTTATCCCGTGTACGACACCGGTCGTGACGACGGCTCCGGCTGTCAGGGCGGCGAATATCTTCACACCGAGGTCTTTCCGGGCTTCGGGGCGCATCTTCATGTCCACTTCGCTGAATATCTTCGAAAAGAGCTTCATGCGGTGGTAGTCATCGACCGCCAGGAATTTGTCATAGTCCTTCTGGCTGATTTCGTGGCTGACGACCTGCCCGTCGATGACGGCGGTCATCCTGTACTTGCCCTCAGCCTCTGCCGGATGGACGGCTATCTCGCTTACTTCCACTTCGCGCCCATGACGTCCTTCCTTATACCAGCCCCGGTTCTCGTTGAGATAGTAGAGGTCCCTGCCGTCAATCACGGCTCCTTCGGACATCTGTTCCTCAGCAAGTCCCTGTTGCGGTTGTTCTTCAAAAAGCGTTTGTTCCTGCTGATGGTGCCGTGCCAGGTCTTCCTGCACCTCCGGATGCAGGCCGATACTGATGCGCCGGTCGCTGTCCAAGGTCTCCATTGTCACCTTGTCCTGGTAGTCCGCAGCGATGATGTTATTGAGAAGCTCGATGCGTTTCTCTACCGGATGTTCTTCAATGGAGTTGGAGGTCAGCAGCGCCGTCTCTTCCGCTGTCAGGTCATAGACGAAATCGGCGGAAATCGACTCCGACTGCACGGTCAGCGTCCGCTGCTCCGCATCCACGATAAGGCCGTGCGAGGACAGGCACTCCTGCCATTTCTCGTTGGAGAAGTACACGGGCGAGCTGACCAGCTCCTTGTAGGGCTTGGCCGGTTCGCTGCTCCGTTCCCGGGTGACAAGCGGCGTGATAACGCTTTGCAGGTTCTGTAAGACATCTGCAGGTTGCGCTGGAATTTCCCTTTGGTCACCTTTATAATAGAAACCGTAACCGCCGGATTGCAGCTCTCCGGGCTTCATCCGTCCGTCCCAGCGTTCGGCGAGATATGAT
>ENA-OOYR01001199-OOYR01001199.1-human-gut-metagenome-genome-assembly--contig:-NODE-1199-length-11867-cov-1.673214_pt1 | contig 11867 bp, 8 predicted proteins | sample MGYA00241701_ERZ501374 | MGnify/ENA primary metagenome ERZ501374 (study PRJEB25962, sample SAMEA2042655) | human gut metagenome | biome: human gut; feature: human-associated habitat; material: faeces...
CCCGCCGTAACGAAGGACATTATAAGGAGGTATGGATAAATTTCCGCAAGAATCGCCTTACTGAATATACCTATTAGTATAAGGAAACGAAGAAACATCATACTCACTGCCAACAACATTGCTGCGGCATATTCCGGCGCCTCCTGTGCAGGTGCCTTGCGACTCTTACGTGCCAGAACAGAAATAGTTGCCGTACTGCTATACAAACCACCTATAATACCAGATACCAGAATACCGGACTCATGAAATACATATCGCCTCAGCAGATAAGACAAATAAGAGATACCGGATACAACTACCGTAGCCAACCAGACGGTATAAGGAGTCAAATTAATGTCGGGTATCAGATTTTCATTCGGCAACATCGGTAAGATAATGCCACTGATAGCGAGGAACTTGGCGAGAGTAATCATCTCGTCATTCTTCATGCGCTGTGCGAGTTCTGTAAAAGTATGCTTCAATTCGGTAAAGAGCAATACCGTCACAACCACCATCACGTAAAACCAGGAGGGTTGTGTGGCTACAATAGGAGCAATACAATAAGTGATGAGTGCGATAATAATGGTGGTAACCCCGAATACATGGAACTGAGATTGTTTAACGTAATAGTTCAATCCCAGCAGCAGTCCCAATATAGCGCCACCGCCCATAAACAAGCGGTAATCCACCGGATCAAGAATATAAAGCAGATACCCCAAAATACCTATAAAAGTGAACGTGCGGTCCGTACCGAACAACGTTGTCTCCCCTTCACGCTTCAAACTGATTTTCCGCTGTGAAAGTCCTATTAATAAAGAAAACAAAGTCACCAATACAAAGGTCACCAGTTCTCTAGGCAGGTATTCATAAAGTTTCTCCATTTCGTCCTCTGAATATACTTGATTAGCAACCATTTGCAAGGAGTTAACTTCCTGTCAACAAGAAGTTAAGAGTTTGTCAACAAGGAGTTAACTTCTTGTTGACAGGGTATTAAGGCCTTACCAAACGGTGTATGGATGCTTCATCAGTTGCGAGTTATAGTAACGGACGTCGCCTGTTACTTCCCGCCCTATGAAATCCGGTTTTTCAAAAGCCTCGTCTTCCGAAGTCAATTCCACTTCAGCAACTACCAAACCTTCATTTTCACCGTAGAACTCATCCACCTCAAACGTATGCCGTCCGCTGCGCACCAGATAACGAGTTTTATCGATAACACCCGGTTCACAAAGTTTCATCAGTTCCTCCGCTTCATTCTATGGATTCTCTTTTTCCCACTCATATCGGCTGAGTCCCGAGGCATCGGAAGCACCTTTTATCGTAAGATATCCCTTTCCGTTACGGATGCGCACCCGTACGGTCCGGCCTCTTGCACTACTGATATAACCTTGTACAATACGGCTTTGTTCATACGCCCTCGATTTGTACTCCCCCGTCACGAGGAATTTCCGTTCTATTTCTTGCGACATCTATCAGTTATTTCCCTAAGAACGAGTATCCTATCAGCATCACCAGCACCAGTATCAATGCAGATACACCAATAATCAACAACACTTTCTTAGCTTGTTCTTCTTCCTTACGGCTATGCATAACCTTTTTCTTACTCTTTCCCATAATGTGTTCTTAGTATTAAAGTTCAACTGATAACAAAGTAACATGAAATTCGGGAAGATTCCAAAAGAAAAGAGGAAATTTATTTGTAACAAGCTAATATCTGAACCATACCCGAACCACCTACAAGTAATTTATCGTCGCTCTAAGCCAAGATGAAGCCGAGCTGCATTTTAATGAGAATTATGAGTCTACAGAAAAGGTTCAAAAGTATAAACATCATCTATCCGAAAATCTCCCTGCCCGGAAAAAGGTATCTGATGATTTTGTTTCAACTGATTGGCAAAGAATGTTTCACGAATATTACCTATATCCGCAGAGGAAGAAAGAGCATACATCAAGTTCGTATTGTCCAAATAAACTTTTTCCGGTTTGGCAAGTTGCTGCATATTGTTTTTCCCGGAATACAGCATGATGAGTAAAGCTGCACGTTCCAGAACTTGAAACATACGGATAACCGACTGACGAGTGGCTTCTATGCTTTCGGCTATTTCCATGCAAAAGCAATTATTGAGTTAGGAACAAAGATAAGAAATGTTTTTTAAAGAATACATTTTACAAAGAACAATATCGTTTCCCCTCACGCTCTTGAAAACAAAAATGGGTGCCACTTTCATTCATCAAGTGACACCCATTCTCTTTATATAGAAATAAAAGTTAATCCTCTTGTCCAGCAAACTCCATCAGATACGCCTTAATGAAACCATCTATCTTACCATCCATCACCCCATTGACATCCGAAGTCTGGAAGTTAGTACGGTGGTCTTTTACACGGCGATCATCGAATACATAGCTTCGTATCTGCGAACCCCATTCGATCTTCTTCTTCCCGGCTTCCACCTTGGCTTGTTCGGCCATGCGGTGCTGAAGTTCCTTATCATACAGAATGGAACGTAACTGGCGCATTGCATTCTCGCGATTCTTGGGTTGGTCGCGAGTTTCCGTATTTTCAATCAGGATTTCTTCTTCCTCGCCCGTATACGGGTCCTTGAACTGATAACGCAGACGAACTCCAGATTCTACCTTGTTCACATTCTGACCACCGGCACCACTGGAACGGAAAGTATCCCAAGAGATATTGGCAACATTGATGTTCACCTCAATAGTATCATCAACCAGCGGAGTTACAAAAACAGAAGCAAAAGAAGTCATACGCTTGCCTTGCGCATTGTAAGGAGATACACGCACCAGACGATGTACACCGTTCTCGCCTTTCAGATATCCATAAGCATAATCACCTGAAATCTCGATAGTGCAGGTTTTAATACCGGCTTCATCACCTTCCTGCAAGTTAGAAATGACAGCCTTGTAGCCATTGGTTTCAGCATAACGCAAATACATACGCATCAGCATACTTGCCCAGTCCTGGCTTTCCGTGCCACCCGCACCGGAGTTGATTTTCAACACACAGTCCATCTGATCAGCTTCATCACGAAGCATATTTTTCAGTTCAAGCTCATCAATGGCAACGGAAGCTTTGGCATAAGCTTCATCTATCTCTTCCTCGGTTACAAGTTCGTCCTTATAGAAATCAAAAGCCAATTGCAATTCATCCGATAATGTCTTTATTTCATTATAACCGGCTATCCACTGTTGCAAACCTTTCACTTTCTTCATTTGTGCCTCAGCCGTCTTCTGGTCATCCCAAAAGCCCGGAGCCTGCGTGCGCAACTGTTCTTCTTCTACCTGGATCTTCTTTCCTTCGATGTCCAGATAGCGGTAGAGTGCCTCGGTGCGCTCTTTAATGCTTTTCAGTTGTTCTATGGTAATCATAATCTATGAAAATAAACCTTCTTATTTAAAATATTTACTTTTTGAGTGCAAAGGTATGAAAAAAACGCATATTTTTGCAGTTATCAATCTAATAAGTCAGCTTATGAACAAACTATTCCGACAAATTGGTTTAACGTTTATCCTACTGGTAGCGATAAGCTTAGGAAGTTGTACTTCGAAGTACAGCTACGAAACAGTACCCAATGATCCGCTGAAAGCGCGTATCTACACTCTGGACAACGGTTTGAAAGTCTACATGACTGTAAACAAAGAAACTCCGCGCATACAAACGTACATTGCAGTACGTGTAGGTGGTAAAAACGACCCCGCAGAAACTACCGGATTGGCTCACTATTTCGAGCACCTGATGTTTAAAGGTACCACAAACTTCGGTACTCAGAACTATGAGATTGAAAAGCCTTTGCTGGACCAGATCGAAGAACAATTCGAAGTTTATCGCAAGACAACAGACAGCATTGAACGTAAAGCTATTTATTGAAAAATTGACAGCATCTCCTACGAGGCTTCCAAATATGCCATCCCCAACGAATATGACAAACTCATGGCTGCCATCGGTGCCAACGGAACAAATGCTTACACCAGTTTTGACGTTACTTGCTACACGGAAGATATCCCCAGCAATCAGATTGACAACTGGGCAAAAATTCAGGCAGAACGTTTTGAGAATTGCGTGATCCGCGGTTTCCATACTGAGTTGGAAACGGTTTACGAAGAAAAGAATATGTCGCTAACCCGCGACCCGCGCAAAGTTTACGAAGCAGTACTTTCTTCTCTTTTCCCACACCATCCTTATGGAACACAAACCGTACTTGGTACTCAGGAAGACCTGAAGAATCCTTCAATCACCAACATCAAAGAATATTATAAGAAATGGTATGTGCCCAACAACATGGCTATCTGTCTTTCCGGTGATTTTGATCCCGATCAGATGATTGCAACCATTGACAAATATTTTGGTGGTTTGAAACCAAACACTGATCTGCCGAAACTGGATCTGCCGAAAGAAACCCCGATTACAGCACCTGTTGTACGTGAAGTAATCGGCCCGGATGCCGAAAGCGTTGCCCTTGCATGGCGCTTCCCCGGAGCGGCCGACAAAGATGTGGAAACGTTACAAGTGGTTTCCCAGATACTTTATAACGGACAAGCCGGCCTGTTCGACCTTGACCTTACACAACAACAGAAGACGTTAAGTTCATATTGCTATCCTCTGACCATGAGCGATTACAGCGCACTGTTGATGCAGGGACGCCCTAAACAAGGACAGACTCTGGACGAAGTAAAAGACCTCATGCTGGGTGAACTGAAGAAACTCCGCGACGGCGACTTCGACGAAAAGATGCTGGAAGCCAATATCAACAACTTCAAACTGTATCAGATGCAGCAGTTGGAAAACAATGATGCGCGTGCCGACATGTTTGTACAGTCATTCGTAAACGGTAGTGACTGGGCAGACGAAGTTACCGCCCTCAACCGTATGTCCAAACTGACCAAGAACGATATCGTAGCCTTTGCCAATAAATATCTGAAAGATGATAACTATGCCGTTATCTACAAAAGACAAGGTAAAGACCCGAATGAAAAGAAGATGCCGAAACCCGAAATCACTCCTATCGTGATGAATCGCGACACCGCCAGTACCTTCCTGAAAGAAATACAGGCAAGCGTAGTGACTCCTATCGAGCCGGTATTCCTGGACTATTCCAAAGATCTTACCCAACTGAAAGCAAAATCGGATATTCCTGTACTTTACAAACAGAATACAACGAATGATATTTTCCAGTTGATTTACCTCTTTGATATGGGTAACAACAATGACAAGGCACTCGGTACCGCTGCCCAATATCTGGAATACCTCGGTACTGCCGACATGACTCCGGAAGAGGTTAAGAGCGAATTCTATCGTCTTGCGTGCTCATTCTTTGTATCTCCGGGTAGCAAACGTACTTATGTTGTACTCTCCGGCCTCAACGAAAATATGCCTGCTGCCATGGCTCTCTTCGAAAAACTGTTGGCAAATGCCCAGGTAAATAAAGAGGCTTATGCAAATATGGCTAACGATATTCTGAAATCCCGCAAAGACGCTAAGCTGAATCAGATGCAAAACTTCTCGCGCCTGGTGTCTTATGCTACTTATGGTCCGAAATCTCCGGCAACCAATCTGCTGACCGAAGCTGAACTGATCTCTATGGATCCGCAACAGCTTGTGGACCGTATCAAACAGCTGAGCAGCTTCAAGCACCGTATTCTTTACTATGGGCCAAGCAATCAGGATGACCTGCTTGCCATCATTAATAAAGAGCATCAGGCACCGGAGGCTTTGAAAGAAATTCCTGAAGGAAATAACTTTGAAGCACTATTGACACCCGAAACGAAGATTTTCATTGCTCCATATGATGCCAAACAAATCTATATGTCGCAAATCTCCAACAAGGGAGAGAAATTTGATCCTGCTGCTGAATCCGGTCGTCAACTATACAACGAATACTTCGGTGGCGGCATGAATTCCATCGTATTCCAGGAAATGCGCGAAAGCCGCGGTTTGGCTTACTCGGCATGGGCCGGTATGTTGAAGCCAAGCTATTTGACAGATCCTTATATGCTACGCACACAGATTGCTACGCAGAATGACAAGATGATAGACGCCATCAATACATTCAATGACATCATCAACAATATGCCTGAATCGGAAGCTGCCTTCAAACTTGCCAAAGACGGCATGATTGCCCGTATGCGTACCGACCGTACCATCAAGATGGATATTATCTGGGATTATATCAGCGCTCAATATCTGGGACAGAATGTAGATAGCCGTATCAAGCTGTATAACGATGTGCAGAACATGACGTTACAGGATGTTATCGACTACCAGAATAAATGGATCAAGGGACGCACCTATACATACTGTATCCTTGGTGACAAAAAAGAGCTGGATATAAATGCTTTGAAAAAAGTAGGTCCGGTAATTGAACTGAAACAGGAAGATATCTTCGGATATTAATATATCTGAGCAGTAAAACAGGGAAGGGTTGCATTGTCATGTAACCCTTTCTTTTTTTATAATTTCTACCGGTTCTATTTATAAATACTCTTTATTACACAAAAAGTCCACCCTCCCCGCACTGTGATTACGTACATTTGCCCCGTATTCTAATTTGTATCACATATCTAAAAGAGTATAAGACAGACCATGAAACGTTTATTCATCTTTATTATGGGAGTAATGATGGCTGTGGTAGCCACGTCCCGCACGTTCGACATGAAACAATTGGGGGCTGATGCCAAAGGCATCAAGCCATGTACGAAACTGATTAACCAGACTATTGAAAAAGCAGCTTCGGAAGGAGGTGGAACCATCTATTTCCCTGCCGGGACTTATCTGACTGCTACTATCCACATGAAAAGTAATATTACATTGCATCTGGAATCAGGTGCCATTGTGCGCTTCTCAGACAGGTTCGAGGATTATCTGCCTTTTGTAACCGCACGTTGGGAAGGAACCGTTATGCAAACCTTATCCCCACTGATTTACGCTCATTCGGCAGATAATCTGACCATTACCGGACGCGGAACGCTGGATGGGAACGGACTGAAATGGTGGTTATGGGAATTTGAGACACGTAAGGTGATAAAAGAGAACGGTGGCAAGCTACCTTCTCTGGATAAGTTACAGCAAATGTGGGTGGATGCCAATAAGGACCTGGAAATATCCGATTACTATAAGCCTTCTCTGGAACGTAAAATGTTCCGTCCGCCTTTTATTCAATTCTACGAATGTACGAATATCCTTATTGAAAATGTGAAGATCATCAACTCTCCTTTCTGGACTGTCAATCCGGCCTTCTGTGATAACGTTACAATACATGGAGTAACCATCAATAACCCGTCAAGCAATCCTAAAGGGCCGAATACGGACGGTATCAATCCGAGTTCCTGCCGGAATGTACGTATCTCCGACTGTTTTATCAGTGTTGGAGACGATTGTATTACCATCAAGTCCGGACGTGATGCCGACGGGCGTAAATATGGGAAAGCATGCGAAAACATCACAATCACCAATTGTATCATGCTTTCCGGTCACGGTGGAGTGGTCATCGGCAGCGAAATGTCGGGCGGTGTAAAAAGGATAGCTATATCCAATTGTGTGTTTGATGGAACGAATGCCGGTATCCGGTTAAAAGCATCCCGCGGACGCGGTGGTGTAGTAGAAGATATACGGGTAGACAATATCGTAATGAAGAATATACAAGGAGATGCCTTTATTTTCGATTTATTTTATGACCGTTTATCGAAAGTGGAACCGATAAGCGAACGTACTCCTATTTTCCGGAATATCCATTTAAGTAATGTTACGGGAAATGATATCAAGCGGATAGGCTATATAAAAGGTATTGAGGAAATGCCTATATCGGAACTGTCTTTCTCCAACATGAACATAGTAGCCGGAAAAGGATTTCAAGCAGAAACAGCCACCGATATCCGTTTTAACAACGTAAGTTTCACCGTAGAAGAAGGACCTTCACTCAACATCCGACAATGCAAGGATATATTCCTGAATGACGTGCGGACAAAGCAACCGATAGCCGGTCAGCCGGTAGTGGATTTAGAAGCAATAGAAAACCTGTCAATCATTCATTGTGATTCCACACAAATTGTCAGGAAATAATAGAAGAAAAACAAATAGACCACTCAAAAAAAATCTATAATATGGCACACCGTTTCTTAAAACTCTCATTAGTCTGTATGGCAATCATAGCAAGTACAGACTTAAAAGCCCAGCAAGCGCCGGTCTTATGGTACGACAGCCCGGCTGAATATTGGGAAGAAGCTCTCCCTTTAGGTAATGGAAGATTGGGAGCAATGGTATATGGAAATCCGGTAAATGAAGAAATCCAATTGAACGAAGAAACGATTTCTGCCGGTGCTCCTTACAAGAACTACAATCCGGAAACTAAAAACTATCTGTCTGAAATAAGACAGTTGATCTTTGAAGGAAAATATCCTGAAGCCCAGACATTGGCGGGTGAGAGGCTTCTCTCGAAGAATGGTTTTGGCATGCCTTATCAAACAGCAGGCAGTTTACGGTTAAGGTTTCAGGATCAGGAAGGTTATACAAACTTCCGCCGGGAGCTGGATTTGGAAAAAGCCGTCGCATCAACCACTTATACAGTGGATGGCGTCGACTACAAACGTGAAGTATTCACTTCATTTGCAGATCAATTAGTCATCATCCGGCTGACCGCTTCACAACCGGGGAAACTGACATTCACCACTGCTCTAACATGTCCGCAAGACGTCGACGTCACAACTTCCGGCAAAGACGCCATGACTATGGAGGGAGTGACTAAAGGAAATGAGTTTGTAGAAGGGGCAGTCCGCTTCCGTACAGATTTAAAGCTCAACGTACAGGGAGGGAAAACCTCTGCAAATGATTCTACCCTGGTAGTAACTCGTGCAAACAGCGCCACAATTTACTTGGCGATATCCACCAATTTCATCAATTACAAAGACATATCCGGCGATCCTGTCAAACGCAACAAAGTATACTTAAAGAATGCTGGGAAGAATTATACCAAAGCACTTCAGGCTCATATAAGTGAATATCAGAAATATTATAATCGCGTATCGTTGAATTTAGGCCGTACCGCCCAAGCTGACAAGCCAACCGATATACGCGTCAAAGAGTTTGCCACAGCCAATGATCCTCACCTGGTAGCCCTATACTTCCAGTTTGGACGTTATCTTCTAATCTCCAGTTCACAGCCGGGAGGGCAGCCGGCCAATCTGCAAGGCATTTGGAATCAGAAGCTAAATCCGGCATGGAAATGCCGTTATACTACGAATATCAACGCCGAAATGAACTACTGGCCGGCTGAAGTAACTAATCTGCCCGAAATGCACGAACCTTTCCTGCAAATGATAAAGGAACTCTATGAGAATGGTCAGGAAGCTGCTCGCGAAATGTATGGTTGCCGTGGATGGATGTTGCATCATAACACCGATCTGTGGCGCATGAACGGGGCGGTAGACAAAGCATATTGCGGTCCCTGGCCCACTTGCAACGCTTGGTTATGCCATCATTTATGGGATCGTTATCTGTATTCGGGAGATAAAGATTTTCTGGCCCAGGCATACCCGATCATGAAAAGTGCTTCCGAATTCTTTGTCGATTTCCTTGTCAAAGACCCCAACACAGGTTACATGGTAGTCACCCCAAGTAATTCACCAGAGAATTCACCTCCACAATGGAGAACAAAAGCCAATCTCTTTGCAGGCATCACCATGGACAATCAGCTAGTATTTGATCTATTCACAAATACAGAAAGAGCCGCACGGCTGTTAGAGAAGGATGAGCTATTCTGCGATACGATCCTCTCACTCAGAAAACAATTGCCTCCTATGCAAGTAGGGCAATACGGACAATTGCAGGAGTGGTTTGAGGACTGGGATAACCCCAAAGATCATCATCGCCACATTTCTCACTTATGGGGATTCTTTCCGGGATTCCAGATATCTCCATACTCCTCACCCGTACTCTTTGAGGCTGCACGCAACACCCTAATCCAACGTGGTGATCCTTCTACCGGTTGGTCTATGGGATGGAAGGTTTGTTTCTGGGCAAGATGTTTGGATGGGAATCATGCATTCAAACTTATCACTGACCAACTCAATCTGGTCTCCCCCGAAGTCCAGAAAGGACAAGGAGGAGGAACCTATCCTAATCTTTTCGATGCACATCCTCCTTTCCAAATAGACGGAAACTTCGGTTGTACAGCCGGTATTGCCGAAATGTTAATGCAAAGCCATGATGAAGCCATACACTTGCTACCTGCTTTGCCAGATGTATGGAAGGACGGTGAAATAAAGGGACTTCGGGCACGCGGAGGCTTTGAAATCATTTCATTGAAGTGGAAAAACGGGCAGATAGAATCTGCCGTGATCAAATCGACTCTCGGAGGCAATCTTCATCTACGTGTACATCAGGAGTTGGCTATGGATGGAAAAAGTTTATCTGTTACTGACAACGGTAATACCAATCCTTTCTTTGCCAAGCAGCCCATAAGCCGCCCCTTGATTAGTGAGAAAGCTCCTTTGAAAGGTATTGAGCTAAAGAAATCATACATTTATGAGATCGCTACCCAAGCAGGAGAAACTTATACTTTTACGAATGTCCGGTAACAGGCAACCGGACATTCTTTGTCAAGAGCATATTTACAGAAGATTAACGGACGGGAGGCATAGACCTCCCGTTTTACTTTCGGAACAGACCGTCTGTTTGCCTCAAACACATGATCAGTATGCCTCAAACGTATCGTCTGTTTACCTCAGATGTATCGTCCGTTTCGCTGGGGTAAATCAGTGAAACGCCACACCTCAGCAAGTGAAACGGCTGGGCTTAAAACGGTTGAAGTGTGGCATTTAGGTTGTTGAAGTGTGGCATTTAAGCTGCTAAGCTGTGGCATTGGGGAAGTAAACATGTGGCATTTCAAATGACAAGCCATAGGGATAAAAAAAGAACGGAGAAGCATTGCTTCTCCGTTCGTGCTAATTTAAAATTGAATATTAAATAGATTTACGAATACAAATATACGACATCAGAAAGGCGATGTCAAGTATATTGGGATTTTTCTCACTTTCCAACAATTATTTTATAGCAATCGTTGTTCGCTGCAAATTTTCTTCTTTAGAGCTTCCTCCCACCATAATATCATAATTACCCGGACAAACTCTTACTGTATTGGATTGATCGTCCCACCACTCCAATTCTTTATCTTTCAGGTCAAACTCCACATTAACGGTCTTTCCTGCCGGAATAGATACACGCTTGAAAGCACGCAAGGTTTTGATAGGTCCTTCTGCATCTCCTTGTTTTCTAAGATAAACCTGCACCACTTCTTCTCCGTTACGCTTACCCGTATTTGTAACAGGTACAGTAAGTTTCAAAGACTGTCCGGCTGTAAGTTCATTCTTGTCAAGTACAGTTTTACCATAGCCAAAGGTAGTATAACTAAGACCGTAACCGAATGGGAACAAAGGCACATCCTGCATATATCTGTAAGTTCTTCCGGCCATGTTATAATCTTCAAAGTCAGGCAACTGAGACACATTGCGATAGAAAGTAACCGGTAATTTCCCCGCTGGATTATAATCACCGAATAATATCTCGGCAACAGCCTTACCACCTTGCTGACCGGGATACCATGCCTGCAAGATAGCTTCGCACTTCTGAGTCTCAGGTTCCAAACCGATAGGCGATCCTGAACAGTTAACCAGAATAATCTTCTTACCTGCACGGTGCAGAGCATCAATCAGTTCACGCTGAACGGCAGGTAACTCAATATCCGTACGATCTCCTTTCTTGAAACCGGGAAGATTTACTCCCATCTCCTCTCCTTCAAGGCTGGGAGATATACCGCTCGCAAAAATAACGATATCTGCATCCTTCACACGTTCAACAGATTTCCTTATATCCACATCTTTCTTAA
>ENA-OOYR01001229-OOYR01001229.1-human-gut-metagenome-genome-assembly--contig:-NODE-1229-length-11560-cov-2.686658_pt1 | contig 11560 bp, 8 predicted proteins | sample MGYA00241701_ERZ501374 | MGnify/ENA primary metagenome ERZ501374 (study PRJEB25962, sample SAMEA2042655) | human gut metagenome | biome: human gut; feature: human-associated habitat; material: faeces...
CTTTCCCTACAAATAAAACATAGTCTGCAATACACATTCCAACTACCGCTTTTACTGGCAATTTACTTGCAATAAACAGTACTAACACCACAAACAACGGTAACGGCTGCAATATCACATACCAAAATTCTCTTATATTTAATATGGTATTAAGGAAAGAAAACTCAACTACTATTTCCGCTAATTGAAATGCCAGCATTATATATACAGACCACTTCAGTACTTTTAAATAATTATCACAACCCCATATAAGTAAAGTGCTAATACCCAAAATTATTAAACTATTGCATAAAGCCACATGTCCATAATTTAATCCTGAATCCTGAAATAATTCTCTTGTATCGTTAAAATACCGGTCCAAAAAAATTATATTCAAAACAATATTAAGTAAAGCCACACTAAACGTTGCAACACAAAATATATTTGTTTCTTTTTTATATTCAAACCACAACATTTTTATCTCTCCTTCCCACACTCTCACGACTTAAAATTTGTTAACATTTTTTCCTCTCTGCCACTTTATTCTGCAATCTCATAAATTTCGCAATTATGATCCGTTCCACAAAATTCATCTAAGAGCCCCATTGACTCTAACTCATCATAAAAGTTCTGAAGGTTCGCAGTATTTAGTATCACCTTTCCTCCCTTATCATCATCTTCAATCATTGATTTCTTATATTTTTGTGCATATATCGTATTTTCTGTACACACCGTACCAATACACTTTTCAAACACTACCCTGTCCTTTTTATCTTTAAGAGAGTATTGATGCAGCTTATATTTCTTATCAACATAATAGAAATGATTTTTATTTAAACTGCACGGATTTTCAAGTCCATCCGCAATTGAAAAATTTACTTTTTCTTTCGTTTTTCTGTTATACAAATAAACTTGTGTGTTTTCTGCACTTGTCGTGATAGCAAGCCAATCTCCCATTTTTAATACATACGGATTGTGTGTGTTATTTTTTGTTCCCGTATAACTAAACCAACGTTTTTCCTTATTGCTGTTTTTATCATAAGAATTCACGTTAATTTTTCCCTTTTCTTTCAACTGATAATAAAACATGCCATCTGCAACAGAATAATCTTCTCCCGCTTTTCTCATATGCTCAGGTATTTCTTTATAGCAATGAATCTTTCCGCTATCCAACGGATAGCCATACAAATAACCGTTCCACATATAAAATAGCTCATTACCGCTAATTACCATATTTCTCACTGTTTTCCCCAAAATATGAGACGAATTTAATTTAAAACACTTTTGCAGAGTTTGTTTTTTCTCTGAGACACGACAAACAATTGCATCCAGTTTACCATTTTCCCCCGCTATATTCATAAGCAGATAAAATGCGTCCCCATATCGAGTAAATTGTGACAAATATCCTCCTTGTGGCACATCAAAAGCAAATAATTTATTCTTATTTTTGAATATGGTATACCGATTTGCTTCCTTCTCTTTTCTTATATGGAAAAAGTCTTTCTCATAAACTTGTGCATACCAAGATGCATCCTGTATATCCTGAAATGATACATCTTGTTTCTTTTCTTTTTTATCCTCATATCTTTTACTTAATTGTGTAATCTTTTCATCTATGCTGTCTTCTGAGTCAAGCAAATAATAATAACTATTTTCATCCATAACAATATTTCCATAATACGAAACTGATGCAATTGCATCATCCTTATCATCCCGGAACATAACCATTAAATCGGGTGAATCTCCTCCTATATACTTTACAGCCCAATCTCCAAGCGGTATTGCTCTAGTATTTTCCACAAGTTGTATTGCTTCCTGAATACATTGTTTATTCGATGAAACTACCTCTGCATCGTATCCCTTAATAGTTACTTTAACAATTTTATTGGTTGTAATTTTTATTGGTTTTGTCCACCACCACAAAAACAATCCGCTAAAAAGAACTACAAGTAAAATTATTGCTATTCCTATTTTTTTCTTTTTCATTTACATCCTCCCTCGTATAATCAACACTTTCTCAAATACAACGATTCACCTTCCCGAAATGTTGCAGTAAAATCACCTCAATCCTACCATACATCACTTGGAAGTTTCACGCCCTTCCTTTTCAGCATCATATAATCCACTCCATCTCTATATCCACTCTGATAATAGATCAACCCAGTTCCTTCTTCCCAAATAAAAGTCTCCCAATATCCTGAATGCTGTGGATACTGATAGTAGCCACCATAACGCAGCCTCTTTTTCGGTGAATCTTGAATCTTTTTTAAATACTGATGCCAGTCTAACTTATCGTCTTTTAATGTATCCTTATATGTCTTTTTCTGCCAAATAGTTGCACTATATTTAGGAATCTCACTGGTTTTTATGATTCTATTTAATGTTTTCTTCGACAGCGTCCAAACATTTCCCTGCGCCTGATAATCGTTATTTTCCCATATACGAATTATCTTGTTTTTTTGCACATAAAAATAACCAAGGCTAAGTCTTTTTAATGGAATCTTGCACTTTGATGGTTGTTCAATCTTCAAATGATAAAGAACACCCTTTTTTAATTTTGCAACCTTTATAAAATTCATTTTTGTTTTATACTCTAACGCCGGAACATCTCCCCATTTATCAAATCTTGTCCTCGCATCAAATTTTACTTTACCACTTCCCTGCATATTCCAATACGAATTGATGCCTGTTGATAAAGTCGCAGTTTTCCCCTGAGTCTTTTTGGGGTTTTGTTTTTTTGTTGCCTGTGGTTTTGTTGTTTTCAATTTTGTTTCTTGTGATTTTGTGTCCATCGTTGGTTTTGCTTCAACCTTTTTTTCATTCTTTTCAACACTATAATTACCAATCAATGGGGAAATCCTACTACGAACATAGACTATTGCTGCAAGTAAAATTACAATTCCTACGGTTAATAGAATATTTTTAGTTTTTAGTTTTTTCATAATATGCACCCTCCTTATTAATTCATATCTTTTGAGATATAACGCTTTAGCAATATAAAAACTATATTTATTATATTAACAAGCACAGATTTTGTCAATTTATGTTTTTCTCAAATATAACGTTCTAGTCCTCAATATGCTGCACCGTATTGAATATATTTATTTTCCCCAGCCACAAGCAAATATGGTCCTTGTAAATAAATATTCTCAGTCTTATTTCGAAGCCCATTATATAATATATCGCTCTTTTTCGTTTTTAAGTTTATTCGTTTAATCATATTTTTTTCATAGCAAATCGCATTCTTTTCATTGGATGCAATTTGCACACATCCCTTACCCCTCTGAAAAAGAATTTCCACATCATTTGTTAGCAGATTTACTTTATAAACATAGGACTTAACGACATTATTTATAGGTATTTCCATATTACGCAATCGTACATCTTCTTCCCATATATTAACAACTCCGTATATATATTTACCATTTTGGTACTCGTTAAAACCGTAAAGAAAGTTGCTGTCATATCCGATTTTCTTTTCCAACACCTTCTGATAGTTAGCATTTTTTTGTTTTTCAGTTTTCATTTCATCCCATATGTATGAACTCATAGCCGGAATATTGGAATATTCTTTTTCAGTGGAAAAGCAGCCATTGGAATTAGCATAAAAAGTTCGTTCTCCGACCTTGCATACTCCTTTTTTGTTTTCTTTCATAGTATTTACCTTACTAGCAAACTTATCTTCCTTAATCCATGCATTTGCCACAATTCCATTATAATTTACATACGGCATATTTTGTTCTTCATCCTGCCAGTATTGTAAATAAAGAATATCTTTATCCATTGCCATGTAATTACACTTTTTCTCATGCCTTGCCTCTATGTAATGACCCTCAAAATCGTAACTATATATTACTGCATCATCACTTGAATAATTATCTCCACATTTTAATATAAACACATGGTTCATACCAAGCGCAATCTGGTTTGGAACAAAATCCAGTTTAATTATTTTTTTATTCTCACTTTTCTTATCCGTGAATTCTACATTTCTTCCGTTTATTTCTGCCCAATAATTTTCATTTTCAGCATAATAATTCACGTCTCCATAATGTATAATTAAAACTGATTTATCCAATTGACAAAAAGCCAAATCACAACATACAACGCCAAAAGTTATTATTAATATCATAATATATTTTTTCATCCACAATTCACCTCACTTCTGTTAATTCCCACTCTTTATAAGATATCGTTCTATCCTGGTGAACAAAGAATCGACCTCTAAAGAAATTGGCGTTCTAGTTTGTCCATTTATAGCTGCCTTTCCAAATTTTATTTTCTTCTCTTCCCCGCAAATCCAAACAATACAGATTATCCGAATAAAAGTCTTCACCGCTATCTGCAAACTCATCAGCATCAGCGACATCCCTCACACATTTCGTATAAGCTTTCTTATTTCGAACTCTTGCATATTATTTGCACTTGATAAGTTAGAAAAAATCGTCACTACAACAAACACAATCAGGGAAACAATAAAAGTTCCCAATATCGCGCCGCCTAATACCATGATTTTTTTCAAAATTTTACTCACCTTTCATCAGCTCCCCCTCTTTCAATACTCGATATATATTCATTTCATAATTCCCGCCAAATAATAAATAAATTGCCCTTTCTTAGTTACTTCATATTTAAATGCATCTGGGTAGTCATCCGAATCTATTCTATATTCGCCTATATTTTTCTTATTATCCAGTATCATATCTATTTGCTTTTTATCAATATTTCCATGTGTAAATTCCTTATAAATTGCAAGCATTAGTTCATATTCTTTTGAACTAATTTTCTTACCTCCCTTTTCTTCAATTTCGAACCAAAGAATATTGCCTTCTACACTAAAAGTTATTGTAATTAAACTTTCCTTGTTATTAGTATATTGTTCTTCGTACCAAGAGCTTGTAGTACGATTAGCAATATTGTTCCTTGTTAAATCAATATTATAGAAATCTGTACATTGCTTTTTATAATTATAATCTAAACATCTTTTATGTATATTTCTCCTGGCATAATTAATTCGAGTACATATTTCTTCTATTGACATAACTCTTCCAAATTCATCTCCTCTTTGCCCTATCTTTATGTTCCAAAGTAATATAAGTAAGCCTATAATACATATAGCTCCCAAAAAAGCACAAATACTGCTTATAATAATTTTTTTCATACCTCATTCCCCCCCTTCTTCAATCTTTTTTTATGCATTCTTTTCGTGAAGCAAAAAACACCAACTAAAACAATTAAGCTGCCACCCACCACACAAAATCGTATCCTTTTTTTCTGCAATTCTTTCTTTACATCCGGGGCAGTATAACGTTTATCAAACGAATTTTTTAACCACTTATCCTTATCTAAGTCATATATAAATTCGGGGTTGTCATCTTCTGACATACGATATATCATGTCATTGCTGCCTCCTGTCCCCTCTCCCGTATTTACAAACCATTCTAATTCCATTGCTTGCGCCTTTGAATCGCGTTTACTTGGCAAAATGCGAACTTTATTATCGGTCTTCAAATCAACTTTATAATAATGGTATACAGCACGGCATTGCGTAACACCATCTTTATTGTCTATGAATTTTGCCGAAAAAAGAATACCATCTCCCTTACTATAATTTGCAGTGTCCATCCCCTGCAAATTTACATGGTCTTCGCAAATCTTCCCCACAACAATTCGCACAACATCAATACTTATAAAATTTTGATTGTTATGTACCTCACTTACCCTACCAATAATCAATGCATCTTGAGGTGGTTCATTATTTATCGTAAAAGATATTTCGTCCCCTGCATACACAGTATCCTTATGCAATAATATAAAAAATGCTAAGATAATAACTTTTAAAATTGTTTTCTTCATCCGAATCCCCCCTTGCGTATAAATCAACTTCTTTAATACAACGATTTAACCTTCAAAAATGTTGCAATACACTTTATTCAATCATTTTTTTCATATAAAGTGTCTTTGTCTTTTGGGGAAATATATTTTCTCCTCAGAAAATAACATAACAAAACACTGCCAACACATACTGCAAAAACAATAATTATCACCTTAAAAGTAAACTCTTTTTTCTCTTTCATTACATCTGGAACTTCAAAAGAAGATGAAAAAGAGTCTTGATACCATTTGTGCTTGTTCTGGTCATAAACTAACTCTGTGTTTTCTCCATCCTGTCTGTAATATTTAGTGTTATCTATTAAATCTTCTTCATATAATATTTCACCAGTATTACAAAACCATTGTAAACTAATATCAAAATAGTCATCATCACTTATTGTATTAGTATAAATATTATTTAGCAGTTTTAATTTTTTATCATCCCTATATTCAATTGAATAACACCCACATTCATATGCTATTTTATACAAAGAATCCTCTTCGTTTGCTGCCTCTAAAGATAATAAAACTTTATCTCCAATACCTATTTTTTTCAACTTCTTATATTGAATGGTGATTGTGTTATCTTTATATTTGAGATTTCCCGAAAGCAATCGAAAAATTTCAACATTCATAACCTCTTTCTCTGAATCAATATTTACAACCTTTCCAGCAACTAAAGCATCCTGACCACCGTAGCTTGTACATACACTAGATAACACGTCTGCTGAATATGCCACTTGATAATTTACAACAACACATATAATAACCGCTAAAATAATTAAGCCATGACATTTTTTTCTCATAACATCCTCACCTCACTTAAACTAATACAACCATGAAATATTTATATTGTCTCGTAAGCGCAAAATTACTATTTTCGAATAATTGTTTTTTCTTATAAACTTATCACCAACCTTATTATCTATACTTAGTTTTGTATGTCCACTATATCTGAGTACTCTCTTATTATTCTCTTTATCATTTGAATACACTATCGTCGAATGTGCAATTCTTCCATCTCTTTGTTTGGTTGCCCAATACAACAAATCCCCCGTTCTAACATCTTTAGTTTTTTTTGCTAATTTATTTCTGCTATTTATCTTAACCGTTATCTTCTTTTTACAAAATTTCTTTTTTGAAAAATATTTATACTGATCATATGCTAATGACCACGCCCTAGATGTTTCATCAAATCTACGTATGAATACTAATCTCTTTACATAATTCCATTTATATGTTTCATGAAATCCAGCATATTTTAGACATTGTGACACAAAATTTGCACAATCAGAATCAAAAACTCTATACTCTGGGTTATACGGCTCTGATTTATTAGCATACCTTTTGCTATATTCCTTAACTTTTTCTCTTTGTTTCTTACCATATTTAATATTTATCTTGAAATCATATGCAAATCTCGGTTGCGGTGTAGGCACGGACTTAGGCTTTATCGTTGGCCTAGGAGTCGGTAATGGATGAGGCGTTGAACGAGCATTTCCATCGCAATCCACATAGTTCACCCCATCATTCTCACAGTATGTATACAAATGCAGACTCAGCGGTTCATCACTTTCCCCGGTATAGGTATCTCTTGTGATAAATCTTCCTACTCCCGGCTCATAGTATCTTGCCCGCAGATAGACTTCCTCCGTCTCTTTATCGTAGTATTCCCCACAATAACGGTACGGGTTCTCATCCTTTTTCTCCGGTTTTACTTCGTTTCCAAAGGAATCATACTCATATGTCTTTGTGACATTTCCGGATTCATCCAAAAGCTGCACTACATTGCCGTGCATGTCTGTAACATAATACATTTTCTCCGTATTTTCTCCTTTATCGGCATACACTAAATCATTTCCACGGATGTAACGTTTCTGTACGGCTCCTCCCTTTGACAGTTCCATTACCACCTGGTCTCCGTCCCAGACATAAACCGTTTTTTCTCCGTTTACCGTCTTACCGGTACGAAGTCCTTCGGCATCATAAGTAAAGCTTACTTTATAGTTTTTCGTAAGCGTCTCGGTCAGCTGATTCAAAGCATTATAATGGTTTACTACATTATCGTTCAATTGATTGTCTCCCAGCGTCACATCGACATCGATGTAAGACGTATCCTTTGCTTCTGCCGGAATTTCAGAGCGGTTCACGGTAGCAAGCTGGTTTCCGTTCTTATCATTTTTGTAAATCACCACATCGTTCTTCTCCGTGTCGGTATGCAGCGTATCGGTGCGGAGCAGTTCGTCGTTTTTGTTGTACTGATAAGCGGTTGTCTTGTTTCCGATTGTCATCTGTTTCCGGTTATTGTTGGCGTCATAGGTATAGGAAATATCTTCCCTTCCTGTTTTTGTTTCTCTGGTAATACGGCCAAGCATATCATAGGTGTAGGCTGCCGTTTTTTTCGTGCTCTTTCCCTTCTTATCCATAACGGTCGAAACTTCTTCTGCTTTCTGTCCGTTTTTGAGATAGGTACTGCTGTACTTGGAAACCACACCTTTACCTGTCTCGTTTGTCATAGAGGTTAAACGGTTCTGGTAATCATAGCCATACGTGGTTTTCAGTCCGTTTGCCGCCTGTCTTTCGCTAAGGCTTCCCTCCGTATCATAGGCATAAGAAACAGCCCGGTTTCCTTCGCTGTCTTTGACGGAAATCAGTCGGGAACTGCCATCATACTCATACGACAGAGAAAGTTTGGTATCCTCCCCTGCTTTTACGGAAAAAGTGGATTTGTTCCCATTACTGTCATAGGTATAATTCTTTACGACATCCTTATTTTTTGTCAGTTTGGTCGTTTCTTTTGTGACCTGGCCGGATACATCGCCATACACAAACTGTGTATCATCCTGTACTGCCACATCTCCATAGGCATTGTAGCGGTAAGTATGTACGGTTTCTTTTCCGGTCTTTTTCTCCTTTGCTGTCCTCTCGGTCAGCCGGTTCTGGTTATCATATGTGTTTTTCAAAGTATTTCCGTTTTTATCTACGGTTTTCGTCAGGTTGCTGTTGCAGTCGTAAGTATACGTTTCCGTTCTTCCTTCCGGGTCGGTATAAGAAACCAGACGGTTTTTCGTGTCATACACATACTTTGTTTCCCGGATGGTATCGGATTTCTTTTTCCCGGTTACCAAAACGGCATACGTTTTACCGCCATAGGTAAAGGTATCCTTACCGGCATTGTCTTTGGCATTTTCAACTGCCGCTACCGTTACCGTCAAAGGACCGGTCATGCCGGTAAACTGGCGCACCTTGTTGCCCTGCTCGTCATAGACGTACTGGACATACTGTGCTTTTTCATTTTCCAGACTGCTTTTCACCTGAACGAGATTTCCCTGTTTATCATAAGTATACTCGATTTCTTTGTTCTTGTCACCCTCGATTTGCTCTTTTGTTTCCACGAGGTTGCCGGATTTATCATATTCGTTTACTACGGTCTGGTAACCGGCACTTCCGTCTGTCTTGTTCTGCGGAAGTTCTTCTTTGACCTTACGTCCCAAAAGGTCGTAAGTATATGCTGCCGCCACGTTCTCTTTGACACCGCGCGGACTGTATTCTTTTGTAACCTGTCCCTTACTGTCATAGACGGCTTTTGTTTTCTGGGTCTGCCAGTCGGTTTCCCCTTCTTTTCGGCTCTTGGTCTCGGTTTCGGTTACATTTCCATTTTCATCGTAAGTATAAGAAACCTCTGTCTCATAAGACGGAAGCCATCTGCCATCCTGATATTTTTTCTGAATCGTGTTTTCTTTGACCGTTCTGCCAAAGTCATCATTTTCATACGTGGTAACGGTTTCCGTTTTATTTTTTCCCCGAAGATAGGTAGTCGTCTGGGAAAGGTTGTTGCCTTCGGCATCCGTTACGGTTTTTGTAATCGTTTCACTTAACACCGAATCGTTAAACTGGTCGTAAAAATTTGCCGGGTCAACTTCTTCGGTATAAGAAGACGGATTGATTTCCTTTTCATAACCGGTGGTAATCGTCTGTGCCTCCTTATAGCTAAAAAAGATTATCCAACTTGCTAAATTCACTCATTTTATTCTTTTTCCCGTACAATCACTTTCTTATTATGTAAATTATCCCACTGACACTAACAAGGACACCCCCTTACATATAAATCAACTTCTTTAACACAACAATTTAACCTTCAAAAATGTTGCAATACACTTTTTCCATTATGAAAGATTCACATACTTTCCATTATTAATACCGAACAATTTGTTGTTCAAAACATAAATTCCACCTGCACATATATTTTTTGAAATATGCTGCCGCTGTTTCGTTTCTATGTCTATTTTCCAAATTCCATTCGACTTATTATCTGTAACAACATGAGGTCCTGCAATATCTGATTTTGTGCTATCACACACCTCCCCCTGAACATACAAATAATGATTCATTACTTGAACACCTGTTACGTAAAAAAACAAATCTTGTCCATCTAACGGTATAGAAAAGATTTCCCCCCACTCTTTCGTTCTCATATTGTAAGAATATATCTTGCTCCTATCATTTTCTCCAAAAATAATGTTATCTTGTATCACAAACATCATTTCTTTATTTATAATATTCTGTGACAAAGAAACAATAATTTTACAATTCTTCGTTGCTATGTCATAACGATATACTTTCAGTTCATTTTCTTTTTTTCTACAGAAAAGCACAAAACTTTTATTAAAAATACAATTTTCTATATTGCCGACAAGCTTTTTACTGTTATCTTTTCCTATATTTTCGCAAAACAAACTCAAACAATTGTAAAGTTCAATTGCATTATTATTTACTTTAGTATAATAAATTTTATCTCCTATAATCATAAAATCTTCCATCGAGTTTTCTAATATTTTTTCTTCTTCACCATTCTCATAATTATATTGATATAATCCATCTTCCTTTTGTAAATACAAATTACCATTTATAATCTGATAATTAAGATATTGATTTTTTTCCTGCGATGTATCTAATAAACTATTTTCGGTTTTTTTTAATATTGAATCCAAGTCCACATTATAGCAAATTCTTCCCAGCTCCCACACCATAAACACTAATATAAATATTACCCCTGCTATAATATATACTCTTTTCATTATATATTGCCTCCCTTTCTCAATATTTCTATTTTCTTAGCGCTGTTATCTTAGGATAAGATAATATAAACTGATTAACAAGCTTAAATGCATCATTAGGATATAGTTTTTTTCTTGCTTTATTCAAACATTTTCTGAATTGTCTTGGTCTAAACTTTAATGCCCCCTTCTTCAAAGCGTCGACAACAAGATTTTTACAGTTTTGTTTTAATAAACTATAATTAAATTTGCCTTGATGAACCATATTGGCCTTTTTTCGCAAATAAAGATAGCTTTTTTTAAAGTTCCCCTCCAAAAAAATATGCTTATCGTAATTAATACCACCTTTCATTCCCTGTTCAATAACAGCCTTTGCTGAAGAAATCCTATCATCTAACTTTTTTCTAGACTTCTTACTAAATCCCTTAGGCGACACATACTCTTTCCATTTTTTTGAATAATCTACCGAATAAAATCTAACGTCTAATTTCCCATTATTATTTCCAAAAACATTTCCAAGTAAATCATCCGGTTTTGAAGAAGAAAAAGAATAATAAACCCAATTACTATCTCCTAGTTTTATTGCCACTGCTGTATGTCCAAATCCTAGTGCACCATCCGTTTGTTGCAACCAAATCGCATCATGCCCA
>ENA-OOYR01001241-OOYR01001241.1-human-gut-metagenome-genome-assembly--contig:-NODE-1241-length-11514-cov-1.604067_pt1 | contig 11514 bp, 10 predicted proteins | sample MGYA00241701_ERZ501374 | MGnify/ENA primary metagenome ERZ501374 (study PRJEB25962, sample SAMEA2042655) | human gut metagenome | biome: human gut; feature: human-associated habitat; material: faeces...
AAGGAAGCGGCGCTCCGGGTAATACAGTGCGTACTGGATCGGCAGTTTCATATCCGGTGTGCCAAGCTGTGCCATGACAGCGCCGTCTTTAAATTCTACCATGGAATGGATAATGCTCTTTGGCTGTACCACAACCTGGATGTGGTCGAGATCAACACCGAACAGCCATTTTGCTTCCATGACTTCCAGTCCTTTGTTAACGAGTGTCGCGGAATCAATCGTGATCTTGTGCCCAGTTCGGATGACGGAGTGCCTGCTCTACCGTTACGTTTTCGAGCTCCGCTCTTGTTTTTCCGCGGAACGGACCGCCGGATGCAGTAATCAGAAGTTTTTCAATTTCTTTTCTGTTTTCCCCGTGCAGACACTGAAAAATCGCCGAGTGCTCACTGTCCACCGGAAGGATCTGCACACCGCATTCCTCTGCCAGCGGCATAATAATGTGTCCCGCCGTTACCAGTGTCTCTTTGTTTGCCAGTGCAATGTCTTTTCCTGCCTTCATCGCCGCAACCGTCGGGCGGATGCCGATCATGCCGACGATCGCTGTCACAAGGATTTCGCTCTCCGGCATCGTGGCAAGCTCGATCATGCCGTCCATGCCGCTGCCGATTTTTACAGGAAGATCCTTCACTCTGTCACGGAGTTCTGCCGCTTTCGCCTCATCGCCGACTGCCGCAAACTTCGGATGAAATTCCCGGATCTGCTGCTCGAGCAGTGTAATATTACTTCCGGCGCTGATGCCGACCACCTCAAGATCGCCGTTGGCACGCACGACATCGAGGGTCTGGGTTCCGATCGAACCGGTTGAACCAAGAATTGCTATTTTCTTCATATTCCAGTTTCTCCCATCTGCTTCCCGTTTATGCTGTAGGGGAAGCTTTTTTAATGAATCAGAAGCACCGACAGGAAATAGATGATCGGTGCGGTAAAGATCACGCTGTCGAAGCGGTCGAGAATACCGCCGTGGCCCGGAATCAGCTTTCCGTAATCCTTGATGCCCTGATTTCGTTTGATTGCGGATGCCGCAAGGTCTCCGACCATGGAGATCAGCGCGCCGACACCGCAGATGATGGCGTATTCCACCATGCCGCCCTTTGTCGCAGCCGCATAGATGATGCCGAGCAGAATCGCTCCGACGACACCGCCGACAGCTCCTTCTACGGATTTTTTCGGGCTTAAAACCGGTGCCATTTTATGTTTTCCAAAGAGTACGCCGACACAGTATGCACACGTATCGCAGCCCCAGGAGCACAGGAAAATCAGCCATACATGGAATTTTCCGCCGTCCAGCATACGGGTCTGATATACATAGGAAAGCATTACGCCGACATAGACAATCGCAAAGAACGCCGGCATCACCTGATTGGCGTTGTATTTCGGATAAGTAAATACGTATACTGCCATCAGAAGCACGAGATCCAGGATCAGCGCGAGCATCTGGTACATCGGGTCATGAAGCAGCAGGGACAGATAGAAAATCACAACGCCCGCATAGCCCGTAATTTCCAACAGATTCCATTTATCTTCTCTTACCTTCATCACGCGGAACAGCTCTCCTGCGCCGATCAACGACAGGCACAGAACCGTCATATAGAGCACAGTTCCGCCGCTGCAGATCGTAAGCAGCGCCACAAGGACGAGCACGATGCCGCTTAACAGTCTTGTCTTAAACATCTTTTTTATTCCTCCTTCACGCCGCCGTAACGCCGGTCTCTGTTATTATATTGTTCGATGGCTTTTCTCAATTCCTCTTCGTGGAAATCCGGCCACGGAACCTCGGTAAAGTAAAATTCAGAATACGCCATCTGCCAGAGCAGGAAATTGGAAACACGCTGCTCGCCGCTTGTACGGATCAGAAGATCTGGATCCGGGATTCCGGCGGTGTCGAGGTAGCTCTCAAAACACTGCTCCGTCAGTTTTCCGTTCTCATCAAACGCATTCTCTGCGAGAGTTCCGTTTTTCACATCCTCGATCATGCGGGTCATGCCGCGCAGAATCTCATCGCGGGAACCGTAGTTCATTGCGATCTGGAAGTACATGTGATCGTAATCTTTGGAGCACTCCTCCAGTTCATGAATGCTGTCCTGAATATCCTGCGGGAATGCGCTCGGATCTCCGATGATTTTGACGCGCATCTGATTTTTATGTGCTTTTTTGATGCATCGTTTCAGATACTGGCGGAACAGCTTTAAGAGGCCCTCCACCTCCCACGCCCTTTCCCAGTCTTGGGAAACCACCTCGGCGCGGGAGCGTTTCCAGTTCTCGGTTGAGAACGCATAGACGGTCAGATATTTGACACCCATGTCTTTAATCACGTCACACATTTTTTCCAGATTGTCGCATCCGACGATATGGCCGTAGCCGCGCGGCATATTGCGTTTTTTCGCCCATCTGCCGTTTCCGTCCAGGATGATGGCGATGTGATTCGGCACTTTTAATTCATTATCCATACTTTTTTCCTCCGTAAACGATAACAGGCTGCCTGCAAATGACAGGCAGCCCCTCGTTTTCTTTGTATTACACGGTCATAATTTCTTTGGATTTTACGTCCACCATCTGATCTACTTCTTTGATATATTTGTCTGTTAATTTCTGGGTCTGCTCCTCGAGCTCTTTGATTTCGTCCTCGGAAACGTCCTCTTTGGCAAGTTTCTTGAACGCATCATTGGCATCGCGGCGGATGTTGCGGATGGCTACCTTTGCGCCCTCTGCTTTTTTCTTTACCTCTTTTACCAGCTCTTTACGACGGTCCTCGGTAAGCTCCGGGAATACCAGACGGATGACTCTTCCGTCATCGGACGGGTTGATGCCAAGGTCAGACATCATGATCGCTTTCTCGATCTCTTTTACCAGGGATGCTTCCCACGGCTGGATCTGGATCATACGTGCTTCCGGAACAGAGATGTTTGCCACCTGCTGCAGCGGAGTCGGTGTTCCATAGTAATCTACAGTAATGCGGTCCAGTACGTGCGGGTTTGCACGGCCTGCGCGGATGGTTCCGAATTCGGAATCGAGGCTTGCAATGGATTTGCCCATTTTTACCTCAAACGGTTTTACTCTCTCGTCGATCTGATTTGCCATATTAAATTTGTCCTCCTGCTATCTCTTATACGGTCACAGTTCTGCGAACTGTGACATTCGCAGCTCTCATTTAAAGTTTTGCTTCGCAAAAGGAGAGCTGCTCACACCTGAATCATTTTCTTACGCAGTAAAACAGCAAGTGTTTTACTGCTGAATTTTTATTAATTATACCGTTACTCTTGTGCCGTTAATTTTTCCGTTTGCAGCATTTACAATGCTGTTCTCTTCATTTAAACCAAATACCAGCATCGGCATTTTGTTTTCCTTGCAAAGGATGGATGCGGTCATATCTACCACTTTCAGATCCTTTTCAATGACTTCCTGAATGGAAATCTCGTCAAATTTCTTTGCATCCGGGTTTGTTTTCGGATCGCTGTCGTAGACACCGTCTACTGCTTTTGCAAGCAGAATCTCGTCTGCCTCGATCTCAATCGCGCGAAGTACGGTTGCCGTATCGGTTGAGAAATATGGATGGCCTGTACCGCCGGCAAAGAATACAACCATGTTGTGCTGGAAATATTTGTTTGCACGGTCTTTGGAAAATCCTTTTGTGAACTCTCCGCATGGAAATGGAGTCAGAACTGCGGTCATCATTCCCTGGGAACGGAAGATTTCTGATACATAGATACAGTTCATAACGGTTGCCAGCATACCGATCTGGTCTGCTTTGGTACGGTCGATATTTTCGGAACTGCGTCCTCTCCAGAAGTTTCCTCCTCCGATTACGATGCCGACTTCAATCCCCTGGTCTACCAGAGTTTTTACCTGTTTTGCCACTTTTGTGACGGTCGGCTCGTCAAAACCGGTGTGTTTCTCTCCTGCAAGAGCTTCTCCGCTCAATTTCAGTAATACTCGTCGTTTCATCTTGCATCCTCGTTCCTTTATGATATTTTTTCACAAATGTCTTGCATTTATGAAATGATTATACCATCTGTTCCCAAAAACGACAAGGGCAAAATTCGTTTCTGTTTACCTGCGGTACTCGGTCGGCGTAAGGCCGGTGTAGCCTTTAAATCTCTTTGAAAAATACCCCGGTGAGGAAAATTGATAGTTCAGTGCAATTGACATAATCTCTTCGTTTGTGTTCCGCAGATCGGTTACCGCGCCGTCTGCTTCTGCGAACCGACGACCTGGATCATCTGTTGTGTGGTAATCTGTATTTTTACATTCACCATTCGAAAAGAATTCCGCGATACGGCGGCATAAAAACCATAAAAAAATCTCTGTCGGAAGTTCAGACTCCTGACAGAGATTTTTTATAGATTCATTTTAGATCTGCGCTACGACAAAGATATCATAAATTGCTTTGATTGCTGTTTCAAAGTCGCGGTTTTCAACGCCAATGATGATGTTGAGCTCGCTGGAACCCTGATCGATCATCTTAACGTTGACGTGTGCATGCGCCAGTGCAGAGAAAATCCTTCCGGCTGTGCCTCTCGTTCTTCTCATGCCGCGGCCTACAACAGCGATCAGCGCCAGATCGGATTCAAGATCAATAGAATCCGGCTGTACGGCACGATGCAGTCCTGCGATAACCTGCTGTTCTTTTGCTGCAAACTCACTCTGATGAACAAATACCGTCATGGTATCGATGCCGGACGGCATATGCTCAAAGGAAAGATTGTTGTCCTCAAAAACACCGAGCACTTTTCTGCCAAAGCCGATCTCGGTATTCATCATGCTCTTCTCAACCGTGATGGATGCAAAGCCTTTCTTTCCGGCGATACCGGTGATGGTGAATTTCGGTTTGCTGCAGGTATTCTCCACGATCATGGTTCCCGGATCCTGCGGTGCGTTGGTGTTCAGCACGTGGATCGGGATTCCCTCCTGACGGAGTGGGAAGATGGAGTCCTCATGAAGGACGGTAGCTCCCATGTAGGAAAGCTCACGCAGCTCACGGTAGGTAATGGTGGAAATGACTTCCGGATCCTTGACGATACGCGGATCGGTTACCAGGAAACCGGAAACATCGGTCCAGTTCTCGTAGATGTCAGCGTGTACGGCCTTTGCCACGATGGAACCAGTGATATCGGATCCGCCGCGGGAGAAGGTTTTTACGCTTCCGTCCGGTTTTGCACCGTAGAATCCAGGAACGACTGCGTTATCCAGATCTTTTAAACGCTCGGAGAGCACTTCATCAGTCTTGTCTGCAAGGAAGTTTCCGTTCTCGTCGAAGCAGATCACTTCTGCAGAATCAATATACGTATATCCCAGATAATTTGCCATCACGATACCGTTCAGGTACTCTCCGCGGGATGCGGCGTAGTCCTCTCCGGCTGCTGCGGCAAAGTTTTCTGCGATTTTTTCAAATTCCGGGGAAAGATCCAGGCTGAGGTTCAGACCGTCGATGATCTCCTGATATCTCGCTTTGATGTTCTGCAGTTTCTTCTTGAAATCTCTTCCAGCAACTGCAGTGCGATAGCAGTCATACAGCATATCGGTTACTTTCGTATCAGCAGAATTTCGTTTTCCAGGAGCGGAAGGTACCACGTATCTTCTTCCCTCATCTGCGCGGATGATGTCTCCGACCTTCTTAAACTGCTCTGCGCTCGCGAGGGAGCTGCCGCCGAATTTTACTACTTTCTTCATAATAATCTCTCCTTGCGTTCTTTTCGGATATCTTTCGAAATCTCGTTTTTCAGCCCGTCACTTTAACGTTAGAAAGCTGTTACGTACTAGATTAGAACAAAATCCCGTATGCGTCAAGAACTTTTTGGGCTGATTTATTCATTCCACAGATAAATTTCCGGTTTTTTCTCCATTTCATAGGAGAATGTCTCTCCAAGCCCGTAAACCGCCTGGCTTAATACGTACTCGCCGTTGTTTGCATAGATTTCGATCATATTCGGATCCACGAAAATCTCAAGAAGATCGCCCTCTTTTAACTTCGGCGTCTCGGCATGAAGCCATCCTTTTGCACCGGATGGATAGACATCCGTGCGGTCTGCGCAGACTTTTCCGCTCTGCCGCCAGATCTTATAGCCGCCGATTTCCAGGCTTTCACCCTCTTTTAATTCGGCGCGGATCATGGCACACTCTCCGCATGCCGAAACGAGGGAATCCGTCTTTTTGCAGAATCCGTCGCGGATGGCAGGCAGAACACGGAAGTAAATATGATCGTTCTGTACATCCACCACACGCGGCAGGCAGAACATGCCTTGCCATATACCATCTACCGGTTCCGGCATCCGAAGCCATGCGATGGAAATCCGGTTTCCGTCCGCATCCGTCATGGTCTGCGGTGCATAGAGGTCACCGCCGCAGTCCAGAAGCTGCCAGTTCTCCGGAAATTTCATTGTGCAGGTTTTTTCATCAAACTCAGGCAGCATACAGATCGTCCGATCCGCATAGCCGTCGGTGTCCTCGATCAGTTCCATCGGGGAGAATACAAAGACGCTGCGTCCGTTTACGTTAAAGAGATCCGGGCACTCCCACATCCAGCCGAGCTTCTGTTTCGTCGTCGCCTGTCCGGCCAGATGCCAGCGGGAAAGATCCTCACTCTTATAGAATAATGCCTCGCCCTTGTGATCCTTCGTCGTGCTTCCAAGCACCATATACCATGCGTCGCTTCCCTTCCAGACTTTCGGGTCACGCGTGTGCGTATTGTCGCCGATTTCCGGATCGGTGAGTGCCGGGATAACAACCTCCTTATCCCCGAAGACATCAAAATGCATGCCGTCCTTCGAAGTAAGGTGAAGCTGCGCCGAGGTAAAATCCTGATCAAGGCACTGATGAATATCCTTCGGATTTACCTGATTATAGTGAACACCCGTGTAAAAGAGATGCATCACGCCGTTCTCTTCTACTGCGCTTCCGGAAAAGCAGCCGTTCTGGTCCTCGGAAAGACTCGGGAAGAGGGCAACGCCGACATGCTGCCAGTGAATCAGATCCGGACTCACAGCATGGCCCCAGTGCATGGTGCCCCAGCGCGGCGCGTACGGAAAATGCTGATAAAAAAGATGATACTGTCCCTTATAATAAATCATGCCGTTCGGGTCATTCACCCAGTTGCCCGGCGCTTTTACGTGTAATCTGTTTTTCATGTGTTTGATTTCCTTTCTGTCTCTTTCTTGTTGTCTCTGATAAGAAAAGCCGGAAAAAGAAAGCATTTTTAATTCCGCCCTCCTTTGCCCGGCTTGTTCTTGATTTCTATGATTTACTTATTTGACTGCTCCGGCTACGACACCGTTGATGATCTGTTTCTGCAGTACCACGTACAGAATCAGGATCGGGATGACGCAGAGCAGAAGACCTGCCATGATGGTTCCGTAATCTGCAGAGTAAGTTCCGTAGAAGCTGTAGGTGGAAAGCGGCAGAGTCAGCAGCTTTTTGTCGGTCAGCACCAGGGACGGCAGCAGGAAGTCATTCCAGAATGCCATCGCATTCATGATTACCATGGTGGAAATGATCGGCTTTAACAGCGGGAACACGATGCGGAAGAAGGTCTGGGTGTGGGTACAGCCGTCGATGTAAGCGGCCTCCTCCAGCGCCAGCGGGATACTTCCGCGGATGAATCCGTGGAACATGAACACGGACATCGCCATGGAAAATCCGGTGTGCATGAAGATCAGGGTCAGTCTGTGGTTCAGAATGTTTAAGGTTCCGCCGTATACACTGACAAGCGGGATCATGATTGCCTGGAATGGAATGATCATGGATGCAACCATCAGTGCAAAGATGATATTGGAAAATACGTTGACATTACGCACGATGTAGTAAGCCAGCATGGCTGCGAGTACCGTAACCAGTACGGTTGCTGTTACGGTTACAACCAGAGAGTTCTTGAAGGCATTCAGGAAGTTCATCTGATTGAATGCTTTTACAAAGTTGTCAAACGAAAGACCTTTGATGGTAAACAGCCAGGAGAACGGGCTCTTGATGATATCACGTTTCTGTTTTAAGGAGTTGATGATAACCATGACAAACGGGAACATGAACGCACAGAAAACGATGATCATAAGGAGCATAGCCAGCGCGTCAGTTACTTTTTTCTTTGTTCCGCCAATTTTCTTCTGATTCATTATGCTTCAACCTCCCTCTTCTTAGTGGTGTATACCTGAATACCGCTGATGCAGGCTACAATGATAAACAGGATAAAGGCTTCTGCCTGGCCGACACCGAACTGTCTCGATGTGAATGCTTTCTCATATACGTGCATGGCTGCCATCTCGGTGGTTCCGTACGGAGCACCGCCGGTTAAGGACAGGTTGACATCGTATACCATGAACGCACGGGACAGGGTCAGGAAGAGGCAGATAGTAACGGAGGACATCATGCCGTGCAATGGGAGCGGATATCACCGTCCTGAATGCACATTCGATGCTTGCCGCCTCGAGCACGTCCTCGGAAAGTCCCATAAAGCCGGCAACGTAGATCAGGATCATGTAGCCTGCCAGCTGCCATACTGAAACGAGCACCAGTGCTGCAAATGCTTTGTTCGGGGTAGAAAGCCAGGAAATTTCAAACAGGCTCCATCCTGTGGTCTCGCCGATGCTGACGAAAACACGGGAGAATACGAACTGCCAGATGTATCCAAGTACGATACCGCCGATCAGGTTCGGGGTGAAAAATCCGGCGCGGAAGAAGTTCTGACCTTTGATGCCGCGGGTCAGGATGTAAGCCAGCAAAAAGGCGATCACATTGACGAGAACAACAACCGCAATGACATATTTAAAGGTTAACAGCAGGGATTTCCAGAACTGCGCGTCGCGCATAACGGCTGCGAAGTTGGAAAGTCCTACAAAGTTTTTCACGCTGGAAACACCGTTCCAGTCGGTTAAGGTCAGGTAAATACCGTAGATAAACGGTACCATGACGACTGCCAGGAAGCAGAACAGGCCCGGCAGCGCAAATACACAGAAATCTTTTCCCTTGTTGCTTGATTTCATTTTCGTTCCTCCTTCATATCCTCCGGCTTACTGCTCATCCCAGTATGCCTGGATGGAATCTATCAGTTCCTCGCGGTCACTTCTTCCGGCCAGATATTTCTGCATTGCCGCACCAAGGACAGACCAGTGATCGTTCGGCACGATCGCAGATGCGTTGAATGCTCCGCCGTTCTGTACTTTTTCGTAAATGTCGCGGCTTAACGGATCGCTTGGCTCGTTCGGGTTGTTTTTAAACGGAGGGATCAGGCTGCAGGTCTTTACAACCATCTGCTGTCCGATCTCACTGTAAACCAGCCAGTTCAGGAACTCTTTTGCTGCTGCTTTCTGCTCGTCGGTAGCCACGATATCATCCAGCATGATCTGTTTGGACGGGGATGCCTGGATTTTGCTGTTGACGAAGTCGTCCGGATCATTGTTCAGGAAGTATGGAAGGAAACCGTACTCGTCGGTCGTCTCGGCTCCTGCCTCCTCAAGGTTCGGCCATGCCCAGTTTCCGTTGAACCAGAAAGCGGTTTTTCCGTCTGCCAGGTCAATTGCCATCTCATCGTAATCTGCGCCGAGTGGATCGCCCTTTGCTACGTTGTACTCTTTTAACAGGTCAAAGGTATTCAGGAACTCGTTCATGCGGGTGTAGTCCGGCAGATATAAGGTTCCGTCCTTCAGCTCGTTGATGACTTCTGCTGCACCGTCGGAGGTTCCGTTGTATGTCTCGTAGATGTACTGCAGCTGGTGTGCTCCAAGGGACCAGTCTTCTTTTGCCATGGAGATCGGATTCTTCATTCCGTTGTCCCGCAGGCTCTGGAGAAGTGCTGCGAAATCGTCCTGGGTTTTGATATCGGATGGATCGAACTCGGTACCTAAGGTATCTTCAATCACGCTCTTGTTGTAGATAATACCGCGGCCCTCGATACAAAGCGGGAAGCTGTAAACCTTTCCGTTGATTTTGGTCAGGTACTCTTCTGCCTCGCCGGTCCATGCTTCATTGCTTAAGTCGGCTGCTTTTTCTTCTGCCAGTGCAATGACATCGGTCGTATCCAGAATGGAAAGTGTCGGCGGGTTTCCGGAGTTGTAGAGGCTGACTACTTTGGTATAAGGAGAATCGCCGTCCGTTACCGGCATGATCTCAATATGTACGCCTGCTTTCTCCTCGAACACTTTTGCAATCTCTTCCAGTGCTGTCTGGATTTCTGCTTTTGTGTTCATGATGACGATACTCGTTCCGGAAAGCGACGTATCGTACTGGAAGGTATCGGTGGTCATGTCGATCGGCACTTCTTCTTTTACTGCGTTCGGGTCATCCGGATCGCTTGCGAAGCCGAAGGTGCATCCGGTCAGTGCAGAAGTAAGAAGCACGCCAGACATTCCAAGAGCTGCCGCCCTGGCACTAAATTTCTTTCTCATCACAATTCCTCCTGTTATCTCTGGACAGCTGGTCCTGTCCTTCGTTTTGTGTAACCGGTCAAGTAACCGGTTACTTTCATTGTCTTTATCATAGCATTGACAGTGGGTTTCGTCAATATTTTCTTTACTTTTCGTGATTTTCCATAATTTTGTTTTTGGCTTTTGTGGAACTTTTACAAAACCGGTTACTTAACCGATTCCCGCTTGTTCCGGCGGGCGAGAAATGTTATACTATCTTCATATATTATTTGTTTTTTTCTGAAAGCTTACATGATTCACGCAACACTTTTGAAGGGAAGGACACTTGAACTTATGGCACGAAAAAAAAATGTAACCTTTAATGATATTGCACAGTACACGCATTTTTCCAAAACAACCATTTCCCGGTATTTCAACAACCCGGATTCCCTGACACCGGAAAATCAGCAGATCATTTCCGATGCACTGGATAAACTGAACTATAAAGAAAACAAAGTGGCAAAAATTCTCGCGAACGGACAGACCGAATTTGTCGGCGTCCTGATCCCGAGTCTCTCCATGAACTACTATTCCGAGATGCTGAATCAGATTCTTGCTTCTTATGAGAAATATGGCTATAAATTCCTCGTCTTCGCCGGAAACGGCCACGACGAGACGGAGCACCGCTACATTCAGGAGCTGATGTCGTACAAAATCGAGGGCCTCATCGTCCTCTCCCATACAATCTCCTCCCGCGAACTCTCCGATCTGCAGATCCCGGTCGTTGCAATTGAGCGCGAAGACCAGTTCGTCAGCAGTGTCAATACAGACAACTACCTCGGCGCGTACGAAGCGACTTCGCTTCTGATTCATAACCACTGTGATGTCCTGATTCATCTGAACTCACCGACCAAAGAAAATGTTCCTGCCTACCGCCGTCTCGCCGGTTTCCAGGATGCCTGTATAAAGGCCGGTGTACCGCACAAGGTTATCATTCGGGATTTTGGACTCTCCTATCAGGAAGCCGCAGCACCGCTGCAGGAAATCTTTGACAACATCGAACAAAAATATGCCGGTCAGAAAAAGGGCATCTTCCTCTCCAACGATGATCATGCCAATATTCTTTTAAATCTTCTGATCCGCAAGTACCATACCCTGCCGAACGATTACGAACTCATCGGCTTCGACG
>ENA-OOYR01001242-OOYR01001242.1-human-gut-metagenome-genome-assembly--contig:-NODE-1242-length-11507-cov-10.454244_pt1 | contig 11507 bp, 10 predicted proteins | sample MGYA00241701_ERZ501374 | MGnify/ENA primary metagenome ERZ501374 (study PRJEB25962, sample SAMEA2042655) | human gut metagenome | biome: human gut; feature: human-associated habitat; material: faeces...
CCCAACCGAAAAAGGTTGGACTGGCTGATACTTCGGTCTGTACTCTGAAAGACGTCATATCATACGCAAGGGTTGTCACATCTTCTCCGAAACGGTCAACCATTGTTTTCATCAGACTGTTATCACACCGTAAATCCACAAGAACTTTCTCGCCTGAGAACATAAAGAAAACTTCCTTTGTGTAATTTTCAATATCAAAATCATCAGGCATAGGAATAATGTCCTTATCCAATATCTCAGGTTTTGAAGCAATACGGTCTACTCTGAAATTGATAACCTTACTTTTCTTCTCAGAATATCCGAGAACATAATAATAGTCCCCACACCAGAGAAGTTTATACGGACTGAGCTTATACACTTCGCCCTTGTTCTTCAGAACCTTTTTCTTTAATCCGGTATAATCGTAATACTGGAAAGAAATCTGTTTACCTGCGTTGATGGCATCGTTTATAGCGTCAATGATATAATATATCTGCTCATTATCCGGCTTAATGCGATTGACCACATAGTTATTACGCTTCAACTTTGCCACCTGCCCCGGACTGGTCATCGTATGTATCTTCTCAATCAGAGTTTCGCTTTTCTTCTTTGTAATGAACTTCGATGACTCCACTGCATCTATCAGCAGTTTCAGTTCCGGCAGTTCAAACTTGCGGCTGGCTACAAAGTATTTGCTCTGCGTAGAATGGATAGTAACAATGTCCATGCCAAACTCCTGAAGTGCAGCAATGTCTTTCGTAACAGTAGTTCTATGTGCAGATATTCCGTATTCATCATTCAATATATTGATTAACTGTGTTGTGGAAAGAGGATTTTCTTCATCGGTTCTTTCCAGTAAAATCTTTTGTAAATATAAAATCCTTGGCTTTGTTTCCATAATTTTTATATACCTATCGCTCCATCAATAGTATCTGTCTACTTTTTCTTTTTAGGCTTAGGTGCTGGTAATTCATCGTACATTGCATTAAATAGTCCTGTTAAAAATTTCTTATTATCCACATCTTCTACAAGCAGCATTTCCTTTGCCCCATCATACGGCAATTCATAAGTAGTTGTCGGCATATATGAAATTGCTGATTTTATCGGTTTTACAAGTAATCTGTCATCATAAATTCCGCCGACAATTTTACCACGATAATAAATAATATATTCGCCCATCATCGCACGGTAAGTAATCTTGTCCAATTCTGCCAACTGCTCTAATACAAATTCCAAATATTCTTTACTTGATGCCATTAGTTGTCCTCTGACCTAATTTCATTTTACTCAATTTATGCTTTCTTTATCGGGTGTCTTATTACCGTTTTGCATTTCTCCGGTGCAACTTTTCTTGGGTCTGATAAATAAATTTCGTGATGGCGTCGCTCATCAGTAAAATCATTTACATAACCGTTTTCTTCAAGATATTTATCCATCATTGCCACGGTTGCAGGTTCATCATCAAAAGCTCCTATATGCATTATCTGTACGCACAAACCTTCGTCAATACTCAAGAACTCTGCACCAGAGCAATCCATCTTTTTCTTTTTTGAAGCAGTTTCCACCGCCCAATCAAAATCTTTCTTTGTAATAAAATCAGGCAGACGAATAACAGAAATCCAGTTGAAAGCTGATTTATCAGTATAATCTATACTTTCAACATTGTCCTGCCACCAAAAGCCCTCAAGCGGTGGTACAACATATTCAAAAAATCCTTCTATTTTGTAATCCGTCTTATAGCTCATCTTGAGAGTATATGCAACAGCATACAAAACACCAATAGCAGTTTTATATTCTCCGCCTTCTTCATTAGGATTTCCTTTACCTCTTACCGCTATATAATTTGCCTTTGGAATTGTCACAATCTGCGGCTTATTCTTCGGCATATAGAACTCTTTATATTCTTTCTTAAAATCAAATGCCATTCGTTTATCCTCTCTGAAAAATCATTTTACTTACCTTACAATTTATAAAACACAATTTGTATATATTTCAAATAAAGCTAAAAGGAATAAATCTTCCATTGTTTCTATAACTTCTCCATCGTATCCGCCCGGAGAACCGTATGATTTATCAATGTTTTTATTTTTATTCCCATAGATTGCAACAAACTCTGCTATAACAGTAACCAACTGGCACGCCTCTATTTCTTTGCAACTTCCAAAACTATATTCCACCGACAACTGCTGAATTGGTGTTTCCTTTTTGTCATTGCTGTTAAACGCATTAGCCAAAACATCTGTAATATGATTTTGATATTCAAACTCTTGATGTGGAATTGGTTTATCAGCATAGTATTCTAAGCTACGAGTAAAATACTTCCCTCCATCGTAAAAAACACTTTTATCATCAGGGAAGCGTTTATTTAGCACACTTTCTATTGCAACCAAACACTTTTCATAAATATTGTACTCACTGACTCGTAAATCCAAATCACAATATTCCAAAATTCTATTTTGAACCTCTTTAGTACAACAGCAAAATTCTCTATACATCTCTCTATTGTAATAAAACAAATCATTATACATCGTGGCTATTGCACATAACGGAATAAGCCCTCTGTCCTTATAATATTTAGAAATGAATGATACTGCTTGTGCTTTTACACTTTCTTGATGACGTTGCTCATCACGCTTGTCCTGCCTTTTTTCAAACCTCTCCATACGGTTGCTTTGTCTTATTTGCAGGACTGCAATAATAACCGTGACTATTAAAGCAACTCCCGCACAAATAATACTTATCCAATCTGAAACACTCATCATATAGGTTCTCCTTCTACTGTAAACGATAATTTACCACATCAATCACTGATGGTAGCCTGACCGTTCATCAACATAGGTAAAAGCCAATCTCTAAGAGATGTTAGCTGTTGATTTTCTCTTGTGTTCTCAGAAATAATATCAAACATCGGTATTACTTGACGGTTAAATGCTTCTAATTCCAGCTTTTCAGGAACATAGATAGGTCTGTCTTTAAGTAAAGGCTTTTGCAAATGCTTCAACCCCGTTCCTTGGAAGAATTTTTGGTCAAGTTCAGGCTTGATTGAAAATAACATTAGGTAGAGATAATCCGACATTTCTGATTTTGCAGAAATGCTCCAAGTATCTGTTGAATAGGCGGCTTTACCAACATAAAATTTAACATCAGCGTTACCGCCGGTATTTAAAAAGCAATTTCTACCGTCAACAAATGGTTCGTTCCATTTCAAAATAGTTGCACCGCTTGTAAAGAATGGATATTCGCCATTTGATGTTTTTGCTTCTCCGACCTGAATAGCTGACTTTTCAGATTCGGTCAAAATGTCTTTTAGTTTAGCATTAGGCTTTTTTGAGAAAAAATTATGCATATAAATATCATAAGCCATTGCTGATAAATTATCGTTTACATTATTATTGATGTCTATTTTCTCATCAATCAATGATAAAATCCCAACCATTTTATCTTGAATATCTTTATCTGGTAAATTTACTTCTATATTTCGCAAAGTATCTAATGTTACCGTTCTTTGAGAACAGCCAATAGCAAGTTTATCAACCAACTTATAAAACTGCGGGTTTAGCATTGTATAGTAAATAAATCTTGCATTAACATTTCTTTTTGGTCGCAAGATAGCAATATGTCGTTGAAAAACCATTTGTTTGTCAAAATCTACATATACCGGTTTACCAAAAGAGCCAACAACCGAATACAAAATATCGTCCTTTTTTGCCTTCTTATTTTCATTCAATCCGTTATAGTAACTTTCAGGCACAAACATTGTGTCTTCAAAAGAAAGTTTGTTTTGTCCCGTAATATTAGATATTGTAATAAAAGGAACGCCACTATCACTTTTAGGTGGTGGTAAATGGTCGCCATCAGAAATAAATTCACAACAATCTATCAGTTTCTTAGTCTCCATCCTTTTCTCCTTATCCGATATATTTCCTATGTGCAATTTTAACATTGCTTTGTTTTACCATTGCATACTGCAAGGTCGTATCTATCTTTCTATGCCCCAAGAGCTGTTGTAGTTGCTCAATGGGCATTCCTTTGTCTATCGCCATAGTTGCAAGGGTACGCCTGAACTTGTGTGGGTGTACCTTGTGCAACCCTAATTGCTTTCCAAATTCTCTGAGTCTTGTTTCTATACCGCCGATTTTCAACCTTTCGTGCGGTGCTTTCAGCGATACAAATAGTGCCGGGTTATCGTCGGTTCTGCTGTTCAAGTAATTTTGCAAATGTATCTTTGTTCTTGCGTCAAAATAGACCACTCGTTCCTTGTTTCCTTTACCGAACACGATGCATTCACGCTCGTTAAAATCAATATCATTTATGTTGAGCAATACCATTTCGCCAACACGCATACCCGTTGAAGCCAACATATCAATCATCGCCAAATCTCTCGGCTCGGTGCAGTTATCTCTCATAAGCTCCAATGCTTCATCGGAGTATGTTTCTTTAATGTTCGTGCCGATTTTGACCTTGTGTATTCGCCTGACAGGACTTTTCAGTATATAATCCTCGTCCTCAAGCCACGAAAAGAAGCTTGAAAGAATGCGGCGGATATTATCAATCGTAACCTTGCTTGATTTTTTCTTTTCCTGATACTTGGTCAGGTATCGTCTTATGTCGTCAGTTTCAATATGCTTTACGCTTTTGCCGACAGTCGCAATCATCATCTCGATAGTTGTTTTGTAGTATTTAAGAGATTTCTCGGAACAGCCCTCAATTCGCTTTGCCGCTAAGAACAGTTCCATATAGTTCTGCTCCGAGATTTCTTTTTCACTTTCAATTTTTGTTACCTCATAATCAAAAAGTGTATGTTGCAATACCTCTTGCAAGCGTTCTGTCTGTGCGTTATTCAAGAAAGGTAACATAGCCTGAACAACATCTGTAATTAAATTTTGTTTCATTAGTCAATTCTCCTTTTATTTAACTTAGAGAACGACTACGGAGTGGGTAGTCCCCTGATTTAACTCTCGCCACCCACAAGAGTTATGGGATGTATGTTAAACGATAATTTAGAGCAGCAACTTATGCTTTTATATGATTATTGGTTTACCCAATTTGATTTTCCTGATAACGACGGCAATCCTTATCAGACTTCCGGTGGGAAAATGGTTTGGAATGATACTTTGAAGCGTAATATTCCTGAAAATTGGAAAGTTCAATCTGTAATTTCAAACTGTTTATCTTCCATAATAAAACCCGGAGTCGAAATCTTTAATACAAAAACATACTTAGCAACAGCCGATGTTAAAGGTACTTCTATTTCAACAGGGACTATTGTTGATTACGACGGTAGAGAAAGTCGTGCTAATATGCAACCAAGTATAAATTCTGTATGGTTTGCTAAAATGAAAAATAGTATTAAACATCTTTACCTAAACAAAGAAATGCAACCTATTATTTCAAGTTCTATTCTTTCAACAGGATTTTGCGGATTACAATGCAACGAAATCAGTTTTGAATATATTGCTTCTTATGTTTCAAATGCATATTTTGAAATTCATAAAGATATGCTTGCTCACGGAGCGACTCAAGAAGCTGTAAACAATGATGATTTAGCAGGCGTTCACATTATTATTCCTGAAGATACAGTTTTACGTGCTTATCACGAAACTACTCAAGCTATATATGCACAAATAAGTAAAAATGTTTGCGAAAATCAAGAACTTGTTAAACTTCGTGACTGGTTGCTACCTATGCTAATGAACGGTCAGGCGACCATCAGCGACTGATACGATAAATTATCGTTTACCGCACTATTTAAAGCAATTTTCTCATCAAGGCTATTTAAAACTTGAACAATTCTTCTTTGTTCTTCAAGCAATGGATAAGCTATTGGAACATCAGATAAAATATCTGTATTCAAATTAGGCATATTTGTACCTACTGCGTGTGTAACAAGCCATTTTCTAGTTTCTTCTCTATTGAGAAAAAAAGATATAAATTCTGGTTCTACTTCTGATGTTGTTATTCGCACTCGTAAACAACCTGTCCCACATAAAACACCATTATCCTTTTCCTTTATAAAAGCGTGTTTTTCTACATCTCCTCGGCGAGCATATAATATGTCGTTAATTATGGTTTTATATCTTTCAAGTCTTATTGCATCTTCATTAGACACATAATTGATAGATGCATAATTTACTTTCCTATTATCTATGTCTTGTGGCATAACTACTGGGATTCCTTGTTCCACATAATCCGATTGATGTAACTGACTTCCAAATGGTCCCGTAATAATCTCTGATATTTTCCCAAGTGTTGTATATGTCCATTTATTCATATTTTACCTTCTTTAACTGCTCCATAATTTCTGTTTTCAGTTTATCGCCCTCTGCAAAATATTCCTGTAACTTCTCTGCATAAGCACTCATACGAGCATTAAATTCGTCCTGTGATAATTCAACATATTCAATTTTCACATCAAAATACTGTCCTGCTGAAAGTGAATATTTCTTTTCTTTGATTTCATCATAGGTAACAGCAACTGAAAAATCATCAACAGCTTCTTTATTAAGGAATGTATCAACAATTTTATCAATCTCAAAATCACGAAGTCTGCGTTTCTGATTATTACCGTCCTTATATTCTTCTCCCAGTTTTGAAGCATCTATCAGTACAACCTTGTCTGTTTTTCTTGAATTATCGAAAAATAATACTGATACATTCGTTCCGGTATTAGCAAATACATTTGACGGCATACTAATACAGCCATAAACAATATGTTCGTCTACAATATGTTGTAGTATTTTCTTTTCTACACCCGACTTTGCAGTTATAAATCCGGTAGGAACTACAATCGCACCTTTTCCGGTTGATTTCAATGAATTAAGAACGTGCTGAATGAACAACGTATAAATTGCCATACTCTCTTTCTTCTTGGCTGGTACTTTCGGAACTCCCGCCCAAAAACGAACAGGCATTGCTGCTATACGTTCTCTTGTATCTGAGAAATCCATCTTAAAAGGCGGATTTGAAACTACATAATCAAAAGTTCTTAATTCCTGTCCATTATCACTCTTATGATATGGAGCAATCAGCGTATCTCCTTGAATTGCGTGGTCAAGAGAAGATACCAAGCTGTTTAGGATAAGATTAAGTTTTAACATTTTATTACTTCGCTGTGAAATATCCTGAGCAAAAATCGTACACTTATCTTCTCCAATTTTGTGAGCAAGAGCCATCAAAAGTGTTCCTGTTCCAGCAGAGGGGTCATAACACTCAATGCTATGTAAATCAGTTGCATTACCAACAAGCAATCTTGCCATAATCGTTGCAATAGCGTGAGGAGTATAATACTCTGCATACTTACCACCGCCTGCGGTATTGTAGTCCTTTATCAGATATTCAAATATATCTGCAAAGAAATCATAATGCTTCTCAAATGCTTCTTCAAAAGAAAAGTTTACCAACTTGTCAACCAAAGCACGGGCAAAAGGTGCTCTTGCTGTATCGTCCGTTACATACTGTGTCAGCTTTTCAAAAAGCGGTATTTTTGTATTCTGAGCAGTCTGAGTTGAAAATATATCAATATTCTTATCTGCTATATCTGTCATCGTGCTGTCAAAGATTAAATCAAAATCGCCCTTTGCCTGCTGATTCCATAAGTTGGCAATAAGATGTTCCGGATTAAGTAATGGAATATCTGACGGTAAACTATCAAAAATATCCAAGCGGTCATCTTCTGACATTTCTGCATAAGCAAGTTCCCATTTTTCAGCATTTTTAAGAACCGGACTTACTTTTTTTACTTCATATCCGAACTTATCATTAAGGAACTTATAAAGGAAAACCTGTGTGATAATTTTATATTCGTTACCATCGTTTCCCATACCATAGGTCTGACAAGTTGCTTTTAAGGCATCTATCAACTCTATGGTTTTTTCTTTTATCGTCTTTATTTCTTCCATTGTGTTCTCCTTTATGCCACTGAATAAGTCTGGTTATACTGGTCAAGATACTGTTTTGTAATCCTGCTCTGTATAAATACTCTATCCTCACGAGCACTCGCTATTCCCAACTTATCAATGCCTGCTTTTATTTGTGTCATAACCGTTCTCTCAAAATATGCGTCTTTCTTCAATATATCATTTCTGTCATACACTTTCTGGTCAATATCAGACTTAATAGAAAGCAAAACATTCATAATAGACATATCATATTCTGAAACAATCGGCTGTTTATTTGCTGCTTTTCGAGCAAGATTTTCTTCCCTGATTCTTTTATGAACCCTTGCGAATTTCGCATCGCCATTATATTTTCTCAGCAGAACCGTGTTTTTCTTCTGCAATTCATCAAGCTTTTTCAGAATATCTTCCAATTCCTTTCCTTGCTCCTCAATCTCAGATACACTCTTAGGTTCAAAACCATGTTGCTTGAAGCGAAGCAAAAATGCTTCCTGCAAAGTAATAAACTCAGGATCATCAGGGTCGATATTCTGAGTAAAGGCACGAACAGTCTTTTTATACTTTTCTGTTACTGCGTCTTTACCACCGACGATTTTTAATTCTTCTTCACTGATTTTGCTGAAATTAAATGTAATATCCTCCATTGCTTCATTGACAAGCAATTTCGTGGTATCATCACTTGCAAAAAGTTCTTTCTGATTTATGTTATCAATATGATGTTGCACCTCTGAAATCAATGAAGGCAACTTTGTTAATTCCATTTTTGCAAATGTTTCCTTCAATTCATCATCGCCAAAGGTTCTTACCAAATTACAACAGTCACGAGCAGCAATAAGAATTTTTTTAAGTTTAAGCAATTCCTGCTTATCCTCAATCGTAGATATTTCCGAACTAAATTCTTCTGCATTATCTGTGGTGTAGTTAAAAAGAACCTGCTGCACTTCCTGCATTTGTTTAATGAGTTCTGCCGGGTCTTCAATAACCTGTTTGAATGTATCTGTTTCATTTCCCGCACCAACTTCATTCGGGTCATTAAAACGGTTCAGCTCTTTGAGGTATGCTTCATTTGTTTCCTCAAAATTCCTTTTTATATTTGCAAAATCAATGACATAACCATAATGGTTTTCTTTATACGGTCTGTTGACTCTTGTAATTGCCTGCAACAAATTATGGTCTTTCAATTTTCGACCAAAATACAGGCGTTTCAATCTTGGTGCATCAAATCCGGTAAGAAGCATATTGAAAACGATAAGAATATCAACTGTCATATTATTTTTGAAGTCATCAATAATCTTATCTCTTGTATCTTTGTCATCACTATCGTGAAGTATAAGTCCAGCTCGCAAATGACTTTTCATAGAAGCGTCTTTATTAAGTTCTGCTTGAATTTCATCAAAATACGCAAACAGCTTCCTTGCCTGCTCACTTGTTTCACAAATGACCATACCGCCGAGCGTATTATCTCCCTGAATTTGTCTAAATCTCTTTAGGTCAGAAATAATATATCTAAGCAACTCTTTGACATAGTTATCGTGTTCAACAATCTGACTTTTCTTTACGTCTTTCTTTTCTACCAAAGTTTCAAGTTTTTCGTAAATCTCAGAAAGTCGCTCTTTATACTGAGTTTCTATGTCCTCACGGATAATTTTCAGCGTATATCCATCTAAAATTGATTTGTCATAATAGTATGTATGAATATAATTACCAAAAACTCTCCAAGATTCTCTTTCTTCTTTCAAAAGCGGTGTTCCTGTCAACGCAATCTTTATTGCATTTTTATCTGCATCAAGAAGATTAGCCAAGAATGAGCCTTCTGGTTTATACCCTCTATGTGCTTCATCAATAATAAACACCCTCTGCAAATTCGTTGCATATGCAGGAAGGTCAACTTTTGACCTATCTTCAGCAAAACGCTGTATATTTACTACTGTAATTTCAGGTTTTCCCGTATTTCCCTCTTGTGCTTGATTGTTACGGAACTGCTCCATAAGTTCAGCACGGGAACTTGCCGTTTTCACAACCAATCCACGAGCTTCAAATTCTTCTGAAGCCTGTTTCAGCAAATCAAGGCGGTCAACAATGAAATAAAACTTTGCAACTTTATTTTGTTTGCTGAAATAGTCAGAAAGAACATAAGTAAGATAATAAGAAAGGGCTGTCTTTCCACTACCTTGAGTATGCCATATAACACCTGAATTAACACCTTCATCAATCTTACTTCTTACTGTTAAGGCAGCAAACATCTGTTGATAACGCATTATATGTTTCTGCTCAATAAACTCTATCTTGCCATTTATTTCTTTATGAAAACGAACATAGGCAATTCCATATTTTAATATAAATAACAATCTTTCAGGACTGCACATAGATGTCAGTACTCGATTGGTCGGTGTATAGGCATCTAAATTTGTTTGATATTCCGAAGAAGTATGAATAACCTGACAATTAAAGTCAGTCAATATCTTCTTTTCAACAATCGGGTCAATATCCTTATATGGGAAATCTGCATTATAAGGTGCAATATCCAAATTTGTAGGATTTTCTTCTCTGAAACAGTTGAACGGTGCAGACTGTTTTGCCGTCGTACAATAGAATGCCCCCTGAACCGGAACAATACCACCCATAGTGTCATATTCCATATTATTAGAGAAAATCATCAACTGTGTAATATTCAAAAATCTCCTAAATTTTTTATTAGGAAATCTCTTTTGGTTCATTCTCTTGCTTTCTGCAACCATACCGCCGTGATTATTCGGCTTCTTTACTTCAACAAATACAAGTGGAAGTCCATTTACAAACAATGTAATATCAGGTCTAAATTCATCTTGGTCACGCTTACAAGTGAACTCGGCGGTAAAATGATATGTATTATTCTTTGGATTTTCAAAATCCACCAATCTAACAGGCGAAACAGACGATAAACGCTCGTAAAAACTACGTCCTATATCATCATTATCTAATTCCTGCCTAATAGTTTTCAATGTCTGTTCCGCTTCTCCTGCGTGGGTAGGATTAAGCCGTACGAACTGCTCCTTGAAAACGTTAATTAAGATATTGGTATCAGGGTCATATACTGTGCCTGCCATATCTTCAGTTATTTTCCCGAAATAGGCATAACCAAGGCGTGTCAAATGAACCATTGCTGGCATTTGAACACGGGTAGCTTCGTTAAACATATTTTTCTTACCACTTGCCGCCATCTTCAGACCTCCTCATATCATTCGTCTAATATGACTTCACATACATCGCCAATATCACAATGAAATACTTTGCAAATTCTCATAAGCACATCAAGGGATACTGTTTCATTCTTATTTAATTTTGTTGCAACAGACGATGAAATCTCCGCAGCACGCATTAAATCTTGTCTTTTCATTTGATTATCAATCATAAGTTTTTGAAGTTTGTTGTAGCTTATTCTCATCTGTAACGCTCCTTCGTATTCTCCGTTCCTTTTGGTTACAGTTACTCATTTGACATTATACTATGAATAATCTATTTTTTCAAGATATAGGGATTTATTCGCAACTCCTATCCGACAAGGTGTCACATTTTACAAACACCTAATACAACTCTTTTAAAGAATAATAAAAAAGAGATGCCGAAGCACCTCAATTATACATTCTATTATTA
>ENA-OOYR01001243-OOYR01001243.1-human-gut-metagenome-genome-assembly--contig:-NODE-1243-length-11504-cov-1.896410_pt1 | contig 11504 bp, 8 predicted proteins | sample MGYA00241701_ERZ501374 | MGnify/ENA primary metagenome ERZ501374 (study PRJEB25962, sample SAMEA2042655) | human gut metagenome | biome: human gut; feature: human-associated habitat; material: faeces...
CTATTCAAATTTAATTAACTAATTACAAATATACAATGAAAGATATATTATCATACGAATCCGACATTTGGTCGTGCGCCGATTTACTCATATCATCGGGAATCAAGCAAAGCAAATTTCCTGATTACATGATGCCATTCTTCGCTCTCATCATGCTCGAAGGGCGTATGCGAAATGAAATGGCAGATATTGAAGCCTCCGAGGGCCTGACCCGCGAGAACAACCTGCAGGAATTTATCGAAGCGTTCCGAGACCGTGAGTGTGGATATAACGACTACATTGTTCGCGAAGGCAAAACACTGTCCACCATTTGCAATAACGACAAGACATTTGAGCAGGATTTCCGAAGCTATCTGGCAGGCTTTGACGGAACACTCAAAGAATTGCTCGGTATCGAGCGTGGTACCGACGACAGCAAATACCTCAATCTGGACGGCATGGTTGCCGAGTTGCGGAAGAAAGGTATTCTGATGCAGTATATCACCCAATGGTCTCAAATAGATCTTTCTCACTACAACAACTCGGAAATAACCACTCTCGAGGAGCATATCAAACGCAAATGGGCCGACATATCGGCAGAAACGGCCGGAGAGCAGTACACCCCGGAAGATATTATTTCGCTGATTGCCGAAATCGTTGCAGCGAAGATCGATATCTCCACCGATGACTTTGTACATATCTACGACCCGACGTGCGGTGGAGCCAACCTGCTGTTCGGCGTTGTGGACCGTTTGCGCGATAAAGCCGGCTACAAATATATAGCTGCTCACGGTTGCGACTGGAACGATGCGCTATACGCTTTGGCGAAGATCGAATCGTTGTTCCGTGAGAATACCGAAATCAAATATGGCAATACCCTAACCTCTCTGCCGTTCAAGGGCAAAGAGTTTGACGTCGTTGTTGCCAATCCTCCCTACGGAATTCCGTGGAAAGGCTACGAGAAAGAGATTCGGAACGACCAAACCGGACAGTTTTCATTCCTGCCTACGGTGAGCGACGGGCAATTGCTCTTCTTGCAGCATAACGCATGGCACCTGCACGAGAACAAAGGTATTGTCGTAGAAGTAAACAACGGCTCGTCGCTGTTCAGCGGTGATGCCGGCAGCGGCGAGAGCAATATCCGCAAATATCTTTTCGACAACGATTGGGTCGAGGCCATTATCCAAATGCCGTCTGACGAGTTCTTCAATACGGGTATCGTCACCTATTTGTGGATTCTCAACAAGAATAAACCGGCAGAACGAAAAGATAAGGTAATCCTTATCAACGCAGCCGATCTTTGGCAGCCGTTGAAGAAAAACAAGGGTTCGAAACGCAAGGAGATGAACCCCGAGCATCGTGCAGCCATTGTCCGTGCATTGGTTGAATTCAAGGATTGCGCTATTGCCAAAGTTTACGACAAATGGCATTTCTATTTCAACAAGCAGTCTGTCGTTCTTACCGAGACCGACAGCGAAGGACGCTATGTTAGTAAGACACTCAATACAGACGGAAAGCCCTATAATATCAAGAACATTACGTCTTACTGTCAGGATGGGACTTGGATATGGCCGCAGGATAATGACGCCGAATCATTAAAACTTCGAAACTCTGTACTTCACCATTTCGGGATCAATGCCTGGTCTGTCGTGATTTGTTCCGATGCGATTTATTGGGTAGATAAAGAAAACCACGAAATCATGCGCACCACATACGCCGGAGAGCATGAGTGTCTGGGTAATGGTGCTATCAACGTACAGTTCGGCTATAATAAACGCCGGGAAGAGCATACCATATCTGCCAAAATTGTTGATTGTACGACCAAGGACTCGGAGATTATTCCGTTCGACCCCAATCCCGAAGTCAATGAACAAGGCATCAAGGATTTTCTCCAACGCTATATCTACAAGCCCTATACGATTGGTGAGAATGTCGTGGGTGTCGAGGTGAATTTCAACAAGGAATTCTATGTTCCCGAGACCGTTGAACCGGTAGATTCCATCCTTGCCGAAATCTCGGATATTGACAAGGCAATCGCAAATCTTGAAAAGGAATTAGGGTTATGATCTCTATTTTTACTGTATATTCGGATATATGCAAAAAATCGGCGCCTGCTCATTGGCAGATCCGTCGATTCAAAGACATCATAACCTCATCTCGAAGTGGAATATGGGGTGATGAAGAAAAGGGAGATGCCAATGATATAGTATGTTATCGTGTTGCAGATTTCGATTATTCTAATCTATGTCTTAAGTTCGACAATATGTATTGCCGGAACAAGCTAATGAGAAATTGCTGTCTGAAGGCGATTTATTGTTAGAGAAATCAGGTGGTGGAGAAAAGATGCCTGTCGGACGTGTCGTGCTTGTTAATTCCCCGCAAAGGGCTGTATGTTCTAATTTTATTCAAGCTCTATCGGTGAATAAAAAGCAATCTGCGCGGTTTGTTCTATATTTATTTCATTCAATATATTCCAACCGAATAAATACGTTATTCTTCAACCAAACCACTGGTATCCAAAATCTAAAAACAGCTCATTACCTTGCCCAAGAGATTTTTTTACCACCTTATTCGGAGCAGGAGGCAATTGCGGCATATTTGGATAAGGAGTGTGAGAAGATTGGTCGAAAAATAGAACTGTTGGAGCGCAAAGCCGATGCTTACAGCCGACTTCGTCGCTCCCTGATCAACCGCGCCGTCACCCGTGGATTGGATCCCAATGTTTCATTAAAACCATCTAATATTGAGTGGGTCGGAGATATTCCTGTACATTGGACAATATCGCGATTTGCATATTTTTTTGCGGAACATAATATCTCAAACAAAGGGGTGAATCATCAAAACCTTCTCTCCTTGAGTTTTGGGAAAATTATTCGTAAAAATATAGACTCCTGCGATGGACTTTTGCCAGCAACATTTGAGACTTATCAAATCGTAGAACCGGGTAATATAATTTTTCGTTTTACTGATTTACAAAACGATCATAAAAGCCTGAGAGTCGGTTTAGTTAATGAAGAAGGGATCATTACATCAGCCTATACTTGTGTACAAGGGAATAAAGAGACATTACCAAAATTCGCGTTCTACATGCTACACTCGTATGATATAAAAAAGGTTTTTTACAAACTTGGTGGAGGAATGCGCCAATCTTTAAATTATAGGACAATAAAAGACATGAAAGTTGTCTTTCCTCCAATTGATGAGCAAAAAGAGATTGCCGTATATCTGGATGAGAAGTGCGCAAAGATTGATGCCATCCTTGAAAAGATAAATACCGAAGTAGAGCGTCTGAAGGAGCTGAAACGCTCCCTGATAAATGAAGTAGTAACCGGCCAGCGAGCCATCGAGACAGAATCGCGCTCCTAAAACTACATTGGATTATGACCGAACTTGAGTTGCAAAGTGAATATGTAATGGACTTTTTCTGCCGTCGTGCAGATGGTCTTGGTTTTCGTGAAATAAAGAATAATGCCGTTTCGCCCGATTTGTTTATTCCGGCCAATCTGTATGAGTTCCTGAAAGAGAATTCGCGCAAGGCATGGAACAACCTGCTCAAAAAGAGCGAATACAATGGCGACGAGCAAAAATTGCTTCGGGCCATTATGGATATGATTCGCGAGAAGATTGAGGCGAGTGCCAACGTGGCAATCTTCCTGAATAAAAACCGAACCATTACATTCGAAGGCGAAACTCTGCAACTTATTTATGTCAGTGGTTCGGAATTGCGCGGCGATGAGGACTTCAACAAAAACATCTTTGCGGCTGTCGAGGAGATGAGTTATTCATTCCACCACGACGCCAAAAAGATATTCGCATTTCGCCCCGACCTGTCGTTCTTTGTCAACGGCATTTTTCTCGGCTACGCCGAATTGAAGAGCAACTTCACCAATCAGACCGCAAAAACGAACGGCAGGAACAAAATCATTACCGACTACCTCGAAGCCGTGTGGGAATATACCAAGATTGCCAATGGCAATGATGTATCGCAAACGCTTCGTCGTCGCATGCTCCGGCCGTTTGAGAAATCGATTCACCTCGTAACCACGGACATCACGGACACATACATACTGCGGGATCCGGGACAGTTCTTTGATGAAGCAAAGCGAGGTTTTCAAGATAATACCATCTCGATCTCTTCTTTCCGTCCGGTGGGGGAGAAGGTATTCAAACCCCTCCCCATAAAGCAGGTGGAGGCAACCGATCCGCGCGTTCGCTTCGAAGAGGCAATGCGTTCGCTCTACTCCAAGAAGATGATCGAGAAAGAGATCCTCTACTACAACTTCATGGCCTACACCTATAAGACCGTAACGTCTGTTGTGAATGGCCATAAAGTACAGAAGAAGGAGTATAAGGACAAAACAGGTCGTCTGATATGTCCGCGTCCGAAGCAGAAATTCGGCTGCGACCGGATCATGGAGCGTGTTCAGGAATTTCTGGACCACGAAAATGAACCCTTGTATTTTATCAACCGACTGCGGGCCGAACTGCAAGCACTCAATGCGCCACAGGACCTGATAGACCGCGTAGTGGCCGAGAGAGACAGTTATTGCAACAACAAATATGTCTATTCACTCTTGTTGCAATATGCTGCAGGATTCGGCAAGAGCAACATAATAGGTTGGACAGCGCTGCAACTCAAAGATCTGCGTTATAAAGGCGAATGGGTCTATAACAAGATTCTGCTCGTTGTCGATCGTTTGCAATTGCGCGACCAGCTCGACTCGATGATGCTCAACATGAACATCGACAAGGCCATGTTCGTAGAGGCGACCGACCAGGACACCTTTGTGAAGGCGTTGAGCGACAAACGCCGTATCATCGTCGTGAACATTCAGAAATTCTGGGAACTCAAGAAAGCCATCGAAAAAGCCGGCAAGGATTTCAAGAATATGCGCGTGGCTTTTCTTATTGATGAGGTACACCGCTCAAACACCGATGATGTTCATCAGGAGATGTATTCGGCGTTCGATGAACTGCAGGACATTTTTGATGAGGACGGAGGGTTTATCACAAAAGGTTCTACAAAGAAGAATCTGATTGTCGGTTTCACGGCAACTCCCAGCGACCGGGTATTGGCCCGTTTTGGCGAATTTCACAGAAGTGCCAACTTTATTAATCAGCTATGGAAGCCATTCGATTCATACACCATGAAGGGGGCCATAGCCGACGGTTACATTCTTGATCCGACAAAACATATTATTCCCGTACCTGCAAAAATGTATTTTGAACTCCCCAATGGCGTTATGCAGGCTATAACAGCTGCGATGAATTCGGGACAGGATGAACGGGTATCATTCGCCAAAAAACAAATATACGAGAACCCGGACCGAATGAAAGCAATTGCCGAGTTCGTGGTCAATAGGCTGCTTTCATTGGTTTACGGGAAAATTCGTGGCACGGGAAAAGCCATGCTTGCGGTTAGCTCTATTCCGATTGCTATTCAGTACTGTAAAATCATTCGTCGGTTGATGGCGGAGAAGACTGCATCGGGAACTTTTGCCAAATATGCCGATGCACCTGTCGCTATCGTTTACTCCGACAATCAAAAATATGAGAAATGTTCATCGATGAACGGTGGTGTGGCAGAGGATAAGGTGATAGACAACTTCAAGACGGCAAAAAACGGGCTTATCATTGTTGTTGATAAGCTGCAAACGGGATTTGACGAGCCCAAGCTACACACGCTGTTTCTCGATAAGGAGATTCGCGACATTAATGCCATTCAGACAATCTCGCGTGTAAATCGCAAGACCAAGTACAAAGAAGAGTGCCATATTATAGACTTCTCATTTGGCAACGTCAACGAAAAGAATATTCGGGATGCTTTTGCCAAGTTCTGTGGTATGGTTATCACGGACTTTGATCCGCTTCGTGAAAAGGCGATTATTCAGGAGCTGTATCGAGAATTATTAGCACAGCCAATCTATATCAAGTGGTTCGAGCGATATAAATCGTCTGTCAATAATGCAGAGGCCAATGCCCAGTTATGTCTCGATATGGACGCTGACATTCGAGCGTGGATCAAGAATGTAATGGAGGCGCATGCACAATACACGCAGGATCTTAAAACACATAGTGAGGAAACAGTCACCACAAACGACGATAATCCGGCAAAAGCACTGCGCAAGACTATTGGCCGATACAACTCTCTGCTGGTCCTCTTGCAAGGTGTAATCGAATTGGATGCTCAATTTAAGGATGCCGTATTTATTGACTTCTGGCAGCGATACTGCAATATTTATCGCTCTATATTTGAGCAGAAAGATTCTATTGGCTCAATACACACCACCTTCGACGGAGAAATCGGGTTGCTCGTGAGTGATGAGGTTGAGATTGAAGAGCCTCAGGAACAAGACGACGCTCCCGAAAACTCCAGAAGCAAGAAAAATACGGGAGAGAACCGAGGTGGATTAGCCTCGATATTCGATACCCTTGCCCGACTAAACGCAACTGAGCAAGAACGAGAACAAGAGATACAATTCTACTTTACAAAGACAAACGAATTTTATGAGTTTCTAAAGTCCGACGGACGGTTTATGGCAATGTTACGCAGTCCGAATTTTTCGCGTGATGAAATAGAAAAAGAGTACAATAAACTGATTCGCCGCTTTCTTCGCCAGGCTGAAGATGTTAAGATAAAGAAACTTATTGACGAGAATAAGGAGATGTTTCTTGAGGACTTCAAGAACAAGATAGTCAATGAATGAGACTGTAAACTTGGGGTATTTAGTAAAGAATTTCATAACTTTATAAACACGCTTTAGTTTACAGTCCCCTTTTATTCATCTCGAATAGACGTCTTATCTGCGTATAGACTTCTTGGACGTGTTGTTGACTATTCGGATAGCATAAAGTAGACACCTCCTCCGATACGCCTCTTCCTCCTCATCCGGCCTTCTTCCGTCCCAGCGAAGGTCTGAGTCGGCGTTGCCACCGCCTCCGCTGGATGCAACAGCGACAGGTTGTCCGCCAATCAAAGCATCAGCGATAGAAAAGATTCGTTCCCGCACAGAAGGCTCAGCCAGTTGGTCAAGAAACGTCTGCATCTGTTCTGTCTGATTATTGTTGAGATCCGTCAGTCGTGCATACTCCTGTTGTAGCCATTTAAACTCCCGATAGTCCAGCAACGCATTATTCTGCACCGCCTGTATTTGCTGTTCGGCATCTTTCCGATACAGTTCTTCAATCTGACGGACAATCTTCACGAATCGTCTGGCGATAGACCGGTTCTGCTCCTCAATCCATTTGTCGACCCCGAATATCGGAGGTTTACCAGTGATTCGTGGCGGCTCAAAATCTATCTTGTGATTGCGGAAAGGTTGCACCACTCTACCGACACGGTCTATATTCTTTGTCATCTTCTCCAGTTCCTGCTCCTTTTCTTGAAGCTTACATGCCTTGTCTTCAAGTTTGGCCTGATACTCGGCAATGAGTTTCAGTATGTCGGTTTTCTGTACTTCATACCTATTGAGAGTTATCTTGCCGGACGCCAGTTCCTGCTCCGCCTTTGCAAGTTGTTGGTTATAACTGAAAATATTTGCTTCCAATCTCCGTATCATAGTTTGCAGCCCCTTGACTGCTTTCTCCGCCTGTTTCGCATCTTTGGCCAGTTTCCGGATATAATCGCGTTTACTAAGATGGTTGACGTTCCGGCCCTCAATACTGTCACCACGTTCCAACCCGTACTTGCTCCCTACCTCTTCATATAGTGAGGTGTGCATTTCCCGAAGAATATGGCCATACTCATAACGGCTCTTCCCGAACTTAGCCGACCACATGACGCATTCGCGTCCGCTTTTGGCTCGTTGTCCGACAGGAACGATCAAGGCATGGATATGCGGGCTGCTCTCATCGAGGTGAACCTGAAAACCGATGATGTTTTCCTGTCCGTATCGTTTGGCGCACCAGTCATAGACATCTTTTGCCCATTGTTCGATTTCCGGACATCGTTGGAGATGGCTGTTGTCTGCGCCCTTGTCCAGATTTACGGTTTGGGGGCCAAATGCCATCTCAAGCGTACGGTCATGATTACCTCCGAAGATAAATTTCGCACAACAGTTTGGTTGAATTTTGCTGTCCGGCTTGAAAGGTTTCCAGCCCAGTTCAGTCAACCGTTCCTGCAAACGTACTTCAAGCGATTTCTCTTGATAGCCTAACGGATGAACTTTCCCATCGGGCCCAATCTCGAAATTCAGTTTCATTCGGGTCTTGTCATAGTGATTGGTCGGATCCTGATTCTTTCTGTCAATCTTGTCGTCATTCCAATGCCTTTCGTTTTCATTCGCCTCTGATGTGCCGAATGACTTCCCGGCTTCAACATGCATGGCCTGTTTAATATCTGTATTCATATAGGGTATTCTTTTGATAAATGATTAATATTTGAGCTTGCTCTTGTGCCAGTCCGCTCTGCGGGACAATGACCGGATTTTATTGCCGACAGGCAAAAAGTCCTTATTGTGTTAAGGACTTTCTATAAATCCTCGGAACAAGTTCCTTTACTATTCAATAAGTTCCAAATCCAGTTCATCAATGAGCAACTGCAATGTTGGATTACGTTGTATCATCTGATGGAGTATCTGTCTCTTTGATGGTGAATACAGGAAGAAGTCTGCAATGTCCAATCCTTGGCTGCGTTGCTCTTCATCGGATGTACATTCCAAAACATTGGACACAACAACCCGTTTGCATATTCCAGACAACAAAGCAGACTTTTCTTTCCATTGTTCGGTTGCTCCTAAATCAGGGATGAGAGTAACCTCCCTGCCTTTGAGGACCTGCATGGCTTCACTATTGAAACAACCGTTCTTTCCACCTGTTGCCAGCCATATATAATCGGGGATAAAATGGCTCATTACAACAGCGGTCTTTTCACTTTCCACCAGCATTACCGGAGACGATGAATTTCTCAGAAGATGTTCTCCAAACAGACATTGCTTCAAATGGAAATCCTGCAACTTCAACTCGGAATGTGCCCAGCTGACAAAAGCCTGAGGCTCTTTAACCCGATGGCCTGTCTCGGCATTATAGCACATTACCTTGCCGGTTCTTACCTGTCCATTTATATCTGTCTGCCAGAAAACCGTTGCACCTCCCCATTTTGAAGATGTCCCTATGCGATACATTTCAAACAATCTGCTTGCCTCATTTTCACCAAATACATGACAGAAATACTGATATAAGGGGTTGATTGAATAATGTGACAGACTCCTTAACACATAAGATGAAGGAATATACGAAGGGACAATACAAGACGGAGTTTTATCTGCCGTCTTATAAGGGGCAGAAAAAAGTGACTTGCCGCGTCCCTCATCCATTTCTAATACATCAGGATTATCCTTGAAGTATTCCTTAGGTGTATAGTGGTAGCCACAACTGTTTTCATGATCACACTTGCCGACATTACCGGGAAAGCTAATGCTGCCTTGTTCATCAATATACCTGACAAAACACCGGCTTTTACCACAGTTCGGACAAGTAGTCTTGCTTCCAGGGCGGTATTTCTGTAAATGGAATCTGTATTCACTCATGGTCTTCTGATTTTAGTGTGGTTGCACTCTGCACTTTTGCACTTTGAGAAGATTGCACGGTATCCTGGCAAGATGAAAGTGCAATAGTGCAAGGTGCATCAGTATTTTCTGTCATAAGTTTGCGATAGACTCCATGCTGAAGCTTTTCTATAAGAGGGTGTTTAAGCCGGCATAATTGGTCAAGCGCATAATAGACGGTACGTCGGGACATATCAACTTTTCTACCGGCAATAACAGCATCCCCGGAAGTGAACCGATCTTCCAACAGAGAAAGCCACGCTTCCTTCGTTTCTCCGATACTGTTTATGACAATGGTTTCCTGAATCCTCCTGTATGTTTCCTCATAATAATCAATCATACGGATTGCCGATTCTACGGAATCCCGCTCAATATATTGCATATCTCCACTATCAGTAGCCCATTTCATTACCTGAAACAACAGGGCAAGACGTGCTACATGGCCGTTGAGTTTCATCTTGCGGCTTTCAACATCCGCATCATCCTCAATGGCATTTACAGCATCGATAATTCCATTGTACCATTCATAAAAGTATTCTTCCGCATCGTCAGACATTGTAATGATACGGGGATTGACCGTTGTACCCTTGTCATCAAGGATACAGGGGATACTTAGGATTCTGTTGATTATTGTCCTCCATTGATTCATGATGTCAGGACGGGCCGTATTCCGTTCTTCCCGTCTCCATCCGGATATCTTCCTGTTTTTGGGGTAGACAAACAGAAAACGGTCAAGCAATCCGTTGGCAAGGAATTCTGCACGGAAGACTTCCTGCAGCATATTCGTCTGTACTGAACCGATGACATTTATACATGGATTCTTGATTAGAACAGGACGTGATTCTGATTTGCGGATAATCTTTAACGGCTGTCCGCTATAGGCTGTCAGCAGGTCTTCAATGAGGTTGTTCTTGCTGTTGTACCTTTTGACGGAATTGAACAAAGCCAGGATTTCATCGACGACCAATGTTATCCCACGCTGATTATGCTGATGAATATTCATCATCGCCTCCGGGGTGGAATCATAAATGACCGTCGTTACAAAATTCGGTTTCTTGAGCAGTTGTTCTTCCCCGTCACTTCCGTGCTTGCCTGCTGACATGGCTCTTTCATATTCGTCATATTCCTCGTTGTATTTCTCATGCAGCCGGTCATCATACTCATTAATCGGCTTATAGATAAAACCGAGGGGAGGAGTCTTTCCGAGCCCGGGACGTCCGACCAGCATCATATAAAGGGATGGGCAAGTTTTCCACTCGCCCTTTATACGGATATGACAAGAGTTGCCTATTGCAGTAGCAACAGCAGAAAGAACAATAGACGCAGTATATTCCACATTGAAATTTTCGTATCTGGCAAGATTGAGGATAATCTCCTGTATCTTGTCCGGGAAGGCATCCAACGGAAGACCTGTTTCCGGAATGCCTTCCACCTCCGAACGAAGCATGTTGGTCAAATGAATGGTATCAAACATAGCCACCTCCTTCCTGTTTGGGAAGTTTATCACCAATAGCGAAAGCTTCATAATGGAAACGGCGCAGGAAGCGGTCGACATCCGCCTGCGTGTACTAGTATTTGTTGCCTTCGCGCGAGTAACCGAGATAACCGTTGTCGCACAACTTTTTCAGATACTTCTCCTTGATGTGCAGTTTCTCCATCAAAGACTTGTTGTCATAAAGAAAGTGTCCGCCTTTATGATCCGTTGGCGACAATTTCTCCTGTTTCTCTACTATGCTGAGAATCTTTTCAAGCAGTTCCCGGTCGCATAGTTTCTTTTCTCCATTTAATTTTTGAGCCATAGTTTATTGTATTATGGCTTAATCTTCCTTATGCACACTCGGACTGTAAACCGGGTTTATGTGCAATGATACGACTGTGCACATCGTACCAAAAGCACGGTGCAAAGGTTCAAACTACTTAGGAATCTTGGTGTTAGAATGAATTAGATACTATGTTAGAGGTCGTGTTAGAGTTGTATAT
>ENA-OOYR01001244-OOYR01001244.1-human-gut-metagenome-genome-assembly--contig:-NODE-1244-length-11485-cov-2.068329_pt1 | contig 11485 bp, 7 predicted proteins | sample MGYA00241701_ERZ501374 | MGnify/ENA primary metagenome ERZ501374 (study PRJEB25962, sample SAMEA2042655) | human gut metagenome | biome: human gut; feature: human-associated habitat; material: faeces...
TATGAAGAAAAAATTTGTTAGGGTAATGCTTTTTGGGGCATTGGCGCTTGCTACTGTCACTTATGTAGGCTGTAAAGACTATGATGATGACATCGACAATCTGCAAACACAGATTGACGCGAACAAAGCTAGTATCGCCGATTTACAAGCCAAAGTGAATGATGGCAAATGGGTGAAGGATGTTGTAAAGATTGAAGGTGGCTTCAAGATAACCTTTAATAATGGAGACGCTTATGACATCGTAAATGGGAAAAATGGTGTTACTCATAAAGTTGAAATTAAGGGGGGGTATTGGTATATTGACGATGTAAAGCAAATTGCTGCTACTGGTCCTGAGGGTCCACAAGGTCCTGCCGGTCCTGATGGTCCAAAAGGTCCTGCTGGTGTTGATGGTAAATCACCCTATATTGGAGCTGATGGCTTTTGGTATTTCTATCAACCTAAGCACGAGAATGCTATTAAAGAAGGTGATAAAGCAGGATGGGTACAAGGTCCTACTTCAGAAACTAGTATTTATATAGTAAAGAGCCAAGAGAAACCATGCTGGACTTTACATGTACGTGATGATAAAGATGAATGGCAAGACGTTGTATTGCCCACTGCTGATAATATAACAAGTATCAAAGGTGTGGCAATTGAAAGCGGCGTAATTTCTACTGACGGAACCAAAGAAGTTAGTCTGTATTATGGTACTGCAAATGACAAGGTTAAATTCGGTAATCCAGAAATTGAGTATCCAAAAGGTTATTTATTTACCAGTAGCGATGCTGTAATCAATGCAATGGTAAATCCTGCAGATATTGATATTGCACAGTACACAGTAACTTTGGAAGATTCGCATGGAAATACTTGCTTTGTATTGGCATCACCTGCTAAGAATATGTCATCTGATCCATTGAAGAATAAAACTACTACTCGTGCAGAACAATGGAATAAAGGCATTTATGATTTTGCTATTGCTTTTGCAAATGTTGATGCTAAAACCATTGAAAATGGTAAGGATGTTGCCTATGCATTGTCTACAAAGAATGCATGGGGGAAAACAATTCTGTCTGATTATGATGTGAAGATTAAAGCCGAGACAGAAAATGCTCCTGGTTTGACTGCTACTACATATACTACTGCTAAGGATATCGATATTAATGAAGAATGTATATTAGATGATCTTGTTCAGAGTGAAAATGTATTTGATGCTGATGGTAAGAGAAGTGGTTATGGGGAAGAAAATTTAGGAAAAGTCTTTGCTCACTACTATGCGATACCTAAGAATACAAAAAATGTAACAATGAAAGAGGTAGATGGTAAGACTGTTATCACCTCTTCCGAGCCACAAACTGTGATCGTTACTCTTCATTACCTGAAAGTTGATGGTACTGCTGATAAGAAAGAGTTTAATTTAAACTTTAAAACTCTTGCACAAAGCGTATCTTTGACAATGAACTGGGTTGTCGGTGCGAAGGATGCGGATTCTAAGGTTACTTTGCCTGATGATATTCAGAAATTATTGAAAGATACGAAGTATTCAATAGCTTATGCTTCTTCTAAAACGACGAAACTTACTGGTACTGCTGCGGCAGCAGATGGTAATATTAGCTTTACTGCCGATGAAGTGAAAGTCAATGGTGAAGCTGTATCTTATCAAAACGGTAGTGTTAAACTTGCATTGACAGACAATGGTAAGAGTGGTGATGAGAAAGTCTATTATCTAACTCCTGAATTTGCTAAAAATTTGGTTACCGCTACTTCTCATAAGATTGATTTGGTAGTTTATCATCAGGGTGGAGATGAAGCTACTGGCACTGATATTGCTAAGATAATCACAGTAAATCTGAACATCACTCAAGATGATAATACTATTAATGTATTCAAACCGCTTAAATCGTTCTTCGATGCTAGTTTCGAGAATGCTACTGCTTATGGTACGACATCTTCGAGTGAAACAACTATCTCTTATAATTTGTACACTCTCTTTGAAACAATTGATGCTGGTGTTAAAGATCATATAGAGTTTACTTTATACAAACCTGGTAAGAATGACAAGGATGGTAAGGAATGGACTGCTGGTGCAAATAAGGGTGATATTTCTGTTGTTAAATCCGAAGTAGATAAATCAAGACCTGTAATTGCCACCTATACTCCGTTTGGTAATAAAAATCTTACTAAGATAGAGAAGAAGTTTAATCTTACTTTTGCTTCGCAAATTGTAGGACCTAAGACTGATATATTTACTGATAAAGGAAATTATCTTTCTATGGCAAAACAGAAATTTGATATTAATATCAAGAATTTCTTATGGAAAGATTATCTTACTAAAGATATTCAAGTGGATGACGAGAGAATAGCTAGTGTAACATTGTCTTTGAGTGATGAGGCCAAAAACTATATTAAACTGAGTGATACGACATTCCCTTCTGCAGATTCTAGTGATGGTGCAACTCCAGTAGTTAAAAAAGGTATAGTTAATGTATCGTTGATTGTTACTAGTACTACTAATATAAAAACAACTATTTCAGGCACGGAAAGTTATATCCTTATCACAGTGAAAGATATTTGGGGAAAGACTACTACTGCCAAGATTGCTGTTCCTATCAAGAACAAGGCTGACGAAGATGCAGATAATGCTAAAAAATAAGCTTTGAACCCTTTTCACTTAATTGTGAAAACCATATAGGGGATGACAGATAAATAAATGATGCTTGCGAAAGTGTTTTTTATTATTTGTCTTCCTCTTCTATAAGGGATACCTCCCTTATTTCCCACAGGTATCCCTTTTTTTGTCTCATTACATCTTCTTATTTGCACTAGAACCAATTTGCTAGTCCCTTATTTCCCTATAGATTAAGGAGATGTTTTGAGAGTATAGAAAGCCCGGGCTTGCGAAAGTCCGGGCTTTTCGTGCTCTTTTGTCTTTGGAACATCTTAGCTATTTCCTTTGTTTGTTCATGCGGGGTATTTCCATTGATGGGATAATACTCGTATATTTATCGTCTAAATTATTAATAAATTATGAGATGTTGAAAGTACTAGCATTTATGAAGCAGGTAGCCACTGGGTTACAGATGGAGGGAAACTTTGGGACTGCACATGTCTATCGTAGTAGTCTGAATGCCATCATTGCTTATCGTGGGAAAAAAGATTTTGTTTTTAGTGAAGTGACTTCGGAGTGGTTGAAAGGGTTCGAAGTATATCTTCGTAGTCGTGGATGTAGTTGGAACACCGTTTCCACCTATTTACGGACCTTTCGTGCGGTTTACAATCGTGCGGTCGATCTTCAGAAGGCTCCTTATGTTCCTTACTTGTTTCGTTCGGTTTATACCGGTACTCGTGCCGATCATAAACGTGCGTTGGGTGATGAGGATATGAAGAAGGTATTTACTAAATTATCTCGTGCATCGGGTGCGCCATTAGCGGTATATCAGGCGCAGGAGCTATTCATTCTGATGTTTTCGCTTCGTGGTATGCCGTTTGTCGATCTTGCTTATTTGCGTAAGAGTGATTTGCGCGATAATGTAATAACGTATCGCAGACGTAAAACCGGGCGACCATTGTCGGTGACATTGACTCCGGAAGCAATGGCTTTGGTAAAGAAATACATGAATCGTGATTCTTCTTCTCCTTATTTATTTCCATTGTTGAGAAGTCGGGAAGGAACTAAAGAAGCCTATCGCGAATATCAGCTTGCATTACGTAGTTTTAACCAACAGCTGATGTTATTGGGTGAATTGCTCGGATTGGGAGATAAACTTAGTTCGTACACTGCCCGTCATACCTGGGCTACGACGGCTTATTATTGTGAAATTCATCCGGGCATTATCTCCGAAGCGATGGGACATTCGTCTATCACTGTGACCGAGACTTACCTGAAACCTTTTCGGAGTAAGAAAATTGATGAAGCAAATAAACAAGTTCTTGACTTTGTAAAACGCTCTGTGATAGGTGTAAACGCTTGAAAATTATCCTGTTACTCTGTAGGTAACGGGAATGAATATCGGTGCAAATATGAGCATATTTCTTAAAACAACCAAACGAAATCATACATTTTTTCTAATAAACTACTCAAAACAGGAATTAACCAAATAAAACACGCGGATTCTTTGTATTAGGGCTTTGTTAACTTCTAAATTTTTGCAAAAGATCTCCTTCCCTCTACTGCCTTTCAGAAGCAGGGGTAAAAAAGTTTCATCACATTTGGTATCATTTTTCAGTATTGACTACTCTCGAAGAGCAGGCACAAAGGTTTCTCTGTTACCTACAGAGTAACGGGTTGTGCTATTATTGAAACTTAGTGTTTAATAATATATTATTAATGTAATTTTTAAGTAGTTATGAAAAGAAAATTTGTAAAAGTGATGTTCTTCGGGGCGTTGGCACTTGCAGTTAGCACAGCAGTGACAAGTTGCAAGGACTACGATGATGATGTTAAAAATTTGCAGGAGCAAATTGATAAGATTACATCTACAAGTCCGGTCAGCTCGGAAGAATTGAAAGCGGCTGTTGATAAAGCTAAAAGTGAATTGACAGAACTGTTGAACAAGAAAGCTGATGTTACAGCTTTGGAAAAAGAAATTCAAGAATTGAAAGATGCCTTAGCTAAAGGGGGAGATGAAGCTTTATTGGCAGATCTTGCAAAACAGTTGGCAGACAAGACTAATTTGTTAACATGGGAAAATCTTAAGACTGATGAAACCATTGCTAAATTAAAAACGGATATTGATGCTTTAAATAAAGTATCATCAACTTTGGATGCTTTGGTAAAAGCAGAGCAAAAATATAAAGAATCAGGTGATTTAAGTGGATTTGACAACACAAGCTTCGATGCATTAATCAATAATAGCATTAAAGAGGCAATAGAGAAAGAGGGTGATATTGCTGCATATGTTCAAGGTGTAGTACAGAAAGCTACTTTAGCTGATTTTAAAGCTATCAATAATGAAGTTTCTACTTTGACAGGTGGTGTTTGGAAATCCATGGAAGCATTTATTACAGATTGCTATACTCTTTTATATGATAAAGAAGATGGTATTCTGGCTAGATTGACAGAACTGGAAAAGTTGCAAGAAGCCGTAAATGCCTTCATTAAAGAAAATGATAATTACGAGAAGTATGCTGATATTCTAGACCAAATTGAAGCATCCAGACAGGCTTTGACCGCATTGAGTCTTCCTGAAGGTAGTACAAATCTTACAGAAGCAATTGAAGCTATAATAAGAGAGCAATTAAAAGAAGAAGATTCGTCACTTGCTAATTTGAAGAAAGAACTTCAAGATGAGATCAATGCTATCAAGAAGATGGTGCAAAGCGTATCATTTGTTCCTAAGACATCTGATAGAATTGTAAGCTTTACTACATTATATGCAAAAGCAAAAGCTACAGACGCCAATTATGGAAAAATAACTCTCGATGGTGCTTCTACTCAAGAAGTCATGTTCCGTATTTCTCCTGCTGATGCTGCTGAATCATTTGTTGATAATTATGATGTGACTTTCAGTGCAGACAGAGAAATGACGAGAGCAGTGCAGGTAGATCAGTTTGTGATAGTTGGTGAACCGGTTATAGATGGTGGTTTAGTAACTTATACAATTAAGTCTAATGCAACAAAGAGCTTTGCTGTATGTATGCACGTAGTTACTAAAGAAGATAAAGTAGGAACATTAGGTAAAACAGATATTACTTCTGACTATTTTGCTGCTATTGTAGGTAAGAAATATTTGGTAGATGCATATTATAAAGTAGATGCTGATGTAGATTTGGAAATTCCTTACGATGTTAAAGATGGCAAGGCAGAATATAACGGTAAAGGTCGTGTTGTATTATCTGTATCTAATAGTGCAGATGGAACTACTCCGTCAGAGGTTGAATTGTCTGAATATCCAGGCTTTGATCCAAAATCTTTGACTACAACATTTAGTTAATGACACTTACTTCAAGGTTAGTGGTACTGCTGTAATGCTGAATGCCTATGAGACTCCAAGTTATATTGGCCAAGTTACAGATGTTAATGCGAAAGTGACTGCTGCAGGCTTCTATACTCCTGCTGCTGATAAGAAGATTGGTACAGTGACTGTTACTAAGACAACTAAAAAAGCTACTATTGATTATGGTAAGATTGAACCTGCAACTTGGAGTAATGACGCACAAACTGTTGCAGCTTCGAAATTCCCATTGAATAAGATTTATGATGCTGAAGACGTGAAGTTGACTCTTACTGAATTCCAAGCTTTGACAGGTGAAGTAGTGAAAGAAGTAACTGATAAGGTTTATTTTGCTATTTCTACAGATCCTTCTTCTAAAAATGAATTAACAGCTGTCATTGCAGCACAAACTCCTGCCGGTGTTTATCCTATTAAGGCTAAATTTACTTCTGATGGTAGAGAAATTATAGTTACTGCTACTATTACAGTACAAAACCCTGAAATTGCAGAGTTAGCAGTAGATAAATATCTTTGGGGTGGAACAGCAACAGCTGGTAAAGTTGGATTTACTCCAACACTGGATCAGGAAGAAAAACCATCTTCTATTACTTTGAGCTATGATTTATCCAAGCTGTTTACTAACTATTCTGCTGTGCAGGCAGCTGTTACTGGTGTTACAGGTGCTACTTTGAAAATTGATGTTCCTAATTGGAATAAGATTGAAGGTATTGGCTATAGTGAACCGACATTGACATTTAGGAAGGATGACTATACAGGTAAGACTACAGACGGAAAAGATGCGAAAGTACAAATCGTTGCTACAGTGTCTTTAGCGGGTACGACTACACCTCTTCAGAAATTAACAGCTGATGTAAATATCAATGATATTAGTGGTTCTTGGGTTGCTGGTAAGAAAGCAGTAGAACTGAACAGCAAGGCTGGTGTTTATCCTTTGGCCGATGGATTTAGTTGGAATGATATGAGAGGTAAAGCTATGTGGAAAGATGGTAGTCAGGTAGATGACCAAGTTGAGTTTGGCACAGCTACTCCACTCGCTATTTATGGTTTGACTGCTCCTTCATTCAAATTTGTAGATGCTGAAGGCAAAGATACAACTTGTCCATACTTAACAGTTGGTAATGATGGTAAGTTGTCATTTACAACTACTGGTAAAGGATATAATTTTCAAACTGATTATACCGCTTACGTAATGATTGTTGCTAGCTCACAATGGGGTACAATTACTAATTATGCAAATAATAATGTAATAACAGTAACTATACCTGCTAATGTGAAGTAAAACAGATAAAACCCTTCTTCACCTTGTGTGAAGAATACGCCGAGAAGAAACAGAGTGAAGGATTTGGCTTGTGAAAGTCAATCCTTCCAATTCTGTTCTTCTTATAGAAAGGGATACCTCCCTTATTTCCCACAGGTATCCCTTTTTTTTATTTCATAACATCTCCTTATTTGCACTAGAAACCAATTTGCTAGTCCCTTATTTCCCTATAGATTAAGGAGATGTTTTGAGAATATAGAAAGCCCGGGCTTGCGAAAGTACGGGCTTTTTCATTATTATTTATTTATCGGATTGAATATAATGGAAGTTCTCGTCATACAGTCCTACGAGCAGGCTTTGGCCTTTACCATCCACTTTCAGCCCGCCATATACGGCTTTTTGATAAAGAGTATCTTGTCCCTCTTCAAAGAAGAAAGACTCGGCACCGAGGAAGATCCGGTGACGTACTATTTTATATTTGATGACTAGCTCATTGTCGTTTACAGGCTCTAAAGCGTTTTGCAGCCGCACTATTTTTCCTACTTGATTACTGTCAATTTGAAGTATGGCATAACCGCGTATGGCAGTTTGTTGGTCTAGCAGATCTGATGAAGCTTCTTTGTAGCTAAGCCTCATATAGTCTCCTTGCATAAGAGAGCGGGGATCGACGGGAGCTAGCTGTAACAAAATCAACTGTCCGTCTTTCAAAGTTTGCTCTTTTTTATAAACCGACCAGTTGAAATATCCCAGTAGCAGTATCAGGTTTGCAATAATCAATATTCGGCTATACTTTTTCATGTCTTGTTCTTTTTTGAGTGAAGAAATACCAGGCTGTAATACATGCAATTCCGATGAAGAAAAGTGTCATGGATTTGGTGAGCAGGCTTAAATTCAGATCATAATAGTATTTGGAAACGGCATAGATAAAAAGAAGAAGCGAGGCAGCACACTCCGCTTTGTAGCCATAATGGAAACATATTAGAATCAGCAACAAACTGCCGGATAAATAAGGAGCAAACACGGTAGGCAGACAGATAACAATACAAAGAATATAGATACCAATCTGGTTCACCGGATGATCCACTTTCATGACCTGCATGATTCGTTGAACCATTATAAGAATACCGATCCATATACAAACAGACAGTATGCAGGATACAAGCCAGCTATTTGTTTCTGATATCAGATAATTGATTGATAATCCTCCCAGTGAGACGATACCGGATATGAATAATCCGAAATGAAATGGTTTGTATTTGGAAAAGTAATTCTCTGTTCCTATACATTCAAACAACTTAGTTTCAAAGATGTTGGCAAATAAAAATAGTGCAAGGATAGGAACTACAGCTATTTGCAAGGGATAAAACGAAGAAAAGACATGGGCGGCTTCTCCGAAGAAAGATATATTAAACAGAATGACTGAAAGAAAGGGGAGGATAAACCCTCTTGATAACAAGAATGTGAGAATACTGATTCCCATAAGTGTGGTGAAGAGGATATTAATGCTGGCATTTATACCAAAACCAATCAATACACACCCGGCTATGTATAAAGTGATGTTCATTGCATCCAGAAAAGACCGGATCACTATGCGGCTGATTGTTAGGGTAGTGAGAATTAATATACTTCCTACAATCAGGCAAGAAATATCGGAGCGGAGGATTCTGGCAAGTGCCAGAAATCCCAGAAAGAAAATAGCCGTCAGGATTCCTCCGATAATAGATACGGCTTGAATGGTGAGGCTATGCTTCTGTGTCATACCATTGCTTTTTTAGATGAAGAATGATGTAAATGAGTAAAGTTGTTCCGGTGATGACAATAACCCCTCCGTAGAAGAATATCTGAACATCCCTAAGACCGCTTTGTGATATGAATGTAGTCAATAGAATCATTAACGCAGCAAACGGAATGATAGCCAGATAGAACAGGCTTTTTACTTTCCATCCATACCAAAGTCCCGCAGAGAATAAAAGGAGGGTGCTTATGAGAGGAACAGACAATATGGCATTCTCTTCGCAGATTGCCATCATTAACAGAAAACTGGTATGTATAATAGTAGCCAGTGAAAGAAGACTGACAAACCAGCGATTGTTGCTGTCCAAATGACCTTTTACACTCATCCATTCCGTGATGATCGTTGTTAAGGCACATATCCAGGTTACTGCATTGGCCAGCAAAGTCATTTCCCAGGAGTTGGCACTGGCAATTGTACAACCATATCGTAGTACAAAGTAATCCGATGAACGTCAGCCATAACGGAGCGAAACGGATAGCAACCGCCCAGAGAATAGTGAAGAGAGTCCATCCCAGGAAAAGATCGTAAGCATCGGCTCCCGTTTGGTAGATTTGTCCGAAGACAGCGAAAAGCGTGCCTATCAGGAATGTAGCTCCGGTCAGGAGAATTTGTTTGACGAGCTTATTCCAATGCGTGAATGTAGCGAGCAGGACAGAAGCTACTAATAACACTTCTACTATTCCTAACTTTGCAAATTTGGGTAATTCCTCCCAGTTGTAGGCAAAGAAGAAGATAATTCCTGCCACTGTAAAACCAACGCCCACTGCCAATAAAAAAATAGAAAGGAATTGATTCCATTGCTTTTTATCTGCGTACAGCGCTTGTCGGGATAAAGGCGAAGAGTCGGTCTTTTCCATGTGTTTTTGCTTTTTGATGATTACAAACATAAGAAAATAAAATGATTATCACCTCAAGATAGACTATAAAAAGGTATGACTTACCTTATTGAAATTGACAATAATAGTAGGTCATACCTTGAGAGAGGTTATGAAAATATTCAAAATAGAATAACTTAAAATACCTCCCGTATATGCTTAAAGTTAGAATTGATCGTATCAATTACTTCTTGTGAACGACCGTTGATTAACAACTTATACATTGATTGTGCAAAGCCCACCATTTGACCGAATTCAATTTTGGGAGGCATGGCCAGTGCGTTCGGATCAGTCATGATATTAACAAGTACCGGACCGTCCAACTCAAATGCATTCAGTAAGGTAGTCAACACTTCTTCCGGATCACTGACATTAAATCCGGTCATTCCCATTGCTTCCGCCACTTGAGCAAAGTCTGGATTCAACATATTTGTCTGCCAGTCCGGCAATCCGTCCACTTCCATTTCCAACTTCACCATTCCCAATGAACGGTTGTTGAATACGATAATTTTAATTGGTAACTTATATTGTACAACGGTTTCCAAGTCTCCTAAAGTCATAGACAAGCCACCATCTCCGCAAAGCGCCACTACCTGGCGATCCGGATAAGCTAGTGCGGCACCGATGGCTTGCGGCAAAGCATTTGCCATAGAACCATGATTGAAAGAACCCAGCATGTGGCGTTTGCCTGTCGCTTGCAGATAACGTGCTCCCCACACACAAGTCATTCCCGTATCTACTGTGAACACAGCATCGTCCGAACTTAGTTTGTCTATTTCGGACATCACATATTCGGGATGAATCTTATTTACATCGCCTTTATCTTCCGTGTAAGCAGCCAGATCCTTCTTTACGCCTTCATATCTTTTGAGTTGTTTCAACAGGAACGAATCATCTGTCTTCGGATTCAGCATACGCAATAGACTTTGGATGCTCAGTTTAACATCACCGCAAAGTCCGATATCCACCTTTGCACGACGTCCCAGACGTTCGGGCTTTATATCAATCTGTGCTATCTTGATGTCATCCGGCAGGAAAGCGGAATAAGGAAAGTCGGTGCCGAGCATGAGAAGCACTTCGGCTTCATGCATACTGTAATAGCCCGACGGCATTCCCAACAATCCGGTCATACCCACTTCATACGGATTTTCATATTGCACCTCCATCTTTCCTTTGAAAGTATATACCACCGGAGCATTCAGCTTCTCGGAAAGAGCAATCACTTCCTCGTGAGCTCCCCGGCAACCGATGCCGCAGAAAAGAGTGATACGCGTATGTTTGTTTAACATGTCAGCTAATTGAGCCAGATCTTCTTCCGACGGACAAACTTCCGGTGGGGCAGGATAGTTGATAACCGACGAGTCGACAGCAACGGCAGAAGCCTTTGCCAAGTCACCCGGAAGCCCGATAACGGACACCCCTTTGCGGGTGACAGCCGTTTGTATGGCCGACTGGAGCATACGTGGAAATTGTGTGGGAGTAGTGGCTACTTCATTATAATAACTGCAATCGTTAAAAAGTTTGATGGTATTCGTCTCCTGAAAATATTCCGTACCGAACTCTCCGGTGGGAATTGTAGAGGCGATGGCGATTACCGGTGCGCCGGACCGGTGTGCGTCATACA
>ENA-OOYR01001274-OOYR01001274.1-human-gut-metagenome-genome-assembly--contig:-NODE-1274-length-11277-cov-8.932098_pt1 | contig 11277 bp, 9 predicted proteins | sample MGYA00241701_ERZ501374 | MGnify/ENA primary metagenome ERZ501374 (study PRJEB25962, sample SAMEA2042655) | human gut metagenome | biome: human gut; feature: human-associated habitat; material: faeces...
GAGCGACGAAACTGCCATATCTACCTCCCACTAATCAACGATATTTCAATCCACGCTCCGACGAACGGAGCGACATCCTCTGACCATACAGGCAGACCATCGTACTTGTATTTCAATCCACGCTCCGACGAACGGAGCGACTCTTCACTAAGATCAAATAAATCAAATGCAAAAATTTCAATCCACGCTCCGACGAACGGAGCGACGTTGGAGTATTGACAATGTACCGCACATCACTAATTTCAATCCACGCTCCGACGAACGGAGCGACCCAGCCGGATATTGACTTTGCTACAGGCATTAAATTTCAATCCACGCTCCGACGAACGGAGCGACGATGACGAGTTATCGGATAGAACAACTTGAAAAATTTCAATCCACGCTCCGACGAACGGAGCGACGTTAATTCGTTTATGAGCTGCCTCAGGGTTAATACAATTTCAATCCACGCTCCGACGAACGGAGCGACAAAGAATATCAGAATGTAACGGACACCACGACAATTTCAATCCACGCTCCGACGAACGGAGCGACAATCATAAACAACCGATATTTAAGAAAGATGAAAATTTCAATCCACGCTCCGACGAACGGAGCGACTAATTCGTTTATGCGCCTGCTCAGGGTTAACACAATTTCAATCCACGCTCCGACGAACGGAGCGACATAAGTTCCCTTATCAAGTCAACAGCTATAGCTATTTCAATCCACGCTCCGACGAACGGAGCGACAGATCATTTTCAGATGAACAGCTTGAGGCTATAAAAATTTCAATCCACGCTCCGACGAACGGAGCGACATAACTGGCAATCAGAAATTAGTATTCATTCAGACATTTCAATCCACGCTCCGACGAACGGAGCGACCAGCATATATCATCAAAAGCACTGTATAAAGGCATTTCAATCCACGCTCCGACGAACGGAGCGACTGGATGGACAGGTGTTATATCAGATACAGTTCAAATTTCAATCCACGCTCCGACGAACGGAGCGACATATATACCCTTACATTTATCCCTCAATGAGCGTATTTCAATCCACGCTCCGACGAACGGAGCGACGTGCCCTTTTCAATGTCACCACCAAGCTTAATTGAATTTCAATCCACGCTCCGACGAACGGAGCGACATTTAGGATAAAGATATTCAAGCATTATATTCTTATTTCAATCCACGCTCCGACGAACGGAGCGACCTTGAGGTTACTGCGGATGTATCAGGTTCATAGGATTTCAATCCACGCTCCGACGAACGGAGCGACCGATAAAGCTAAACCGGTTTGAATTGCTAGAAAGATTTCAATCCACGCTCCGACGAACGGAGCGACATTTTCTGTGGTTTTACACACAGTATAATTGCCTATTTCAATCCACGCTCCGACGAACGGAGCGACTACATCGTCGGTATCAGTCAAAGTAAGAACAAGCTATTTCAATCCACGCTCCGACGAACGGAGCGACCTTGTAAGCCATGCCATCAAAATTCTTGTACCAATTTCAATCCACGCTCCGACGAACGGAGCGACCTATCATCCAATTTAGTTCCTACAATTTCAATATATTTCAATCCACGCTCCGACGAACGGAGCGACTATATATGACACAATCAAACGTTATGACTATATAACATTTCAATCCACGCTCCGACGAACGGAGCGACCAGTTTTATAATACTTAATCAATTTTTTTATAAGATTTCAATCCACGCTCCGACGAACGGAGCGACAAAAGCTCATTCTGGCCCTTTGAAGCCACTGGAAAAGATTTCAATCCACGCTCCGACGAACGGAGCGACAGCGATAGTATCAAGCACTGTACCCATTACCGTAATTTCAATCCACGCTCCGACGAACGGAGCGACCTCATACTCGCCTCTTATGTCGTCCACAAGGCAATTTCAATCCACGCTCCGACGAACGGAGCGACTTTTACTGTCATACATATAGCCCCACAACCACTTAATTTCAATCCACGCTCCGACGAACGGAGCGACACACCGTTTGCAAGTATAGATTCTAATTTGTCCATTTCAATCCACGCTCCGACGAACGGAGCGACAGTATCTTTTCCGTTGATTTCATCAATTAGTGATATTTCAATCCACGCTCCGACGAACGGAGCGACTCATTCTGCTTGTATATGTTATACCGCCAAGGCATTTCAATCCACGCTCCGACGAACGGAGCGACAGTTTCCATCTTTTGTTCAACTACCAGCATTGTAAATTTCAATCCACGCTCCGACGAACGGAGCGACTATGTTGAATTGGCAAGGTTTTAGAAACGTTACAATTTCAATCCACGCTCCGACGAACGGAGCGACTGTATACGTTGATAATTGCGAAGTTCTAACAGAAATTTCAATCCACGCTCCGACGAACGGAGCGACAGGGTCGTTAAGATCAATTACAAATGTTCCACTTATTTCAATCCACGCTCCGACGAACGGAGCGACTGCAATTTTGCACAAAAAAATGAAAAAAACTATACAAAACCGCTTAATAATATTATTGTTTTCTACTAATTCATTACGCTTATTATGCTCATGTACACAATATAGCTTTTTCTTGTTTATTTTTCATGGTGCGAATGACCTTGTAATTCTATGTTCACTATCATTTCGCACAACATCAAAAAATTAATGGCTGATCAACATCTATTCCCTTATCACATCCTACATGATCAACTTTTGTTTGATATTTGTTTCCCAAATAATAGAACCTAAGACTATCTACTTTTTCATCAATTATTCCAGACAACATAGCTTTCAATTTAACACTTTGCGCCTGATCCACTATACATTCAAAAACTGAATTCTGTACTCGTCGACCATAATTTTCACATTGCTTTGCAACTTTCCTTAATCTATTTTTTCCTGCAGTTGTTTCTGTATTAACATCATAGGTTATCAATAACAACATTATTATCACCTCATTTCCATAAAAAGACTGGATACCCATCAATATCCCCTCGGAGATATCTTGCCAAAAGCATTGACTGAACATACGGCACCATTCCCCATTCAACTTTCTCCTTCAGATATGGGTGTGTTATTACTTCTTTCTTTTTATTTTGCCACTCAACCAATACCTTTTTTCTAGCATTATCACTTAATAACACTGCTCCATTTTCTTTTTTAGAGAAATCCTTTCCCGTTATTATTCTTTTATTTATAAGTGACAAAACAAACCTATCTGCATAAACCGATCTAAATTCCTCAATTAAGTCTAATGCCAACGATGCCCTACCAGGCCTATCCGTATGTAAATATCCTATATATGGATCTAATCCTACAACTTCCAAGGCCGACGCAATTTGGTTAGTCAATAATGTATAAACAAATGACAGCATAGCATTTATATTATCTTGAGGAGGGCGTTTATTTCTTACTTGAAACACAAAATCCTTTTTCTGTTGCAATATAAGCTCATTGAACACACCAAAATAAATACTTGCCGCTTCTCCCTCGTATCCTCTTAATTCATCTTTTGACTTAGCATTTCTTATTAATTCCAAGGAATTCTTTAAATGTAATGATGCTCGTTTCACCCGTTCCACGTCTATCTGCATTGCATGATCTCTAATGGCTCTCTCCAAAACCCATCGTGCATTATATACCTTACCCAATATACAATTTTTTGAAATTTCCAGGCTTTTTTCTGCATCTAATGAGCTATAATATTGTTGTCTCCGTAAAATAATATTTCCCTTTACTTTTCCAGTTACACGAGCTAGAAATTTCCCCTGAGAAGTTACATAACATAGCGAAATATTCCGGTCTACGCATGCGCCCATAAGTGCAGGACTTGTTCCTTTATATCCAAATACAACTATCCCATCCAAATTATGCAAAGGCAACCGACCAACCTCTTGACTATCTTGATATACTACAACAGTTTCTCCTTCTAACCCCAAATAACCATTTTCAGATGTTACATAAAGTGTATTTAATAGTTTTTTCATTCAACATTCTCTCCTAACATCTGTGATATATAATTTTTCACTGAACCAGCTTTATTTAATTTCGGTAAACATATATCTTTCAAAGAGCAAGAATTACACGCCTTACTTTGTTTTACCTGAGGAGTATACCCCCTCTTAAAATAATCATGCATCTCTCCAAACATTTTAGTTGCCATATCCCTTAATTCCTGAGATACCTGTACAACTTCCCTTCTTCTTGTTTCTCCGTAATATATTGCGCCTTCTTCTATTTGTGTAGAGAACATTTCCTCAAGGGCCATTGCCTGTACGACTAATTGCAGTTTATCCTCCTCTGACACTTTAGGCTTTCCTTTTTTATACTCAATTGGATATATGCTATATACGCCCCTATGGCCACGTAGAGACACTCCATCATCACACTTATGAAATTCAACAATATCGCACTCCCCTACTGCACCCATTTTCCTGGATGCAATGGGAAGTGCTCTTACTATCAGCACATCTTTTCTCTTCTCCGTAATATATGGATCATGCGCTTTCTTATGCATAAGCTCTCCTACTGCAGTATGATAATTTTCAGCCCACTGTTGCTCTATATGTATGAGTGCCCATTGTCGTCTGCAAAACTTAAAATGCTGTATACCAGATATCATCAAATACTCTTCTTCTGTGTACTCCATTAAACCATCCTTTTTACCTCTACTGAGTCTGGAATATTATCATTATGTATCTCTACAATATAATCCTGATATCTTCTTGGATATTCAACACCATCAATCTTCTTAACTTCAACAGAATCAAACAATTTATATGCTGGACAATCACCAAGTTCTTTACTGTGCTTAAATACTATTAACTCACGCACAGCCATCTTTCCTCTAGCTGCAGAATGATCATTTTCAAACATATTGATAATTGCATCCCATAGTAACTCAAGATCCTCTTCTGAAAATCCCGTTACCTTTCTTGCAAGATTTGCTGATATATATCCCTCCAAACGATATAACCCATATGGTACAATACTTTTTCTTCCCATCTCTGTACTCTTGTTTTCAGCATCCTTTTCAGTTGTAATTGCAACTCTGGTAATTGTAACTTCCTGACTGATAATTGGATCTATGCTCCTAGCAAACCCTAACTGTACTGGTCCCCTGACCTGTCCACAATTCAATGAGGCTTTAACAAACGTAGTCATAACTGCCCCAAATGTCCTAATATCATAAAAATTCTCGCACATATAATCTCTCAATTTTCTATCAACATCTGGATCTGACTTTTTTAATTTTTTTAATTCTTCCGTAAGTTTTTTGTCTTCAGTCTCCTCAACCCCTAAACTTTTACAAGCATTTCTATCACTCTTATTTAACGGGACATCCTCTTTTATGTATATTCCATATCCCTTTTCATCTTCCTTAACAGTTTCAACATAATTACGAATTTTTCGTTTTATACAAACATCTGTAACCAAACCCAATCCACTCTCTGGATCAATCCTTGGCATATTGCCAGCATCAGGATCTCCATTTGGATTTCCATTCTCAACATCGAATAACACTACAAATTCATATCTGTTTTTTATTACATCGCCCATTTATTTATCCTCCTTTTTTTCGTACCTTTTCTGAATCTGATGATAATATCCAAGCATGAATTTTCCCTGTTCTTCTAGAGATAATCGTCTTGGAAATCCTATCTGCGTTTCAGCCATGTTTAATTTTCCCATTAACTCTGTTATGATTTTCTCGTACTGAATTCTTAGTCCTGTTGAATTTCTTTCGAGTTTCTTCAGATGACTATTTTTTAACTTAATCAAAATTGGAAAAACGGATGCTGGTGTTGCACATGCTGAATTAAAATATCGATCTTTGATAGTTGAATTAATTCCTGGATTCGCATCCTTTTGAATTAATTCAAGTATGGCAAACAACCTTCCTAATACATATGCCTGTTCATTACAATTTTCATTCAATCCCATGTACTTTTCTCCCTCCTTCATATTATAATTTTTTATTAAATACGCTTTTACAATAGCTGCCCTTCCGTAAGTTATACCACCTTGCTCTGCTCGTATTCTTGTCAACACTCCGGTATATAGACTTGTTGGATACCTGTCATCCACCAATATATCCCTTAACACCAACGTTGCCATGTTTGATACAGGTTTTTTATCTTTTGATTTCTTGTTGACTGTTTCCATCAACATCTCTTGAATACTCAGATAATCTTTTTCCCATTCTGGTTTAACTATTGACATTCTTTCATAATGCCTTGATAAATTCTCCAATATATTACCAAATGAATTCTCGTAAAAAAATCGAATTGACAATCTCGCCGCATTAGGTGCAAGACATAAAATATAAAACCTTTGATTTAAATCAATCTTTACATAATCTATATCCACTTCTAGTCCATTCTTCAAATTTCCAAAAACTTTTTCTAATTCCTTTTGATTATCTATGCTAGAGTTAAAAAAGTTTTTAAATATGTCCTGATACTGGGTTTGAGCCGATTCAGCCCAGTATATAACCATTGAGTCTCCCAATTGAAAAGTGTATTTTTTTTCAGAAAGAAGGTAATTTAGTGCTGTTGTATATGCAAATTCAGCATTCTTGCCTACTGGCGCATTATAACTCTGTTCCTTTCCATAGGATTCAAAAGCTGGAGCATTAAATGAAACCAAAGCCGCGCCACTGGACTGTGCTCCTGGTACGCCTTTTATGCCTCTATGAATCCTTGATATTTCTGCCTTTTCCCCTGTTACAAGGCATATACCATCGACTAAGCCTGAATTATACTCTTGATATATATGCCATATCTTTTTTATCTCTTCGTCTTCCTGGGCATACTCATTTTTCATACAAAATATCAAGTTTCCACCATCGGTCAAATCTTCCCAATGTGCTTTAATAACCGGATTAACATCTGCATTATCAGGATTCCATTGTTCAAAATACCTGATAATTGCTTTTGCCATTCTTCCATTTGAATCCTGCAATATGCTACAATGTTTATCCCTCGCAGCCATAAAACATTCTTTTATCCTTTGACTTGTACCTGTACTGTCTATTCCCAACATATATTTTGAATTGTCGCACAAAAAATTCGCCGATATACCTGAAGACCTTACCACCATCTGCGGAACATTCATCTGTTGTGGAACCAGTACTTCTTTTTTTCCAAACATTTCGGATACTTTTAACGGAATAATAGCTTTTACTTGTCCATCTTCATCCAGTTCTATAGCACACGATACTTTTGCATGACACCACCCCATACGTGGAACTTTTTCTTTTTCTACCAAACTCTCGTAATATTGCATTAGAGACTGTAATATCATCTGATCACCTCACAATCCCTCAAATCTAATACTCCTCTCTTCATGATAGCCCTATAAAACATAGGCTGTATATTGTTTCTATCGCTATAATCAAGATCGTATAACATAAACCCTAAATCTTTCTCTGGAACCTCGTCATATATGGTGTGTACTTCCTCCTCATCACAGATGCTAAAATTGACTGGAAATTCCCTACATCCAAAATATGGCATATGATAGCATTCGCCTCTTTTTAATCGTCTCATTATAATATCTTTAAATTTACCCGGATTATCAGAATCATTTGCATTTTCTGTAATCTCAAAATGTGCCTCTATCACATAACACACATCTCTTAAGATCAAAGAAGCTCTTTGCACTATATCCTCCTTTGTGCTAATGTATAAAGGCTTATCTGCTCCATTGTATGCTTGCAATACATTATTTGCAGATATTTTACTCTTTACTTCATTTCGTCTTACACTCGTAAATCTTATTGGATTCTTAACATATATCTTGTCTATTACCCATTTCATTCCGGGATGCCAATATATTGCTTCCAATATCCCTCTTGCAGCCGATGGTGTTATCACATCATATGAACACCTCTCAACTTTCATCTCAGGTCTGGAAAACAATGCATAATCTCCCCAAACCTTTACTTTTACTCCTTTCCCCATTTTCTCACCTCCATCATATTAGATATATTGTATTTCTATAATAACGCATTGTGATACGTATGACAATACCATATTTAAAACGTTATTGAATTTTATTAGATTTTTATATATACTAAACGTGTCTGTTTTACAGTGGATTGAAATAATAAGGTTTTCAATATGATTACCTGATGCGGTGGATATTTATATACCCACCGCATTTCATTTATTTATAAAAATATCGCCTCCCCCTCATCTACCAAGCAAACTAAACCATATTCTTCTGAGTAATATTCCATTGATGTCAATTCATAAAAATCTCGCACATCATCTGAAACGAGGCGTATTATTCCTGCATCATACAATTTTTGAAATTCTGATTTTTCACCACAATAAACCTGAACACAAAACTGTCCTGCTTTTCGCATTCTTTCTTTTGATATGCCTTTTAGCTTTATCTCATCCATCAACTCTTTTGCCTCATCTGTATTACCGACAAAAATTGTTGCCATATCCTGCTCAATTATTTTAAACTCTTTTCCAACCTTTGCATAATTATACTCAGGATGAACAAATTCACCTAAAATTCTCTTCTTATCAAGACCATCTCCCCTGAAATGATACAATCTCTTAAAATATTCTGATATACACTCTGGACTATCTACTATTTCATAATCACATAATACAGACTTAGCAACCTCAATCTGTTGTTTTTGATTTAACGGAATCCTGCAATTCTCAATATCAAAAATATTAACTATACTCTCAGCTTGATTTCTTTTTCCCTCTCTATTACATCTACCTGCAGCTTGTATAATAGAATCTATTCCTGCAATCTGACGATACACATGCTTAAAGTCTAAATCCACCCCTGCCTCGACTAAACTTGTTGATACTACGACACATTTTTCTCCATTCTGCAAACACTTTCTTATTTTTTTCAAAACAATTTTTCTATGCAATGGGTACATATTTGTTGATAGATGAAACACTCCTATTCCACATAGTTCCATATAAATATCTTGAGCCATTCTCTTCGTATTTACGATACACAAAGCGCAATCTTCATCTTTTAGCATACTTGACAATTTATCTCTCGATATTGTTCCGATGTTATTGTATTTAACTCTCTTAAAATATCCAAATTGTTCATGCATCCTTGGACATAGTTCCATAAATTGTGTGTTTTCTGGAAATAATGAACCTAACGCTGGCTGTGTCGCCGTGCATAGTACTATACTTGATCTATATCTAATTACTAGTTCGCTAATCATATAAATACAAGGTTTCAGATAATCAGTCGGCAACATCTGTGCCTCATCAAATATAATGACACTATTTGCTATATTATGTAATTTCCTGCATTTTGAAGATTTATTTGAGAATAACGACTCAAAAAACTGAACATTCGTTGTAACTACAATGGGTTTATCCCAGTTTTCGCTCGCCAATTGCATCGGCACAAAATCTTCTCGTCCATCATAATCTACATTACAATGATTTTCCAAAACGTTCTGTTCTCCAAGTATGTCCCTGAACACCTGCGCATTCTGCTCTATAATACTGGTATATGGAATTACATATATTACACGATCCATATCATTTTCTACTGCATGTTTTAGTGCAAATGCAAGTGATGCAATAGTCTTTCCTCCCCCGGTTGGAACTGTTAGTCTAAAATAGCCTTTTTTATTCCGTCCTTCATTTAAACAATGTTTTAATATTTCTGTTCTGCGTCCATTTATTGATTTTGTATTATCATTTTTCAACCACTCACTAATATGGTTCTCCAGTTTATTCAGTAATATCTCTACATTTTCCCCTGAGCTTCTATTAACATCCCCGTTTTTCATAAAATATTCTGTATCCAGGAAATCAGCATCAACCAAACAGGAATATATCATCCTGAGAAAAACACTTAATGGAAAATCAGCATCTGAAAGATTACGTAACATAATTGGTTCCGTGTTCAATTCAGGAATCTCTATGTCATATTTGTATGAACTATAATCACATATCTTTTTCTTCTCACATCTGTATCTTAAACTTGAATGAATACCTGTATTGCCATAATCTGGCATCCCAGCATGATGTCCTGCAATACAGTAGCTTAGCAGTTGATAATATCCACCCAATTCTATGCAAAGTTTTGCCCCCGCTGTGGAATGATCTACTTTATCATCCGTATCGTTAATTATTTTATTTTGAAACTCCTTTGAATATTTACCTATATCATGCAACAATCCACAACAATATCCCCAGTCTGCTTTTCCGAACTTATCTGCAAACTCTGCAGCTTTATCCGCAGTTCCATATAAATGTTCCTTTACACTCTGTTCCCTATAATTATCCTTATGTGCAATATATTTCAAATTTTTATTCATTTTTATCTTGTATGATAATTAGGAAGTTAATTATCACACGTTTCCTTCCTTTTAATATCGTGGTTCAATACAATTCAGATACTATGGACTTTTGATTTTTTCCTGTAGCTTGACTACTCAACTGGAGTGTATTGCCGCTACCTTTATCTGAATTGTTTATTAGCTGGATGTTGCCGGAGTGTTTTTCACTCAGAGTACTTATTTCTATCAAGTCTACGATGATAATCGATGGTGGACATCATGGTATCAGACTTTAGGAAAGGGAGGTACAACCTCATGAAAATTTATGTAGGCATTGATATTGCCAAACCCAACCATTTCGCCGCTGCGATTTCTCAAGGCGGTGAAATAATTCTTGAGCCGTTCAAATTCACAAACGACGCTGATGGCTTCCAACTGCTGGTCTCTAAGCTCGAATCATTCGACAAGAACAGCATCATCATCGGTCCCCCGTCAACGGCACACTACGGTGACAACCTTGTTCGATACCTTGTTGCTGAGTTTTACCAAGTGTGTGTGTTGAACCCCATCAAAACCTGTCAGATGCGTAAAAACAACATTCGCAAAACTAAGACAGACAAGGTCGACACATATGTGATTGCTAAAACTCTTATGATGCAGGATGACCTCAGATTCATCGGTTTCTATGACCTCGATATGATGGATCTGATCTTAAGGCCTTGGGGCGTTTTCGTCAGAAAACCATAAAGCAACGCACCAGTTTGAAAATCCAACTGACAACCTATGTTGATCAGGTTTTCCCGGAAATCCAATACTTTTTTTAATCCGGTCTGCATCAGAATGCTGTCTATGCTCTTTTGAAAGAAGCACCTTCTCCAAAGGGGATTACTTCCATGCATATGACTCATCTGGCAAATCTGCTCAAAGTGAACTCGCACGGACACTTTACCAAAGAGCTGGCCAAAGAATTAAGAGTTCTCGCACAGAAGTCTGTCGGTGCTAACGACAGCGCT